>Ga0194127_10000052_pt1 | contig 158356 bp, 164 predicted proteins | sample TA2KigC100mmetaG_FD_148624 | JGI IMG/M metagenome (GOLD analysis project Ga0194127, IMG submission 148624) | Freshwater microbial communities from Lake Tanganyika, Tanzania - TA2015036 Kigoma Deep Cast 100m | ecosystem: Environmental > Aquatic > Freshwater > Lake | place: Tanzania: Lake...
AAAACTATTCAATCACCTTAGCAACAACACCAGCACCTACTGTGCGACCACCTTCACGAATCGCAAAGCGTAAACCTTCTTCCATCGCAATTGGTGCAATGAGCGCTACTGTAATTGACACGTTATCACCTGGCATCACCATTTCTGTGCCTGCTGGTAATTCAACCGCGCCTGTGACGTCTGTGGTTCTGAAGTAGAACTGTGGGCGGTAACCATTGAAGAATGGTGTATGACGACCACCTTCATCTTTACCAAGCACATAGATCTCTGCAGTGAATTTTGTATGTGGTGTGATTGAACCTGATTTAGCTAATACTTGACCACGTTCAACTTCTTCACGTTTTGTACCACGTAATAACACCCCTACGTTGTCACCTGCTTGACCTTGGTCAAGTAACTTACGGAACATTTCAACCCCTGTACATGTTGTTTTAAGCGTAGGTTTGATACCTACGATTTCGATTTCATCACCTACTTTAACAATACCGCGCTCAACACGACCTGTCACAACCGTACCACGACCTGAGATTGAGAATACGTCTTCAACTGGCATTAAGAATGTACCGTCGATTGCACGTTCTGGTGTTGGGATATAGCTATCAAGTGCTTCAGCGAGTTTAAAGATTGATGGTTCACCAATGTCAGATTGGTCACCTTCGAGTGCTAATTTTGCAGAACCCATCACGATCGGCGTTTTGTCGCCTGGGAAGTCATACTTCGTTAAAAGGTCACGTACTTCCATTTCAACGAGTTCTAATAATTCTTTGTCATCTACCATGTCTGCTTTGTTTAAGAAGACCACGATGTAAGGCACGCCCACTTGGCGAGCTAAAAGGATATGTTCACGTGTTTGAGGCATTGGACCGTCAGCGGCTGAACATACGAGGATTGCGCCGTCCATCTGCGCTGCACCTGTAATCATATTTTTAACATAGTCAGCATGGCCTGGGCAGTCAACGTGCGCATAGTGGCGATTCGCTGTTTCGTATTCTACGTGGGCTGTATTAATGGTAATACCACGTGCTTTTTCTTCTGGCGCCGCATCAATTTGATCGTAAGCTTTAGCTTCTCCACCAAATTTCTTAGCAAGAATCGTTGTGATTGCCGCTGTCAGTGTTGTCTTACCATGGTCCACGTGACCAATTGTGCCGACGTTCACATGGGGTTTGGTACGTTCAAATTTGCCTTTTGCCATAATGTTATCCTTAGATTTTTAACTTATTTTTTATTAACAATTGCTTCTGCTACGTTTCTTGGTGCTTCTGTGTAATGCTTAAATTCCATTGAATATGTTGCTCTACCTTGAGATAAAGAGCGCATCGTTGTTGAATATCCAAACATCTCTGCTAGTGGAACTTCGGCGCGAATAACCTTACCTGTAGCATTATCTTCCATACCTTGAATCATGCCGCGTCTGGATGAAAGGTCACCCATCACATCGCCCATATAATCTTCTGGGGTTTCTACTTCAACAGCCATCATGGGTTCTAGAAGGATAGGATCTGCTTTACGCATTCCATCTTTAAAAGCTATCGAAGCTGCCATTTTAAATGCATTTTCGTTTGAGTCAACATCGTGGTAAGAGCCATCAAACAACGTGACTTTAACGTCTACCACTGGATAACCTGCAACTACGCCAGCAGGAAGAGTTTCTAAAAGACCCTTCTCGACAGCGGGAATAAATTCACGAGGCACTGTTCCACCTTTAATTGCATCGATAAATTCAAAACCTTTACCGGCTTCATTTGGCTCCATTTTGAGCCATACATGGCCATATTGACCTTTACCACCAGATTGTTTAACAAACTTACCTTCGATTTCAACTAGCTTCTTGATCGCTTCTCTGTAGGCCACTTGTGGTGCGCCTACGTTAGCCTCAACGCCAAATTCTCTTTTCATTCGGTCCACAAGAATTTCTAAGTGGAGTTCGCCCATACCTGAAATAATAGTTTGATTTGTTTCTTCATCCGTCTTAACTCTAAATGAAGGATCTTCTTGAGCAAGTCTATTCAATGCTATCCCCATTTTCTCTTGGTCAGCTTTCGTTTTAGGTTCAACTGCAACGTGAATTACAGGCTCAGGGAAAATCATTCTTTCAAGAACAACTTCGTTACTAATATCACATAATGTGTCACCAGTTGTTGCTTCCTTTAGTCCTACAGCTGCTGCAATATCGCCAGCACGAACTTCTTTAAGCTCTTCACGCTGATTTGCATGCATTTGAAGAATACGGCCAATACGCTCTTTACGGCCTTTGATTGGATTGTAAATTGTGTCGCCTGAATTAATCGCGCCAGAATAAACACGGAAGAAAATTAATTGCCCCACAAAAGGGTCAGTCATAATTTTAAATGCTAACGCTGCAAAAGGCTCTTCATCAGAAGCTTTACGAGTTGTAGGTTGACCTTTAGCATCTTCACAAGGTACTGGAGGGACATCCGTAGGTGCAGGTAAATACTCAATCACCGCATCCAACATGGCTTGTACGCCTTTGTTCTTAAAAGCTGAGCCGCATAACATCGGTACAATTTCAAAACTAATTGTTCTCAGACGTAAGCCTTTTTTTATTTCATCTTCACTTAGATCACCATTTTCTAAGTACTTATTCATTAATTCTTCATTGGCTTCAGCTGCTGCTTCAACCATTTTTTCACGCCACTCTTTACATGTATCCACTAAATCAGCTGGAATATCACGATAATCAAATTTCATACCTTGAGAAGAATCATCCCAATAGATTGCTTTCATCTTAATGAGATCAACAACACCTTCGAATTTTTCTTCAGCGCCAATAGGCACTTGAAGAGCGATTGGATTTGCTTTTAAACGTAAACGCATTTGATCGTAAACTTTAAAAAAGTTTGCGCCAGCTCTATCCATTTTATTTACAAATGCAAGACGTGGAACCTTGTATTTATTTGCTTGACGCCAAACAGTTTCTGACTGAGGTTGAACGCCCCCTACCGCACAGTAAACCATGCATGCACCATCTAGAACCCGCATTGATCGCTCTACTTCAATTGTAAAGTCAACGTGTCCTGGGGTATCGATAATATTAATACGATGTTGATCAAATTGTCCGGCCATACCTTTCCAGAAACAAGTTGTTGCCGCTGAAGTAATAGTAATGCCTCGCTCTTGCTCTTGTTCCATCCAGTCCATGGTTGCAGCGCCATCATGTACTTCACCAATTTTATGGTTTACCCCTGTATAAAAAAGAATACGCTCAGTTGTTGTAGTTTTACCTGCATCAATATGCGCGCTAATTCCTATATTTCTGTATCTATTAATGGGGGTTGAACGAGCCACTTTAAATTACCTTTTGATTATTATGTTTAGAAACGGAAATGTGAGAACGCTTTATTAGCTTCTGCCATTCTATGAACTTCTTCACGTTTTTTCATGGCAGCGCCTTTATTTTCTGAAGCTTCTACAATTTCTGCTGCTAAACGTAAATCCATTGATTTTTCACCTCTTTTACGAGCAGCATCTCTTAGCCATCTCATAGCTAAAGCAATCCGTCTTGAAGGTCTAACTTCGACAGGTACTTGGTAGTTAGCACCACCTACTCGTCGACTTTTTACTTCAACAACTGGTCTTAAATTCGTTAATGCGAGAGAAAATACTTCAATAGGATCTTTACCACTTTTCGTTTTAATTTGATCGAATGCGCCGTAAATTAATCTTTCGGCAACGGATTTTTTTCCGCTCGTCATTAAAACATTCACAAACTTAGAAACTTCTTGGCTTCCGAATTTTGGATCCTGAAGGATGATTCTTTTGGGCACTTCTCTACGTCTTGGCATATTTTGTTTACCTTAATTTAGTATTCTAAAAACTTAAGCTTCTTTAGGGCGTTTAGCGCCGTATTTAGATCGAGATTGTTTACGATCTTTAACACCGGCAGTATCCAAACTACCTCGAACCATATGGTATCGAACACCTGGTAAGTCCTTTACACGACCGCCTCTTAATAAAACTACAGAGTGTTCCTGGAGATTATGGCCTTCACCACCGATATAACTAATCACTTCGTACCCGTTCGTCAGACGAACTTTAGCCACTTTACGCAAAGCAGAGTTTGGTTTTTTTGGAGTTGTTGTGTAAACACGCGTACACACACCTCTTTTTTGAGGTGAAGCTTCTAGAGCTGGAACTTTGCTCTTACTTTCAACTTTTTTTCGTGGTTTACGAATTAACTGATTAATTGTTGGCATCGCCTAAATCCTTAAATTTCTAACTTACTATTGATGATGACTTTCTAAAATCTCGCAACAAAAGCGAAGATTCCAAAAAGCCGCAAATTGTATTTTGCTTCCTGCATAATGTCAACCTATCATTCAGTCGGCGCTTCAATTTCAGAGCTAACTTGAGCCTCTTCAATTGGAGCTTCAATATGATCGAGTGGGACTTCAACAGGATCGATATCCTCTCCAGCAGCCGCAGCTTTTCTTGTTTCATGATAAGCCAAGCCGGTACCTGCAGGAATTAATCGACCAACAATCACGTTCTCTTTGAGCCCTCTTAGGTCATCACGCTTACCTAAAATTGCAGCTTCAGTGAGAACGCGGGTTGTTTCTTGGAACGAAGCAGCTGAAATGAATGAATCTGTTGATAATGATGCTTTAGTAATACCTAAAAGCACATACTCATATTCTGCTGGTTTTTTGTCTTGTGACAACACCAATTCATTTTCAGTTAATACTTCAGCTCTTTCAACTTGTTCGCCTTGAATAAATGAAGTATCACCTGCATCAGTAATACGAACGCGTCTTAGCATTTGTCTTACAATGACTTCGATGTGTTTGTCATTAATCTTAACGCCTTGCAATCTATACACATCTTGAACTTCATCAATGATATATCTTGCTAACGCTTCTCTACCTTGAAGGCGAAGAATGTCTTGCGGATCCGCAGGTCCGTCAATAATGACTTCACCTTTTGTTACCACTTGACCGTCATGAGCTGTTACATGCTTGTCTTTAGGAATTAAAAATTCTTTTGAAACACCTTCAAGATCTGTAATCACAAGTCTTTGTTTACCCTTGGTGTCTTTACCAAATGAAACTGTACCTGTGCTTTCAGCTAACATACCTGCATCTTTTGGAGATCTTGCTTCAAATAACTCAGCAACTCTTGGAAGACCGCCAGTAATATCTCTTGTTTTGGAGGATTCTTGTGGGATACGCGCAATCACATCGCCCACTTTAACTTCTTGAGAATCTTTCACTGTAATAATGTAACCAAGTTGGAAGGTTACATTAACAGATATATCACTTCCTGCTAATTTAACTTCATTACCTGAAGTGTCTAAAATTTTAATTTGAGGTCTCAAGCCTTTTGATTGACCTGCACGTTGCTTAGGATCGATTACAACGAGCGATGATAAGCCTGTGACATCATCAATTTGTTTTGCAACCGTAATACCTTCTTCAACGTTTTCAAATTTAACTTGTCCAGCATATTCAGAAATAATTGGACGTGTATGTGGGTCCCATGTTGCAAGAACACCGCCGGCCTTAATTGGCTTACCGTCTTGAACAACAAGATTTGCACCATAAGGCACTTTATGACGTTCTCTTTCGCGACCACTTTCGTCTTGAATAATTAATTCACCGTTACGCGAAATAACTACTTGCTCATTTCGAGCGTTCGTTACATATCGCATTGTAGAAGTAAATTGAATAACGCCGTTTGATTTACTTTCAATTTGGCTTACTGATGCTGCTCTAGAAACTGCGCCACCAATATGGAAGGTTCTCATTGTTAATTGTGTACCAGGCTCACCGATAGACTGTGCTGCAATCACACCGATAGATTCACCTTGGCTAATTAATTTACCTCGACCTAAGTCGCGACCATAACATTGAGAACAAATACCATGCCTTGTTTCGCAAGTCAGTGCAGTTCTTACTTTGACTTCATCAATACCAAGTGCATCAATTTTTTCAACGTGATCTTCTTCAAGTAAAGTACCTTTTGGATAAACCACTTCTTGATTTTCTGGATTTATAATATCAAGGGCGTTTACACGGCCTAAAATACGATCGCGTAATGGCTCAACTACTTCACCGCCCTTAACAAGCGCTTTAGTAACTAAACCATCTTCTGTACCGCAATCATGCTCAGTCACCACAAGATCTTGCGTCACATCAACTAGACGTCTTGTTAAATAACCTGAGTTAGCTGTTTTTAATGCAGTATCTGCAAGACCTTTTCGCGCACCGTGCGTAGAAATAAAGTATTGAAGCACATTTAAACCATCACGAAAGTTAGCTGTAATTGGTGTTTCAATAATTGAGCCATCAGGTCTCGCCATCAAGCCTCGCATACCTGCAAGCTGTCTTACTTGAGCTGCAGATCCTCGCGCACCAGAATCGGCCATCATATAAATTGCATTAAATGATTCTTGATAAAGATCTTTGCCATCTTTACCCTTCAGATTTTCACCGGCATCATTTTTAACAGGCTCTTCTTTAAGTTGTTTCATCATTGCATCAGCAACTTTGTCACCTGCACGACCCCAGATGTCAACAACCTTGTTATATCTTTCTCCTTGTGTGACCAGGCCTGAAATATATTGATCTTCAATTTCTTTAACTTCAGATTCAGCAGCTTCAATAAGCTGTTCTTTTTCTGGTGGGACAAGCATGTCATGGATACTGATTGAGATACCTGCTTTTGTCGCATAGGTGTAACCCATGTACATTAATTTATCAGCAAGAATTACTGTCTCTCTAATACCAACACGTCTAAATCCTGCATTAATTAATTTTGAAATTTCTTTTTTCTTTAATGCTTTATTAATTAAATCAAAAGAAAGTCCTGCTGGAAGAATTTCAGAAAGTATTGCTCTACCAACTGTAGTTTCATATCGATTTACTTTATCAGTATTTGTGCCATCTAAACCTAATTCAGTTTCTTTAATCCGAACTGTGACGCGCGCATGAATATCAACTAAGCCACTATCAAAAGCACGATGAACTTCAGTCACGTCAGTAAATTTCATACCCTCGCCACGTGCAGCAATTTTGTCTCGTGTCATGTAATAAAGGCCAAGCACAATATCTTGTGATGGAACAATAATTGGTTCACCATTTGCAGGAGATAAAACGTTATTAGATGCAAGCATTAAGGTTCTTGCTTCCATCTGAGCCTCAAGAGATAAAGGCACATGAACTGCCATTTGGTCACCATCAAAGTCAGCATTAAATGCAGCACAAACTAGGGGATGTAATTGAATAGCTTTACCTTCAATCAGAATAGGTTCAAAAGCTTGAATACCTAAACGATGTAATGTTGGTGCTCTGTTTAATAAAACAGGATGCTCTCTAATGACGTCCTCTAAGATATCCCAAACTTCTGGTCCTTCTTCTTCTACTTTTTTCTTTGCTGCTTTAATGGTTGTAGAAAGGCCTAACACTTCTAATTTATGGAAAATAAATGGCTTGAATAATTCAAGTGCCATTTTCTTTGGTAAACCACATTGATGAAGTTTTAATTGTGGTCCAACAACAATTACTGAACGACCAGAATAATCAACACGCTTACCTAAAAGGTTTTGTCTAAAACGACCGCCCTTACCTTTAATCATATCGGCAAGAGATTTTAATGGTCGTTTATTAGCGCCTGTCATCACTTTGCCACGTCTGCCATTATCAAGAAGTGAGTCAACCGCTTCTTGCAACATACGCTTTTCATTTCTAACAATAATTTCTGGTGCTTTAAGATCTAAGAGTCTTCTTAAGCGATTATTTCTGTTAATCACTCGACGATATAAATCGTTAAGGTCGGATGTAGCAAATCTTCCGCCATCAAGAGGAACTAATGGTCTTAATTCAGGAGGCAGTACAGGAAGAATTTCTAAAATCATCCATTCAGGTTTGATACCTGATTTTTGGAACGCTTCAAGCACTTTTAAACGCTTAGCAATTTTTTTAATTTTTGCTTCTGAACCTGTTTCAGCTAATTCAGTTCTTAATTTTTCAATTTCACTGTTGATATCAAGTGATTTAAGCAATTCTTTAATTGCCTCTGCACCCATTACTGCTGTGAATTCGTCACCAAACTCTTCTACTTTTGCGAGATAGTCATCCTCTGTAAGAAGCTGTCCTCTTGTTAAAGGAGTCATACCAGGGTCAACAACAATAAATGCTTCAAAATAAAGAACGCGTTCAATATCTCTTAAAGCAATATCAAGCACCATACCTAGACGACTTGGTAGGCTCTTTAAAAACCAAATATGTGCAACTGGACTTGCTAAGTCAATGTGACCCATACGCTCACGACGGACCTTAGATAGCGTAACTTCAACGCCACATTTTTCACAAATCACACCGCGATGTTTAAGTCTTTTATATTTACCGCAAAGACATTCATAGTCTTTAATAGGTCCAAATATTTTTGCACAAAACAAACCGTCTCTTTCAGGTTTAAATGTTCTGTAATTAATCGTTTCTGGCTTCTTAACTTCGCCATAAGACCATGAACGAATTTTTTCTGGAGATGCTAATGCAATCTTAATTGCATCAAACTCTTCTTCTTGTGTAACCTGTTTAAATAGGTCTAATAAAGCTTTCATCTGTGATCTCCTTAGTTTCTATCGAGGTCAATATCAATAGCTAGTGAACGAATTTCTTTTACCAACACGTTGAATGATTCAGGCATGCCTGCATCAATCTTATGCTCACCCTTCACTATGTTTTCGTATACTTTAGTTCTACCAGCAACGTCGTCTGATTTTACAGTCAACATTTCTTGCAAGGTGTAAGCGGCACCATATGCTTCAAGCGCCCAAACTTCCATCTCACCAAAACGTTGACCACCAAATTGCGCTTTACCACCGAGAGGCTGTTGCGTTACAAGCGAGTATGGTCCTGTTGAACGTGCATGCATTTTGTCATCAACTAGATGATGTAATTTAAGTACATGCATATAGCCTACTGTGACAGGTCTTTCAAATACCTCACCTGTGCGACCATCAAACAATTTAACTTGCGTTTTATTTGCTGAAAATTGCAAGAGTTCTGTTTTTGGATCGTTATCTGGATAAGCGAGATCTAACATATATTCAATGTCGGACTCAGATGCGCCATCAAATACAGATGTAGCGAATGGAACGCCATTTTTTAAATGTTGAGCAAGCTCTACAACCTCATCATCGTTCAATGACTTAATATCTTCTTTTTTACCAGAAGCATCGTTATAAATTTGATCTAAGAATTTACGAACTTCAGTTACCTTCGCTTCTTCTTTTAACATTTCGCCAATACGAACGCCTAATCCTTTAGCTGCCCATCCAAGATGGGTTTCTAAGATTTGGCCGATGTTCATTCGGGAAGGAACGCCTAATGGATTTAACACAATATCCAAAGGTGTACCATCGGCCATATGAGGCATATCCTCTACAGGAGCGATTTTTGAAACCACACCTTTGTTACCGTGACGTCCGGCCATTTTATCGCCTGGTTGAATTCTACGTTTCACAGCTAAGTAAACCTTAACCATTTTTTGAACGCCTGGCGGAAGTTCGTCACCTTGAGTTAATTTGCGTTTTTTCTCTTCAAAACGTTTATCGAATTGCTCTTTAGCAACCGCTAAATTATCTTTCAATGTTTCTAATTGTTTTGAAGCATCGTCATTACCTAGACGAATATCAAACCAGTCATATCTATTAATCGAAGCAAGAAAATCTTTAGAAATTTTTTCACCTTTTTTCAAGCCTTTTGGACCGCCAGTTGCAACTTTGTTTGTGAGTAATCTTTCGATTCTTCCAAAAGTATCATCTTCCACAATTCTTAATTGATCAGCTAAATCTTGTTTGAAATGTTTTAATTGATCATCAATGATTTGTTGCGCTCTTGAATCTCTATCAATGCCTTCTCTAGTAAATACTTGAACGTCAATAATTGTTCCTGACATACCTGATGGCACTCTCAAACTTGTATCTTTTACATCAGAAGCTTTTTCACCAAAGATTGCTCGTAAGAGTTTTTCTTCAGGTGTAAGTTGTGTTTCACCTTTCGGTGTCACCTTACCTACAAGCACATCGCCTGATTCAACTTCAGCACCAATATAAATAATGCCGGACTCATCAAGTCTTCCAAGCATTCTTTCTGAAAGATTTGAAATATCTCGTGTAATTTCTTCTGGGCCTAATTTTGTATCTCTAGATACAACGGATAACTCTTCAATGTGAATTGATGTATATCGATCTTCAGCTACTACACGCTCTGAAATTAGAATCGAATCTTCGAAGTTAAAACCATTCCATGGCATAAACCCAACAAGCATATTTTGACCAAGCGCTAATTCACCCACATCAGTGGAAGCACCGTCAGCAATCACATCACCTCTTGCAATCTTGTTGCCAATTCTTACGAGCGGCCTTTGATTGATATTGGTATTTTGATTTGATCTTGTATATTTAGTTAGATTGTAAATATCAACGCCAACTTCGCCATCTGCAGCTTCATCGTCATTTACGCGAATCACAATACGTCTTGAATCAACATAATCAACAACACCCCCTCGCTTGGCCTGAACTGTTGTACCAGAGTCAGTGGCTACTGTTCTTTCAATACCTGTACCTACAACAGCTTTCTCTGCTCTTAAGCAAGGGACTGCTTGACGTTGCATGTTTGCACCCATCAGTGCACGGTTTGCATCATCATGTTCTAGGAATGGAATAAGTGCAGCAGCTACAGAAACAATTTGTCCAGGTGCCACATCCATATATTGAATAGGATCTACTGACGACATCGTAAATTCGTTACGGTGACGACATGAAATTAAATCGTCTTGAAAGTGTCCTTTATTATCAAGCTCAGTATTTGCTTGAGCGATTACAAATTCACTTTCTTCGATTGCAGAAAGGTAATCTATCTTCGCAGTGACCTTGCCATTTTCAACGCGTCTATAAGGCGTCTCTAAGAATCCGTATTGATTTGTTCTTGCATAAAGTGCGAGGGAATTAATCAATCCGATATTTGGACCTTCCGGAGTTTCAATAGGGCAAACACGGCCATAATGCGTTGAGTGAACGTCACGCACTTCAAAACCGGCACGTTCTCTTGTTAAACCACCAGGGCCTAATGCTGATACTCTTCGTTTATGTGTAATTTCAGATAATGGATTAGTTTGATCCATGAATTGAGATAGTTGTGACGAACCAAAAAATTCTCTGATAGCACTTGAGATAGGTTTTGAATTAATTAAATCATGCGGCATTAAATTATCTGCCTCAGCTTGACTTAATCTTTCCTTAACAGCTCGTTCAACACGAACAAGTCCTGTTCTAAACTGATTCTCGACAAGCTCGCCCACTGAGCGAATTCTTCGATTACCTAAATGATCGATATCATCTATTTCACCCCGACCATTGCGCAACTCGATCAGTACACCAATCACGGCCAAGATATCGTCGTTCGATAAAATGTTTGCACCAGTTTCACCTTGAGGACCAACGCGCTTATAAAATCTTTGTAACCAATTTGCATGTTGTTCGAAACTCTTTGGGTATGCTCTTCGGTTAAATTTCATACGACCTACATTAGATAAGTCATATCGATCTTCATTAAAGAATAATCCTTTAAATAGAGCCTCAACTGCATCTTCAGTGGGTGGTTCACCAGGTCGCATCATTCGATAAATAGCAACTTTAGCGCTGTATTGATCAGGCACTTCATCTGAAGAAAGTGTTTGAGAAATATAATCGCCATGATCTAAATCATTTGAATAGAGCATATGAATTTGTCCTACGCCTGCTTCAATAAATTTATCTAACACTGATTCTGTAATTTCATCATTTGCATTAGCTATAACTTCGCCTGTATTTTTATCTACGATTGCTTTTGAAATTTTACGACCCAAAATAAAATCTTTATCTACTGTGATTTTATTTACGACGGCTTTTTCCATATCGCGAATGTGTTTAACAGTAATGCGTTTATCTTTTTGAACAATTACATTTCCTCTTTTATCAGTAATATCAAATTTAGCAATTTCACCTCTTAAACGATCAGGAACTAATTCAAACTCAATTGATTTTGCAGTCACATGGAATGAATCAAAGTCATAATATGTTTCTAGAATTTGTTCTGGTGAATAGCCTAAGGCTTTTAACAAAATTGTGACCGGCATTTTTCTGCGACGATCTACACGGAAATATAAATAATCTTTAGGGTCAAATTCGAAATCTAACCATGAACCACGATAAGGGATGATCCTTGCAGAAAATAATAATTTACCGGAGCTATGTGTTTTACCTCGATCATGCTCAAAGAATACACCAGGGCTTCTGTGGAGTTGAGATACAATCACTCGCTCAGTACCGTTAATAACAAAAGAGCCGTTATCGGTCATAAGCGGAATCTCGCCCATGTACACTTCTTGTTCTTTAATTTCTTTAACTGTTGGTTTTGATGCTTCTTTATCCATAAGAGTTAAACGAACTTTGACTCTTAATGGAACACCGTATGTTAATCCGCGTTGTTGGCATTCTTTAACATCAAACGCTTCTTCACCTAGATTGTAAGTAACAAAATCAAGTCTTGCGTTGCCGGAGTGACTTACAATAGGAAATACTGAATTGAATGTAGACTGTAAACCTTCATTTAGTCTTTGTTCAGGATGCGTATTTTTTTGTAAAAAAGCTGCATAAGATTCAAGCTGCATGGTGAGCAAATATGGAATATCTTGCACACGCTCTCTTTTAGCAAAACTTTTTCTAATACGTTTTTTTTCAGTAAAGGAATAGCTCATTGCATCTCCTGGTGTAATTTTCATAAAACAATAAACTTTTAAAATTTAAGAATATTGTTTTATAAATTTTTATAAGTTTTAACCTAATAATTATCTAAAACAAAAAATAGCAAGGGCTGACAGCAAGCTGTCAGCCATGCTAATTAGCATTACTTAAGTTCTGCTGTAGCGCCAGCTTCTTTTAATTTAGCAAGTGCCTCATCAGCTGCAGCTTTTGCAACACCCTCTTTAATTGCCTTGGGTGCGCCGTCTACTAAATCTTTAGCTTCTTTTAAGCCAAGACCTGTAATTTCACGAACAGCTTTAATTACGTTTACTTTGTTGTCTCCTGAAGCAGTCAACATCACTGTAAACTCAGTTTTTTCTGCAGCAGCAGTACCGCCAGCAGCAGCAGGTGCAGCAGCAGCAACAGCAACAGCAGCTGCAGCAGCTGAAACACCAAATTTTTCTTCCATATCTTTAATAAGTTCTGACAAGTCAAGAACTGACATTGCACTTACTGCATCTAAAATTTCAGCTTTAGAAATAGCCATTTAATACTCCTAATAAAAAATTTAAATAAATCGTTTAAAAATTATGCAGGTTTTTGATCGCGAACTGCTGCTAAGCCACGTACAAATTTTGTTGGTACCTCATTAAGCGTACGAACAAATTTCGCAATCGGTGCTTGCATTGTTCCCAATAATTTTGCGAGTAATTCTTCACGACTTGGCAATGATGCTAATGCTTCAATATTTGAAGCGCTCATTACCTTATTCGGCATTGCTCCTAATTTAATAACAAACTTATCGTTTGATTTGGCAAATTCATTTAGCACTTTAGCAACAGCAACTGGATCAGTTGAGATGCCATAAACTATTGGACCTACCATTTCATTGGCTAAGTCAGAGAACGCAGTTCCATCTACGGCCCTTCGAACTAATGTGTTCTTTAAGACGCGAAGATAAACTCCTGATTTTCTGGCTTGAACTCTTAATGCCGTCATTTCGCTTACACCGATACCTCGGTTTTCAGCTAAAACAACTGCTTGAGCGCCTGCGATTTGCTTATTAACTTCAGCAACCACTGCCTTTTTTTGTTCAAGATTAAGACTCAAGGTCTTCTCCTTCCGTTAAATTAAGTATTAAGTAATCTTAATACCAACATTACGGCGACCTCTATCAGGATGCTATCCTTCAGGGTTACCGCCATCTGCGTAGGCTCTAGCAAAAGATCACTAGAATTAAACTTGTTAGCACCTACGGTCTTTGAAAGCTTCACTGATATTTTCATATCAATGAACCCAAAGTTCTTTTTAAAAAAAGCTTTCGCTTTCTTTTAATTCTTTACACTAAACGTGTTGAATCGATTCTTACACCAGCACCCATCGTGCTAGAAACCGATAATTTTTTTACAAAAATACCTTTTGTTGTTGGTGGTTTAGACTTATTAATTGCATCAATTAATGCTGCTAAATTGCCTTTTAATTGCTCAACAGAGAATGATGCCCGGCCAATAGTGCAATGCACGATACCGCCTTTGTCAGTTCTATACTGAACTTGTCCACCTTTTGCATTTTTAACTGCTGCAGCTGTGTCCGGTGTTACCGTGCCCACTTTTGGATTTGGCATTAAACCTCTTGGACCTAATACTTGTCCTAAAGCTCCCACAACTTTCATAGCATCTGGCGTGGCAATTACTACATCAAAATCCATCATACCGCCTTTAATTTTTTCAGCGAGATCATCAAATCCAACAATGTCTGCGCCGGCTGCTTTTGCAGCTTCAGCTGCAGCGCCTTGAGCAAATACTGCAACACGTGTGGTCTTGCCTGTGCCATTTGGAAGCACTAATGCACCACGAATAAGTTGATCAGATTTTTTAGCATCAATACCTAGATTGATCACTGCATCTACTGATTCATCAAATTTTGCCGTTGCTGTTTCTTTAACAAGCTGAAGACCTTCTTGTGCCGGATAGGCTTTATCTCGGTCAACTTTAGATCTTAATGTTGTAATTCTTTTATTTAATGGCATCTTATACACCCTCCACTTCTATACCCATGCTTCGCGCACTGCCTGCGATTGTTCGAACTGCAGCATCCATATCAGCCGCTGTAAGATCTGCCATTTTTGTTTTAGCAATTTCTTCAGCTTGCGCTCTCGTAATTTTTCCAACTTTATCTGTATGTGGTCTTGGTGAGCCCTTCTCTAATTTTGCTGCTTTCTTAATTAGAATCGATGCGGGTGGCGTTTTCATAACAAAAGTAAAACTCTTGTCTGCGAAAGCGGTAATCACCACAGGGATAGGTAAACCGGGTTCGAAAGTTTGTGTAGCAGCATTAAATGCTTTACAAAACTCCATAATGTTTAAGCCTCTTTGTCCTAACGCAGGTCCTACTGGTGGACTTGGGTTAGCTTTGCCGGCTGGGATTTGTAACTTTATGTAGCCAACGATTTTCTTTGCCATTTCATTCTCCTAAATTAGGTACAAGCGCTTTTTTTCACAAAAGCTCCCTAGTTAATTTTTACTGCTGTACTACTAAACTTCTTTTTCTACTTGACTAAACTCAAGCTCAACAGGCGTTGCTCTACCAAAAATAACCACTGATACTTTAAGTTTGCTTTTTTCGTAGTTGATATCTTCAATCGCTCCTGAGAACTCTTTAAATGGTCCGTCAATAACGCGAATCGATTCACCTTTTTCGAAAGTAAGTTTTTGCGTTGGATTAGTTTTGCTTTCATCCATGCGTTGTAAAATAATTTCTACTTCTTTATCTTTAATTGGTGTGGGCTTTAACGCACTTCCACCAATAAATGCTGTTACCTTCGGCGTGCTTTTAACTAAATGCCAACTCTCGTCATTCATTTCCATTTGAACGAGAACATAGCCTGGGTATAGTTTTCTTTCGCTTAATGTTTTTTGGCCAGCTTTCATTTCAATAACCTCTTCTACAGGTACCAAAATATCGCCAAAAAGATTCTGAAGTTTTGATCGCTCAATTCTTTCAGAAAGTCCTTTTTGAACTAACTTTTCATATCCAGAAAAAGCTTGGACAGCATACCAGCGCATTGTCATTACTAACCCCGTCCCAATAACCAATTAATCATGTATGAAAAACTTATATCTACAAATGCCAAGAAAACTGCCATCACAGCAACAAGAATAAATACAGTAATTGTCATTTGTATTGTTTCTTTTCTTGTTGGCCAGACAACTCTTTTTGCTTCAACGATGGATTCATTAATAAATCCAAATGTCTTTTGACCAAGCGCTGTTTTCCAGAAAACTAAACTTGCCAATCCAAGCCCAACGAGAATTACTAGTATTCTTAATACTAAGGCTTGATCACTTAATAAATAAAACCCAACTATTCCTGCTACAAAAAGTAAGAATGAAAAAACAATTTTTAACTTATCCGTCATTAATACTTCTTTCTTTTAATGGCAGGCCAGGAGGGTCTCGAACCCCCAACCCTCGGTTTTGGAGACCGATACTCTACCAATTGAGCTACTGGCCTAAATATAAAATTTATCTCTAAAACTATTCAATCACCTTAGCAACAACACCAGCACCTACTGTGCGACCACCTTCACGAATCGCAAAGCGTAAACCTTCTTCCATCGCAATTGGTGCAATGAGCGCTACTGTAATTGACACGTTATCACCTGGCATCACCATTTCTGTGCCTGCTGGTAATTCAACCGCGCCTGTGACGTCTGTGGTTCTGAAGTAGAACTGTGGGCGGTAACCATTGAAGAATGGTGTATGACGACCACCTTCATCTTTACCAAGCACATAGATCTCTGCAGTGAATTTTGTATGTGGTGTGATTGAACCTGATTTAGCTAATACTTGACCACGTTCAACTTCTTCACGTTTTGTACCACGTAATAACACCCCTACGTTGTCACCTGCTTGACCTTGGTCAAGTAACTTACGGAACATTTCAACCCCTGTACATGTTGTTTTAAGCGTAGGTTTGATACCTACGATTTCGATTTCATCACCTACTTTAACAATACCGCGCTCAACACGACCTGTCACAACCGTACCACGACCTGAGATTGAGAATACGTCTTCAACTGGCATTAAGAATGTACCGTCGATTGCACGTTCTGGTGTTGGGATATAGCTATCAAGTGCTTCAGCGAGTTTAAAGATTGATGGTTCACCAATGTCAGATTGGTCACCTTCGAGTGCTAATTTTGCAGAACCCATCACGATCGGCGTTTTGTCGCCTGGGAAGTCATACTTCGTTAAAAGGTCACGTACTTCCATTTCAACGAGTTCTAATAATTCTTTGTCATCTACCATGTCTGCTTTGTTTAAGAAGACCACGATGTAAGGCACGCCCACTTGGCGAGCTAAAAGGATATGTTCACGTGTTTGAGGCATTGGACCGTCAGCGGCTGAACATACGAGGATTGCGCCGTCCATCTGCGCTGCACCTGTAATCATATTTTTAACATAGTCAGCATGGCCTGGGCAGTCAACGTGCGCATAGTGGCGATTCGCTGTTTCGTATTCTACGTGGGCTGTATTAATGGTAATACCACGTGCTTTTTCTTCTGGCGCCGCATCAATTTGATCGTAAGCTTTAGCTTCTCCACCAAATTTCTTAGCAAGAATCGTTGTGATTGCCGCTGTCAGTGTTGTCTTACCATGGTCCACGTGACCAATTGTGCCGACGTTCACATGGGGTTTGGTACGTTCAAATTTGCCTTTTGCCATAATGTTATGTCCTTAATTAATTACATTCTTCAAAATAATCTACTGGTGCCCATGGCGGGAATCGGACCCGCGACCTCTCCCTTACCAAGGGAGTGCTCTACCACTGAGCCACATGGGCGTGTCCAAATTCTCAATATATCTGGAGCGGGCGACGAGGTTCGAACTCGCGACATTTAGTTTGGAAAACTAATGCTCTACCAGCTGAGCTACACCCGCACACCCATGGATCTAATCTCCACGTCGCCTTAAAAGAGGCTACTACTCATGGTGGAGGGGGAAGGATTCGAACCTTCGTACTCAGAGAGAACGGATTTACAGTCCGTCGCCTTTAACCACTCGGCCACCCCTCCAAACCGAACCCTAAATTATGTTGGTTTTTTAGACTTTTGTCAAACTAATGAGGGACTTATAGAAGGGTAATTAAGTAAAAATAAGATGGTGCCGGATGTCGGAATCGAACTGACGACCTTCGCATTACAAGTGCGCTGCTCTACCAACTGAGCTAATCCGGCTTTATCAGGAGGCGCTACTATACCAATTTATTTAAATTTGAACTAGTTTTTTAGCTCTTAACTAGAGTTAATTTAGGTTTATTGGGTGATTTTTTTGTCTCTTTTGAGTCTATTTCTTGATCTTCTTTCACTTCAAAGAATAATCCTTCACCATTTTCTTTGGCATAAATGCCTTCCACAGCCGAAATAGGCAAATATAAGTTTTCAGGGGTGCCATTAAACCTTGCTGTAAAGCTAATTGCCTCATCTCCCATTAACAAGTCCTTAATAGATTCAGGGCTTAAGTTAAGAAGAATTTTTCCATCTTTTATAAAAGCTCTGGGCGCTAGGGTATTTTGATCTATTTTTACAAGCAAGTAAGGCGTGTATTGTTCAGCAACACACCATTCATATATCGCTCTTACAAGATAAGGTTTGGTCGAAGCCGATTTTGTCATTGATACTAAATTATTTTCTCATCGCTTTTTCTGAAGGAGTCATTGCATCAGCATAAAGTGGTCTTGAAAATAACTTCTCCGCATACTTAAGTAACGGCGCCGCTTGATTTGGCAGCTCAATACCGTAATGGCCTAAACGCCATAATAAAGGGGCAATTGCAACATCTAACATTGAAAATTCATCGCTCAATAAATGTTGTTGTTTAGAAAAAATAGGGACAATCAAAAGTAAATTATCCCGCACATACTTTCTTGCAGTCTCTTTAACTGATTCATCCGTTGATTCTAAAGCTGGGATATGGACAAATAATTGTTTTTCAAAATCACTTAAAAATAAACGTGCTCGCGCTCTCATAACTGGATCGGCTGGCATAAGTTGGGGGTGAGGAAAGCGTTCGTCAATATATTCATTAATAATATTAGCGTCCGTTAATACGAGATCTCTCTCCACTAATACTGGAACGGAGTTATGCGGATTTAATATAGCTAAATCTTCTGGTTTATTTGCTAAGTCAACATCAACAACCTCGAAGTCCATACCCTTTTCATATAGAACAATTCTGCAGCGATGGCTAAAAGGATCAATCGAACCTGAATATAATTTCATCATAATTATTTAATATCTTTCCAAAATTCTTTCTTGAGATTGATTGTTAAAACTAATAACAATCCGAGGAATAACAAAACGTAATACCCCATATGGAGTCTTTTTAGCTTTGACGGCTCTGACATGAATGTAAGGTAGTTTACAAGATCCCCTATCAGCGTATCATATTCTTTCACTGAAAGTGTACCTGGCTTAATGAGCTCCAAAGTGTGATGCTCTTCATTTAACTTTTGATCGCCTTGTAATTTCCATAAAATGTGAGGCATTGCTGTTTTAACATATACAGTATTATTCCATCCAGTGGGTCTCGATGAATCTCGATAATATCCTCTTAAGTAACTATAAACCCAGTCCGCACCTCTTGCTCTTACTTCAACAGAAAGGTCAGGTGGATTTGCACCAAACCAATCCTTAGCATCTTTTTTAGTCATTGCAATTTTCATAGGCTCACCAATTTTTTCTGCTGTGAAAAGCAAATTCTCTTTAATCAGATTATCAGATAAACCGATATCTTTTAAACGGTTGTATCTCATGTAATTTGCGCTATGGCAATTTAAACAATAATTGACAAATGTTTTTGCTCCTCTTTGAAGAGAGGCTTGGTCATTTAAATTAATGGGGGCTTTATCTAATTTTAATTGCTCATTCGCGTATCCAAAACTTGAATAAACACAAGTAATTATGAAAACTAATTTAATTAAAATTTTCATTAGTAACTGACCCTTGAAGGAACTGGTTTTGTTTTATCTTTTTTACTGTAGTAGGGCATCAGCACAAAAAATAAGAAATAAGTAATTGTAAAGATTCGGGCAACTACCGTAGCTTTGTCAACACCGCCAATCAGTGGAATTGCATTGGAAAATTGACCCCAAACGGTCGACGGTACCGTACCTAAATATCCAAGCACAAGGAAGCTCACAACAAATAATCCAATCCAACGTTTAAATAAATTACCTTTGTAACGAATCGATTTAACTTTACTTCGATCAAGCCAAGGTAAAAATGCAAATGCGATTACAGATAATCCCATAGCTGCAACACCTGGAAATTGAGAATTTAAAATAGGTGGTACAGCTCGAAGAATTGAATAATAAGGTGTGAAATACCAAACAGGTGCAATGTGCGCGGGCGTTTTTAGTGGATCAGCGGGAATAAAATTATTTGCTTCTAAAAAGTAGCCCCCCATTTCTGGCAAGTAAAAAACAATAAGTGCAAATACAAGCAGAAATACTGAAACACCGATTAAATCCTTTACTGTGTAGTAAGGATGAAATGGAATACCATCCAGTGGAATATTTGTTTTCTTATCAACATTCTTTTTAATTTCAACACCATCTGGATTATTTGAACCCACCTCATGGAGAGCTACAAGATGTAAAAATACTAATCCAAAAAGCGCCAAAGGAAGAGCAATCACGTGAAATGCGAAAAAACGATTTAATGTTGCGTCCGACACTAAATAATCTCCTCTTAACCATTCAGATAAATCTGGGCCTACAAATGGAATTGCTGAAAACAGATTCACGATAACTTGAGCACCCCAGTATGACATTTGCCCCCAAGGCAATAGGTATCCAAAAAAAGCTTCGCCCATCAAACATAGAAAAATAGCGACACCGAAAAGCCATAGTAGCTCTCTGGGATTTTTATAGGATCCATAAATTAAAGCTTTAAACATGTGAAGATAAATGACAACAAAGAATAAAGACGCACCCGTAGAGTGCATATATCTAATTAGCCATCCGAAAGAGACATCTCTCATGATGTACTCAACTGATCCAAATGCCAATTCTGCATCTGGTTTATAGTGCATAGTCAACAAGAGGCCTGTAATCAATTGAAGTACTAAAGTTAAAAGAGCAAGTGCTCCAAAGTAATACCAAAAATTAAAGTTTTTAGGTGCGTAATATTCTCTTAGATGATTAGTAATAAAGGATGACAATGGAAATCTGTCGTCTATCCATGCCACTAGCCCACTTTTAGTTTTTTTTGTTTTGATTTCTGTTTTCATACTTTTATTTCAGCCTTATCCTTCATTATCTTCGCCAATCAAGAGAGTGTTTTCATTAATATACTTATGCGGGGGCACAACAAGGTTAATAGGGGCTGGAGACCCTTTATATACTCGACCTGCCAAATCAAACTTAGAGCCATGGCATGGACAGAAAAATCCACCATTCCAATTTTCACCCATATCACCTTGGGTTTGTAATTTAGCAGTCGGTGAACAACCTAAGTGAGTACAAATACCAACTAAAACAAGTAAATTAGGTTTTAGCGATCTAGTCGGATTCTTGCAATAACTTGGCTGCTGAGAAACTACATCAAGATGAGGATCAGAAAGATCAGAGTCGTTTTTTTTCAAATCATCTAACATAGCTTGAGAGCGATTTATAATCCAAACTGGTTGACCTCTCCACTCAGTTGTAATCATTGCTCCCGCTTCAATTTTACTTAGATCAACTTCAACAGGCGCTCCAGCTGCTTTGGCCCGCTCACTCGGCGTCATACTTGATAAAAAGGGAACTGTAATCACTCCAGCACCAATCACACCAGTCACAGTGGTAGCTGCAATTAAAAAACTTCTTTTCTTTTTATCTATTTTATCGTCTAGACGATTTCCCATTCTGTTTAATAACTACACTTTAAAAAATTTACAATGCTTATGAGGAATTAATTCTGCAAAAGTTGCACATTATACGAAATTTCATTCGAAATCTAAACAGGAGTATAGCTAAATTGCCGCTTATCAAGCCTTTAAGTTAACTCGTTTAGATGCAAATAGCCCTAATTCATATAAAAACCATAATGGAATAGCTAAGCATAATTGTGAGATCACATCAGGTGGGGTTAAAATAGCGCCAATAACAAATGCAATCACGATCATGTAGGGCCTTACCTCCTCTAATGTTTTTACTTTTACCCATCCTAAGGTCACCAATATCATAATAATCACAGGCACCTCAAATGCTAATCCAAACGAAATCAGCAACGATAAAATAAGATCTAGGTAGTTTGAAATATCAATCATCAAGCTCACATTCAAGGGCGTCATCAAAATGAAGAAATTAAATACAATAGGAAAAATCAGATAATAAGCAAAGGACATTCCTACAAAAAATAATATAAAGCCACTTATGAATGAAAATAAAATTAATTTCTTCTCTTTTTTATAAAGGCCTGGGGAAATAAAACACCAAAATTGATAAAAAACAAAAGGGAGTGAGAGTAAAAAAGAAATAAAGGCTGTAATTTTAATTGGTACTAAAAAAGTTGAAGTAAGAGCTGTGCTTATTAACTTATTGCCATCTATTAATTTCTCTATAAGTGGGGCTGAAAAAAAACCATATATATCATTTGCGTAAAAACTTAAACATACAAAAATGATAATAAAACTGATTGCACTTCTAAAAAGAGTATTTCTTAATTCAATGAGTTGCTGGATAAAGGGCTTAAACTGGTTCACTAAGATTTAATCGACTTTTTTTTAATTTCACGCTGAATTTTTTGAAGCTCTTTAAACTTTTCTTCACGTTCAATTTCTTCTTTGAGTTTACCAATATAATTTTGTGCTTTTCCAGTCAGCTTACCTAAAACCTTAGCTACTTTCGGTAGCTTTTCTGGCCCAATCACCATAAGTGCTACAAAGAAGATAACAACTAACTCCGAAAAGGAAACATCAAACATAAAACTTATTTTTTAATGCGAGTTTTGGATACTCCACGACGCGCTGTTTTAGTTTTTGATGTATTTTCATTTTTGACTGCATCTTTAAAATTTTTAATAGCCGCTCCTAAATCACTCCCAATATTTCTTAATTTACTTGTACCAAATATTAAAAAAACTATCAATAAAACTATTAACCAATGTGTGATACTTGAAAATCCCATATTTACTCCCTCTTAAATTTTTGCTAGTTTTGTACTACCACCATAGACATGGAAATGTATATGAAAAACTTCTTGACCACCTTCGACACCAGAATTTATCATTGTGCGAAAACCCTGCAATCCCTGTTCTTTTGCTAATTTAGGTGCTAAAAGAAGCATATTCGATAGGATTTCTTTGTCAGCCTCATTACAAGATATTAAATTTTCAATATGTTTTTTAGGTGTAATTAGAAAATGAACTTTGTCAATCGGGTGAATATCATGAAAGGCAATTAATTCATCATTCTCAAATATTTTTTTGCTAGGTATTGAACCCTCAATAATTTTACAAAAAATGCAGTTCATACTATTAGGCTTTATTAGCCCGGCTTTTTTTCTCTTCAATGCCTGAGGTGCCTTCTCTTCTTGAAAGCTCATTCAAAATATCGTCTGCACTTAAATTTTTATGCGCCATTAATACTAAAGTATGAAACCATAAATCAGCAACTTCGTGAATAAGCTCTTTGTTATCTCCTTGTCGCGCAGCAATGATTGTTTCAAAAGTCTCTTCATTTACTTTTTTTAAAATAGCTTCCAAACCATCGCGATATAAAGAGGCTGTGTATGATTTACTGGGATCATCTTTTTTTTTGGCCTCAAGCGTTTCAGTGAGTTTTTTTAAAATCGTATTCATATTTATTATTTCTTATAAATATCTTTAGGTTCTTTCACAACAGGATAATCAGTTACCCACATATCTTTGTCATCCAACTTTCGATAAAAACAAGTTTCACGACCTGTATGACAAGCAATGTTGTCAATTTGCTCAATTTTTAGCAAAATGACATCACCATCGCAATCAAGCCTTATTTCATGAATATGTTGCAGATATCCCGATTCCTCGCCTTTTTTCCAAATTTTTTTTCTAGATCTTGACCAATAAAAAGCTTTTTTGTTTTTTTGTGTGAGCTCTAATGCTTCTTGATTCATCCACGCAAACATAAGAATTTTATGTGTTCTAAAGTCTTGGGCAATGACTGGCACAAGCCCATCTTTGTCCCATTTAATGGAATGTATCCAACTCATTGACGAATCTCGATATGATTAGATTTCATAAACGCTTTAGCTTCGTTAATCGTATACTCTCCAAAATGAAATATACTTGCCGCTAACACCGCATCGGCTCCACCTTTTTTTATACCATCTACAAGATGTTGCAGATCACCAACACCTCCAGAAGCAATAATAGGTACATCCACTTTATCAGATATTGCCTGAATCAATTCGAGATCAAAACCTTTTTTTGTTCCGTCCCGATCCATGCTTGTAATAAGCAATTCACCTGCTCCTAATGAAGCCATTTTTGCTGCCCATTCAACTGCATCTAATCCGGTGGCATTTCTTCCCCCATGAGTAAATACCTGCCAAAAAGACTTATTCTTGTCTACTGTTAATTTTGCATCAATTGCGACCACAATGCACTGAGACCCAAACCGAGACGAAGTTTGATACACAATATCTGGATTTACAATTGCTGAGGTATTAATACTGACTTTATCAGCACCTGCATTGAGTAAATTTCTTACATCCTCGGAAGTTCGAACGCCACCGCCTACAGTCAGCGGTATAAAAACTTCTTTAGCAACATTTGCAATGATGTGAAGTATTAAACCCCGATTATCTGAACTTGCAGTGATATCTAAAAAAGCTAATTCATCCGCACCTTGCTCATTATATTTTTTTGCGACTTCTACAGGATCGCCTGCATCTTTTAATTCTAAAAAATTAATTCCTTTCACAACTCTGCCATCAGTCACATCTAAACAAGGGATAATTCTTTTAGCGAGTGACATTTATTTATTAAGCTCATCTGCGAGTGCTTGTGCTGCTCTAAAATCGAGTGTTCCCTCGTATATAGCTCTACCTGTAATTGCTCCACTGACACCTGAATATGCAATTGAACATAAATTTTTAATATCGTCTAGATTAGTTATTCCGCCACTGGCAATCACAGGGACAGTGAGTGCCTCAGCTAATTTTTCAGTTGCTTCAATATTCAATCCATTTAACATACCATCGCGTCCAATATCTGTATAAATGATAGCTTCAACACCATAACTTTCAAATTTCTTTGCGAGCTCAATTACATTGTGTCCGGTTAATTTGGCCCATCCATCAATAGCTACTTCCCCTTCTTTTGCATCAAGACCCACAATGATTTGCCCAGGGAATGCATAACAAGCTTCGTGAAGAAAACCAGGATTTTTAACCGCGGCTGTTCCTATGATGATGTAGTCCACACCGTTATTAAGATATTTTTCAACTGCATCGAGGTTACGAATGCCGCCGCCTAATTGAATTGGAATCGTACCATCCACTTCTTTAACAATAGCTTTAATTGCAAATTCATTGACTGGTTTACCTGCAAAAGCGCCATTTAGGTCAACCAGATGTAATCTCCGAGCTCCAAGGTTTTTCCATTGCTTGGCAACTTCTCCAGGATTTTCTGAAAAGATTGTTGATTCCTCCATTAAGCCTTGTTTGAGCCTAACACACTTACCATCTTTCAAATCAATTGCTGGAATGATTAACATAAACTAAAACCTATACTGCCCATTGAACAAAGTTTTTGATAAGTTGTAAGCCAGCTATCGAACTTTTTTCTGGGTGAAATTGCACTGCAAAAATATTTTCTTTAGCAATAGCACAACAAAATTTCTGTGCATATGAAGTTTCAGCTGACACAATATTTTTATCATTAGATTCTAAATAATAACTATGAACAAAATAAAAACGATCATTATTACTAATGTTTTGCCATAAAGGATGATGATTTGTCTGAGATACTTCATTCCATCCCATATGAGGAATTTTTAGCTTATGACCACTTTCATCTGCTGTATTCTGATTATTAAATCTCTTAATAGTACCTTCTAGCAATCCTAAGCCATCAACATTGCCTTCTTCGCTTTTATTAAACAACATTTGCAAACCAATGCATATCCCTAAAAAAGGTTTTGTTTTTGCTGCCTCAATCACAGAGAATCTTAAATTTCTTTCATCAAGTTCTCTGATGCAGTCAGGCATAGCACCTTGACCGGGGAAAACTACATGATGTGCTTTTTTAATATCGGTAGGGTTGCTTGTAACTTTAATATCGGCTTCAGGTGCAACTTGTTTAAAGGCATTAAATACTGACTTTAAATTTCCCATTCCATAATCAATGATAGCGATCATTATTATTTTGATGAAAGAAGTTTATAGACTGCCTTTGGTTGAAGGGGTTATACCAGAAATTTTTGGATCAATGCAAACGGCCATTTTTAAAGCTCTTCCAAATGCTTTGTAGATTGTTTCAGCCTGATGATGAGCATTATCACCTTTAAGATTATCAATATGCATCGTAATATTTGCATGATTTACGAACCCTTGAAAAAATTCGTGTATTAAATCAACATCAAATTCACCTATAGCAGCCCTTTTAAACTCAACATCAAATTCAAGTCCAGGCCTACCTGATATATCAAGCACAACTCTAGACAATGCCTCATCTAAAGGGATAATAGCTGACCCATACCTAGTAATACCTTTTTTATCTCCGATTGCTTTATTAAAGGCTTGTCCAAGGACAATACCAACATCTTCAACTGTATGATGTGCATCAATATGAAGATCACCTTTTGCTGAAACCTCTAGATCAAACATTCCATGACGAGCAACCTGGTCTAACATATGATCTAAAAAACCGATGCCAGTATTGAGTTTTGCGTTACCCTGACCATCAAGATTAATGCTTACTTCAATTTTAGTCTCATTTGTATTTCTTGAAACAGATGCTGATCTATTCATATTTTTTACTTAAAGTAGATACGATATTTTAACTCATTAAAAATGTAATTAATATCAATTATTTCATGTGCTTAGAATAAGTTTTAACGTCTCAAGTAATACGTGCATCTCTTCATCCGAACCAATTGTGAATCGAATGAAGGAAGAAATTCGTATTGGATTGTCAAAGCGCCTCACTACAATTCCGTGATCTCTTAATTTGCTTACGATAATTTTTCCATCAAGAGAGAAGTGTTGAGCAAAAACAAAATTGGCACCTGAAGGAAGAACTGAAAAATTAAGAGCCTTCAATTTATCAACAAAATTTAATTTTGTTTTAATAACTTTATGGCAGGTATTTTTAAAATAGGCATCATCTTTAAAGGATTCAATACCTGCAATCAATCCTAATCGATCAATTGGATACGAGTTAAAACTATCTTTTACTCTAATTAAAGCTTCGATCAGATCTGGGTGGCCTATAGCATAACCAAGTCTTAGCCCTGCCAATGATCGCGATTTCGAAAATGAATGTGTGATCAATAAATTTTTACATTTGTCTGTAAGAGGAATAACGGATTCTGTGCCAAAATCTACATAAGCTTCATCTACGATCACTACAGAATCAACATTCTTATCAAGAAATGCTTCAATCTTTTTCAAGGTAAGTGGTATGCCCGTTGGCGCATTTGGATTTGGGAAGATAACGCCTCCATTAGGCATCAAATAATCATTTAATGCTATTTCAAATGAATCGTTAAGGGGAATAGTTTTAAAATCAATCCCGTAGAGTTTGCAATATACGGGATAAAAACTATAAGTAATATCAGGAAATAAAATAGGCGCGTCGTGTTTCAAAAGTGCTTGAAAAGCAATAGCCAAGACTTCATCAGATCCATTTCCCACAAAAACCTGATTAGCTTTAACATTAAAATAATCTGCTATTGATTTCTTAAGCGCTTCCGAACTCGGGTCCGGATAGAGCCGTAAATTGTCATCTGTATATTCTTGAATGGCTGCAATTACACTTGGACTTGGTCCATAAGGATTTTCATTAGTATTTAACTTTATAAGATTATTGAGTTTAGGTTGCTCGCCAGGAATGTATGGTGCTAGGCCATGAACAACCTTGCTCCAGAATTTACTCATTATTAATACGATATTCCGCTGATTTGGCATGGGCTTGAAGCCCTTCGCCATGAGCTAAGACCGAGGCAATTTTTCCAAGCCTACGAGCGCCTTGACTAGATAATTTAATTAGACTTGAGCGCTTTTGAAAGTCATAAACACCAAGTGGCGAAGAAAATCTTGCTGTTCTTGATGTTGGCAAAACGTGATTCGAGCCAGCACAATAGTCACCAACAGCCTCGCATGTATTTCTTCCCATAAAGATGGCGCCTGCATGTTTAATATTGTTAACGAGTGAATCTGGATCGTCTACTGAAAGCTCTAAATGTTCAGGTGAAATAAAATTTGAAATCTCGGCTGCTTCTTCTAATGTTTTTACTTTAATCATTGCACCTCTATTTGCTAAAGAAGTCTCTATGATTTTTTTTCTCGGCATAGTTTCAATCAATTTATCAATACTCTCTTGAACCTGGTTTAAAAACGATTCACTTGGACTGATTAAAATTGACTGCGCTAACTCATCATGCTCAGCCTGAGAAAATAAATCCATCGCAATCCAATCTGGATTCGATTTTTCATCTGAAATAATAAGTATTTCTGAAGGCCCTGCGACCATATCAATACCAACTACACCGAATACTTTCCTTTTAGCTTCTGCAACATAAGCATTACCAGGGCCCACAATTTTGTCGACTTGAGGTATGGTTTGTGTGCCATAAGCAAGCGCTCCGATTGCTTGAGCGCCTCCAATTGCAAATACACGGTCAACTTTAACGAGGGCCGCGGCAGCCAAAACTAATTGATTTCTCTCTCCATGAGGCGATGGGACTACCATAATAATTTTTTTAACGCCTGCTACTTTAGCTGGAATTGCGTTCATGAGTACTGAAGACGGGTAAGCTGCTTTTCCTCCTGGAACATATAAACCAACTCGATCTAGTGAAGTTACTTTTTGACCAAGCAAAGTTTGGTCATCTTCGGTATAGCTCCATGAAGTCATTAACTGTTTATTGTGATAATCAAATACTCTTTTAGCAGCTTCTTCGAGTGCTTCTCTTGACTTTTGAGGAAGGCTTTCCAAAGCTAAATTTAATTCTTCATTAGAAATTTCAAATTCTTCCATACGAGAGAAATCTACGTGATCAAACTTTTTTGTATATTCAATGACGGCTTGATCGCCTCTATTTTTCACATCACTCAAAATTTCTGCGACTATTTTTTCAATTTGAGTATTTTCTTCAGCTTCAAAGAAAATAAGCTGACTTAACTGATCTTTAAAATTTGAATCTTGGGTATTTAATTTTTTAATTTGAATCATAAGTATGATTATGTTTTAAGTGCTTTTTCAAATTGGCTAAGAATAGGTTGCAAGAGTTCTCTCTTTAATTTTAAAGATGCCTGATTGATAATTAATCGCGAACTGATATCGGAAATGTCTTCAACTGCAACAAGATTATTAGCTTTTAGAGTTTTACCTGTGCTCACTAAATCGACGATCACATCTGCTAGGCCTACAAGTGGTGCCAATTCCATAGAGCCATAGAGCTTAATTAAATCAAATTGCAAGCCTTTTTTTGCAAAGTGTTTTTTAGCTACTTTTATGTATTTTGTCGCTACTTTTAAGCGAACACCTTTTTGAATAGCGCCTAAATAATCAAAATCTTGTTTGGCTGCTACCATCATTTTGCAACAACCAATATTAAGATCAATCGGCTGATAAAGTCCCTCTCCCATATATTCATCGAGAATATCTTTACCTGTAATACCAATATCAGCCGCGCCATATTCAACGTAAGTGGGCACATCTGTAGCTCTTACAATAATAAGTTTTATATCTTTGTGATTGGTATCTAAAATAAGTTTTCTTGAAGTTTCAGGGTCTTCGTTACAAGTAATACCAACCCCCTCGAGAAGAGGTATGGTTTGTTCAAATATTCTTCCTTTAGATAATGCGATGGTAATTTTCATCTTAATGAATCCGTTTAATATTGGCGCCTAGTTGATTGAGTTTATCCTCTAATTTTTCGTATCCGCGATCAAGATGATAAATACGCTCAATCGTAGTTTGTCCTCTAGCTGCTAAACTTGCAATAACCAGACTTGCAGAAGCTCTGAGATCTGTGGCCATTACAGAAGCTCCCTCCAAATATTCTTTGCCTCTAATAATTGCTGTATTTCCTCTAACATCTATCTGTGCCCCCATACGAATGAGCTCTTGCACATGCATAAAACGATTTTCAAAGATCGTTTCGGTAACTTCTGATACACCTTCTGCAATGGTATTTAATGCCATCATTTGTGCTTGCATATCCGTTGGGAAAGCAGGATAAGGTGCAGTTCTTATACTTACCGCTTTCAACTTACCATCACTTTTAATATGAATTGAATTTTCACGCGATTCAATTTTAACGCCAGTTTCAATTAATTTTTGTGTAATTGCATCTAAACATTTGAGCTGTACATTTTTTAAAAGTACATCCCCACCTGTCATTGCTACAGCAGCCAAATATGTCCCTGCTTCAATTCTATCAAAGATCACGTCATGACTTGCTTTATGCAGCGAATCCACACCTTCAATTGTAATTACATCATTTCCTAAGCCTTGTATTTTGGCGCCCATTTTATTTAAGCATTCCCCAAGATCTAAAACTTCAGGTTCTTTGGCAGCATTTTCCAAAACGGTAATTCCATTAGCCAATGAAGCCGCCATCATTAAATTCTCAGTCCCTGTGACGGTAACAATATCCATATAAAACTTACACCCTTGTAACTTGGATTTCGGTAAGTGTTTCGTCGAGGCTTCAATATAACCATTATGAATATCTATTTTTGCTCCCATCGCTTGTAGGCCTTTGATATGAATATCGACAGGTCTTGATCCAATAGCACAGCCACCCGGTAATGAAACTCGAGCCTCGCCAAATCTTGCAAGTAAGGGCCCTAATACAAGAATAGAAGCGCGCATCGTTTTTACGCGTTCATAAGGTGCATTTTTATTGATAATTTCTTTTGCAGTTAATTCAGTTGAATCATTTTTGAACTCAATATCTACACCCATATACTTTAATAAAGATTTGGTTGTATTTACATCTTGAAGTTGAGGCAAATGGGTTAATGACAATGTGTCTTCAGTAAGTAGGGAGGCGATAAGTATAGGTAAGGCTGCATTTTTAGCACCTGATATTTCAAGTTCGCCGTGAAGAGGTGATTGTCCTTGAATAACCAATTTATCCAAGTTATGAATTAGCCTTTAATAACTTTACAAGCTCTCCAGTCTCATACATTTCTTTCATGATGTCGGCGCCACCAATAAATTCTCCGCGAATATATAGTTGAGGAATGGTTGGCCAATTTGCAAACACTTTGATACCTTCTCTCATTTCTGGATCTTGAAGTACATCGATTGCATGAAAATCGGTATTACATGCATCTAAAATTTTAGTTGCTAAACTTGAAAAACCGCACTGAGGAAATTTAGGACTTCCCTTCATGTATAAAACTACATCATGTTCATTAATCGTTTTTTGAATCTTCTCTTGCGCACTCATGCCTTACTCCTCAATATTACGTTTTTAATTGATTCCATTCATTTGGTGTATAAGTCTTCATAGATAGAGCATGAATTTCACTTTTCATCTTATCGCCTAAAGCATTAAATACCATTTGATGTTGTTTAACCCGATTTAATCCGTCAAATAAACCACTTACAATCGTGCCCTCAAAATGGGTACCATCCCCACCTAAAATTTCTATAAACTCACATTCAAGTTTTTCGAGAATCGATTGCCTAATATCGTCAGCCGTCATCTTTTAGTTTCTTAATTTATAGCCGGATTTTAGCATTCCTAAGGTAATAGAAGCCAACACAATGAAAAAGAAGGTTACGATTGAAAGGCTTAATAATGGAGCTACATCAGATTGCCCAAAAAAACCGTACCGAAAACCATCAATCATATAAAAGAAAGGGTTGAGCTGAGATACCTTTTGCCAAAAAGGCGGTAAGGAATGAATTGAATAAAATACGCCTGATAGGAATGATAGAGGCATAATCACGAAGTTTTGGAATGCTGCCATCTGATCAAATCGATGTGCCCATATACCTGCAATAATTCCAAATGTACCAAGTAATGCACCTCCAATCATCGCAAATCCAAAAATAATCCACGGGTGCAACATAGGCAAATCTGCATACAAAAGTGCGAATAAATAAATGCAAGCACCGACAAAAATACCTCTCACAATTGAAGCGATTAAGAAAGCTAGGAAAAATTGAAGATAAGTAATAGGTGTTAATAATATAAACACAATATTTCCCATAACTTTAGATTGAATAAGGCTAGATGAACTATTTGCAAAAGCATTTTGCAATAAAGACATCATGATTAAACCTGGAATAAGAAATGCAGCGTATTCGACATTATCATAGACTTTTACATGATTTGCTAAGACGTGAGAAAAGATGAGCAAGTATAGGACTGCAGTGATCACGGGTGCGGCTACCGTCTGAAAAATGACACGCCAAAATCTTAATAATTCTTTCTTTAGAAGCGTCCATGTACCTATAAACTCAGTTTTAAAATTTATCATTTTTTACTTCCAGTGAGCTTTAAAAAGACAATTTCTAAGTCAGAGTTAGTTAAATCCATATCCAATATTTTAATTTTTGATTTTTTTAATTCACCTATAATAAATTCAACCTCTACTATCTCCTCGATTAAAAAACTGATCGAGTGATGATCTAAATTTTGCATTAGATTCTTAATACTTACAGGAATTTTTTTGCCTTTTAAATCTAAGCGTAGATTTAAATTTTTTGCTGAGAAGCGTTTTAATAGGTTTTTTGTTTTATCTAATGCAACAACTTTGCCTTGGTCCATCATAGCAATTCGACTACAAAGAGTTTCGGCTTCCTCTAGGTAATGTGTAGTCAAAACAATCGTATGGCCTTTTTGATTGAGTTTTTTGATGAATTGCCATAATCTTTTTCTGAGTTCTACATCCACGCCTGCTGTCGGCTCGTCTAAAACAATCACCGGGGGTTTATGCACGAGAGCTTGTGCTATTAATGCTCTTCTTTTCATGCCACCAGAAAGCATTCTCATATTTGTATTGGCTTTATCTTTAAGGTCAAGTCCTTCTATGACTTCATCAATCCAATCATCATTTTCGCGACCTTTACCAAAGTAGCCTGCTTGGAATTGAAGCATTTCACGTACATTAAAAAAAGGATCAAATACTAATTCTTGAGGCACAATACCAAGCGATCTTCTTGCGTATTGATAATCTTGAATCACATCATAGCCCATCACCTTACTTGAGCCTGAAGAAGGTTTTGCAAGTCCTGCCAGAATATTAATAAGAGTTGATTTGCCAGCGCCATTAGGACCTAGGAGCCCAAAAAATTCGCCCTCTTCTATTGTGAGATCGATACCTTTAAGTGCTTCTAGTTTGCCGAAGTTCTTTTTAACATTCTTAAATACGATGGCTTTTTTCATTGAAATAAATGGAACAAGTCTCTTAAATGAAACTTAATAATACAAAACCTAATGAAGGGAAGATACTAAATCTTCCACTCCATATAATTTTGCGAGGCTATTTAAATTTTTTGGTAAATTTTTAAAAACAAAATGTGATTTTGTTTTTTTAGCTTGTCTTTGTAATTCAAAAATTAGACTTAATGTCGACGTGTCAACAGAAGTTACTTTTGAGAAAGCAATCGTCATCTTTTTGTCTAATTTTTGTTTATTAATTAAATCAATAATGGCTGGTATCTTTTCAATTGTAAGATCGCCACTTAACTGCCATTGATTTTTATCAAAAATGATCATTTATTAGATTTTGCTTTATCAGAATCAGCATTCTTCTCTGCAAGTTTTGAAATAAGAGAGGCTATGCCATTTTGTTTTATTTCATTAACAAATTGACCGCGAAAGTTTGTAACTAGACTGACCCCCTCAATAATAATATCAAATACTTTCCAAGAATCACCATCTTTCTCTAACATGTAGTCTATCGGCAAAGGTGGGGCGCCAGACTTTAAAATTTCAGTCTTCACTAATACTTCTTCATCTGAGGGTTGAAATCGAGTTGGTTTGTAATTTAAAGTCTGGTCTTTAAATTTTAACAATGCACTACCATAAGTCTTAACTAGCATCGTTTTAAACTCTTTTTTAAAGGCTTCCTGCTCGTCTTTCGTTGCTGCTGGCCAAGCTTTTCCAAGAACAAGTTTTGAAATGCGATCGAAATCAAAGTAAGGAAGTATTTTTTCTTCAGTAATTTTGTAGGCTTTTTCCTTATTGCCCGCTTTTAAATCTTTATCCGTTTTTAAAATTTCAAAAACTTCATCGGCAATTTTCTTCACGAAAAGGTCTGGAGCTTCCGCAGCAAATATGCTCATCGACATTAGTAAAGTTAAAATTAATAATAAAAACTTTTTCATGGCTTTAAAATATCTTTCTAGTAAACATTATTTTTTAGACTCTTCAGAGGCTTTACTATATAAAAACTGACTGATAAGCTTTTCCAATACAACCGCATCTTGTGTTTTAGAGACCCGATCTCCTTCTTTTAGAAAGTGATCATCGCCACCAGCCTCTAGGCTAATATATTGCTCGCCCAGCAATCCTGAAGTATAAATGTTTGCGAAGGTATCTTTTGGAAAAGGATATCTTTTATCTATTTTTAAGGTCACAACAGCTTGATAAGCTTGAGTATCAAATTGGATTTTATCAATACGGCCTACAACTACGCCTGAACTTTTAACTGGTGCTCTAGGTTTGAGTCCTCCAATATTTTCATAATTTGCAGTTATTGTATAAGTTTCCCCTAGCGTATTGCTTGTAAGGTTTCCCACCCTCATGGCTAAGCCCATAAGCGCCGCAATCCCTATTGCGACAAATAAACCTACCCAAATATCTAATATTGTCTTATCCACAATGGCTCCAATCACATATTAATTCGACATCATAAACGAAGTTAAAATAAAATCTAATCCTAAAACAGTAAGTGAAGAGGTCACTACAGTCCGCGTGGTAGCTCGACTTACTCCTTCCGCCGTTGGAGGAGCATCATAACCTTCATAGAGCGCAATAATCGTACATGCAACTCCAAATACGAAACTTTTGATAAGTCCATTAATCACATCTATTCTAAAATCAACATTCACATTCATTTGGGACCAAAATGCTCCGTGATCTACACCAATAATAGGAACTGCAACTAAATAGCCTCCCATCACGCCTACCATTGAGAAAATGGAAGCCAGTATAGGCATTGAAATAACACCAGCCCAAAATCTAGGGCTAATAATTCTGGCAATTGGACTTATGGCCATCATCTCCATAGCTGATAATTGCTCAGTGGCTTTCATTAAACCAATTTCAGCGGTAATTGCAGTTCCGGCTCTTCCTGCAAATAAAAGCGCAGTAACCACTGGGCCAAGTTCTCTTAATAAAGCTAATGCAACTAAAACGCCAATCGATTCTGAAGAACCATATTTTTGTAATGTGTAATATCCTTGTAAACCCAGCACCATGCCTACAAAGAAAGCGGAGACCACAATAATAATTAAGGACATGACACCGGTGAAATATATTTCACGGATGGTTAAGTGAATTCGTCTAAAGCTTTCACTTGAATAAATTAAGGTTAGGCAAAATAATCTCGTAGCTGAACCTAAACGCCAAATTCTTGAGGTAACCTGGTTGCCTATATTGCTTAAAATTTTGAAAATTGGATTCATAAATTAAACCCACTCATAAATATCTTTTTTATAGCTGGGCGCATTATGATGAAATGGAACGGGGCCATCTTTCTCGCCATGCACAAATTGATGCACAAAAGGAAGTTTTGATTTTGACAATTCTTTAGGCGTCCCTTCAGCGGCAACTGATCCATCCGCAACAAAGTAAATATAGTCTGCAAAAGAGAAGGCTTCTTCTACATCGTGAGTCACGATAATTGAAGTTGCTCCCAATGCATCATTGAGCGTTCTGATAAGATCACAAATGACCGCCATAGAAATCGGATCTAATCCAGCAAAAGGCTCGTCATACATAATAATATCGGGGTCTAGTGCAATAGCTCTCGCAAGTGCTACTCGTCTTGCCATCCCGCCTGAAAGTTCAGTAGGCATAAGTTTATGAGCGCCTCTTAAGCCAACCGCATTAAGCTTCATAAGAACCAAATCGCGAATCATGCTTTCTGGTAATTTTGTATGTTCGCGCATTGGAAATGCCACATTATCAAATACGGACAAGTCAGTAAAAAGAGCACCATGCTGGAAAAGCATGCCCATTTTTCTTCGCAATTCATAAATACCCTGTCTATCTTGTTTGTGAACAATCTTGCCATCCACAGTGACTTGACCAGCTTTAGGTTTTATTTGACCGCCTATTAAACGAAGAATAGTCGTTTTACCACAACCGCTTCCACCCATGATAGCTGTGACCTTACCGCGAGGAAAAACCATACTGATATCTTTATGAAGCATAAAATTACCGTAGCCAAAAGATAGGTTTTTAATTTCGACTATATTTTTTTGGGCCATATTTGAATAAAAATATGAAACCTACATATTACATGGAATTAAAGTTCCCCATAAGAATGCAATCCAGATAAAAACATATTGACACCGAGAAAAGCAAAAGTAGTAATAACAAGCCCAATGAGTGCCCACCAAGCCAGAATAGTGCCTCTCAGACCTTTTACGATTCGATAATGAAGCCAAGCTGCATAATTTAACCAAACAATAAGCGCCCATGTTTCTTTTGGGTCCCACGTCCAATAACCTCCCCAAGCCTCTGCTGCCCATATGGCACCTAATATCGTTGCGATTGTAAAAAAGATAAATCCGATTGCTATAGATTTATAAATAAGGTCATCAAGAACAACTAATTTTGGCAAATAAGAAGATAGTATTTTTTTACCTGAAAATAAGTAAGCAACCGACACCATAGCTGCTAATGCAAACGAGCCATATCCTATGAAATTAGCAGGTACATGAATTTTCATCCAATAAGATTGAAGAGCAGGTACTAGAGGCTGAACACCATCTGCATGACGATCAAATGTGTACCATAAAATAAACCCCACAGCTGCATTAATAACAATCAAAACAAAAGCACCTAATTTTTTTGTATTAAACCTTTCTTCATAAAATAAATATAGAAGAGAGGTAATTAGACAAAATAAAACAAATACCTCGTATAAATTACTGATGGGGATGTGCCCAATATCAAGACCCATCAAGTACGATTCATACCACCTGACAAGTAATCCAATGAAACCAAACATAACTGCTATAAAAGTAAAAGTGGAAGCAATATTGTCTGTAAGATTATTTTTAGTCAGCAGGCCTAACCAATAGAGTAAAAGTGCAAGAACAAAAAAAACATTCATCCACATAATTGCTGATTGACTTGCTATTAAATATTTCAATAAGAAGATTTGCTCATTATTAGCTAAGTCACCTTGATATAGATAGATAGAGAGAAGACTGATTACAAAAACCAAAATCATACTTTTTTTAAAATGATTCCATTTCCAACCAAGCCATGAAAAAAATCCAACACTTCCAAATAAAATGACTTTTTCATAAGCATCCATATAAGTATGAAATGCATTTAGTGCATAAAAGGCCCCCCCGAGTAAAAAAGCAAGATAAAAAACATTGAATGCTTCGAATGTCGCTTTGGAAGATTTAAATAATTTATTAAACATATTTCACCTATTATTGAATGATTTTCTTAATTTCTTGGATTAATTTCTTAAAGTCATTTTCAAAATCTATATTCTGACGATTAGAGCTTAAAGCAACTATAACCCCACCTTTTGCTTTTATCAGTAACCATAATTTTCTTTCATGCAAATAAATCATTGAAAAAATACCAAGGACTAAACTTAAGGACCCAAGGTAAACCCAAAATTGACCAGGTGACTTAGTCAATTGGAGTCCGCTTGCTTCTTTTTGTTCATAACTTATTAAATCAAAATAGTAAGGAACTCCATAAAAAAATAAATCACTGTAAGCATTTAATGCATCTTGTATAAATAGGATTCGGGTTTCATTGAGATCTTTATCTGCCACATTTAATTTGGCTTTATAAATCTCACTTGATGCAATATCAATAATTTTTAAGTAAGTTTGTACTGCTTTTTCTTTTTCGCTCGCAGGGATATTTTTATCAATATTTTGTGCAATATTTGAAAATCCACCTTGAGCGAATAAAGTCATTAATTTATTCACACTTGTTTCAAATGATTCTTGAACATTACTATTTTTATCTGCGCCACTTGCCGATTGATTTGCCATTTTTTTTGCAACAGATTCAATCAGTATTTTATTTTGAAGAGCATCTTTAAATAACATAAATTCATCAATAGACCCTTTTGCGTCTGCAGGGATTTTTAAATATTTGAACTCTTCTTGAGGTGTCTCTCTCATGCCGCTTATAAAGAACGAACGTCCCTCAATTGGCATAGCATATTGATATGAGAGATATTCTCGAGCCTGACCTGAGCTATTTCTGACCTTATAGGTGACACTTGGACCCACATTTCTTGGTTTTTCTTTTTCACCCTTTTTTAAATTTAATATATTAAATTTTCTAAAGTCATTAAACTCGTAAGTAATTTGATCTTTATCTAATTTAACTTTATCAAAAATTCTTCCATCTATATTTCGGGTGGAGTTGGAGTTGAATAGGTGTTGTAATTTAATATTTAGCTTTGTGCCTCCATCTTGAAAATCTGATTGATATATTGCTATACCTTTATAGGTAAAGGGATGATTAACGCTAATTGTTTTTGTTATATCTTGAGGAAGATCAGGATCTGAAATTACTATATCGCTTTCAAAAGATTTTGGCATGCCTGTTGAATAATGATAAATTCTAAAATCTTTTAAAGTTATTTTAAAAGGTAATTCTTGGACAAGGTATCCGTCTTTTTCTCTGACATATGCGACTTTGTCTGAGGAGCCTTCAGCAAGCGTCATATTTGCTCTAAATGATGTATTACTGACATTTAACCTACTTACCTCTGGAACCTTTGAAGCTGGTATATCTAATGTTTCTATTTTTTTATAGCCCAGTAATTCTTGGGCTTTAAAAATCAGATTGCCATCCAATAACCCACCTATGCAAATTATTACCACTCCTATATGCGTCAAAATATAGCCTATGGGCTGATAGTCGCCCTTCTTCGCAACAATTAAAAAATCGCCATTTTCTTTTAATTTATCTTTGATCTTATATTTAGATTGTTTTAGGTATTGAAGGACTTTTGATGTACTTACATCTTTTTTATTTTTGATAACAAAGTGATGTGTGAATGATAAAAGTGACTTTTCCTCTAAAGAATCTTTAAACACTGAAAAGTCCTTAAGAATTGCTGGAGTACTTTTAATGATGCAAAGAGTTGTAGATAAAACTAAAAAAAGAAGAATAATTAAAAACCAAATGCTGTGATAGACATCATATAAACCAATGTTTTCAAAATATACAAACCAAAACTGACCTAATTTTATAATATAACTCTCGTAGGGCTCATTTTGTTTAAGAACTGTCCCCATGATGGATGCAATGCCTAAAAATACCAGCATCGACACCGCGAAACTCATCGAGCTTAGCAGTTGGTTTATGTTTCTTGAATTAATTGATGTAGATTTCAAAATAAACCTTATTTAGAAAGTGGTATTCGACTAGGGAACTATCTGGAAGTTGCAGCAATTAAACTAGTTAATAAAGATAGAATGCCTTACCTTAATCCTTGAATGTAATCTGCTACCGCTTCCATTTCTTGATCAGTTAATTTAGCGGCAATGCTGCGCATTACTTTAGCTTCATCATTGGCTCGATTACCAAGTCTAAACTGTCTTAATTGATTTAAAACATACTCTGTGTGTTGGCCACCTAGACGTGGATATTTAACAGGAAGACCATCGCCTGCGGGTCCATGGCAAGAGGCACACGCTGGCAAACCATTAGCTTGGATACCTGCACGATAAATTTTTTCACCTAAAGATCCCTTACCGTTTGTATGAGCTTGCCCTAAATTTAATGTTTGCTTTGAAAAATACTCTGCCACTAGATGCATATCAGCATCTGATAGCATTGCTGCCATTCCTGCCATTACTGCGTTTGCTCGAGCACCAGATTTAAAGTTTGTTAATTGTTTGTAAAGATACTCTGCGTGTTGTCCTGCTAATTTTGGATTAGCAGTGATAACACTATTGCCATCAATTCCATGACAAGCTGCGCATACGCTGCTTACTGCTTGAGGTGGTTTTTTATCCTCAATCGTTGCTGAAACTGCAGTATTTGATATGAAAAATGACAGGGTTAGTGTAAAAAAAACATTTCGACGACTCATTGCAAATAGCTCCAAAATATAAGGTATATAAAAGTTGTCCATTTTATCTAAATTGCTATTCTCGTGATAGCATCAGCTTGGATTAAACAGGCTAAGGTAAAGTTCATGGCTATTTTTAGAAACGCATCATATTTTATATCAGCTTACCATTTGAGTGATTTGCCGCCCCCCACTGGAATTGAGATTGCCTTTGCAGGCAGATCAAATGCGGGAAAATCGAGCGCTATTAACACACTTGCAAATCATAATCGCCTCGCTTTTGTTAGTAAGAAGCCTGGTCGAACCCAGCTTATTAATTTCTTTTCTCTTGGTGAGAATCGTTTCTTGGTTGATTTACCGGGTTATGGTTATGCCAAAGTACCCCAAGCGATTAAAGATCATTGGCAAAAAACTATAGCCACATACTTATCAGAGCGCTCTTGTCTCTTTGGCCTTGTTTTAGTTATGGATATTAGACATCCACTCACGCCTCTTGATCGACAGATGTTAAAGTGGTTCTCGTTAAATAAAAAACCTATTCATATTTTATTAACTAAAGCAGATAAACTTTCTCATGAGGCTTCTCATAAAATACTTCATGCTGTTCGGAAAGAAATCGATGAAAAGTGGGGATCAACTGTTGGTATTGAATGCACAGTTCAGCTTTTTTCTAGCTTAAAAAAACAGGGTGCCGATGATGCTGAAACTATCATTGGAAAATGGCTAAATACGCCTGTAGATCATGTCCCAAACTCTATAGCCTAATTTAATTCCTCGATTTTCATATTTTGTGAAAGGGCGATCATCAGGTTTTTTAAAAAAATCGTCAGTTGTCTTTTGCAATAATTCTTCTTTATCCAACAGATCAATAATCCAGACAGCATAATCTTCCCAGTCTGTTGCAATATGAAGATAACCCGTTTTTTTTATTTTCTGGGCGATAAGCTTTAATAAATTTGATTGTAAAAGTCTTCTTTTATGATGTCTTTTTTTAGGCCAAGGATCAGGAAAAAAAATATGAATCCCATCCAAAGAATCGTTCTTAATCATAAAATTAAGAACTTCTACCGCATCATGTTGAATAATTTTTAAGTTAGACATGTCATCTTCCTGAATTAACTTAAGTAAGTTACCTACCCCAGGTGAATGAACTTCAATGGCAATATAATTTTTATTTAAATTAGATTTTGCAATTTCAGCGGTTGTAGTCCCCATACCAAAACCAATTTCGAGTATGAGTTCACTATTTTTATTTTTAAAAATATCGCCAAAATTTATTATTTTATTTTCAAAAATAACAGTATGTTTTTGAAAGTAATCTTGAATAGCTTTTGTCTGAGCAGCGGTAATTCGCCCCTGCCTTAAAATATAAGTCCTTAAAGGTCTCCTCTTGATCTCTTCTTTATTTTGTTCCGTCATAGTCTTGTGACTTTATTGTTTTGTTTAAGCCCTAAAAGATCTATATCCATATTTTTTTCTAGAGTCATGACTTTAAATAAATCTCCCATTTCTGAGGGAGATAACAACTTTTGGACTTCTGATACTGATTTGATATACAAAGCCCTGTCCTCTAAATTTACTGTTTCAAGTAAGTTTAATATGCCGCAATTAATAAGAAAATTTGCTTGAGATATATAGCCAGTAATATTTAATCCTAATTTTGAAGCTTCCCTTGCAACATAACTGAAATTTATATGAGTTGTAATATCCTGTATGCCTATCTGAATAAGAGGATTGTCATGGGCATAATGCTTAAAATGACACATCAACGTGCCTTGAGATCTCTGCTCATGAAAATATTCTGTTTGATTAAAACCATAATCAATAATAAGTACAATACCTTTACTAAGAGATTGGGTCATTTTGTTCAGCCAATTTTTAATATGAAGTGGATGTTCAATAAGATAGTTATCTGGTAAATCTTCAAAAATAGCTTGATCATAACTAGATATATCCTCTATCGGTTTATCTTTCCAAACGAAGAAATCATTTTCTACACCAACTCCTTTTTGATAATACTTGCCTGATTCTTTTTTTATTAAATCTACAGGTAGTGCATCAAAAAATTCATTACAAAAAATGATGCCTTCGTATTCTTTGGGAATTTCTTCAATCCATTGAATCTTGCTAAATAATTGTGAAGGCAAATGATTTATTAATAATTCGTATTGTTGTCTTCGTAATGAATGGCTTATTTCTAGAATAAAATAATGATTTATATCCTCATTATCACTGCGCAATGATTGGATCACTTGAAGGGCAAACTCCCCAGATCCAGCACCAATTTCAATGATACTTCTCGCTACTGATTGGAAGATCTCTTTAAATTGAATGCATAATGTTTTTGCAAAAAAACTCGATATATCAGATGCTGTAATAAAATCGCCTTTTTCTCCAAATTTTCTTAAAGTTCCAGTGTAATAACCTAATTCTGGGTCATAAAGCGCATGCTCCATATAACGATCAAAACTTATCCACCCATGATTTGATTGAATAGATTGCATAATTTTTATTTTTAATTGCTCACTTATTTGAATTTCATTTTGAGGAGCTGTAGGCATTAAAGGCATAGGTATTAGATTATAATAGAGTCGACTCATTTATAGATATAGCTATGACATCTAATCGAAAAATTGCTCTTGTGACTGGTGGCGCCAAAAGAATTGGGCAGGCAATTTGTAGGTTACTTCATGAATCGGGCATCGATTTGATGATTCATTATCGACATTCAGCCGACGAAGCAAAAAAACTTCAAAAAGATTTAAATAAAATCCGTAATGACTCTGCAAATATCATTCAAGCTGATCTTGGGGATACAAATATATTGCCAAATCTTATTGAGAAGACAATCAAAACCTTTGGTAGATTAGATATTCTTATAAATAATGCTTCTAGCTATTATCCAACTGAAATCGGAAAAATGAATGAGGAAAATTGGAATGATCTTATTGGAAGTAATTTAAAAGCGCCCTTATTTTTATCTCAACTTGCAGCAGATGAGCTTATTAAAACTAAAGGCTGCATTATCAATATCACAGATACCCATATAGATAAACCAAAAAAAAATTACATTATTTATAGCATTGCTAAATCGGGACTGGCCACGCTTACAAAATCACTTGCCCGGGAATTAAGTCCGGAAGTCAGAGTGAACGCTGTTGCGCCAGGTCCAGTTTTATGGCCCGAAAATAATGAAGAATTTAACGATATTTATAAACAACGAGTTATTTCTCAAACACTATTAAAAAAAATAGGTACGCCTGAAGATATTGCAATAGCTGTGAAATTTTTGGTATTAGATGCTCCATTCATTACAGGCCATATTCTAGCCGTCGATGGAGGACGGTCGCTCTCACTATGAGCTCTCTCATTTAGGAAATCGGCGACTTTATGATTTCGTAAATCTTAATCAATCAAACAAGGAAGAAGCTGAGCTCACTGTTATCAAAGCTTTAATTATAAAATTTCAACACTGGCCTCAGCAATATCTCGTTATTCGCTGAAAACATTGTTTCTTAAAAATCATTATTTAAATTAAATTAACGTAATTTATTTAACTAAGTTAGTATAGACACCTTGTATATATCAAGATTTAAATTTATTATTCTTCAAAATTTTTAATCTAAAACCACCTAATGTCTAAACTTTTAATTGTTGAATCCCCATCTAAAGCCAAAACCCTTAAAAAGTATCTTGGCAGTAAATTCGAAGTTTTAGCATCATATGGCCACGTTCGCGATCTCATTCCAAAGACAGGCGCTGTTGAAACAGATAATAATTTCAAAATGAATTATGCAATTATTGAAAGAAATTCAAGACACGTTGATGAAATTGCAAGAGCTGTAAAAAAATCAGATGAAGTTTATCTAGCTACCGATCCAGATCGTGAAGGAGAGGCTATTTCATGGCATATCCTGGAAATACTGAATGAAAAAAAATTAACTAAAGATAAATTAATCAAACGCGTCATTTTTCAGGAAATTACTAAATCAGCTATTGAACTTGCTATTGAGCATCCAAGAGATATATCAATGCCCCTTGTTAATGCGCAACAAGCGAGGAGAGCACTCGATTATCTTGTGGGATTTAATTTATCACCTCTGTTGTGGAAGAAAATAAAAAGGGGCTTATCAGCAGGTAGAGTTCAGAGTCCGGCACTAAGGCTTATTATTGAAAGAGAAATTGAAATTGAAAAATTTATCAGCCAGGAATATTGGACGATTCATTTAGATTCTTTAAAAGCTAAACATAAATTTCAAGCAAAACTTATTCAGCTCGATAATAAAAAAGTTGAACAATTTACCATTACCTCAAAAGAAAATCATGAGTCTATTGTCGGAAAATTACTTCTAGAAAGTGCTGGCAAAACTAAAGTAGCTCGTATTGAAAAGAAACAAAGAATGCGCAATCCTGCTCCTCCTTTCACTACATCAACACTTCAACAAGAGTCGGTGCGTAAACTTGGCTTTACAACAAGTCGTGCGATGAGAATTGCTCAACAGCTCTATGAGGGAATTGATGTTGGAAGTGGAACTGTAGGTTTAATTACTTATATGAGAACAGATTCACTCACGCTCTCAAATGAAGCAATGAATCAAATTAGAGGTTACATTCAAATAAATTTTGATGCAGATTACTTACCTAAAGCACCAATTTTTTATAAAACTAAATCAAAAAATGCACAAGAGGCACATGAGGCAATTAGACCGACAGATATCAGCCGAACACCTCAAAGTCTTATTGGTAAATTATCTCCTGAACAATTTAAGCTGTATGAAATGATTTGGAAGCGTTCTTTAGCAAGTCAGATGACACCGGCTAAATTTGATGCTGTAAGCGTAGATCTTTCCATTGGATCTGAAGCAAATTTATTTAGGGCTACTGGTCAAACACTTATATTTCCTGGATTTATTGCTATTTATACTGAGAGCTTGGACGATGCTTCAAATGAAGATGAAGACTCTCCTAAATTACCACCCCTTGAAACTGGTGAAATTCTGACGGTCGATAAAATTTATGGTGATCAACATTTTACTGAACCTCCTCCAAGATACTCTGAAGCTAGCTTGGTAAAATCTTTAGAGGAATACGGTATTGGTAGACCGTCTACCTATGCAAGCATTATTTCAACACTCCAAGATCGTGAATATGTCATTCTTGATAAAAAGAGATTCATGCCTACTGATGTAGGTCGTGTTGTTAACAAATTTCTCACTGAGCATTTTACTCGTTATGTTGATTATGATTTTACTGCTGGTCTTGAAAGTTCTTTAGACGAAATTGCAGAAAACAATAAAAAATGGGAGCCCCTTCTCAAAACTTTTTGGGATGATTTCAATAAAACAATTCTTGAAAAATCAAATATAGATCGAGCTGAAATTACTCAAGAAGCTATTGATGAAGACTGCCCTAAATGTAACAAGCCTTTATTTTCGAGATTAGGCAGAAGAGGTAAATTTATTGGTTGTTCCGGTTATCCTGATTGTGATTACACAAGAAATGTAAACGGTGACTCAAGCACTCCTAATGAACCCGTACTTGTTTGTAAAGATCCTGAAACTGGAAAAGATGTTCTTTTATTAGTCGGTCCCTATGGACCTTATCTTCAAGTTGGCGTTCAAGAGGAAGATAGTAAAAAGAAACCTAAGCGGGTAAGTGTTCCTAAAGAGATATCACTAAGTGATCTAAATAAAGATATCGCATTAAATCTTTTATCACTTCCTAAGGAGCTAGGTCTTCACCCAGATACAGGCAAGAAAGTCATTGTAAATATTGGGCGTTTTGGGCCTTATGTAAATTATGATGGTAAATTTAAATCTATTCCGAGATCAGAATCCATTTTTGATGTAACGCTCGAACGAGGACTTGAGCTCATTGCGGAATCTATTGCTAAAAATGCACCTTTAAGAAACCTGGGTAATGACCCCGAAACAAATCTTTCAGTTGAAATCTTTAATGGTCGCTATGGCAAATACCTTCAAAAAGGCTCAACCAAAGTTACCCTTCCAAAAGATCAGGATATTGAAAAAATTACTTTTGAAGAAGCTTTAGTTCTTATTAGCAATAAAGAAGCTTCGGGCAAAGGTAAAAAAAAAGCGGCCGTTAAAAAAACAACCGCCAAGAAAACGTCTGAGAAAAAAGTGGTTGCTAAGAAACCTGGGGCAAAAAAGCAGGCCATAAAAAACTAAAAAAGCTTAGCTATTTATTTTAGATTGGTCCGAAAAAGAAATTGAAGATGTTTTTTCAATCCATTTTCGAATTCTATTTGCATCTGCAATTCGAGTGGCATTTCCATAAGATTTGAGTAATACGATAATCATCGGCTGTCCGCTAATCATAGCTTGCATAACAAGGCATTTTCCAGCCTCTTGAATAAAACCAGTCTTTGATAAACCAATCACCCAATCACTTTTTCTAATCAGACCATTCGTATTATTAAAGTTCACTGGTGTACGGTGCCCTTTAACATAGGCTGCATATGAAGCTGTGGTTGTGATTTCACGAATTTCAGGATATTGATAAGCAGCCTTTGCCATCTTTACAAGATCTTCTGCTGTCGACATATTATGATTATTGAGGCCTGTGGGATCTACAAACTCGCTTCGTGTCATATCAAGCTGTAATGCTTTAATGTTCATCGCATTTATAAAACCAGTTTTTCCGGTTGGGTAATTTCTGCCTAATGCTGATGCTGCACGGTTATCTGAAGCGATTAAAGCAATTTTAAGAAGTTCTGAACGAGGTAATACTGTTCCAACAGGTAATTTTGAACTTGTATTTTTTAAGGTATCTACATCTTCTTCAGTAATGGTAATCTCTTCATCCATCGGGAGCTTTGCATCCAAAGTGACCATAGCGGTCATAAGTTTAGTTACAGACGCAATAGAGGTTTGTGCGTTTGTATCTTTTGCATACAAAACTTCACCTGTATTTTGATTGACAATAAGTGCGTTAGAGGAAGCCACTCTTAAAAGGCCATCTTTATTTGTCTTATTGTCTGCTGCAGATATGCGAGCTAATTCTGCTCTTGTTGGTTTTTTAGATTTTGGTTGGTTTGCTTCAGCTGATACTGAGGCTAAGAAAAAGGTTAAGCTTAGGATGAAAAAAAGTCTGATACGCTCTTTCACTAGGTAATCTCCTATTCTTGCTAAATTTACGCGATAATAAACAAAAAAAACATATTTGTCATTAACTTAATGTATTTAAAGATAAAATTCCTATTAGCTAATTTATTATGAATATTCCAAATACACTTATTTATACACCTGAGCACTTATGGATTAAATCTATTAGTGAAAGCACTTACGAAGTTGGTGTCACTGATTACGCACAAAATCTTTTGGGTGATATTGTTTTTGTTGATTTACCTGAATTACAAAGTCAAATTTTAAGAAATAAAGCCTTTGGAGTGATTGAATCTGTCAAGACCGCTTCTGATTTAGTCGGTCCGCTCAATGGCGTGATGATTGAAATTAATTCCAACATTCAAAAAACGCCGGAACTAATTAATGATAAACCCTATGAAACTTGGATTTGTAAAATAGCATCTCATGACAATATTGATAACAAAGAACTTTTTTTAGACTCTAATCAGTATAACGAACTTACTCGCTAATTACATTTCTTTTTTAGCGTCAATTAAGTGAATTTTATACCCGCGATCGCGATAAAATTTTAAACGATCCCTCGCTGTTTTTTTATCTTCCTCATTTAGCGACACAATCTCAATTAACCTTAAGTATCTTGAAAAAGAAGGCAAAGTATCTGACTTTAAATTAATCATAAAATCATCACTCACAAATTTATGATCCCAGTCGATATGGATAGGGGTCATTTCTTCATAATGTCCTACAGAATGAGGAAGGAATGAAGTAAGAGAAGCTGTATAAAGAAAATCACTTAATGCTTTTGCACCACTTAAATCATCTACGTGAATAAATATTTTTCTTTTTCGAACAATTTCTCTTTCTATAATTTCATGAATTTTATTGAATTTATTTTCTACATTAAAATAAAAGTCGATATAAGTCATAAAGACTTAATACAACTTACTAAAAATATATTGGGTTAATAATCCAACAGGCCTTCCCGTCGCCCCCTTAGCTTTTCCAGATTTCCATGCGGTGCCTGCAATATCTAAATGAGCCCATTTATATTTTTTTGCAAATCTGGATAAAAAGCATGCTGCAGTAATACTACCTCCTGCTCTTCCGCCAATATTAGCCATATCTGCAAAATTACTGTCTAGTTGTGATTGGTAGTCTTCCCAAAGAGGCATACGCCATGCTCGATCCATAGATACTTGTCCTGCTGATTCTAAATCTTTCGCTAACTTGTCGTCATTACTGTATAAACCTGAGGCATGATGTCCTAATGCAATCACACATGCGCCAGTGAGGGTGGCAATATCAATCACTACATCAGGATTAAATCTTTCTGCATAAGTTAATGCATCACATAGAATCAATCGGCCTTCAGCGTCAGTATTTAGTACCTCGATTGTTTGGCCTGACATGCTAGTTAAAATATCTCCTGGCTTCAAAGCTAATCCATCTGGCAAATTCTCACATGTTGGAATTATGCCAATGACATTCATAGGAAGTTTTAATAAGCCAATTGTCTTAAAGGTCCCTAATACACTGGCTGCTCCACACATGTCATATTTCATTTCATCCATATCGGCTGCAGGTTTAATTGATATACCTCCCGCATCAAAAGTAATTCCTTTACCAACCAAAACAATAGGTTTTTGCGTTTTTTTACCTTTATTATGTTGAAGCACAATAAATTTAGGTGGCTGTCTACTTCCTTTGGCAACACCGAGAAAAGAACCCATTTTTAATTTTTCAATTTGCTTCTGATCTAAAACATCAATTTTCATACCATATTCTTTTCCAATTTCTTGAGCTTTTTTGCCAAGATAGGTTGGTGTACAGATATTCGGTGGCAGATTGCCAAGTGTTTTTGTAAGCTCAATTCCTTTTGCTAAAGCAAACGATTTATTCAGCGCCTCCTCTGCGATCTTTTGGCTTTTCTTATCTACCATTACAAAAAAATCATAGATTTTTTTGGTTTTTTTATTAATAGTTTTAAGCTCAGTAAATTCATAACTTGCATCCATCACTTCATTAATAAAATGTTCAACATTCCAGGCTATATCGCCTTGTTTAAATGAAGCAATTTGCAGATACGATGTGACTGATTTAACATCCATTTTCTTAAGTGCATAAACCATAGATCTCACTGCAGCATGGTATTTTTTCCCATCAAACTCTTTTTCTTTGCCTAAGCCTATTAGAAGTATTTTTGTAATTTTTATTCCAGGAACGTTATACAAAATAAGAGAGGAGCCAACTTTGCCACTCATATCACCCTGTTTCAATGCAGAGGTAATATGACCAATAGCGCTCGGGCTTAAAGACAATTTTTCACAAACAACCTTGAGGGATTCATAAACTCCAATGACCAATACATCTGAGAGTTGTTTATCCAGCTGATCGGTTTTTATGCTAAATTTCATATATATTCCTTAAGTATTCTCGAATTTAAAAACGGGAAAAATCAATGTTATTTAAAACTTCATTAAAAAAAGAACTGCTTACCAATTCAATTACGGCACTTTTAATACTTATAAGTATCGTGATGGCCCAAAGAATTTCATTTTATCTTAGATTCGCAAGTAAGGGCTATATCCCCAATGACTCTATAAAAACAATTCTTGGTCTTAACCTTATCAAGTATTCACCACTTCTATTATCTCTTTCCATTTTCTTAGCAGTACTTCTTACGCTCTCTCGTTGGTATCGAGATCATGAAATGATCATTTGGCTCAGTTCGGGTATGAGTTTGGCGAAAATTATTAAGCCTATTGCTTCATTTACCTTGCCAGCCGTATTGATGGTGGCCTTTCTTTCTCTTTTTTTAAATCCTTGGGCGGTAAGAACAGCTGATCAATATAAAAGTCAATTAAAAAGTCGTGATGAAATGGCTAGTATTAGCCCAGGGACATTTAAAGAATCAAAAAGTTCTGATCGGATATTTTATGTTGAGAGTTTTGATGAGCTAGGAAGTGCTGTAAAAAATATATTTGTTCAGACAAAGCAACATAACAAGCTTGGAGTTGTTGTTGCTAATAATGCTCACCGAGAAATATCAAGCAAAGGTGATAACTATATTATTTTACAGAAAGGTCGAAGATATGAAGGCGTTCCTAATTCAAAAGAGTTCTCTACGACTGAGTTTAATCAATATGGCATTTTAACCGCCCAACAACCTGTGGAACCTTACAAAGAAAGTATTGATAGTAAAAAACTTTTCGATGTAATTAAATCTAGCTCATTTGAAGATCGCCTAGAGTTGCAATGGAGAATTGCCTCTCCCATCGCATGCATTTTGTTAGTTTTTTTAGCTATTCCATTAAGCTTTACAAATCCTCGAGCAGGACGATCTCTTAATATCATTTTTGCTGTACTTATTTTTATAATTTATAACAATCTCTTGGCTATTATGAACACATTAATTACTTTAAAAAAAGTTAATATTATTATTGGCTTCTGGCCAATTCACCTAATCTTTCTCCTCGCAGCTATTTATTTAACCTATAGGCGATCAATGAATCAGCCATTATTCAGCTTGAGGAAAGTGTCTTAAATACAAGGTGAAAATTTTAAATCGCTACCTTAATCTAGAATTAGCTATTCCTATTTTCTGGGTCATGATCGGTATTATAGGTATATTAAGTTTTTTCGACTTTATTCAGGAAATTAATGACTTAGGAAAAGGTACATATAATGTGCTTACCATTTTTAGTTATGTTGCTCTCAGTATTCCTGGACATGTTTATGAAATCGTTCCTATTGCTGTGCTTATTGGATCGATGTATACCATGGGGCAGCTTTCTGAAAATTCTGAATTGACTGTCATTCGATCTAGCGGAATTTCAATAAAACGTATTGCCTATACTTTATCTTTTACTGGATTGTTTTTTACATTATTTACATTTGCTGTAGGGGATCTTGTAACCCCAATAACAGAAAAAAAAGCGCAGCAAATAAAAATTACATCTAAAGATGCAATTGTTTCACAAGAATTTAAATCTGGTCTCTGGATAAAAGATAATAATAGTTTTATTAATATAGAGTATGTTTTGCCTGACTCAAGCCTATCTGAAATTCATATTTATGAATTTGATAAAGCCTTTCGTTTAAGAACAATTACAAATGCAAAAAAAGGAAGTTTTAAAAACCCTGAATGGAAACTTGATGATATTAATCAAACAATCTTTGATAAAGGTAAGGTTTCAACAAATTCACTTAAAAGCGCAATTTGGAAATCACTTATCAAACCGGAAATGATGAATGTACTTCTTGTTTCACCAGAAAAAATGTCATCAACCAACCTTATTAATTTTATTAAATACCTGAAAAATAATAAGCAAAAGATTACAAGGTATGAAGTGGCTTTATGGGGAAAATTAATTTATCCCCTAGCCTCTATTGTAATGGTTTTATTTGCCATTCCATTTGGATTTTTTCAAGAGCGCTCAGGTGGTAAAAATTTAAAAATTTTCTTAGGTATTTTAATAGGTATCTTTTATCAAATTATGAATTCATCTTTTAGGTATATTGGACTTCTAAATGACTGGCAACCCCTAGCTTGCGCAATTATACCCACACTTATTTTCTTCTCTGTTGGGATGGTGATGATCTATAAAATCGAACATCAATAAAATGATAATTCAAAATTTGATCATGAAGATATAAATTTTTTTTATTGGTTAGTGCCCAAAAAAAGGTTATGCCTCCCATGAGAGTGCCTAAAGTTGCATATATATAGCGTCTCCATGCTAACTTTCTTGTTAAAGGTTTGTGAGGGGATATAATTTTTAATTTCCACACCATCATTGCTAGAGTCTGGCCTGTTTTTGTCCAACAATAAGTAAAATAAACTCCAGCGATAAACCATAAATAAATTTGAAATATTAATTTTTGATATGATCCAAAGAATGTGTCAAAAAAATATATAAAAATAAATCCTGCGATCATCCATATTGGTATAAGAGCAAATAATTCATAAACTAAAGAACCATAAACTCTCTTGAGTGAAGGATTTTTTGTATTCACAAATAAAAACTATATCAATGCAGAGCAAAATAAAGGTATAAGGAATAAAAAATTCCATTTACGCCCAGATGCCATACTTTTATATTTGATTTCTGGATAAGAGCTCTAATCCATAGTGAAGATATTAGTGTTATTAGAATACATAAATAGACTTCTTTTCTCGGCTCCCAAGGGGTTAAAAGGATACCTATTGCAGGTAAGAGTGTTCCTTGAAATACCATGGCACCAGTTATATTTCCAAAAGCGAGGGTATCTTTACCTTTTCGTATCCAAAAAATACTATTCACTTTTTCTGGAAGCTCGGTAGCGATCGGAATAATTAATATAGATAAAATAAGAGCAGAAATTCCTAGAATAGATGAAGCTTCTTCAATTCCATAAATAAAACCCTTCGCTCCGAATATCAACAAAGCCAATCCAACAAATAGCTGTATAACAATAACTAGAAAATTATTTGGGCATCCAATTCTTTCCATAAACATTGGACTTGATGCTTCCGTAGCATGACCCTCGTTAACAAGTTTTTTTGATGCTCTTATTGTCATTAAAATATAAATGAAATAAGAAAAAACCATTAAAAAGGCTATCAGCCCCCTAGCAAGCTCAGATGTATGAGGAACAAATAAAGCTATTCCAGCAAACACAAATGAGATTATAAAAAAATTTAGATCTCTAATTAATCCTGTTTTTTCAGGCTTTAAATGTCCCCCGAACCCTCGATGCCCAATTACAGATGCAGCCATAATAAACATTGTTAGGGTAGAGAGCATGAGCGGAGCACCTAAAATTGCGCCTACTCCAACTTGATGATTAGTTTCGATATCTCCATGTAATGACAAAAGTGCTAATAGTGGAATTAATGTCTCAGGAAGCGCAGTTCCTACCGCTGCAAAAACTGAACCTGTCACACCCTCAGAAATTTTTAATTTCTCACCCAAATGCTCAAGCGCATTGGTAAATATCTCAGCTGAGACTAGAATAACTAATAACATGAAAGATAACTTTAAGAAGATCATTTCAATCCTTTAATTTTAATACTTCAATAGATTAACGATGCTTGAGCCTATCATAATAAATGATGCTGGATTTGCAAATAAAGCAAAGATTATATTATCGCCCAATTTTGATAGTCGGCCGAATAAGTTCAATGTGAGTTTAATTGTAATTCATAATATTAGTCTTCCGCCTGGCATTTACGGGGGGAATAATATTTTTGATTTGTTTACAAATAAACTTACCCCTGATGATCATGAATACTTGGGATCTATTGCGAATCTAAAAGTGTCCTCTCACTTCTTGATTAGGCGGGATGGTTCGCTTTTTCAGTTTGTGTCTTGTCTAGACCGAGCTTGGCATGCTGGTGAATCTAGCTGGAATCAAATTAATAATTGTAATGATTTTTCAATTGGTATTGAGCTGGAAGGAAGCGATTATGATCCCTTTGAAGCGAAACAATATGTCTGTCTTAACGAATTAATCGAATCTTTAATTAAAGAATATCCTATTAAAGATGTTAAAGGACATTCTGACATTGCACCAACTAGAAAAACGGATCCAGGCCCTTATTTTGAATGGAGTAAAATAAAAAACTACTTTAATCAATTGCCAAATAAAGATTAATTCTTACGTACTAATTTCTGTACGATTAAACTTACCACGATATCACCCTCTACATTTACTGCGGTTCTAAATGTGTCAAGTAAACGATCGATCGGTAATAAAATAGCAAGCGCTTCCAAAGGAAGTCCAACAGATTGTAATACTATAGCTATGGTTACCATTCCAGCACTTGGTATGCCCGGCGCGCCAATCGCACCTATCATTGCTGTAAAGAAAACGATAATTTGCTGCCCTATACCTAAGTCGATACCAGAGAGATTTGCAATAAATAAAGCGGCGGAAGCCTCATAAAGGGCGGTGCCATCCATATTCATGGTTGCCCCTATGGGTATAACAAATCCAGCAATATCAGATCTTACTTTTAAATTTTTTTCAACAACCCTTAAAGTAATTGGAATTGTCGCGCTGCTGGAACTGGTTGCAAAGGCAGTCATAATTGCCTCTCGGGCACCTTGCCATAATATAAATAAATTTATTTTTGTAAAAAAATAAAGTAGCAAAGGCAAAATTACAATTCCATGAAAAAGCGTCATGCCAATAATTACTATTATAAATTTTGATAGCGTAATAAATAAATCGGGTGATTGTTGAGAGACTAATTGAATAATAAGAGCCGAAATGCCGTAAGGAGAAAAATTTACAATCCAAGATACTATCTTCATAGTGATCCCTAATAAACCATTGAACATTTTTTTTACCTCAAAAAACTCTTTTCCACCTTTTGCAATTGCAAAGCCAACCAATACTGAAAATGTAATAACTCCTAAAATATTTCCTTCAGTCATTGCTTTGAATGGATTAACGAGAATACCACTAAGAAATTGTTTAATGAATTCAGACAAGGGAATTGAAGTTAAGTGAAAATTATTTAATTGCTCACTAAAGATAGACAAAGACATACCTCGTCCTGGCTCAAATAAGTTCATTGAGCCAAGTCCCAATATAATTGCAAGAGCCATGGAAATGAAAAAAAACGAAAATGTTAAAAACCAAATTCTTGATGACTGCTTATGTCCACTTAGATTAGCTATACCTAAAGATATGGAAAAGAATATTATTGGAATTAATACCATTTTTAGAGAAGAGACGAATATATCTGCAATAAGATTAGCCACATAAATAATTGAACCACTCCCACTACCATAAGGATTGAGTTTAACAAACAAGCCAATCAATAAACCAATGAATACTCCAATAAAAATCTGATGATTTGTCGTATATTTCATCTGCCTAATCCATACGCTGAAGCACTGCGGCAAAAAAACCATCTGTTTTTTGATGATGGGGGGTTAATTTTAAAAAATTACCTGTGGAGAGAGGTACTTGATTTTTCATTAATATTTCATCAACAGAAATAGATCTAAAATTCTTATTATTTTTTAAGAAATTCTCCACAATAGACTCATTCTCTCTCTTCAAAAGACTACATGTAGAATAAATTAACCGACCCTCTTTTTTTACAAGCTTTTTAGCCTCTTCGAGAATAGCTAATTGTTTGATATTAAGCTCATCAAGATCTTGCAGAGAATTTTTCCATTTTAAATCTGGATTTCTTCTAAAAGTGCCGGTTCCGCTACATGGAACATCAGCTAGCACTCGATCAAACTTACTATTTAATTTTTTTAATTTGGTATCTTTTTCATTTTTTATTTTTTGCGCGAATAAGTTAGATAATCCAGATTTTTTTAATCGCTTACCTAAATTAATAATTCTTTTTTCAGAAATATCATAAGCATATATACGTCCAGTATTTTTCATAATTGCACCTACTGCTAGACTCTTACCACCTGCACCAGCACAAAAATCTGCAACCATCATTCCTCTTTTTGCATCTATAACAAAGCTTAATATTTGACTGCTTTCATCTTGAACCTCAATTTTTCCCTCAACGAACAATGGATTTCGGCTTAATGATGTTCCTCTGGGAATTCTGATTCCTGTGGGCGAGTATTTCATGACTTCAATATCATTTACTTCTTTTGTAAGCAATTTAATTAGTTCATCTCTGCTCATTTTTATAGTATTGACTCTTATATCTAGTTTGGCTGGTTCAAGAAAACTTCTGCCCAAAAGAACTGCTTCTTCACTGCCATATTGCTCAACTAATAAATCCCAGAGCCAATCAGGTAAACTTAATTTTTCTGGCCATGTATATTTTTCTGTATCTCTTGATTTTAATGATTTAGCCCATTCGATTTCTTCTTTACTTAACCCATGCTCTAAGTCACGAATACTTCTACCTTCAATTTTTATTAGCCAAGCAATTACGAGTTTTTTGTAGTTAAGATCGTCTTCATTTAGTTTTTTTAAAAATCTGAGTCGTCTAATAATGCTGTAGATGCATTCAGCAATCTCTCCTCTATCTTTTTGTCCAAGCCCGCTATGTTCTCTATAATATTGACTTAATTTCATATCTGCAGGCCCATGAAAGTCTAATATTTCTCCTAAAATATTTGCGCAATGTTGTATTAATTTTAGGTTAAGCATATTTAAGGCCCAAAACTCTCGATTTCAATTTTTTTTGTAGACTGATCTAAAATGCTTCCATCTTTTTCTGTCTTCCTTATTTTGATAGGAAGGTATTTATAGTCTTTTGCAAGCCACAAATCTATTCTTTCTTCATTGTTGTAATTAAATTTTGCTATATGTAATGTTAGAATCTTATCTACATCAGTTTCAATGACTTCCTCCCCAATATAAGAATAATCGTATGGTTTATAATTTTTCCCATTTGTAATGTAGATTTTCATTTTTGCTAGAGGAGGTTCAAACATAAATTGATACATGAAACTTAACATATCTTGAGAGCCCTCCAACATATCAAATTCATTTATTTTTCCATTTGTTGTGGTAATTATTTTTTTAGCATCCCAATCAAAAACTGCAAAATTATCAATTTTGCTGCCAAATTGATAATGATAATTTTTTGGCTTCAGGCCCTCGGGGGTTAGAATACCATCGCTTGTTTGCTGTAATTTATTCCAATAAAAAAGAGACACAAAACCTTTTGCTTCAACTTCATTTTTGATACTGTATTGATTATTCTCTTCTAAGAAATACGTAGTTCTTGCAGCACCAACAGGCGATCCATCCACGCTTCTTCTTACATCATAATCAATGACTACTTTTTTATACTGAATTTCTTTTTTTTCAACAGATTGAGCAGTTTCATTTAATTCATTATTTTGAATCTCTTGATTCAAATTTTTCGACGGACTGTCTTTTTTTTCATTTGAATTATTATCTATCTGCTTATTTTTTTTAGGTATAAATGATTTTTTCTTTGTTAATTCTTCTTCTTTTTTTAAAGGTGTTTCAAGGTGGCTCTCAATAACAATATTAGAATTATCGAAATTTTTTAAAAAAAATGGGTTGTATAAATCAATACCTCCCAATAAAAAGAGATGGACTAAAATTGAGACAAAGATGGCCAACAAAAATTTTACATGATTACTTTTCAGTATTATTTTTATAAGATCAAAGTTCATTGAGATCTATATTCGCCCGCACCAAATTTTGTTCTAATGTTGCACCATTTTTTTCTTGATAACGAATGCGAATTGGTAATTTATAGGATTTATTATTAAGCCATATTTCAGTTTCAGGCTTTCCATCCTTTTCAGCAATACTTTGCATGAAGATGGTCTCAAAATTTATATCTCCTAATGAAAGCATTACTTTCTTATCTACGATCTTAAACTGATATTTTTTATATTTTTTCCCTGTTGCTGTTGGGAACTCTATTATTGAAGTATCGTAATTTTCAAAATTTAATTGATATAAGTAGCTAATTAAATCTTGTGTTTTATTTTCTATATTTTCTTTCGTTTCTGAACCTTTATAACGAGTAATTAGTATTTGGTTTTCCCAATCAAAATCTACAATTGCATCTTTACTTTGATTATTTCCTTGATGAACTTCAAGGTGTTTTGGTTTCAAACCTTCTGGTGAAATATTTCCTTCACTTATCACTATACGATCTCCAAATAAAGCATAGAGACCAATTCCTTTTGTCATACTCTCAATATAATATTTTCCTGTCTCGCCAGATATAAATTTTTCATTGACAGTGCCTAGCAATTCTCCATTTTGAGTTAGCTCATATTTCAACTCTAAAATATTTGGCAGCTCTTTTGAAAAAACTAATGTATTAAATATGAATAAAAAAAATGCTAGCCACATTTTAAATGGCACTAATTTTTTCATTTTTTTATTAAATCACCATAGTAGGATGCTCATTAGCATGGCGTTCTCTAATGATGCCAATTTCATAAACTGTCTCATTGGATTCTTGCAAGATTTGCTTTGCTTTGGCAACATCATTTTTATCAATGACTATAGCCATACCTATTCCACAATTAAATGTTCGGTAAAGCTCTATATTTGAAATATTTCCTTTATCTTGTAACCATTGAAAAAGTTTTGGTAATGGCCAGCTTGATGATTGAATTTCTGCCATTAAATCTTCGCCTAAAATACGTGGGATATTTTCAGTAATACCACCCCCCGTAATATGAGCCATGCCTTTAATTTGAATTGCCTCTTTGAGCCTAAGGACAGACTTTACATAGAGCTTGGTAGGCTCCATTACAACATCTCTTAATGTCCTTCCATCAAAAGAACCTGAGAAATTAGCCTTTTCATTACTGATGATTTTTCTAATTAAAGAATATCCGTTTGAATGCGCTCCGCTAGATGCAAGGCCAATGACTACATCACCGGATTGAATTTTTTTACCATTAATAATTTCACTTTTTTCTACCACGCCTACTGCGAATCCAGCTAAATCGTATTCACCTTCAGGGTACATACCAGGCATTTCTGCTGTTTCCCCCCCTACAAGAGCACAACCAGACTGTGCACAACCTTCCGCAATACCTTTAATAACCTGGGATGTTGTTTCTACATCAAGCTTTCCACATGCAAAATAGTCAAGAAAGAATAAAGGTTCAGCACCTTGCACTAATATATCGTTAACACTCATAGCAACCAAATCAATTCCAACAGTATCGTGTTTATTTAATTCAAATGCTAATTTAAGTTTTGTACCTACTCCGTCAGTGCCTGAAACCAGAACAGGTTCTTTGTATTTTTTAGGAACTTCAAATAATGAACCAAAACCGCCTATACCTCCTAAAACCTCGGCTCGCATAGTTTTTTTTGCAAAAGGCTTAATTCTTTCAACTAGTCGATCGCCCGCCTCAATATCCACCCCTGCATCTCGATAAGTGATCGATTGGGTATCTTTTTTTGTGTCATCTTTACTCAAAAGATTAACTCTCTTTCATTAAACATCTGGGTTAGTCGTTATAATTGAAATTTTAACCGAAATATATTTTAAAGATGTGCATAATTAAGGCTATCTTTATCTAAATAAACTTCCCATTGATATGAAACAAATGCTATTAGCTCTATCTCCAAAGCCAAGACAATCTTTTGAAAATTTTGTAGTTGGTCAAAATATCGAAGTAGTTCATACCTTAAAGCAAATCATCTCTCATCAATTACCCATTCAATTTTTATATTTATGGGGTAATGAAGGTTCAGGAAAATCTCATTTGGCTTACATTGCATCAGATCATGGATTTGTCATTCATGATGATGTTCATTTGCTTGGTGAGGCAGGTCAAATCGAATTGTTTAATACTTACAATCGATGCAAAGATTCCAAACAAAATATGTTGGTGACAGGACTCCACTCTCCCCTCCAAATGAAATTAAGAGAAGATTTAGCAACAAGACTGGCCTGGGGCGTTACTTACGAAGTGATAGGTCTATCCGATGAAGAAAAAAAACTGGCCCTGTTAAATCATGCGGATGAAAGAGGTATGAAACTGGGTATGGATATTATTGATTATTGCCTAAAATATCTAAAACGAGATATGCCAAATTTATTTTCTATATTAGAGGCTTTGGATCAATGGTCTTTAACTTATAAAAGACCGATCACATTGCCATTACTTAAAAAAATTATAGAAGCTAATAAAATTTAGCTTATTGACGAATAAGGTAATCAAAGGCACCAAGAGAAGCTTTGGTCCCCTCTCCCATCGCAATGATAATCTGCTTATAAGGTACGGTTGTTACATCGCCTGCAGCAAACAAACCTGGTAATGAAGACTGGTTGTGAGTATCAATAACAATTTCACCAAACTTTGAAAGTTCTACAGTGTTTTTAACAAAGTCCGTATTTGGTAATAATCCAATCTGAATAAAAATACCCTCAAGCTCGATAGTTTTCTTCTCATTTGATATTCGATCTATATAAACCATGCCGCTCACCTTATCTTTACCGATCACTTCGGTAGTTTGCGCATTTAATATGACATCTACATTCGATAAACTATAAAGTCTTTTCTTTAGGATATCATCAGCTTTGAGTTCCGATGCAAACTCGAAAAGAGTGACATGTCCAACAATATTCGCAAGATCAATTGCTGCCTCAACACCTGAGTTTCCACCTCCAATCACTGCAACATGTTTTCCTTTGAACAAAGGACCATCACAGTGAGGACAATATGCCACACCCTTACCTTTAAATTCTTTTTCGCCAGGAACGTTTAATTCTTTCCATCTTGCTCCGGTTGCAACAATCACTGATTTACTTTTAAGTCTCCCGCCATTTTCAAGTTCTATTTCAAATAATGAATCCAAAACATTTTTTTGAATACTTTTTGCACTTTGCAAATTCATAGTATCAACTTCATATTCTTTTACATGCTCTTCAAGGGCTGCAACTAATTTTGGGCCTTCAGTCGCTTTTACAGAAATAAAATTTTCTATGCCTAAGGTGTCCATCACTTGTCCACCGAAACGCTCAGAAACAATACCCGTACGAATACCTTTTCGTGCGCTGTAAATTGCAGCCGATGCGCCTGCTGGGCCTCCCCCAATAATTAATACATCATAAGCTTCTTTTTGAGATAATTTTTCAGCTTCTTTTAAGCTTGCGCTTGAATCAATCTTATTTACAATCTCCTCAAGCTCCATTCTTCCCTGGCCGAAAGTTTTTCCATTAAGGAAAATAGTTGGCACAGCCATAATCTGTTTATCTTCAACTTCTTTTTGGAATAATGCGCCATCAATCATCACATGAGAAATATTTGGATTAATGATAGACATTGCATTTAATGCTTGAACAACATCAGGACAATTATGGCAACTTAATGAAATATAGGTTTCAAAATGAAACTTGCCTTCAATATTTTTAATTTGTTCTATTTTTTCAGCTTCTATTTTTAGAGGGTAGCCACTAGCTTGAAGAAGCGCTAAAACAAAAGATGTAAATTCATGCCCTGATGGAATACCTGCGAAAGTGATACCTGTAACTTCTTTTTCTCTATTTACTTCAAACGAGGGAATTCTTTTAGAGGTATCTATTTCTTTACTTAAATTAATTTTTTCCGACAAAGACCCAACTTCTTCTAACATCTCTATCATTTCTTTAGATGCTGGATTTTCGTCGACATAAGCCACAAGCTTGATTGGATCAACAAGCCTGGTCATATATTCTTGAAGTTGATTTTTGATTGCTGAGTCTAGAGCCATTATATTTCCTGAAATATTTGTCTAAATAAGAAATGCCCAGGCCAATATACGGCCTGGGATTTATTTTTCTATTTAGATCTTACCTACAAGGTCTAATGATGGAGCAATTGTTTTAGCTCCTTCTTGCCATTTTGCTGGACATACTTGACCTGGATTGTTAGCTACATATTGTGCAGCTTTTAATTTACGCAATGTTTCTTTAACGTCACGCGCAATTGCATTGTCATGCACTTCCATTGTTTTAATTTCACCTTTTGGATTAATGATGAAAGTACCACGCAATGCCAAGCCTTCTTCTTCGATATGTACTTCAAATGCACGTGTTAGTTGATGCGTAGGATCTCCAATTAATGGAAATTTTGCCTTACCAACAGCAGGTGAAGTCTCATGCCAAACTTTATGTGAAAAATGTGTATCAGTTGTCACAATGTATACTTCTGCGCCTACTTTTTGAAATTCTGCATAATGATCAGCTGCATCTTCAACTTCTGTTGGACAGTTAAATGTAAATGCGGCTGGCATAAAAATAAGAACTGACCATTTTCCTTTTAGATTTGCTTCTGTCACGTCAACAAACTTGCCATTGTGAAATGCTGTTGCTTTAAACGGTTTTACTTCAGTATTAACTAATGCAGACATCGTTTTCTCCTTCTTTGGTTGGTTAAAAAAAGGAGATTATAGGTAAATCACGTTGATATGTATAATTAATTGTTATTATATATATGATTTATATTATTTATCATATAATGTAACAAAATTAAATTGATAAAAAATAATGTCTTATTTTTTATCTTTGATGTCTTCCAGACTATTTTCAAAAATCAATTGTTTCAAACGAGACTCTACAATTGATTTTTGATAAAAGTTGCCATCTTTAGATTTTGCAGCAAATTCCATTTGCTCTATTGCTCTGGGCAAATTAAATTTACGGTAATAAGCTTCGGATTGCGCTTGGTATTGAAGTAATTCTTTGCCTTCTTTTGAATAGGCCTTAGAGAGCAATTCAAAGAAATAACTATCATCTGGATAAATATTTAACTTATCATTAATTAATTTTATAGTTTTTTCTGGCTCATTTATCATTAAATAAAGCTCTGCTAATCCGTAAATTAAGGCTCGATGATTAGGGTATAAATTTAAAGCTTTTAAATATAGGTTTAATGCTTGGGCTGGATGATTAGTTGCGACCTCTAATTTACATGTGAGTGTTTCAATAAGCACATCCCTTTTAGCATTTATTTTTAACCACTCAACCTCTTGTCTGGCTTTAATAAAATCATTTTTTCTCATGTATGCTGTTGCTAGACCATATCGTTCAGCAGCTTCGTTCATAAAGCGCTTATCTTTAATGCTTCCTTCAAACTCATCAACTGCAGATTGTGGTGTACCATTTGCGGCTCTCAATTTTGATTTGATGTATACAAAATCTGGATTATCCTGTATTTGTCTATAACGAGTCTCTTTAACTCTGTTTGACATATCACTTATACGTTCAGTTGTAATTGGGTGTGTTCTTAAGAAGCTGGGCGCAGCACCTTCTGAAAAACGTGACCCCTTTTGAAGCGTCGCGAAGAACGAAACCATTGCGCGACCATCAAAACCTGCGTCCGTTAAAATTTGGAACCCCACACGATCTGCTTCTTTTTCATGATCTCTTGTGTAGTCTAATTGTTTTTGAACGCCCATCGCTGAGGCTGCAGTCATAGTTCCAGCTGATAATTGTGGATTTGCTCTTGCCACAAGAAGTGCTAAAGCAATGCCTAGTATACTTTTAATCGAGTCGTTTTTCTGCTGTGCAATCATTCTTGGCAAATGCCTTTGTGTTACGTGGGCAATTTCATGGCCCAATACGCTAGCAACCTCTGATTCACTATTTGCGGCTAAGATTAAACCTGTGTGAACGCCAATTACACCCCCAAGCATCGCAAAAGCATTAATAGAAGATTCATTCACTACAAAAAAATTAAACTGTTGTGTTTTATTGGGGCTATATGCCACTAATCTATTTCCCAAATTTTTAAGATAATCAATTACTTCAATATCCTGAACAATTTCAGGACTAACTGCGACTTCTCTTAAAATAGCTTTAGCAATAGCTTGCTCTTCTTTGGCAGAAATAATGAGTTGCGAAGAATCACCTAAATCGGGTAATTCGTTGGCAAAAACAGATAGACAACAAAAAAAACTCGTTAATAATGTAATTTTAAATTTCATCATTGGTATGATACCTAGATTAATAATCACTTAATACCGAAGTTTGCGAATATAAGCTAATTAAATTTTATGAAAAAACTTACTCACATTAATCAAAAAGGTGATGCACAACTTGTAGATATTTCCGATAAAGCTGTTACACAGAGAAAAGCAATTGCAGAGGGATCAATACAATTAAACAAACAAACTTTAAAATTAATTCAAGATAATTTAATTAAAAAAGGTGATGTTCTTAATACCGCAAGAATTGCCGGCATTCAGGCGGCAAAAAAAACTTGGGAGCTCATTCCGCTTTGTCACACAATTAATTTATCTAAAATCGATATTAACTTTAGTATTGATAAAAAAAATAATGTCATTACATGTCAATCATCATGCGAATGTTTAGCACAAACTGGTCTTGAGATGGAAGCTCTCTCAGCCGTCAGCATTGCCCTCCTCACTATTTATGACATGGTGAAAGCAGTAGACCGTACGATGGTCATCTCAAATATCCACTTAGTGGAAAAGTCTGGAGGACGCTCAGGGCTCTATAAACGAGGTGAGAGACTCAATAAAACAAGGTCCAAAGAATTAAAATAAAAGATTGTTTGTCCAATCCTATTCCATACAAAGAAATATTTTAATCATCCTCAGTGTAAGGAAAACGAACATGACCATACCGCACTATTAGGATAGCTACAGCAATAAGTAATACTGAACCTGAAATAGCAAACATCTTGAATGCATCAATTTGTGCAATATCTAATACAAGAAAACGAGCTAGTGCAATTATTCCGATGTACAAAGGATAGCGCACAGGTAGATTTCCTGAACCCAAATAATGATTTAACATCGACATCACTTCTAAGTACAAGAAAAGCATTAATAAATCACCAACCGCTATTGTGCGGGCTTGCCAAATATGCTCGATCTCTTGAAAGACTCCAAAAATAGTTCCTACAGCAATCACAATTAAAACAGCTTGCCCTACTAATGAAAGGCTTCGCTGAGCAAACTTGCTAAATTTATTAGGTTTCATAATTTTTATTCTTAATTTTAAATCTTTTAAATTTTAAAATTTAACCATCAATTCATTTCTTCTCAGAAATGGCAATGTCCAAGGCGGATTATAACGGGCTAGTATAACATGGCCTTTGGGTTCTAAATTTCTCTTTCTCATTTCTTCATTAAGTAGATTTAACATTTCTACATATTTTCTTTCTCGAACTAGACCGGAGAATGTAATAACTGCAAATTTTTCTGTAGGGACTTCTATGATTTTCACTTCAGGATTGTTAGGTACGGGAAGCGTATCTTTTGAATATTGCTTTGGCATATTAAAACTAATATACCAACCCCTTTCTGTCTCTTCCGAAACAACCGGCGTCGTCATATCAATTTTTTCAGAAGCATCGCGAGTAACTACTGGAGCAGTCATATCAATTTTTTTTGAACCCTCTTTTGTTTTATTATTTCCAAAAATAAAATCGGCTAACAATCGAAACCCTTTACTTGATGCGCTATCAAATGTGCCGGTAACAAGAACTTGAGCTATTAACTTCGGCTGGTACTCTCTTATTTCAAATAGATCTTTTTTTTCAATACTGATGAATTCTGGTTCTTCAATCGCCATAACAGTAAAGCTCGTAAAAAACAAAATTAAAGCTGTAAAAATAATGATGCGCATAATACCTATCCATTTAAAGTGATTAAATCACAAATTTTTCTTGCCGCCTTAGGAGCCATCGTCAATCCATAACGATAATGACCTACATTTAAGTATACATTATTATATTTATGATGCTTTTCTATCATAGGCACATTGCCTTCGGACCCTGGCCTTAAGCCGCTCCACTGATTTTCAATATTATAGTTTTTTAAAACTGGCATTAAAGACTCGGCTTTCTGTTGAAGATAATGCCTAGCCTCTCCTGTAATTCCTTTATCAAACCCAACATCCTCTTTTGTGCTCCCAGCAAGAATTACACCGTCCTGTCTTTGTACTAAATAAAAATCATCTTTATAAATAATATATGGCAATTTTTCTTTGATAGAAGGATATTGAATAAGCTGCCCTCTGATAGGTTTAATTTTTGGCATATCAATTTCATTTAAAACACATGAGCTCCATGCACCTGAGGCTACAACATAATAATCTGCTTCTAAATTAAGGCCACTTTCAGTTTGCAGACAATGGATAAAATCATTTGAATCTACAATAGGGCTAACTTTTTGATGCTCCATCATGACAATATTGTTTTTTAATAAATATGTTTTTAACGCTTTGAGTAAACGAGGATTTCTTATTTGGGCCACGAGTGGCAAAAATAAGCACGATGTTCTATCGACTTGAACTTGCTGAATTTCAATATGATTTTTCTGACACCAACTTATTGCATCATCTTTATCATTGATATCGTAAATCAACATACCTGATTCAATCCATTCAGGATCAATACCTGTATCTTTTTTTAGAATCTCAGAAAGTTGATAATAAAAATCGGCACTACCGAAACATAGATTATTTACATTTTCTTGATAATTCCAAGGCAACAAAGGGAAGAGAATGCCAGCTGCTGCCCAAGAAGCTTCCTGACCAATAGCACTCTGATCGAGCAGAGTGACCTCATATCCTTTTTCAATAAGAAAAAAAGAGGTTATACATCCCACAATACCGCCGCCAATGACAGCAACTTTTTTTGTCATGCTCTATTTGCCAGTCAGTATATATTTTTCTAAAGCATCAAGTTTATCTGCTAACCCCAATACCACAAGAATATCGCCTGCAGATAAAACGATGTCATCTCTGGGTTCTATATCTTCCAACATATTGGGGCGCCTCAAATATTTAAGCTCGACATTAAACATGGCGAATGGAATTTGCATAAGTTTCCAAGAATAAACATGTGATTTTTCATTAATTTCAATTCCATGTAACCTTAATTGAGGTTCAGTCACTTCAGGCTCTGCATCTGACATACCACCAAAATAACCTCTAAACATTTTGTAACGTTCTTCTCTAAAAGAGCGGATTCGCTTCACAACTCGATTGAGAGGAACGCCTAAAACAACAAGTGCATGAGAAGCTAACATTAAACTACCTTCTAAAATTTCTGGAACAACTTCACTTGCACCAGCATTTCTAATATCGTCCATATGTGTATCATCTAGCGTCCTTACAATTACTGGTATATTTTTATATGTATCTTGAATAACATGCAGTACTTTCATTGAAGCTCTTAAATCAGCATAACTAATCACAAGCGCTTTAGCTGTTCTAATCCCTGCAGCCTCTAAGACAACTCTTCGACTTGCATCACCATACATTACATTTTCTCCACCAGTCGATGCCTCATTCACTCGACTTGGATCAATATCAATCGCGATAAAAGGAATGTTCTCTTCTTTTAAAAAGCGCCCTAAGTACTGTCCACTTCTACCATAACCACACAAAATTACATGGTCCTCTAAAGTGCGGCCTATTGATTGAATCGCTTGTACTGTGTCTGCACTATTACGGTTATAGCTTTTTGATAAATAACGCGCAATACGTCCGTTATATTGAATGATAAACGGAGCTAGTATCATTGACAGTAATGCAGCGGCAAGGATAATTTGGAATGTATGAGTTCCGATTAAATGGCCTTCTCTGGCGAGTGCCAAAATCACAAAACTAAACTCCCCTGCTTGTGCCAGGATAAGTCCAGTTCTAATACCTACACCAATTTCATAATTAAATAATCTTGCCAGCAACATAATCACAAAAGCCTTGAATAAAATAAATCCCAAAGTAATTAAAATGACAAAACCAATATTCGATGCAAGTTCGTCAAGATTAAGCAACATGCCAATGCTGATGAAGAAGAGACCTAATAAAATATCTCTAAAAGCTGCAATATCTGATTCAACCTGATAGCGATAACGTGTCTCAGAAATTAACATACCAGCCATAAACGCTCCAATCCCATAAGATAATCCTGCCATCTCGCTTGCGAAGGAAAATAAGAGCGTAACCATCAACACATTCATAATGAATAATTCACGTGACCTTTGATTAGCGACCATAGCAAACCAGGAATTCATTAAAGGTCTACCAAATTTAAAAAGAATGGAAAATAAAAAGACTGCTTTTAAAAGTGACATTAAAAATACATTACTAATATCATTCGCAGAGGCTCCAAGCGCTGGGATCAGTATTAAGATTGGAATAACTGCTATATCTTGAAAGAGCAAAATACCAATAGCCAATCGACCATGTCTTGAATTCAAATCAACCCGCTCCATTAGTATTTTTGAAACAATAGCCGTTGACGACATAGTAAATGCACTTCCAATTACGAATGCTGAAGTTAAATGAAGCCCTAACCACCAAGCAACACCTATAGAAGTAAATAAAGTAATGAGAACCTGTGCACCGCCTAAACCGAAAAGGATATGCCTCATGGAATAAAGTTTTGGCAAGCTAAACTCAAGCCCAATACTGAACATCAAAAACACAATGCCAAATTCTGCAAAATGTCGACCAGATTCGGAGTCAGGTAACAGACCAATTAAATGAGGCCCTAAAATTAAACCTACAACAAAGTAGGCAATCATTGCAGGTAATTTTAAATATCGAAATAGTCCAACCAGTAAAACTGAGCTGACGAGCAAAATAAGAACTAAAGGCAGAGAGTCAAACATTCATTTATCCAAGATTAATCAATAATTTTTGGGTTTAAAGTACATATAAACCCTTTTACACGAGTATCTATTACCCTCTACAATATCACTATGACCAAGACATCATCAAAAAATACGCTCGAACGCGCCCGTCAAGTCCTTGAAATTGAAGCACAAGAAATATCATCCTTAGCAAATAGGCTTGATGATCATTTCGTCAATGCTGTTCAGCTCATTTTACATTGCGATGGTAGAGTTGTGGTAAGTGGAATGGGAAAATCAGGGCATATTGGAAGAAAATTAGCATCTACTTTTGCCAGCACAGGCACTCCTAGCTTCTTTATGCATCCTGCTGAAGCCAGTCATGGTGATCTCGGCATGATCACATCTAATGATGTAGTCATTTTTCTATCAAATTCTGGAAAAAGTGACGAGCTCATATCAATTCTCCCTGTCATTAAAAGAATTGGCGCAAAAATTATTTCAATTACAGGCAATAGCAATTCCGAACTGGCAAAAGAATCTGAAATTCACTTAAGTGCTCAGGTATCCCAAGAAGCATGCCCTTTGGGGCTTTCTCCCACAGCGAGCTCCACAGCGTCTCTTGCTCTGGGAGATGCACTCGCCATTTGTGTTCTTGATCAAAGAGCATTTACAGCTGAAGATTTTGCTCGATCACATCCAGGTGGCAGTCTAGGCAAAAGACAAGTCGTTCGAGTAAGAGACATTATGAGAAATGCTGATCAAGTACCATCTATTCATGACTACGCGCTACTTTCTGATGCAGTCCTTGAAATATCCCTCAAAGGATTAGGTTTTACAGCAATCGTAGATAAAGAGTCTAAACCAATTGGTATCTTTACAGATGGAGATTTAAGAAGACAGCTTTCTAAAAAAATAGATTATGAAACACAGTCCATCAAAGAAATTATGAATAAAAATCCAAAAACAATATTTGATGATCAAATTATTATTGATGCGATTAATCTTATGGAAACGAACAAAATTAATGGGATCCTTGTCGTCAATAGAGAATTCAAATTAGTAGGTGCTTTTAATATGCATGATCTTTTTAAGGCGAAAGTGATTTAATGGATTCTAAACTCAAGGCTCGGGCGCAAAAAATTAAACTTGTTATTTTTGATGTTGATGGCGTAATGACAGATGGCTCACTCTTTATTGGCGACGATGGACAAGAATATAAAATGTTCAACACACAAGATGGCTTAGGTATGCGATTACTTAAAAAAAGTGGAATTAAAATCGCGATTATTACTGGTCGTAATTCCAATAGTGTGCTGATGCGTGCCGAAAATCTTGAAGTCGATTACTTTTATCAAGGTATTTCAGATAAAAAAGAAGCATTTATTGATCTCATCAAAAAAACAGGATTCAAAACAGAAGAGTGTGCATTTATGGGAGATGATATTGTAGATTTACCTCCCATGTTGCAATCGGGTCTGGCTATTACAGTCCCAGCAGGTCATGATGAGGTTAAAAAAATTGCGCATTTTATTACAGAAAAAATTGCTGGTTATGGAGCAGTTCGGGAAGCTTGTGATTTTATTATGAAAGCACAGGGCACATATAACTCCAATATTGCACCTTACTTTAAATGATCAATCGCTTCTCTGTTTTATTTCCTACTCTATTTGCTGTAATCTTGGCTTTTATTTCTTATTGGGTTCAAGTTTCTATTGACAATGAGAGCGAAAAAATAGGCAACAAATTAAGTAATAGTCCTGATTATTTTTTAACTAACTTCAAAACAACTCAAACTGAGCAAGATGGATCCATTCGTTTTATTTTATCAGCAAATGAGATGGTTCACTTTGTTAAAGATGATACTACGCGCTTAAAAAAACCATTTTTTATTAGTTACAAAAATAATTTACCTAGTTCACAAATTGAAGGTAACCTTGGTCTTATATCAACTGATGGTGAAGAAGTGCAGATGATTGACAATGTAAAAGTAGCTCGTCTCGAAACAGAAACAAAACCAAAGATGGAGCTTTTTACAGACCAATTAACTGTATTGCCTCATAAGGACCAAGCATTTACAAAAAGCCCAGTTCGTATTGTTCAAGAACCTAAAACTGTCGTCAATGCAATTGGCATGAAATATGATAAAAAAAATGGAATAATAACCTTGCTAGAAAAAGTTCGTGTGCATTATGAAAAGCCAGCGAAGAAAAGTAATTTAACTCCTCATCCAATTATTCAAAGTAAGAAACTAAAAAAATAATGTCCCCCATATTTTTTAAAACAACACTACTAAAATTTATATTAATTTGTTTATACTTTCTAAGTATGACTTCGTCTAACGTCTTTGCAGAAAAAGCAGATCGAGACAAGCCTATCGAACTTGAGTCTGACACAATGACATCAAATGACTCAAAAAATATAAGTGTATATACGGGTAATGTGATTTTGACGCAAGGCACACTTCTCATTAAAGCTGATGAACTGACTGTTCGAGAGGATAATCAAGGCTTTCAACATAGTACAAGTGTCGGTAACCCAACGACCTTCAAACAAAAACGAGAAGGTAAAAATGACTATATTGAAGGAAGTGCGCAGAGAATCGAATATGACGGCCGGATGGATAAAGTACATTTGTATAGCAAGGCATCGGTCAAACAAGGTCAGGATGTCATTTATGGTGATTACATCATGTATGACGCAAATGCTGAATTTGCAAAAGCAATGTCTGGCAATACTAAAAATAATGCGGGAGAAACTGTACCTGGCGCTAGAACGCGTGCAATTATTCAACCAAAGAAAAAGCCACAGGAATAACGATCTAATATGAGCGAATTAGTCATTGAAAATCTTAAAAAAACCTTTAAAAAAAGAACTGTTGTTCAAGATGTATCTTTAAATATTAAGAGTGGTGAAATTGTCGGATTGCTAGGCCCTAATGGCGCTGGAAAGACTACAAGTTTTTATATGATTGTAGGGCTTATTCCAGCTGATCGCGGACGTATCTCATTAGATGATGTCAATATATCTAAAATGCCAGTTCATAGTCGGTCAAAATTGGGTTTGTCTTATCTACCCCAAGAATCCTCAATCTTTAGAAAAATGACTGTGGCTGAAAATATTTTGGCTATTTTAGAACTACAAGAATTAACTCGTGAAAAAATGGATAAGAGACTTGAAGAGCTTCTTCAAGAATTAGGCATTACTCACATTAGAAATAATAGTGCAATCAGTCTTTCGGGTGGCGAAAGACGTCGCGTTGAAATTGCTAGATGCCTAGCCTCTAATCCAAGCTTTATTTTACTTGATGAGCCTTTTGCAGGTATTGATCCTATTGCGGTAATTGATATTCAGAAAATTATCAAATATCTTGCTGAACAAAAAATTGGTATCCTTATTACAGATCATAATGTTCGTGAAACATTAGGCATTTGTGATCGCGCATATATTGTAAATCAAGGCAAAATACTCGCATCAGGCCTCCCTAAAGCACTTGCGAATGATCAAAATGTTAGAGATGTTTATCTAGGTAAAGACTTTTATTTATAACTACTTAAATAAGCGCTATTTAAGCGATGAAACAAAATCTTCAATTTAAAGCATCCCAGCATTTATCGCTTACCCCGCAACTTCAGCAATCTATTAAACTTTTACAAATGTCTTCGGTTGAACTTAACCAAGAGCTTGAAATTTTAATTCAACAAAACCCTTTGATTGAAATATTTGAAGAAGATGAGGAAGAAAACAAAAATACCTCGATAATTTCTCAAGAGGAAACTTCATTTGAAATTTTAAATCATCAAGAACATCAAGAAGCTATTTATGATCATGAAATTAATTGGAGCGACGAATATACAAAAGATAATTATGCTGAATCAGCTGACTATCAAGAACCTGTATCGCAAACATTAAAACAATATCTTGAGGATATTTTTCATTTAATTCCAATTAGCGAAAAAGATCAGGCTATTATTTCTCTTTTAATAGATTCAATTAATGAAGATGGTTATCTAGAGGAGTCCCTTGATTATTTTTTAGCAAGCATTCCAAAAGAATATGAAGTAAGTATGGAAGAAATAGAGTCATTACTCAAGCTTCTTCAAAAACAAGCTCCTCCTGGTATTGGCGCAAGAGATCTCATAGAATGCCTGACTCTTCAACTTGAGAGTAAAGAGGAAACTCCAATTCATCTACTGTCTATTAAAGTAATCAAGAACCATCTAAATCTTTTAGCTGCACGTGACTTTATGAGACTTAAAAAAATACTAGGATGTGAAGATGAAGCATTAAGAGATGTTCAAAAAGTAATTAAAAGTCTTAATCCAAAACCTGGAAATATATTTTCTACTATTGAAAGCCATCATTTCATTCAACATGAAGTCAATGTCAAAAAAGTGAAGACTAAATGGCAAGTTTCATTAAATGAGCAAGCGATTCCCAAACTTCGCTTAAATCATATTTATCGAGACTTAATAAAAAACTCACAAAATGACATTACACATCATTTATCAAGTCAAATACAGGAAGCTAAATGGATTGTGAAAAATATACAACAACGCTTTATCACAATCCTTAAAGTCTCCGAGGCAATTATGAGGCATCAAAAAGACTTTTTAGATCATGGTGAATCTATGATGAAACCTCTTATTTTAAGAGAGATTGCTGAAGAAGTGGGTCTTCACGAATCCACAATATCTCGCGTCACATCAAATAAATATATTAATACACCTCGTGGTATTTATGAACTCAAATTTTTCTTCGGCAGCTCAATTGATAGTGCGTCAGGGAATGAGCTTGCATCTACCGCAATAAGGGCTAAAATTAAAGAAGTCATTAAACAAGAAGACCCAAAAAAACCACTTTCAGATAATGAAATTGTCTTATTATTAAAGAAGCAAGATATTAATATCGCTCGTCGAACCGTAGCAAAATATAGAGAAATACTAAATATTGCTCCAACCAATCTTAGAAAGATTTTATAATCCTAACTTTAAGGAAATGTCATGAATATTGATTTGAATGGCCATCATCTTGAAATTACTCCGTCATTAAAGGAATATATTCAAACTAAATTAGCTAAGATTTTTCACCATTTTGATCATGTCATTGATGCAAAAGTAACACTCACTGTAAATAAATTGGAGCATATTGCAGAGGCTACAATTCACCTCCCTAAGAGTGATATCCACGCTGAGTGCAGAGGTGAAGACATGTATAGTGCTATTGATTTACTCTCAGACAAGCTAGATCGTCAAGTCATTAAATACAAAGAAGTTCATAAAGATCATCACAGAGTCCAGGGCGGTTTAAAACATCAACCAATCGAATAATGTGTCTATCAAAGTTCTTTAATTTAATTGCATTAAAATCCAAAGACCCTGAAGTTACAAACCATACACACGGTGTATTTGTTGAAATAAAAAGTAAAGGTATTTTAATTATTGGGAAGTCAGGTATTGGCAAAAGTGAGGTAGCACTTGATTTGATCAGTAGAGGTCACAAACTAATTGCTGATGATAGTGTATCTTTTTATAAAAACGATCAACATAAGATTATAGGAAAAGCCCCACCACTTTTAAAAAATCTAATGGAAGTTCGTGGCCTAGGCATTCTCGATATTAAAAAATTGTTTGGTCGTGCAAGTGTAGCTTCAGAACAAAAACTTTTTTTAGTGATTGAATTGAAAACATTACGAAAAAAACTGAATTATTCAAGACTAGAAATGACTGTAAATACTTTTAGACTTTTTGATATTAATATCCCTAAAATTGAAATCCCATTAACTCAAACAAGACACATTAGCCTCTTGATTGAAACGGCAGTTAAAAATTACATATTACTCATGAATGGGCCTAGCACGATAGGTCACCTGTCTCAGAAACTTAACCTACAATTAAGTTTGGATCATTAATTATGGAAGTCATTATTATTTCAGGACTATCGGGCTCAGGTAAAAGTATTGCCTTAAATGCTCTCGAAGATAATAACTTCTACTGTATCGATAACTTACCCGTTCCACTTTTATCAAATATTTCACAACATCTAAATCATGAGCATCAAGACAAGATTGCAATTAGTGTTGATATTAGAAGTATTGATATTGAAAAATTACCCCTCGTTATAAAAGAAATTGAGTCGTTATCGTTTAAAACGAAGTTGATTTACCTAGAATCATCCACCGAATCTATCGTAAGACGATTTGGTGAAACAAGACGCAGACATCCCCTTGCAAACGAAAAGCTATCTCTTTCTGAAACCATAGAAAAAGAAAGGTCTATGCTTGCACCTTTAGCTGAGATTGGTTATAAAATTGATACGAGCAGCATGTCTGTTAATGCATTAAAGATAGCATTGAGCGAATTGATTGAGTTAAAAGAAGATCATCTTGCCTTACTATTTAGTTCATTCGGATACAAATTTGGCATCCCACTTGATGCAGATTTTATTTTTGATGTGCGCTGTCTTCCGAACCCACACTATGAGACTAATTTAAAAAATTTAACTGGTTTAGATAAGCCTGTTGCAGAATTTTTTCATAGCTATAATGAAGTCAATAAAATGTATCAAGATATCAATCACTTTTTAAATGAGTGGCTAGATGCTTTTAAAAAAGATCAAAGGCATTCACTTCATATAGCTATTGGATGCACTGGAGGCAAGCATCGCTCAGTTTATATTGCAAATAAATTATTCACTAATTTCAATAATCAAAAATCTCAGGTCATTATTCGCCACAGAGATATTAACCATTAAGATACTTATGATTGGCATCCTTCTTATTACACATGGCGAACTTGGAAAATCTCTAATTGAATGTGCTACACATGTTCTGGGCGACAGGCCAAAGCTACTAGATTCTCTTACAATTGAAAATGATTGTGCACACGAAAATATGTATAAGGAAATTTCAGAAAAAATTAATCTATTAGATCAGGGTGATGGCATTTTGATTCTTACAGATATTTTTGGAGCAACACCTTGTAACATTATTACTAAGATAGTCAAATCTGGCAAAGTCAATGCAATTGCCGGTGTTAATTTGTCAATGCTCATTCGAAGCATTAGCTACCGGCATCAGTCCTTTGATGTTCTCATTGCTAAAGCAATTCAAGGCGCTCAGGATGGGATTATTCATATTCAATCTAATTAAACATGCTAGTAACTTCTGTTAAAATTATTAACAAACTAGGTTTACATGCCAGAACCTCCGCAAAACTAACTCAGGTTGCTAATCAATTTAAATCTGATATATGGATTGAAAAAAATAATAAAAAAGTCAATGCAAAAAGCATTATGGGTGTAATGATGCTAGCGGCAAGTCAAGGCTCAGATATTACAATTACAACTGAAGGCCCTGACGAACAAGATGCTTTGAATTCTATTATTGCTCTTATCAATGATTATTTTGGAGAAGGGGAGTAGTCCTATATGACTCCTTTTAGTCTTCACGGGTTTGGTGTTTCGAATGGCATTGCAATAGGCAAGGCACATCTGATATCCAATGCACTCCTTGAAGTCGTTCAATATGACATTGATTTAAAAAATATCCCTCATGAAATTAAAAGATTTGAGGACGCTGTTAATACTGTCAGAATTGAACTCAATAAAATAAAATCACAACTTCCTTTAGATGCGCCAGGTGAATTAGGATCATTTATTAATACACACATAATGATACTTAATGACAAATCTTTATCTGTGTTGCCAAAATCTATTATTGAAAATGAAAAATGTAATGCGGAATGGGCGATAAAAAAGCAAATGGATAGTGTCGTAAATCAATTCGATCAAATCGAAGATCAATATCTACGAGAAAGAAAGCAAGACGTTATTCAAGTTGTCGAAAGGGTTATTAAAATACTTTTGGGTCATTCAAACCAAATTGCAGTAAAGAATAAAGAAAAATTAACAATTTTAGTAGCACATGATATTTCGCCGGCAGACGCTCTTCACTTCAAAAACCATAAATATGCTGCCTTTATTACGGATGGGGGTGGTGTTACTTCTCATACCGCCATCTTGTCAAGAAGTTTAAATATTCCTTCAATCGTAGCTCTGCAAAATGCCAGATCTTTAATACGCGACAACGATTTAATTATTGTTGATGGAACAGAAGGTGTTGTGATTGTTAATCCAACTCATGAAATTCAAAAACATTATAAGAAAATTCAGTATTCATGGGACAACGAACAAGAAAAACTTCAGCGTATCAAAACAAAAAAATCAATCACTCAAGATGGGGCCACAATTCACCTTTTTGCAAATATCGAAGTTCCAAACGATATTATCTCGGTTAATGCTTCCGGAGCGAGTGGTATTGGTTTATTTCGAACAGAATTCTTATTTATGAATCGGCAGGATATGCCAGATGAGGAAGAACAATTTCAAGCCTACAAGAAAGTTGCTGAAGCTATGGGTAAAAGACCTGTCACTATTCGTACCTTAGATTCAGGTGCTGACAAACAAACAGCTTTGGACAATAAAAAAATAAGTCCTAACCCAGCATTAGGGTTAAGAGCGATCCGATTATGCTTATCTGAGCCTAAAGTTTTTATGACCCAACTTCGAGCCATTTTAAGAGCATCTCAATTTGGAAATATTAAAATTCTTTTTCCTATGTTAAGTAGCATCAGCGAACTTCGACAAACTAAACTTATTCTAGAAAGAGCAAAGGCGAGCTTAAGAAAAGAGAAAATAAAATTTAATGAAAATATTCATATTGGCGGCATGATTGAAATACCAGCTGCCGCCATCAGTGCAGATATTTTTGCTCAAGAATTAGACTTTTTATCAATCGGCACTAATGATTTAATTCAATATGCACTAGCAATCGATCGCACAGATGACGCAGTATCTCATCTATACAATCCACTTCATCCTGCTGTCTTAAAATTAATTGCTCTTACAATAAGGTCAGCACATAAATACAAAAAATCTATCGCTATTTGTGGTGAAATGGCAGGCGAGCCCAAACTTACTAAATTATTGATTGCTATGGGCGTTGAACAACTCTCTATGCATCCTTCTCATATTCTGAGTGTCAAACAACAAGTTTTAACTAGCTCAATCAAAAATATGAAGGCTTCGGTGCTTAAGTTACTTAACCTAAATGAAGTTGATAAAATTGAAACTTTACTAAAAAAGATTAATCAATCTATTTAGATCATAACTTTTAAACTATCATGAATAACCCTGTCCTAAATCGCGAAAGCCTTCCACTATTTGATCAAATCAAACCAGAGCATATTTCTCCAGCTGTTAAAAGTATTCTCAAAGAAGCTAATACCTTAATTGATTCTCTAAAGGAAATGAGCGTCACTCCTTCATGGATAAACTTTGTAGAACCGATCGAAATTATAAGTGAGAAAATTTCTAGGGCTTGGGGTCAAATTGAACACCTCAATGCAGTTATAAACTCGGAAAATTTAAGGAAATCTTACAACGATAATCTTATAAAATTAACTGAGTTTTATACAAATCTTTCTCAAGATGAATCCCTTTATAAGAAATATCAATCCCTTAAAAATAGCGAAGTATTTAATTCACTCACACCATCTCAAAAACGCATCATTGAAAATGTCTTACGCGAATTTAAATTAGGCGGTGCGGAACTTAATGAAAAAGATAAGAAAAAATTTAAAGTTATTCAAGAAAAGCTTGCTAAGCTTTCAACTCAATTCGAGGAAAATATTCTAGATGCCACTAATGAATTTTCTATTTTTGTGAATGATCTTGATGAACTAAGAGGCATTCCTGAAGAAAATATTAAAAAGGCTCTTGCAGAAGCTAAAGAAGACAAAAAAGAGGGCTATAAGTTTACCCTTCACTTCCCATCTTATCTTCCAGTTATGCAATATGCTGATAATAGAATTTTACGTGAAAAGCTATATCATGCTTATGCTACCCGTGCATCTGAACTTGCATCACCTAAGTTTGATAATACAAAGCTTATAGAAGAAATACTCGAGCTTCGTTATGAATCGTCAAAACTACTTGGCTTTAAAAATTTCACTGAAATGTCACTTATAACAAAAATGGCAAAATCGAGTGAAGAAGTTATAGGTTTTCTCATAGATTTAGCAAACAAAGCAAAGCCTTTTGCGCTAAAAGATATGGATGAACTTAAGTCTTTTTCCAAAACCTTAAATATTGAAAAATTAGAAGCTTGGGATATTGCTTATATATCTGAAAAACTTCGTCAAGCCAAATATAGCTTCTCAGAAAATGAGGTTAAACAATATTTTCCTGAACATCGTGTTTTAAAGGGTTTGTTTAAAGTAGTTGAAACAATCTTTAAATTAAAAATTACGAAATCAGATGCTCCTACTTGGCATAATGATGTAAGTTTTTACTCAATAAAAAATAAAAATGATGAATTGGTAGGTCAATTTTATTTGGATTTGTATGCACGCAACCACAAACGTGGAGGTGCATGGATGGATGAAGCTATATCTCGATATAAAAATTCTCTGGGGTCATCACACCCAGTAGCTTTTTTAACATGTAATTTTTCTTCTCCGTCTGAAAGTAAAGCGGCTTTATTTTCTCATGATGATGTAATTACCCTTTTCCATGAATTTGGCCATGGACTACATCATATGTTAACGACTGTCGATGATTACAGCATTTCTGGTATTAAAGGAGTTGAATGGGATGCCGTTGAATTACCTAGTCAATTTATGGAAAATTTCTGCTGGGAATGGGATGTTATAAAACATATGACCGAACATATTGATAACAAAAATCCTTTACCTAAAGCTTTATTTGACAAAATGATCCAGGCTAAAAATTTTCAATCAGGCATGCAAACCTTAAGACAAATTGAATTTGCCTTATTCGATATAAGATTGCATACTGAATATAGCGATCAAAACAAAATTAACCCTATAAAGCTTCTCGAAACTATTCGTGATGAAATTGCCGTTGTGAGACCACCATCTTGGAATCGCTTTCCTAATAGTTTTTCTCATATTTTTGCCGGTGGATATGCGGCCGGCTACTACAGTTATAAATGGGCTGAAGTTTTGGCTTCCGATGCTTTCAGCTTATTTGAAGAGCAAGGCATCTTATCAAGTCATGCCGGCCAAAAATTTCAAGATGAAGTATTATCAAAAGGTGGATCTAGACCTGCCATGGAGTCCTTTGTTGCTTTCCGAGGACGTGAACCCTCGGTTGATGCTTTGCTCAGACATAATGGTATGGCTTAAGGTTTATGAAAATCGCAACATGGAACGTAAATTCTCTTACAGTAAGATTAAGCCAGGTTGAAGAGTGGATTAAGAGAGCAAAACCTGATCTTCTTTTACTTCAGGAAACAAAACAAGAAAATATTAAATTTCCTCATGAAGCAATCAATGCCTTAGGTTATAACTCTGTCCACAATGGACAGAAAACCTATAATGGTGTTGCAATCATAAGTAAATATGAGCTTCTTGATATTCAACATAATATTCCCGATTTCGAAGATGACCAAAAAAGAATGATTGCCGCAACAGTAAATACAAATCATGGAAAGATCAGAATAGTTTGTGTTTACGTTCCTAATGGTCAATCTGTCGATTCTGATAAATACTTTTATAAACTTGACTGGTTAAAACATTTCACTTTATGGCTCAAAAATGAAATGTTATCTCATCCAGATATCGTTATTGCTGGTGACTTTAATATTGCACCTCAAGACATTGATTGCCATGATCCGGAAGTATGGAAAAATAATGTTCTTGTAAGCAAGAAAGAACGGGGGGCATTTCAAAAAATCATTGATTTGGGACTTTTAGATAGTTTTAGAGCAATGAATCCGTCTGAAATTCAATATAGCTGGTGGGATTATCGCATGGCTGGCTTTAAAAGAAATCTTGGCATGCGAATTGATCATATACTCATAAATAAGAATTTAATAAATAAGGTAACAATGTCTGCTATTGATAAAGAACCCAGAAAATCTGAGCGTCCATCGGATCATACGCCCGTCATGATAGAAATTTAATCTACTTTACCTTGATTCCAAGCTGTTTTAGTTTCCTGTAAAGATGAGTTCTTTCAACGCCAGAAACTTCAGAGAGTTTTGCCATACTTTGATCGTCTTGATTTAAATGATATTTAAAATACATTTTTTCGAAATCATCTCGCGCATCTCTTAATGGCTTATTAAAAATATCATCTAAGCCTTGATCTTTATTGTCTTTAGTCTTCTTAGAAGACTTATTTTTATCATGCAATAAATTAAATTGGTCTGAAACGCGCTTAACATCATCTGCAGTTATCTTTTCTTGCAAACTGGTTTGCATTAAATTAAATATAAAACTTTCTAACTCTTCTATATCGCCTATCCAATTCATAGCGCGCATCGCATTTAATGCAGCAACATCGAAAACTTTATAATCCGACTTATCAGATTTTGTAAGATACATTGTCAAAATTGAAGATGCCAGCTCTGGAATGTCTTCTTTATGATCATTAATTGAAGGTAACAGCAATGATCCAGGTAATAATTCATTTAAGATCCGCTCATCAAAATCAACTTCATTATCTTGAACAAGGGACCTTGAAGTAGCACAGATAATTCTTACATCATAATTAGCGGCTTTACTAATTAGTAAATTTAAACCTTTTTGTTGAGGTTTAGTTAAGAGAGAAATTTCATTTAGAAAGATAGATCCACTCCTATGCTGATCAAGAAGATCAGTAGGTGCATTCGAAATGACCTCAAAGTCTTTAATATCAATCCAAGGTTGATTTTTTGGGTGAAGATATTGTGCGCAAATTTTGGCACATCCTCCTTTTGGGCCCACAAGAAGGAGTGGTGTTTTTAAGGAAATTATTTTATCAAGCCTTTTTTTAAGATCTTGTATAACTTGGCTTTTACCAATGTTTAATAAGTTAATCTCTATTCTGGGGAGGTTATTTGCATGCTTGAGTGCTTCATTCACAGTTTTTAAGAGCTTCTGGAGCGTAATAGGTTTTTCAAGAAAATCAAACGCGCCAATTTTAGTTGCTTCTAGAGCAGTATCAATGGTTCCATGTCCTGACATCATCACTACTGGACTAGTAAGGAATTTTTCATTTACCCACTCTTTGAGAAGAGTAATGCCATCGCAATCAGGCATCCATATATCTAACAAAATCAAATCAGGTAATTTATGTTTCTTAAGTTCTCGAGCTTCTGTAGCATTCTCAGCTACAAAAATTTCGAACCCCTCGTCGACAAGAATATCTCTGAGTAACTCCCTTATGCCTAATTCGTCATCCACCACCAGAATTTTTTTTACGCTCATGATTATTTACTTTTAGATATTGGTAGCTGAATATTAATTATAGCGCCGCCACTTTTTACATTTTCAATAGTGATGAGACCGTCATGCTCTTCAATGATTTTTTTTACAATAGCCAAGCCTAGTCCTGTCCCATGCGACTTAGTTGTAACATATGGCTCAAATGCTTTTTTTAATATCTCCATCGTAAATCCAGGGCCATTATCTTCGATCGATAGCGCTATATAATTTTTCAGCTTATTCGTATTAATTTGGATAGTTGGTTTTTTTGTATTATTTGTCATAGCATCTTGAGCATTTTGAATAAGATTAATAAGTACCTGTCTCATCATATTCACGTCTACTTTTATTTCAGGTAAATTTTTTGATAATTTAGTTGATATTTTAATTCCTGAGTTTTCGAATAAATAAGATATTTCTTTAATAAATTTATTAATGTTTGTTAACTCTAGATTTAATTTTGGTGCACGCGCATATTCACTAAATTCATTTACCATTGTTTTCATTGCATCAACCTGATTGACAATAGTTGTGACAGCTTTATTTAAAACATCTGTGTCGTCTTTATTTAATTTAGCCTCTAATTTATGCTTAATTCTTTCAGCTGAAAGCTGAATGGGTGTAAGTGGATTTTTAATTTCATGAGCAAGTCTCCTTGCTACCTCAGACCATGCTGCATCTCTTTGAGCCTGCATCATCATAGTGATATCATCTATCATTAAAACGAAATTATTAAGTTTATTCTGTGGTAACGGAGTAATTTGTAGCAAAAGTACTTGGTTATTTTTTTCATATTTAATTTCAAATTGTTTAATGATCTCCGCTTGTTTTTTCTTGCTAGAGATTTTAATTTCTTCTTGAATGCCTACAACAAAATCTTTTAAGAATTTATTCTTAATTGAAATTGAAGTTATTAATTTGTCTTTATTTTTTGATAAATCAACCTGCAATATTTTAGAAGCGGCAATATTGAATGATTTAATCTCCATGGCATCATTAACAACGATCACACCTGAAGATAAATGCGCTAATACTGTTTCAAGATATGACCGAGCAGACTCAAGTCTTATCTGATTATTTTCTGATGTTTGTGTGGCCTGATCTAATTGCTTTGTCATACTATTAAAAGATCTCACTAAAACACCTAGCTCATCTTTACCTTTTTCAGGGAGCATTGTCTTAAAATTACCTTTTGCAATCTTTTTTGTACCCTCAGCAAGTAAGGCAAGAGGCTCTGATAATTTTCTACTCAGTAAAAATCCAATTGCTACAGCAGTTAATATGGCAAGCATGAGTACAAGCGTTAATGTAATTGAAAAAATCACTTTCAATGAATCTCGACTATAAGAAAGTTTCTGGTAATCTTGAAATACTACCTCTACTGATTCTGCAACTGTGGTTAGTGAGTCTGGGACTGGCTGTAAAATTTGCAGAACTAATCTTTCATTGGAAACGCCTGCTCCATTGATCGGGGCTAATACTCGAAGATAAAGTCCTTTATTTTTAATCGGTTCAATTTTCCCGTAGACTTTATTGTCTGCTTGTTTTAATTGAATTAACGTTGGGAGTGCAGGTAAAAATGATTCTGCATCATTACTCGATACAGCAATAATTTTTCCTTGATCGGAAATGATTGTGGCATCTTGTACGCCGGATTTTTCTCGAAGATCACTGAGCGCCCCATATTGGGATGTGACAGGCATAGATGAAAGTGTGAGCGCCATGCGCTCAGCTTTTAATTCTAGGTCTGTCAACATAATGTCCAAAGCTTTTTGACCTAACTTTAAGCCCCCGTCTAAAGCTGACTCAACCTTCACGTTAAACCATGACTCAATTGAACGCGTCAAAAAATTCACAGAAACTAAATATACAATTAAGCCTGGTATAACTGCCATAAGCGAAAAGGAAATAACAAGACGCATGGATAAACGACTACCTATGACATCTTTTTTTATATTTCCGAATAATTTCCTAATCTGATTTGCAATGATTGCAATCAGACTGAAAATAAAAACAATACTTAATACAAGAACAATGGTGTAAGAGTTGCCTGAAATAAAATCTGAACTTGAGCTTGCTTTTGATAAAAGGAGTAAGAGTAATGCACCAACTAAACCAGTAATAGCTATTAGATATCTCATTTATTATTTATAAAAATCCATTGAAATTGTTTAGAGGCTAATTGCCATTCTTGATTACTTGTTATGTCAACTTGTAGTTGTTTTGGTAGTTTAGTCTGATCTAACTTAACTTGCAGATAAGCTGCGTAATTATCGGTATTATCAATTTGCGATTTATCAAAAATACGCCAATTTTTTATTTTTTTAAGTTCATTTTTTGCCTGAGTTAGGTTATCAAAAGCAACAAGGCGATTTTCGGATTCGGAGAGAATAAATTGCTTAGATAGCGCATGGTAGCTCAACACTATTTCTTTAGTTTTTTTAGCAACCTCTTCATCAAACCAATATTTTCTAGGCTTTTTTAATTCAAATTCAATAATAAAATTAATAGGAATACCTTTTCTGATTGCCTCATCTAAATCATCATTAAAAAATAGTTCAAATTCAGCATTTAAAAAATATGCTTCGAATTGATTATTAATTTCGGCAGTTTTAATAATCAAACTATTATCGACTGCAATAATAGATGAAGAAAAAAACAAGCTCATCCAAATAGCAAAAAAGATACTTAGTTTAATTTTTTTCAAATAATGCATAAAAAAATCCATCATGGTTTTCGCTTGGTATTAATTGATTTTCATATTTACTATATTTCGAATCGACTGACCATTTTACTTCTTTTGCGTCACTATGTTCTTTAATAAAATCATCAATAACCCTCTGATTTTCATCAGGAAAGATAGAGCATGTCGCGTAAAGTAATTTACCACCCTTTTTTAATAACTGCCACATAGCTTGCAGCATGATCTTTTGTTGCTTAGCAAACATCTCAATATCACGAGGCCTTCTTAACCACTTAATATCGACATGTCGCCTGACTACACCTGAGGCAGAGCATGGCGTATCAAGCAGGATGCGATCAAATAATTTTTTATTCCACCAAGACTTGATCGCTGTTAAATCTGCACATTTTAAATGAGCATGAAGCTGCAATCTCTCTAAATTTTCTTTTACTTTATATAAGCGTTCTTTTTGTTGATCAATCGACACCAACTCGATGTCAGCAATTTCTAACATATGCCCCGTTTTACCTCCGGGAGCGCTGCAAGCATCCAGACAAACTTGACCATCTTTAAGATCCAAAAGCTTTGCAGCAAGTTGCGCACCAAAATCTTGAACTGATACTTCACCCTCTATAAATCCAGGTATTTTTTCTACAGGGATAGGCTTAGTTAGCTCTAAGGCAATATCTCCTAGAACTCGATACTCAATTGATTCAGATTTAAGTTTTTCTTCGTATTGCTTAAGATTAATTTTTCTTACATTAATTCTTAAAGTTAATGGTGGATGCTTATTTCCATTCAATAATATGCTTTCCCAATCTTTGCTATATGCTTCTTTAATGAGCTGAATCCACCATAAAGGGTATGAATAAAAAGCCTCTTCATCATTTTTTAATTTAGATTTTAGGTTGTCTTTTTGACGAATAAAATTTCTCAATACTCCATTTACAAAAGATCCTGCCCAGGATTTATTAATAAATTTAGCAGCCTCAACAGCTTCGTTTACTATGGTAAAGTCATTAGATTGATCATGATTTAATTGAAACAAAGCTACACAAAGTAAGGCTTCAATTTTTTTATTTGTTATTTTTTTGTTAATGAGCTTTCGAATAAAAAATTGATTCTCACCTAAAAAACGAATAGCACCATATGCCAAAAAAATCGCAATCGATTTTTGCTGCGGTGTAATTTGGTAATGATGATCAAAATGTCTGTCAAACACATGATTTAAATTATGTCCTTTTATAACTTTAGACACACAATCGGCTGCAATAAGTTGAGAGTGATGCAAAATAGTTACGACTTAAAGACGTCTCCCAACATAGGTCGGTGTCCTAAAATAAATTCCTTAGATTTTAGTCTTTTGCCTCCTGGCATTTGAAGCTCTTTAATGAGCAAAGTCCCTTCACCACACTTCACATGAATAAATTCATCTAGCTTAAGAATTTGTCCTGTTTTAACATTTTTGTCATTATCTTTACTAATCTCAGCATCCCATATTTTACAAATAGCCTCACGATATTCTGTTTGCGCGACTGGAAATGAATTAAACGCTCTTATCTTTCGAAGAATCCCTAAAGAAGTATCTTGCCAATCAATTTTCGATTCCTCTTTAGTCACTTTTTCAGCGTAAGTCACACTTGCCTCATCCTGAGGGGTCGACTGAACTTCACCTTTTGTCCTCAACTCCTCCATCACTTCGATCATTAAATACGCACCTAATACTGAAAGTGTTTTTGTTAATTGTTCAGTTGTATCTTTTTCGCTGATTTGAATTTTAGTTTTTTTAATCATGTCACCTGCGTCTAGTTTTTGAACGACGCGCATTATGGTGACACCTGTTGATTCATCCCCCATCAATATAGCACGATGAATAGGTGCAGCACCTCGCCATCTAGGAAGGAGTGAAGCATGGATGTTAAAACAACCTAGTGCAGGTAAATTAAGAACAGCTTGGGGAATGATGAGTCCATATGCCGCTACAATCATCACATTGAAATCAATGGCAGTTATCATTTCGAAAGATTCTTTGCTTTTTAATTCTAAAGGCTGGTAAACAGGAATGCCTAATGTATTAGCCTTCAATTTAATAGCGCTGGGATGAAGCTTTAAGCCTCGTCCTGATGGTCTATCTGGCTGAGTTAATACACCTACAATTTCATAGCCTTTATCATGAAGAGCCTGCAAAGCTGGTACAGCAAAATCTGGGGTGCCAGCAAAAATGATTTTTAAGGAATTCAAGATATAGACTCGCTAAATTTAAGCATTAACCTCATGCTCTTTAGCACGCTTTTTCATTTTTGTTTTGATGCGATTACGCTTTAATGGGGATAGGTATTCTACAAATACTTTACCTAAAAGATGATCCATTTCGTGCTGAATACAAACGGCTAATAACCCCTCTGCTTCGAGCTCAAAAGATTTTCCTTCTCGATCAAGCGCTTCTACCTTAATGCGCTCAGCGCGCGTGACTGAATCAAATAAATCAGGGACAGACAAGCAACCTTCTTCATATGATTGCTGTCCTGATGATTCAATAATTTTGGGATTAATAAAAACCTTTAAGTTATCTTTTGTTTCCGAAATATCTACCAAAATTAATTGAATATGGCGATTGACTTGGGTTGCAGCTAATCCTATGCCAGGTGCAGCATACATCGTTTCCGCCATATCATCGATAAGCTTCCTAATTGAGTTATCCACAACTTCGATGGATTTTGCAATGGTATGCAGTCTCGGATCAGGATAATTTAATATATTTAAAATTGCCATAAATGTTGATTATTTTATTTATTGCTGATAACTTATCCACAAGGTTTAAACACCTTAAACTTATTAGACATATAAAGAATATTATACTTTGCTAATAGCTCAATTACCTGACTCAAATTCATTTAGCTTTCACTTACTTCTAAGTCATTTTTCATTCACTATCGTAAAGGAATCTTTATGCTAGAACTGCTTATCTATATGTTTGAAAATTATCTCAGCACACAAAATTTACCTGACTTTAAAAGTATTACAGCAGAGCTTGAAGCTGCAGGATTTGATAATCAAGATATTGAAAATGCTTTTACTTGGTTTAACCAGCTAAAGGCGATGACAAATGCTATTCCTGTAAAAAATAGTACTTGCTCTTCCCGAGGCTATCGTATGTTCTCAGACACCGAACAAAAAAAGATAAGCGCTGAAAGTCTTGGATTTGTATTGTTCCTTGAACAAGCGAAAGTGCTGGATGCAAATGAACGAGAAATTATTCTTGATCGTGCTATGGCGCTCAAACAAGTACACATTAATATCGAAGAAATGCGCTGGATTGTCATGATGGCTCTTTGGAATGAAGGTCGTGAAAAAGACTTCTTGTTTATAGAAGATGCAATCTATCAAGATCACAACTTAGTTTTACACTAGTTGCCTTCTATATTTTGAATGATGCGGGAAATAATCCCTGCTTGATTTAAGGTGTAGAAATGTAAGCTTGGTACATCCCAACTCACTAATGTTTCACAAAGTTCAGATATAACGTCCACACCGAATGATCTCAGTGAAGGCAAATCATCTCCAAAGCTTTCTAATTTAATTCGAAGCCAACGAGGTATCTCTGCACCGCAATTTGAGGCAAAACGAGCCAATTGCTTAATGTTGTAGATAGGCATCACGCCTGGAATAATGGGTACATCAATGTCTGCAATCAAACATTCATCCATAAATCTAAAATAGGCATCGGCATTAAAAAAGAATTGTGTAATAGCTGAATTAGCACCAGCAGCTACTTTATTTTTAAAGTTTTGAATATCTATTTGTGCTGAGGAGGCCTCAGGGTGATATTCGGGATAGGCTGCCACCTCAATATGAAAGTAATCATTAGTTTCTTGTCGAATGAAGCTTACTAATTCATTCGCGTGTTTAAATTCTCCACTTGGTATTTGGCCTTGAGGGACATCGCCTCGCAAAGCCACGAGATGCTTAATACCATGTTGCTGATATTGATTAAGTAAAGTTTTAATTTCTATCTTTGTCGATGAAATGCCTGAAATATGAGGCACTGCATTAAAACCTTCATTTTTTATTTCTAATACTGTTTCTAGAGTTCGATCGCGTGTTGAGCCACCCGCACCAAAGGTCACAGAGTAATATTCAGGCCTGAATGCGGATAACTGCTGACGCGTATCTGCTAAGTTTTTTATCCCTTCCGAGGTATTAGGAGGAAAAAACTCAAAACTATAAGAAACTTTTTTAGCCATTATTAATAGCGATAATGCTCAGGTTTGTAAGGGCCTTCTTCCTTAACCCCAATATACTTAGCTTGCACTTCTGACAAGTTTGTAAGTTGTACATTTAATTTTTTCAATTGCAAGCGAGCCACTTTCTCATCCAAGTGTTTCGGTAAAGTATAAACACCCACAGGATATTTTTCAGCATGCGCAAATAATTCAATTTGAGCGATAGTTTGATTCGCGAAAGATGAACTCATCACATAACTTGGATGGCCTGTTCCACAACCTAAATTCACGAGTCTGCCTTTTGCAAGCAAGATGATGCGTTTACCATCTTTGAAAATGACATGATCTACTTGCGGTTTAATCTCTTCCCATTTGCAATCGCTTAATGATGCAACATCAATCTCATTATCGAAATGGCCAATATTACAAACAATTGCTTGATCTTTCATACGCGACATATGGTCACGGGTAATTACATGATAATTACCTGTCGCTGTCACAAAAATATCTGCATGCTCTGCTGCATAATCCATAGTTACCACGCGATATCCTTCCATCGCAGCTTGAAGCGCACAAATAGGATCAATCTCAGTCACCCACACTTGAGCTGATAAAGCACGAAGTGCTTGTGCTGAACCCTTACCTACATCGCCATATCCAGCTACAACCGCTACTTTTCCTGCAATCATGACATCCGTTGCACGCTTAATGGCATCTACTAGTGATTCACGGCAACCATAAAGATTATCAAATTTAGATTTAGTCACTGAATCATTCACATTAATAGCAGGGAAAGCTAATTTGCCTTCTTTATGCATTTGATATAAACGATGAACACCTGTAGTGGTTTCTTCGGTCACACCTTTAACATGCTTAAGCCTCATAGAATACCAATGAGGATCTGTTTTTAATTTTCGTTTAATTGAATTAAAAAGAGAAATCTCTTCTTCACTTGAAGGCTTAGCAATAACTGCAGCATCTTTTTCTGCACGCGTACCTAAGTGAAGGAGTAAAGTTGCATCGCCGCCATCATCTAGAATCATATTGGTATAGCCGCCATCACTCCATTCAAAAATACGGTGTGTATATTCCCAATATTGATCAAGTGTTTCACCTTTAAAGGCAAAAACAGGAGTGCCGCTCTTAGCGATTGCAGCAGCAGCATGGTCTTGGGTTGAATAGATATTGCAAGATGCCCATCTCACTTCAGCACCTAAATCTTTAAGTGTTTCGATAAGTACCGCTGTTTGAATCGTCATATGCAATGATCCACTGATGCGAGCACCCTTTAATGGTTTTTCTTTTGCATATTCTTCACGGATAGCCATGAGTCCCGGCATCTCAGTTTCTGCAATAGCAATTTCTTTTCGACCGAAATCAGCCTGATTAATATCGGCAACGAGATAGTCTTGTGTATTTAAATTTTGATTAGTCACTGTATTCATTTTAAATTCCTTTTGAATGCGAAGTGACCAGCTGGGATGTTTCGGTATCCACCAACACCCCGTGACTGGCACGGTTATAAATTGGTGAACGCCGTTTACAAGTAACCTTGTAATCTGAGCCTGGGATTTTAAGAAAAAATCTCGCAGCGTTCCTCAGAAGAATTGCATTATAGATTAAAAATATTTAGGACTCAAATACTTACTAAAGTTCAAATATTTAATTTGCGGATTTAAGCGCATGCGCTTTATCTGCTGTTTCCCATGAAAACTCTGGTTCGTCTCGACCAAAATGCCCATAAGCCGCAGTTTTCTTATAAATGGGGCGCAACAGATCAAGCATCTTTACAATACCTTTAGGTCTTAAATCAAAATGCTCGTGCACCAATGCAGTCAATTGGTCGTCTGAAATCTTACCTGTACCATAAGTTTCAACCATCACTGAAGTCGGTCTTGCCACGCCAATCGCATATGAAATTTGCACTAAACAACGTGCAGCCAATCCTGAAGCCACAATATTTTTAGCTACATAGCGCGCAGCATAGGCTGCTGATCGATCCACCTTGCTAGGATCTTTGCCCGAAAAAGCTCCGCCACCATGGGGTGCGGAACCGCCATAAGTATCTACAATAATTTTACGTCCAGTGAGTCCGCAATCGCCTTGCGGTCCACCAATCACAAAACGCCCCGTGGGATTTACAAGATACTTGATATCCCCTTTCATAAGCTCTTTAGGCAGAATGGGTTTAATAATTTCCTCAATCACTGATTCGCGGATGGTCTCCAGCGAGACTTCTGGATCGTGTTGCGTTGAGAGAACTACAGTATCGATCGAATGAGGTTTTTGATCTTTATACTTTAAAGTGACTTGTGCTTTTGCATCAGGACGAAGCCAAGGAAGCCTGCCGTCCTTTCTTAAGTAGGACTGTCTCTCCATCAATCGATGAGATAACCAAATGGGCATAGGCATTAACTGTGCTGTTTCATCACAAGCATAACCAAACATCAGGCCTTGATCGCCAGCGCCTTGATCTAAAGAATCATCTAAAGCACCATCCACACCTTGCGCAATATCAGGTGACTGCTTGTCATAAGCAACGAGCACTGCACAACCCTTATAGTCAATACCGTAATCGGTATTGTCATACCCTATATAGCGAATCGTATCGCGCGCTACTTTAATATAATCCACATTGGCCGTAGTCGTAATCTCACCTGCCAAAACTACAAGACCTGTATTTGTTAAAGTCTCAGCTGCAACACGAGCTGTTGGATCTTGTTCGAGAATAGCATCAAGAATCGCATCAGATATCTGATCGGCTACTTTATCTGGGTGACCTTCAGAGACAGATTCTGAGGTAAATAAATACTCACTCATAGTTTTTTCCAAGTTCTAAATTACGTAAAGCGTTTAGAATAGCAAAATATCAAGATTAAATACAATTATGCCATCAAGACTTCTCTTAACTTTCATTGTGATATTCTTTAAATTACCTCTCTTTATCCTGCATGCGCTGGGTGATATATTTGGACGGGTCGCTTATCAATTTGATCGTCGATTTAAAGAACGTATCGATGCAAATATAAAACGTGCTTTTGCCTCATTAGATAGAAATGATTTAAAAAAACTCATATCATTGGCAATTCGCGAAATCGGAAAGTGCTTAATGGAGGCACCAGCTATTTGGTTCAATGCTCCTCAAAAGAATTTTCGCTGGGTCAAGCAATGTTATGGGTGGAACTATGTTGAAGCTGCGCTCAAAAAGAAAAAAGGTATTATTTTTTTAACGCCTCATCTTGGCTGTTTTGAAATTACCGCTCAGTACTATGCGCACTTTCATCCCATCACTGTTCTTTTTAAACGTCCAAAACAAAAATGGTTAGCTAATATTGTTTTATCGGGCAGACGTCACTCACACATTCATCTTGCTGAAGCTAATATCCAAGGTGTAAAGCAATTAATGCAGGCATTAAAAAAAGGTGAAGCCATAGGCATATTGCCCGACCAAGTGCCCAGTGAAGGCCAAGGTGTGTGGACTCAATTTTTTAATACCCCCGCCTATACAATGACGCTTGTTTCTAAACTTGCAGAATCATCAAAAGCCACTGTCCTGATTGGTTTTGGTCATAGGCTTTCAAAGGGTCAAGGATATGAAATCTTTATTGAGCCCTTGGGGTCTGATCACTCTCCTCAAGGCATTAATGATCAACTTGAATTACTCATTCGAAAATATCCCTCTCAGTATCTTTGGAATTATCAGCGGTTTAAAAAACCAAATAAATAAGCGACAATCATTTTATGAAACTTCATTTTACAAAGATGCATGGGATTGGTAATGACTTTATAGTGCTCGATCATACAAAGTCTCCTTTCCAATTAACTCAAAAGATCATCCAATCTTTATCTCATCGACAACTCGGTATTGGATTTGATCAGCTCCTAGTGGTTGAGAGTTCAACGCTCAAAGATGTTGATTTCAAATATCGTATTTTTAATCAAGATGGTAGTGAAGCAGAACAATGCGGTAATGGTGCGCGTTGTTTTTATCGATTTGTAAAAGATAAACATTTAACTGAAAAAGAATTGATTCGTGTTGAAACAAAATCTGGCGTCATTTCGTTGACTGAAGACCACGAACATATGATTGAAGTAAATATGGGCGCACCCATTTTTAATCCTAAACTGATTCCATTTATTTCAGATACAGAAAAAAATGAATACTCTATTTCTATAGAGTTGCCAGATCAAAAAGAAATGATAAATGTAGCTGTATTATCTATGGGTAATCCCCACACAGTGATTACAGTTGAAGATATCGATAAGGCTCGTGTTCAAACATTAGGTGCTTATTTGGAATCACATCCACTTTTCCCAAAACGTGTGAATGTTGGATTTATGAACATTGTAACCCCCCATCATATTCGTTTACGTGTTTTTGAAAGAGGTGTGGGTGAAACGCTCGCTTGTGGCTCTGGAGCTTGTGCTGCAGTCGTGTCAGGGATTAAGCGTCATCTACTCACCTCCCCTGTGAAAGTTGATATGCCAGGGGGGTCATTATCTATTGATTGGAGAGGTGATACAAATCCTGTCATGATGAAAGGTCCGGCCGTCACTCTCTTCGAGGGAGATATTGAGATCGCTTAAATCTTATGGAACATAATCACCTCCAAAAAAGTTATATTGATTACCTCACCTTTGAAAAAGGGCTAAGCCATAATTCTATTAAAAGTTATACTCACGATCTAATTCAACTTGTGACACTCGTCGAGCATGACCGTTTTGAGTCGATCACCATTCAAGATATCAGGCGCGCAAGCGCTAAACTTAATAGCCAAGGACTGCACGGTAAATCGATCGCCCGCATGCTATCTGCATGGCGAGGTTTTTTTGACTACCTTATTGAGCGCCATCAATTTAAAGAAAATCCTGTTCAAGATGTTCATGCGCCTAAAACTGCCAAGACCTTGCCACAAACTTTATCCATAGAGCAGATGGTCAAACTCATTTCGATTGATGATACGACTTTATTAGGTGCAAGAGATAAAGCTTTCCTAGAATTATTCTATTCATCTGGATTGCGTTTAAGTGAAGTAGTGAACGTGAATATTAATGATCTTGATCTTGAAGAGGGTGTAATGACCGTCACAGGTAAGGGCAATAAAACGCGCATAGTGCCAGTAGGGCAAAAAGCGATTCATGCTATTCGGCTCTGGATTGAAAAACGTGCAATGATTAAAGTTGATGAGAAATTTACTGATGCACTATTTATTTCTGAGCGGGGTAAACGCATATCAGCTCGGGCTATTCAATACCGTATTCAAATGTGGGCTATCAAACAAGGTATTGATAGTACCGTACATCCTCATTTATTAAGGCACAGTTTTGCTTCACATGTTTTACAATCGAGCCAAGACTTGAGAGCGGTACAAGAAATGTTAGGTCATGCAAATATAAGTACGACTCAGGTTTATACGCATTTAGACTTTCAGCATCTTGCCAATGTTTACGATAAAGCGCATCCAAGAGCCAAAAAAAAATCATGACCTATTTAATTTATTTAAGCACTATTGACGCACTTCAATTCTTTAAACTATAGTGAAGGTATGGAAGCTCAACTCATCGCACTAGAGAAAAAAATTAAGCAACTCATCAGCTTAATTGAATCGACGCAAGAAAAAAATAAGGGGCTTGAAACAAGGCTCGCTTCCTCTGAAGCTATGCTCACAAAACTTGAATCCAATATGAAAGAAGCAAGTCTTCGTCTTGAAAAAATGATAAGGCAATTGCCTGAGGAAAATCGATGATTTCAAAAAATGTGACGGTCACGATCATGGCCCGTGAATTCATCATCGCTTGTCCAGAGGGCCAAGAAAAAAGTTTAATGGATGCAGTCCAATACCTAAATCAAAAAATTGATCTCATTCAATCTCAAGGGACAATTGTAGGTATCGACCGTATCATTATCATGGCAGCCCTCAATATTACCAATGAACTTCTTAATCAAAATTCTTCTGAAGGTTTAGATATATCTCAATTACGCCATAAAATTTCATCGATCGAACATCAAATTGATGAAGTGCTTGCACAAAACTAAAGATCTGCCTATTCTTTTATAAATATTGCGATGAGCAAGTTTGTTTTTTTAAGTGTTGCTTAGGCTAATAATTCCTTGAACTAGTCTATAGCATCGGTTTTAGCTCATCAGGTTGCGGTGTGAGCGATCTAAATTGGGCGCTCTTTTAAGACGCCCTTGGCGATTGCACCTAATGCGCCTTAGGCTTTTACCCCTTGAACCTTTGGTTCAGGATGCTGGTCTAGGCAACACTTAAGAAAATCAACATAGCTCTTTACACACTCTTAACTTTTTTTATGATGACACTATGCGCTACTGGCTTATGAAATCTGAACCGTCTGATGTGTCGATAGACGATTTAGCAAAACTTCCTAAACAAACCATTGATTGGTATGGCATTAGAAATTACCAAGCGCGAAACTTTATGCGAGATCTAATGAAGATAGGTGATCTCGCTTTTTTTTATCACTCAAATTGTGATGTGCCTGGTATCGCTGGTATTGTTAAAGTCAGTAAGCTTGCTTACCCTGATCGCTTTCAATTTCAAAAAGGTCACAAGTATTTTGATCCAAAATCAACGCTTGAAAATCCACGCTGGCTTAATGTGGATGTAACACTTGTTAGAAAAACAAATCTATTAAGCCTAAAAGAATTGAGAGAATTTAAAGCATTACAGAATATGCGCTTACTTCAAAAAGGTAATCGCTTATCAATCACGCCCGTAACGGAAGATGAATGGACGTTTATTGAGAAGCATTTGAAATAAAAAAAGCCCAAAGAGTCTTTGGGCTTTTATAAGTAAGGCTATTTTATTGAACGTTATCCAGAGAACCCATAGCCTTTGGATAAGCTACGACTCCCCATGGGATTTCTTTATGAGGAATGTGTTTAGTCACTTCTAATTTTTCTGCGTCAATCACAAGTACTTCATCTGATTTTCCGCAAGCAAGTAAGATATCTTTGTCATCTGGTGAAAAACTAAAGTGCCAGCAACGTCGGCCTGTAGGAATATCTTTAATCTTTTCAAATTTAGTAGTGTCATACACTTCTAATGTTTTCGCTTTTGAAGTTGCAACAAATAATCGTTTTCCATCTCGATCAAAACTCACGCCATAGGGCGTCTCACCCGTAGCGATCGTTTTAAGATGTTTAAATTGATTATCTAAGACAATAAAATTGTTTCCATACTCCAGGGTAGATACGTAATACTTTCCATTAGGCGCTACCTTGATGCCACGTGGGCGCTCTCCATATTTTTTAGTTGAAATAGTTTTTAATAATTTACCATTACGAAAGTTATGAACTGTGATTGTGTTATCAGCTTCATTAGTCACAATAATTTCTTTACCACTTTTACTAAATTCAATACCTTCTGTTTCAGGGCCACCGATAATATCTCGAATCTTTTTGCCTTTCGCTAAGTCAACCACTGCAATACGTGCAGGGATTTTAGGTTCATCTTTATCATCATCTTCTTGACCTGTTGCAGGTGGCTTACCTGAAGATGCTGGCTCTGTAGACACAAACACATAGCCTTTATACACGCGCACAAATTCTGGATTTTTACCTACTGGAATATGTTTCACAAACTGATTTGTTTTTAAATCAATTACCGATAAATTTTCATCATCTTTATTTGCGGTAATTAAAAAATTTCCGTCTTCTGTGACACCAATACCACGCGGATTCTTTGCTTGTATATCGATCGAGCCTTCTGTTTCCATGGTATTTAAATTGATAATGCTGACACCGCCTTCTTGGTTCGATACGTAGGCCTTACCTCGATCCTCAGCATGTGCAAATAAAGATGAAACAAGAAATCCCAATACGATGGCTCGCTTTATAAAATGCATTCTATTCTCCTAAAATATTCTATTTTTAACTGTTAAATAACTATAAAAAAACTTCCAGGGGATTTCTCCCTTTAATGTCTCATGAAAATAAGGAAGCATTAACCTAAGAAAAGTTTATAGGCTGGATTATCTGTTTCATCCCAGAAGGGGTAGCCTAATTGATTCAAAAAGACTTCAAAATTAATCAGGTCTTCTGGTGGAACTTGCATACCAACTAAAACACGCCCAAAGTCTGCACCATGATTACGATAATGAAATAGACTAATATTCCAATTATGGCCCATCGTCTCTAAAAATTTCATGAGAGCACCTGGCTTCTCTGGAAATTCAAATCTAAAAACCATTTCGTTCTTAGCTTGCGGCGCATGCCCACCCACCAAATGTCTTAAGTGTAGCTTTGCAACCTCATTGTCGGTAAGATCAATTGTGGGTAACCCTTTTTGATCAAGCATCGCTTTTAGTTGTGATGCCTCGTCCGCACTATTGACAGCTAAACCTACATAAATATGTGCTTCTTTAGGATCTGAAAATCGATAATTAAATTCAGTGATATTACGCTGACCCAATAACTTGCAGAAATTTTTAAATGCACCTGGTTTTTCAGAGATAGTCACCGCGAGTACAGCTTCTCTTTTTTCACCAATTTCGGCACGCTCTGCTACAAAACGCAAGCGATCAAAATTCATATTCGCACCTGATGCAATGCCTACTAGAGTTTCGTCTTTTAAATGGTGCTTCGTAATATAAGCCTTCATGCCTGCAACGGATAAGGCACCTGCAGGCTCTAGAATAGAGCGTGTATCTTCAAACACATCTTTAATAGCTGCACAAATCGCATCATTATCCACCACAATCATTTCATCCACATAAGACTGACAGAGTGGGAAAGTCACTTCGCCTACTTCCTTCACTGCTGCACCATCCGCGAATAACCCCACTTGATCAAGCACTACTCGCTTGCCCGCTTTTAAAGATAAAGTCATCGCTTCAGCATCCTTAGCCTCCACGCCGATCACTTTAATTTCAGGTCGCATAGCTTTAATATAAGTGGCCATCCCAGCAAGAAGGCCTCCACCCCCCACACAGCAAAAGACTGCGTGAATCGGTTTTTTATGTTCATCTAAAATTTCTTTTGCAATGGTGCCCTGACCTGCGATAACTTCTGGATCATCATAAGGATGAACAAAAGTAAGCCCCTCTTTTTTTTCGATCTCAAGCGCGTGTTTGTATGCATCAAAATAAGAGTCACCCCAGAGCACAACCTCAGCACCGCGATGTCTGACGGCATCAATCTTAATGAGCGGCGTTGTTGTAGGCATGACAATGACAGCACGGCATCCTAAATTCTGAGCACTTAACGCAACACCTTGCGCATGATTGCCAGCCGAAGCAGCGATCACGCCCTTATCTAACTGCGCTTTGGATAGGCTTGCCATCTTGTTATAGGCACCACGTAATTTAAATGAAAAGACAGGTTGTAGATCTTCACGTTTTAAGAAAATCTGATTATGAAAACGACTGGAAAGATGTGTCTGAAATTCAAGCGGCGACTTCTTTGCCACGTCATATACACGCGCTTCATTAATACGTTTTACGTAGTCGTTCTTCATATGCTAATTTTCAAGAGTCGCCTTGGCGTGTATGATAGATGTTAAAACATCATTATAAATAAAATATAAAGGTTTAAGTAAAAATGGCATTCACGCAAGACGAATTAAAACAACAGGTTGCAAAGGCTGCGACTCAATATGTGAAGTCTGGGATCATTGGTGTGGGTACAGGGTCTACTGCAAATTACTTTATCGATGAATTAGCAAAAGTAAAACATAAGATTGATGGTGCAGTTGCAAGTAGCGAAGCTTCTGCAGATCGTTTACGCAAACATGGCATTGAAGTTTTTGACCTTAATAGTGTCAATAGTATGGATATTTATGTCGATGGTGCGGACGAAATCACAGAACACATGCATATGCTCAAAGGTGGTGGTGGTGCGTTAACCCGAGAAAAAATTGTAGCGGCAGTTGCAAAGACATTTGTCTGTATCTGTGATGAAACAAAATATGTACCCGTTTTAGGTAAGTTCCCTTTGCCTGTAGAAGTACTTCCGATGGCGAAAAGCTATGTGGCGAGAGAACTCACTAAATTAGGTGGACAGCCACAATTAAGAAATTTTACAACGGATAATGGCAACGTCATTTTGGATGTGCATGGCCTTGCCATTACAGACCCTGTTGCAATGGAAGCAATGATTAATCAGATTGTAGGCGTGGTCACAAACGGTTTATTTGCAGCAAGGCCTGCCAATATTCTACTTTTGGCGACAAATGATAGTGTGAAAACCATTACTAAATAAATCTATTTCGACATAAAAATGTCATATTTTTGTAAGAAAATTGATACATTACACATAAGGTAACGATTATGGCTTCAGAACACACCTATAAAGAATACGATAATGAACTCGAGTCAGTCCGTGCAAAAGTTCTAGAAATGGGCGGTATTGTTGAGGAACAACTCGTCAATGCAATCGAAGCACTTGTAAAGTCTGACCCTCAAATGGCTCAGGGTGTTATGGATTCTGATCAACGTGTCAACGAACTTGAAATCGAAGTAGACGAAGATTGTTCCCGAATTATTGCAAGACGTCAGCCTGCAGCAGGTGACCTTCGTATGATCATGATGATCTTAAAAACTATTACTGATCTTGAACGTATTGGTGATGAAGCCACAAAAATCGCAAGAACTGCTCTGCGAATCATTGAAGATAATCGTATGACTAAACTTCGCTTTAGTGAAGTCAAAACTATGGTGGAAGTAGTTCGTCAAATGTTAAGAACATCCCTCGATTCATTTGCACGTATGGATGTAAGTAAAACAGTTGAAATTGCTAAAAAAGATGAATTGGTTGATGAACAATACCGCTCAACCATTCGTCAACTGGTCACCTTTATGTTAGAGGATCCAAGAACGATTTCCATGTCACTTGAAGTGATGTTTGTTGCCAAAGCGATTGAACGTATTGGTGACCATGCAAAAAATATTTCTGAATATATTGTCTACACTGTTAAAGGTAAAGACATTCGTCACGCAAGTATCAAAGAAATTCAAAAAACTATTAAAGAATAACTAATATTCTTGAAATAAAAAAAGCGCTTATGCATCGTAAGCGCTTTTTTTATTGCCTTTTTATCTAGCTCTTAGGTGGCACATATCCTGATGCTTGATCTGCACCCTCGCCAAAAAAATAAGCTTCGGTTTGTTCAGTAAGATATTTTCGTGCGGCAGGATCCACAAAACTTAAACGATTTTCATTGACCAACATCGTTTGATGTTTAAGCCACCCAGCCCAGGCTTCTTTAGATACACTTTCAAAAATACGCTTACCTAAGGGGCCTGGATAAGGAGGAAAATCTAAGCCATCTAACTCTTTACCTAACTTCACACATTTAACTGTTCTTGACATAACTCAATATCCTTTGAATTGCAATCCATAAATTTATACATCATTAAATTTAGTATAGCAAAGATGTGTTAGGATGATTATAAGTTGTTAGGTGATGTCTTCTTAAGGTTAATCATTTAAGAAAACATTGAAACTGGGAAATAGGTGAGTTTAACGACAATTCCTATACTGCCCCCGCAACGGTAAGTAAGCGCGGATTCATAACACATGCCACTGAATTTATTTCGGGAAGGTCATGAATCAAATCTTACAAGTCCGGAGACCGGCCTAGTAACTCACACGGAAATACTACGGGGAGTGGTATTTAAAGAGTGAGCGCTATTACTCTTTCTTTTCTTGAAGTGTTTCTGCTTAATTAAACTCATGCGGGGTTGCATGATTGTTAAGGGAGATGCTATGAAAAAAATTGTACTATTATCAGCGTGCTTGAGTCAGATTTTTATAAGTCATGCTATCGCAGATACCACGCTTAAAACCTCAAATGTTTTTGTAACAGCCACTCGGACACCCACTCCGATAAAAAATGTCATTTCAGATGTAACTGTCATTTCTGAAGATGAAATTAAAATTGCAGGATCCTCCTCACTTCCTGAGTTGCTTCAAAGGCAACCTGGCATAGAGATATCAAATAATGGTGGCCTTGGAAAAACTTCTTCCTTATTCCTGAGAGGAACAAGCTCAACACATTCGGTAATTTTGTTAGATGGTATCAGAATTGATTCTGCTACAACAGGCATGACTGCTATAGAAAATATTCCTCTGTCACAAATTGAAAAAATTGAAATTGTAAGAGGCCCGGCCTCGAGCTTGTATGGTCAAGATGCTATTGGCGGTGTCATTCAAATCTTTACAAAAAAAGGCTTAAATGGTTTTAAACCTTATTTTTCTTATGGTTACGGCAAATACAATACTTCAATAGTTCAGGGAGGTATAAGAGGGGGTGACGACATAACCTCTTATGCTATTAACCTATCAAGTCAAAACTCGACAGGATTTTCTGCTTTCGAACCTAACGCAAATTCGCCAGCAAATATCTATAATTTGGATAAAGATGGCTACAAAAATAAAAGTATTTCTGCCTCTCTAAGTCATAAAATTAATGAAAACCATAATTTAAGCTTTCAATACTTTTTAAGTCAGGGTAAAAATAAATATGACAATCGCTATGCGAATTTTGATCCAACTATCGATTGGAAAAATACGCAAGATCAAGAAAGCTTCAGTGGAATATTAAATAGTCAGCTTACTAGTTATTGGAAATCTAGTTTAAGAGTGGGGCGAGGAGTCGATGATTATGTCGAAAAACAAAGGTATATTTCGGGCGCTACAAGAGAGGTTGATAATGTTTATCGAACGATTCAAAATCAAATCACTTGGCAAAATGATTTAACTTTGCCTGTAGGGTCACTCATTTTATTGTACGATAAACTTGATCAGAAAATTAATGTCACAGATACGAGTTACTCAAAAAAAGATCGGCAAAATGATGCATATATGATCGGTTATAACTTGAGCCAAGCGAGCCATAATTTTCAAGCTAACGTCAGGAAAGACTTTAATAGCGCCTATCGAGATGCTACAACGGGAAATTTAGGCTATTCATATGCAATTGATTCTAATTGGTCAATAGCCTCCTCAATTGGAACTGCCTTTAGATCGCCAACATTTAATTATCTATATGCAGGAAGTTCTGCTAATCCTGATTTACAACCAGAAAAATCTAAAAATATTGAAGCAAATCTTAAATATCAATTTGAATCAAATGTTTTTTCTCTCGTTGCTTTTAAAAATAAAATAACAGATTTTATAATTTCAGATTCTACAACTGGCTTTAAACCCTATAATATCAATATTGCTGAAATATATGGCGCGACAATATCAGGTAGTCAATTTATTAATCATTTTCTAGTCAAAAGTAGTTTCACGGTTCAATCCCCAATGAACGAAAGTGCTAATAAATATTTACCAAGAAGAAGCAATTTTTTTGGTACAGTGGGTATAAATTATTATGTTCAAAATTGGAATTTAGGTTTTGAAGCTATCGGATCGGGAAATAGATATAATGACGCTGAGAATCTTTATAATATACCTGGCTATATAAGAACAAATTTATTTGCTGAATATCAAATTAATAAAGATCTAAAAATGAATGCGCGCATAGATAACTTTTTAGATAAAAATTACACTTTCGCTTATGATGGAAATCCAAATAATGATGGTTTTCGATATCAAACACCGAGTCAAAGTTTTTTTATCTCTTTACGATATGAACCACAATAAATTTAAGGAAAATTATGACTTTTAAATTGCCTAGGCCTGACTCAAAAGAGTTTTTTTTAACTTTAGTCGTATCATTTTTGATGGTTTTAACGCGAGGAAATCATGTAACAACTTTATATGCCTTGCCTGACGCAAGCCTTGCCCTTTTTCTAATTGGCGGAATATACCTAAAAAGCACTAGGTTTTTTATTACTCTTTTTTTATTAGCATTATTTATAGATTTTGGTGTAGCAGCTTTGGATCCAAAACTAGGGTTTTGTCTAACAAAAGGTTACTGGGGACTAATCCCGGCTTATGCTAGCCTTTGGGTATGCGGATATTTTTTAAATAAACAAAAATATTTACAGAAATTATCAATTTTTATTCCTTATGTATCAGTTGCTGTAGTTATGGCTTTTTTAATTTCTACACAAACTTATTATCTTTTTTCCGGAAGATTTGGGAGTCCATCTTTAGGAGAGAGCTTATTACATGGGTGGGAGTATTTACCCCAATATTTCATATCAGCTTTTATCTATATAGGTTTTTTTTGGTTAACACAAAACATCATTATAAAAAATAAAATTTTCAGTAATTTTAAAAAATTTAAATCTCTTTAATTAAAGATATTAGATTGTCAAAATCTCTGGTTTTTTATTCTCTTTATCTATTTAGATTCAGGTGGAACTGCAAATGACACAATCAATAAACCTCAAGAGAGATGAGCAATGAATTTTTTACTTTTACTGTTTTCACTTCTCATTTCATTTTGTCTTCATGCTGAAATGCAAACTAGTTTTTGTAATGCAATTGATGGCGGCGCTTTGTCGATTCAATTTGATGAGGCAAAGCAAATTGTTACAGTCAATAAAATTCCCCAAACCAAAGTCACTATTGATGAGAAAAATATGCGTTTTTGGAATGATAAATACGCTTACTCTTTAAATAGAGACAATGGGGCGATGATGGTATATCTTGGCGAGGAGGTTGTAGGCGTTTTGGAATGTTCAATCAAACAATAATATACATAAACTAAATTCAATTTTAATTTATACAAGATGACCCATGTCATTAAACTCTAATAAATGTATATAGTGTCGACTTGTCTTTTTTATCTACTTTCATTTTACAGACTTACCGATTCACATAATGCACTTTAGGTACCGTATCTAAAAAAGAAACTTGCGTTACGCTGCCAAAATCCACCACAATTTGAAATAAGTTTTTAAGTGGCATGTTGAGTACATTTGCCAACACAGCTCTGATTACACCGCCATGCGTCACGATGACAATATTTTTACCTTTTAAGTGGCTACTCACTTCTTCGATGAATTCAGTGACTCGATGATATAATGTTGAGAAGCTCTCACCATTGGGTGGGCTTAAATTAGCAAAATCCTGTGCCCAAATATCAAACTTATCCCGCGGAATCGCATCCCAGGCCAGCATCTCCCAATCGCCGAAATGCAGTTCTTGTAAGCGCTCATCCAACTTAACCGCAGCAATATCCAATGCATAAGCCAGCTTTCTGCAGCGCTGTAAAGGGCTAGCGTAAACTGCATCAACACTTAAATATTGCAGTTTAGCTTTGAGCTGCGCCAGCTCTGCATAAAAACTTGTCGAGATATCAACGTCACTCTGCCCATAACATATACCTTCAGGCACCGAGAGCGAAGTGTGGCGTATCAAGTAAAGGTTCACCGACAAATCCAGCCTTTAACTAATGGCCCAGTGCTTAAAAAATGTCAGCATACCCAGATAAGCAGTCAGTTCTGTAATCTGCTGCGTGGCTCCTAGACAATCTCCAGTGTATCCATTTAGCCAACGTTTAATTTTAGCCCGCCACCAAAGCCAAGCCAGTAAAGTAGGCAAGGTAATATATAACAGCAATGTCCATATTGCTTTTGAATCTGCGAAATAACACCATAATGAAATAAATGGCAGTAAACCGAACAGGCAGGCAACAGCCACATCAATTTTACTCATCGAAGTAGCAAGAGGTTTTGCTTTGCCGTCAGGCTTCACATAACTAAGCGTGCTCATCATAAATACTGCAGTCATTCTACTCAGCGCATGTGCTATTACCAAGCCATAGACCAGATAAGTTTGAGGCAGAGAAATCAGCAGCTGAAACTTTACCAGCAAAGAAAAAAACAGCGCTACACCACCATAAGTACCTAAACGTGAGTCTTGCATAATGAGAAGAATACGCGTTTTATCCCAACCTCCGCCTAAACCGTCTGCACTATCCGCTAAACCATCCTCGTGAAAAGCGCCGGTAAAGTATATGGTAGCGGCCATGCTGAACAAAACCGCAACCGCATCAGGTAATACATTAATACTAAGTTGATAAATAAAAGCGCCCAATAAACCTACCACAATGCCAATTAATGGAAAATATTTGGCGGACTGATTTAAGTCAGTTTCCTTAAAATCCGCAAAACTCGGCACATGAATGCGTGTAAAAAACTGCAATGCCAATAAAAAATTACGCCACTCTTTGCTGACAAACTTTAGCATTTCGTATTCATATCTTTGCTAGTGCTTACGCCTGCAATCTCAAAAGAAGCCATCTCATTTAAAAAATTTACTGCTGCTTGTAACAGAGGATAAGCCAGCACCGCACCAGTGCCCTCACCTAAACGTAAACCCACATCTAACACTGGCCTCGCCTGAAATTCTGCCAGCAGACGTCTATGACCAACCTCACCCGAACAATGTGCAAATACGCAATAATGAAGAATCTCCGGCTGTAAGCGCGCAGCCACCAAAAGGGCAGCAGTTGCGATAAAACCATCTATCAGCAGCACCGCACTATTCTGCGCGGTTGCCAACATCGCGCCTGTCATCATTGCGATTTCGAAACCACCAAATGTTGCTAATACTGCAAATGCATCCTGTTTGTTTAATGATGAATGGTGTTGCAAAGCCTGGGTCAGCACTGCAGTTTTATTAGCCAGCCCAGTATCATCCAAACCAGTGCCTCTCCCAACACAATGTGCAATGGGAATATCACACAATGCGCTCATCAAACAACTGGCAGCCGAGGTGTTACCTATACCCATTTCTCCAAAAGCCAAGACATTGCTGCCAGCTTCTATTTCTTGCTTGACCAAAGCTGCGCCTTTACTGAGCGCCTGCTCGCACTGTGCCGCAGTCATGGCGGGTTGGTATAAAAAATTTTGTGTCCCCATACCCACCTTGGCATGTACCAAATCTGCATGATCGTCAAAGGCGTACTTGACTCCGGCATCTACCACGCGCATTGCAAAGCCGTGCTGACGCGCAAACACATTAATGGCAGCGCCCCCACGGAGAAAATTCAACACCATCTGCGCAGTAACGATTTGCGGATATGAACTAACTCCAGCATCTACCACGCCGTGATCGCCTGCAAATACGAGCAGTGCGGGCCTTTTTAATTGGGGGGTTAATGAATTTTGAATCAAGCCAAGTTGCAAAACTAAAGGCTCCAATAAACCTAATGCTCCCAGAGGCTTGGTTTTAGTGTCAATTTTGTGAAGCAATGCAGATTTTAAAATCTGGGTTGGTGGGTAAATTACATAGTTCATAAACTCGATTTTACATGCTTATTTAAATGAATTTACTGTGATAAATTGTTGGATATTTTTATCAGAAATACTTTTAGTTTGCTATATTACTTTACTTGTAACACTAATCATATTCGCTAAACGCCTTAATAATGACCAGGTAACTCAGCCGGCAGCGCTACAAAATAAGCTCTTAAAAAAATCAAATTTTTTTCTTGCCAGTTACGAGATAGAAATAAAAAAATTTGTGTCACATTTAAATATCGAAATGATTTGCAGGTTAAAATCAATAATTTAACAGTTTATCTTTTGATGAAACTGCTTTTCGCATTCGTTTTAAAGCTTCTTCAAGATAAACCTTCGGTGTCGCAATATTGAGGCGAACATGATCCGGTTGATGAAACATAGACCCTGGTTGCATAGCCACTCCATTTTGCAAAAATAACTGACTAGGATTATCCTCTTTCAAATCTTGGCATGAATATCTTGAATAGCCTTCTTTAAGGTTGCTACATCTAGCTGATCGAAAGGTAATTGAATTAATGCTTCAATATTTTTTTTTAATCCTAACAATATTTTTTGAAATGCTTCACGTTTAATAGCATCAGTTCCTGTTACGCTCGCAGGATCTGGAAATCCCCAATGAGCTGTTGATGGATTACCAAGCCAAATAGGACAAGTTTCATTTGCGGCGTGATCACATACCGTAATAATAAAATCCATTTTAGGTGAATCGGGCAAACTATACTCATCCCAATTCTTAGATCGGAGTTTATCTTTTGGGTATCCCATTTCTATTGCTAGTTCAAAAGCAAAAGGATTGACTCGACCTAGTGCATTAGATCCTGCTGAATACCCAATAAATTTACCATGACTCAAAGTAGTGATCAGTGCTTCAGCCAAGATACTGCGCGCAGAATTGCCGGTGCAGAGAAATAATACATTGTAGTGCTTCATAAGAAAATTATAAGGGATGATAGGCGAAGAAAATGTGACACTTTCCTCTGAAGTTTAAATGTCATTTGAAAGGTTATTTGAAATTATGAATTTAAGTGCCTAAAGCTTTGAAGGTTGAAATAATAATTTTCAATTTACTGTATAAAACTGAGAAGTTTGATACGCAAGTAATAAATTGCCTAAATTCATTTATGAAGCCATGTCATTAAACTGTAATATATGTCATATAGCCTATTTTGATATGTGCCATAGAGCATATTAATATATTTTCAAACAACTTTAAGATCTGCGCAAACTTAAAACAACTTAAATAGTATAAAGTAATCAGAAGAATAGATGCCTTGTCGATGAAATATTGATAGAAATCATCTGCAAGTATTGATGAACGAGTGCATCACCAAGAAGAATCTGACATAAATTATTTGATGGTTGTTTTAGCAGAGTGCTTTACCAGAACGGATTAAAGTATTCTTTTTATAGACAGTTTACGGAGTAAAACAATGTTTAAAAACCTCAAACAGGATATACCAGCAAGCATTATTGTATTTTTTATCGCGTTGCCATTGTGTTTGGGTATTGCCCTAGCATCAGGTGCACCACTCTTCTCCGGTATTATTGCAGGTATTATTGGAGGCATTGTTGTTGGTTACGCGAGTGGATCAGCATTAGGTGTGAGCGGTCCGGCGGCAGGCTTAGCTGTGGTAGTATTTTCTGCATTGCAAACATTAGGAGGTAGTTGGGAGGCATTCTTAGTTGCAGTGATTATTGCAGGTGTTGTGCAAATGATACTCGGTTTTGCCAAAGCGGGTTTTATCGCCTATTTTTTTCCATCCTCAGTGATTAAAGGCATGCTAGCTGGCATAGGCTTAATTATCATAATGAAGCAAATTCCTCATGCAGTTGGATATGACGCCACTTTTGAAGGAGATGAAACACTGCCCTCAGTCATTCATGATAACGTTTGGCAAATCATTCTCTCTATTTACGAAAAGTTAACTCCAGGAGCTTTATTGATCGCTGGAATTTCAATGGCGATTCTTATTTTATGGGATGTTTATCTAACCAAAAAAAGTAGAGTTTTCCAAATTTTGCAAGGTCCAATGGTTGTAGTTGGTTTAGGTATTTTATTTTTTAATTTATTCAAAACAAATACTCTACCTTTTGCGCTTGATGCGGAACATTTAGTTCGACTTCCAGTCAGCAATAACTTATCTCAGTTCATTCAAAACTTTTATTTCCCTGATTTTTCAGTCCTAAGTAATCCAGATGTTTATAAAATTGGGATTGTCATGGCAATTATTGCGAGTGTTGAAACGCTACTTTGTGTTGAAGCTACAGATAAACTTGACCCATACAAGCGTGTGACACCGACCAATCGTGAATTGAAGGCACAAGGCTTAGGTAATATGATTTCTGGCTTTCTTGGAGGTTTGCCTATCACGCAAGTCATTGTCAGAAGTTCCGCCAACATCACATTTGGTGCACATTCTAAACTATCAGCTATCTTACATGGTTTATTTTTACTCGTTAGTGTAATTACGATTGCAAACTATTTAAATATGATCCCACTGGCAAGCTTGGCTACCATCCTGATCATGGTTGGTTACAAATTAGCTAAGGTGGAATTGTTTGTGAAATCTTTCAAACAAGGTTATGAACAATTTTTACCATTTATTGTGACTGTTATTGCCATTCTACTCTCAGACCTCTTAACAGGAATTATGATTGGTGTCGTCATTAGTCTTGCATTCACGCTTTACCACAGCTATAAAAATTCTCATTTTATGAACGAACAGTTAAGCGAGGCAAAAGGTGGTAAGTCAATTCACCATATCAAACTAGCACAACAAGTTTCATTTTTTAATAAAGCTAGCATTATTACACTATTAGAAAAAATGCCGGAAAATTGCAAAGTGATTATTGATGGAAGTGACTCAACATTTATAGATCGAGATGTGCTTGAAGTCATTTCTGACTTTAAATTACATGCAGGTTTTAAGAAAATTGAAGTGGAAACAGTAGGTATTAAATTATAAGGATAAATTATGTATAAGCATCCATTACTTAATCGAGACAAAATGACGCCAAAAGAGGCTTTAGATATCCTCATTGAGGGTAATCAACGGTTTATTGGAAATATTGCCTCGAATAAAGATTTGCAGCAATTAGTTCATTTAACAAAAGATAAACAGCATCCATTTGCAGCCGTGTTGAGTTGCAGTGATTCTAGAGCCCCTGTGGAAATGCTATTTGATCAAGCGCTTGGAGATATTTTTAGCGTTCGTTTAGCAGGCAATATTGCTTCTGACGAAGCAATTGGTAGTTTAGAATTTAGTACCAAATATTTAGGTAGTAAAATTATCGTCGTGCTTGGTCATAGTTCATGTGGCGCGGTTAAAGCTGCCTGTGATCATTTTGAAGAGGGCAATATTAGTCAAGTCATTAATATGATTACACCTGCTCTTGATCTTGAGAAGTCGGAATCCGGCCAACGAAATTCTGAAAATAAAGACTTTGTCTCAAAGATTGCAAAGCTTAACGTTGAAATGCAAATGAATGCTATTTTACGTGATAGCGAAATTTTACAAGGTATGATTGCTAAACATGAGATAGGTTTGATTGGCGGTATGTATGATTTGTCTTCAGGAAAAGTAGAGTTTTACAAAGATACAGCGCACTTGTAATTAATAGTTCAAAATGATTTAAAGATAAAAAGGGGCTTAACGCCCCTTTTTATCTTTAAATTTAGGCCGAACACTGTCTCTTAGGTCACCTTCAAGTCAAAAACTTTCACTAATACCCTTGGCATTTGATAATCATGAATGTCAATTTTTAGTTATTTACTTATAAGAAATAAGTATTAAATATTATTTGATAAAACTGCTATATTTCGCAACTTCTTTAGTATGAGAAAAAAAATCAAAATATGAGTCAGCAAAATTATAAAGTCATAGGTAAACAGTTACTGAAAAATTGCTCATACTGTAAGCGCGGATGAGTTTAATCCTATTAATCATTATTGATGAGGCTTAATTAAACCAAATTAAAAAACGAGAAATGATTTAAAGTGCCTTGTAACTTTATTAATTCAATTTTTCATATAACGTTATAAAAATTAAATAGTTCACATCACTATTTCAAATTTATATGGTGATCGCCAATTATTTAACTTAGGCAATAAACATGAATCTTATTAAACTAAAAAATAAATCCTTAGCTAGTCATCTTATGCTCGCTGGGCTTATTTTAAATTTTGACAACTCCTTCGTTCATGCCGAAGACATAGCCGTGGCCAAAGAAAGAAACACAGTTTCAGTAGCAAAAAAGATTCAATTACGTTTGGCGGAAATTGGGGAAGAGACTGGCGCTGCAGACAGAGCAGAAAATAGCTACTACGTTGAGAGAAAAAGTTACGGGACAGCAAAAGAAACGGATCCACCACGATACGTAAAACAGGCCAACAAAACATGGCTAAAGAATTACGAAAACTTTGCTGATAATGATTGGCTGGATTTGGGTCTGGAGCAACGCTCACGCTATGAATACCGAGATAACGACTTTAGACGAAATGATCAGCGGGATGATAAGCGCGGAAGCCAGACTTTAGACGAGCCTTTACTTTTAAGAACGCGTGCTTACATAGGCATTAAAAATATTTTAGACCCATTTAGATTTACATTAGAAATTCAAGATTCTCGTCAAAATCGTGGAGGGTATATTCATGAAGCCGAAACGCGAGATACAAATGATTTACATATTTTACAAGCTTATCTTGAACTCAATTTCAAAGAAACTTTTTTAGGTAAAGATCCATTAGGGAACGATAGGCCCATTTGGATAAGAGCTGGTCGCCATGCTTGGGAGGCAGGTGATCGCCGTTTGATTGCACGAAATGAATGGCGAAATACGACTAATAATTTTTATGGCTTCAGAGCCAATATTGGGGATAAGAAAAATGATTGGCAACTTGAGCTTCATGCAGTCAATCCAGTCCAGAGAGTTGCTGATGGTAATGATCAAACAGATAGATCTCAAGATTTTTATGGGGCAATTTTAAATTACCGTGGTTGGTCAGATATTGTGACTTTCGAGCCAAGTTATTTCTTGTTAAAACAAGATGGGGATAAAGTCACCTTGAATGCTACAACTGGCTTACCACAAACTTCTGCTAATAAAGTAGATAGAGAGATTCACACAGGGGTATTTCGCGCTTATGGTGTGATCCCAGCAACTCAATTTGACTTTGATGGATCCTATAACAAACAGTGGGGGAGGGTACAACGCGAACTCACTAGTGGTGCAAGTAATTACACCACGGTCGATCATGATGCCCATGCATATAATTTTGAAATAGGTTACAACGTAAAGCATCCCTGGAAACCCCGTGTGAGCACTTTTTATGGCATGGCCACTGGTGATAAAATACCTCAGGGTACCGATACAACGTCTATGGAGCGCTTTGAAAGGCTTTTTGGCTTTGCGCGTCCTTGGTCAAACGACGACTATATTCAGATGGAAAATATTCGTACCAATAAAGTCCGTCTTGAATTTGATCCCAAAATTAGTTTTTTAGACAATGTAAAAGTCGACACTGGATTTAGTTGGTACCGTCTAGATAGCGCCACTGATCGTTGGAATGCCGGGGGAGATGTAAGAGATGAGACAGGAGGAAGTGGTAGAGATTTAGGTAAAGAATACGATTTACGTGTCCGTTTCCCCATTAACCAATACACTTCTCTTAACCTAGGATATGCCTATTTTTGGGGAGGTAATTTTGTAACCTCGCCAGCAACATTCAGAGCTTCTAATTTGGGCACTCCAAATCGTAGTTCTGAATCAGAATTCTTCTATGCAGAATTAACGTTATTAGGTTTTTAATTGAATGTATATGTGAAAGAAAATAGAAATTTTAAGAACAATTATGTAGGCTAGCACACATCTAAGAAGTAGATTTAAGAAGATTTGAAAAGCAAGCGTCACTTGACTAGACGCTGATAGAACCCTGGATTAACCAATCTCTGTTAGGGGGAAGATAAAAAGGGCTATTTTTGCTATAATTCCGCTTCTTCACGGTTTTTGTTGTGAGGTTCTATATGGCCAGGTAACTCAGCCGGCAGCGCTACAAAATAAGCTCTTAAAAAAATCAAATTTTTTTCTTGCCAGTTACGAGATAGAAATAAAAAAATTTGTGTCACATTTAAATATCGAAATGATTTGCAGGTTAAAATCAATAATTTAACAGTTTATCTTTTGATGAAACTGCTTTTCGCATTCGTTTTAAAGCTTCTTCAAGATAAACCTTCGGTGTCGCAATATTGAGGCGAACATGATCCGGTTGATGAAACATAGACCCTGGTTGCATAGCCACTCCATTTTGCAAAAATAACTGACTAGGATTATCCTCTTTCAAATCTTGGCATGAAATCCATGCAAGGAAGCTGGCTTCCATAGTATACAAATGAAGTCTTGGCATCTTTGTTATAGCACTAGACAGCAACTCATAATTAGTTATTAGATACTCCATCATTGCTTGCCGCCAGGGCTCCCCATTTTTAAGAGCAGCTTTTGTCGCTATATAAGAAAATATCTGTGGGTCGGGAATGATAGTACCAAAATCCTTACTTGCTTTTTGCCTTAAAGCAATATTTTTACATACTAGCCAGGCTAATCCTGTCCCAGGAATATTGAAAGTTTTATTGATTGACATTAATGTAATAGTTCTATTAGCGGCATCTTCAGACACGGAGGCAATAGGGATGTGCTGTTTACCTGGATATACCATACCGCAATGAATCTCATCGGAGCAAATAATTAGATCTTTTTGCTCACAAATTCTTGCGATTTCAGAAATTTCGTCAAATTTATATACTGTGCCCCCAGGATTATGAGGATTACAAAAAAATAACATCTCACTATTAGATTTTGCATAGCTTAAAATCGACTCAGAGTTTAATGCTAATCGTTGATTATCTTGTGACAACGGTATTTCGGTATAGTCTCTTCCAGAGTTTTTTGCGGCATTCAAAATATGATGATACACAGGTTGTAAAGTCAGTATATGCGCTTTGGGATGCGTGACATTTATTGCTAGGGAGTAAAGGCTAGAAACTAGGCTTGGCACAAAAACAATCCAGTCGGATTCAATATGCCAATTGTAATGACTTGCTAAATAATCAACGATATCTTCTTTCAATCCCTCAGGGGCGTGAGTATAGCCAAAAATTTCATGATTCATACGATCTTTAAGGGCCCTAATAATACAAGGGGGCGAGGCAAAATCCATATCAGCAACCCATAAAGGAATTACATCTCGGTTATATTTATTCCAACGAACAGAGTCAGTATCAAAACGATTGATCGGTTTATCAAAATTAAAAGTTTGCATGAAAATGAGGGAGCTGAAAAAACTATAATCTACAATCTTAAAGCTTATAACGTCAAACTTATTATTTTTGCTATAATTTCGCTTCTTCACGGTTTTTGTCTTGAAGTTCCATATGGCCAGGTAGCTCAGTCGGTAGAGCAGCGGATTGAAAATCCGCGTGTCGGCAGTTCGATTCTGCCCCTGGCCACCATTCAAATATTAAGTACGATCTAATGTTAGTCGCTGATTTAAAAAAACCCGCTTAATGCGGGTTTTTTTATTTCTCTAAAAATACTCAGTTACTTTGAGATTGGTGAACTTTCTTATATCATGCCTACCTAAATAGAGCATGTGTATATAAAAATACTTTTAACTTCAACATAATCAAGAAGGAATCATAGATGGAAAACTCTGGCACTTTTAAAAACATCATCATTGCAATCTTAATCGCAGTAGCAGGTTATTTTTCGTATAGCGCTTATAACGCTGAAGATCAACTAAGTGCACAAACTGCAGAAATTAAAAATTTAAATGGTCAAATTACAACGCTTAACCAAAAAGTGACTGACTATGAAAAAGCTGACGCTCAAAAGAAAGCTATTTTGGCTGACTTAGAAGCAAAAGTATCAGCCCAAAGTAAGGATCTTGAAGATCTTAAGGCTCAACTTGCAAAATCTATGAAGCCTACAAAAGCAAAAGAAGCTCCAAAAGCTAAAAAAGTAAAATAACTTCGTTTTTCACACATAAGAGGCATTCATCTTATGTGTGATTTTCTTTTTTTAAGTCCCACAAAACGTTCGATAAAATTTATCTTCCTCTAAAGGTGGCTCACTAAATACCTTGGAGTCCTCGTAGGGTTTTTGAAGTGCTGCAATAAAATCATTTAAGAATCTGTAATCTTGATCTTCTACTGCGAGCGACAATGCTTTCTCCACCAAATAATTACGAGGAATGATGGCTGGATTATGTCTTAACATCATAAGCTTTGATGTCTCCTCACCTTCTTTTTGTTTTTGAATACGGTAAAGCCATTTTTTATACCAAGCTTTAAATAGTTCATCTTCAAAAATAGCGTCCTTCAAAATTGCATCTGACGAAAGATGTCTAAATGTGAGGGTATAGTCAGCTTTATTTTTTTGCATGTGAATTAGAAATTCATTGATTAAATCTATATCACTTGTATCCTCATTAAATAAACCTATTTTTTGTCGCATGCCTTGTAACCATGCTTTTTGAAATTGATCTGAAAAACTATTCACTGATTGAGACGCTAATTGAATAGATTTATCAGTATCTTGATCAATAAGTGGAAGGAGTGTCTCCGCAAATCTTGCAAGATTCCACTGTGCAATGGGTGCTTGATTGGCATACGCATAGCGACCCTGACGGTCAATCGAACTAAATACAGTTTCAGGGTGGTAGCGATCCATAAATGCACAAGGACCATAATCAATCGTTTCACCACTGATCGACATATTGTCTGTATTCATGACACCATGAATAAAACCCACATGCATCCATTGGCTTACGAGTGAAGCCTGTCTTTCCGTGACTCTATTTAAAAAAGCGAGATAGGGATTAGCTTCTTCTTTACATTCTAAAAAGTGTCGATCAATCGTGTAATCAGCGAGTATTTTTAATTGATTGACATCGTTTAATGTGGATGCGAATTGAAAAGTACCGACTCGAATATGACTTTTTGCAACTCTTGTGAGTATTGCGCCAGGTAATGCTTCTTCCCGCATGACAATGTCTCCGGTGGCTACCACTGCCAGACTTCTTGTCGTTGGGATATTTAACGCATGCATCGCTTCACTAATGATGTATTCACGAAGCATAGGACCTAATGCAGCACGGCCATCGCCACGTTTAGAATAAGGCGTTTGTCCTGAACCTTTAAATTGAATATCAAAACGTTCGCCATCTGGACTAATCTGTTCGCCTAATAGAACTGCTCTTCCATCACCCAATTGAGTGAAGTGTCCAAATTGATGCCCTGCATATGCTTGTGCTATAGGGTATGCTTTTTCAGGAATTTCATTGCCAGAAAAAATATTGGCCCAAGCTTCAAGACTCAAACTTTCTTTATCCAGTCCTAAAGATTTTAATAAAGACACATTGAGCAAAATCATTTTGGGATTGGATACTTTTATTGGGAGCTGCTCCACAAAAAAATCTTTAGGAAGCTTTATATAGGTTTGATCAAAATGCCAACCCACTTTTTCTGACTGTTGCTTATTCATTGAATGAATCTTGGGAAGGAAGACATGTGGTCTAGATTGAGCATGATGATTTACTAATATTTTAATATGTTTATTATAATAAATAATCCATTCATCTTATAGGAGACCGTGATGTCTAAAATTATTGTTGAAAAAAATCCAAGTGAAGAGAGGCTTAATGCTTTAGGTATAAGGTCATGTCCCACATGGTCAAAAGAGCCATCCACTTTCCCGTGGAGTTATTCGGAACAAGAGATTGCCTATATTCTAGAAGGTGAAGTGACAGTCACCCCTGATGGAGGCGAGCCTGTTAATTTTGGTCAGGGTGATCTTGTCACTTTCAAAGAGGGATTGTCTTGCACTTGGCATGTTAAAAAAGCACTGAAAAAACATTATCACTTTGGTTAATAAAAAAGATTCAATCAGTTAAGGCTTCTTTAAGATATATCATCACATCAAAAATAAATTACGATACTTTATTTAGAAATGATGCATGCCATACATGCATAGATTTGATCATTTAATAACTAAATGTTATTTGCACAAAATTTCTAAACTGTAAGGCAGGCTTGTTGATTTATCTACAAGAGTATAATCCTTTGGACATAACTTCTCTGCTTTTGCATAACAAGCATCCCAAAAAGCACAGTTGATAATATAAGTTTGACTTGCATTCGATAGTTTACTCTGATTTGTGTAAGTCATCATGCTGCAACTTGAGAGCAAAACAAATAGAAATAAAACTGTCATCTGTTTCATATATATTTTTTTAAACTTTGTTCATTCATTATAGTAATGATTTAGGGATTCATTAAAGGTTTATGTAACATACGATAGAATTCAATATCAACTTTAATTGGACTATAAAGTAATGTTAGAAAAATTAATCGGATTATTGGCTGTGTGGATTATGAGCGTCATATCCAGTATGGGATATGGAGGCATCGTCCTATTGATGGCCATCGAGTCAGCTTGCATTCCATTACCCTCAGAAATTATTATGCCTTTTGCGGGGTACCTTGTTTATAAAAGCCAGATGGTGCTTTGGATCGTAGCTTTCATGGGTGCACTAGGATGTGTATTGGGCTCTATACCTGCTTATTATATTAGTAAAACAGGTGGAAGAAATCTTGCTGAAAAATATGGTCGCTTCGTACTTATCTCTAAAAAAGATTTAAAGATGGCGGATGATTGGTTTAAAAATTATGGTGAGATCATTATTTTTATAGGCCGTCTCCTTCCTGCAGTGAGAACTTTTATAGCACTTCCTGCAGGTATTGCAAGAATGAATATGACGAAATTCATTATCTATACGTTTGTAGGTTCCTTTATATGGTGCTGGACACTCGCATATATTGGTATGGTATTTGGTGAACAATGGGACACATTAAAATTTTACTTTCACAAATTTCATTATGTGATTGCAGCTGGTATAGCGATCTTTATCGCCTGGTATATCAGACGTCATTTTCAAAATAATTAAATGGTCTCCAATTATCATATTGGTATTGATTTAGGTGGTACTAAAATTGAGGTGGCTGTATTAGATAGTCAGGATAAAATCCACTTTCGAGAAAGATTATTCACTGAAGCGCATTTAGGAAGTGAACATATCTTTGATCAAATGCATACTCTCTACTCAAAAGCAGTGATATCAATACAAAATAAATCACACACACTCGGCTTAGGCACGCCTGGTTCTATTTCAAAAAAAACACATCTACTAAAAAACTCCAATACCCTTTGTTTGAATGATTTGCCAATACAAGCTTTGCTTGAAGATAAATTAGTGCATGATATCGTCATTGAAAATGATGCTAATTGTTTTGCACTCGCAGAAGCAATAATGGGTGCAGGTAAAGGATATCCTTCGGTGTTTGGTGTCATTATGGGAACAGGTTGTGGGGGTGGCATCGTATTTGATGGAAAAATTAGACAAGGCCCACAAAATATTGCGGGTGAGTGGGGTCATATGGTGATTGATCCTCAAGGGTCGCCCTGTTATTGCGGCGCAAGTGGTTGTGTTGAGAGTTTTATATCAGGAGGTGGCTTAGAAAAAAGAATTAAAAATACAACGGGCAACTCGATCTCAGCAATGGATTTTTTTAGAATCCCATTAAAAGATGAGTCTTTAAAAAAAATTAAACAAGATTTCTATGCTCGTTTTGGACAAGCCTTAGCTAATCTTATTAATATTCTGGATCCTGACATTGTCGTCTTAGGTGGCGGACTTTCCAATGAAGGAAGTTTATATAAAGAAGGCATTGAAGAAGTTTATAAGCGTATTTTTAATGATGTGCCTACAACACCTATCGTTAAGAATATATTAGGTGATTCGGCAGGGGTCATTGGTGCAGCCTTAATTGGTAAGCGACTTACTCAGTAATTGTTTTTTCTTTTTCAATTCTATAGTGACAATTTGGCAAATGATTTTCAAGTAAACCGTTAATTTTCACTGTATCTATTTTGCAATATTTACATTGGTAGGCATGTAATGCATCGCCCTGATGCTCTTGAGGATAGTGGATATAAAAAATTTGCCGTTTCATAGGTAGATTATATTACTTGAAATCTCATCTCAAAATAAAAAGTTATTCCCATTTGTCTTTTTCTTTTGACTCTTCTAAAGTCTGCCATTGCATATTAGATGCATCATCTAATCCACCTCGCTTTAAGGGAATGATGTGATCAATAATGTAGCCAGGATAAGCTCCAAAAGATTTCCCTGTAGATGGGCACGGCTGCATTTTTTTAAAAGCTTTTTTTACTTCAAGACTTCTTTTAATCCGGCCATGATTATCTCGCTCACAACTCACGCAATAATCTGAATGAACTGCAAAAAGTGAGCTGCTAAAAAAAGTATAGTTATAAAAAATAAAAATTTCTGCATAAGTCAAGAATTATAAGGTTTTAAGTATAATTCTCATAAATGATACAACAGCTCACTCTTGAATGGCTTAATTCTGAATCGCAAATTCCGCAAGCGCTCTGGGATAATTGCTTCCCAGCGCCATACGAAGGTCAATGGTGGTATCGATCCCTTGAATGCTCTCATCTTGAAAAACAATTCACTTTTACCTACGGACTGATTTCCTATAATGGTCAACCCGTCGGTATAGCGCCTGCCTTTGTTATGGATGTGCCTATCGAACTTTTTACGCCCCCCCTATTTTTTCCTTTAGCGAAATTAATAGGCAAAATCATCCCATCCTTTTTATATCAACGTACTTTTTTTATAGGAAGCGCCTGCTCTGACGAAGGATATATCGGAATTGATCCGCAGTTTTTAAAAAATAACGAGGTCACTCAAGATGATATTTTTCTTTGCGTTCAAGAGGCTGCTGAAAAACAAGCAAAAAAATATAATACGTCTATGTTGGTATGGAAAGATTTTCCAGAGGCATCTCATCAAACACTCTCAAAAATTTCTACATCTAAAAATCTATTCCCGCTTGTAGGACTTCCGTCAACGCTACTTAAGCTTGAAGGAAATGAAACGGAGGACTACTTTGCATCACTTAAAACATCGCAAAGATATCAACTTAGACAGAAATTAAAAAAAGGTCTCTCGGCTCCGCTCGATGTCACCGTCATTCATTTGCCAGACAATCAGACCCTTCATCAACTTTATCGCCTATTTAAAAAAACCTATTTAAAAGAAAAAAATAGATTCGAAGAGCTGACACCAGAATTTTTTGAGTTTATTTCTCGTGAGAAAGAAGCCCACTTTATTATTCTGAGACATCAATCTTCAAATGAAATAATTGCTTTTATGCTATGTTTTCAATTAAACGATCATGTGGTTAATAAATTTATAGGTATTGATTATGAAGCTCCTCAGGATTGGTTTATTTATTTTCGATTATGGATTGAATGTATCAACTGGTCATACAAAATTGGTGCCAAAACTATTCAAAGTGGCCAAGCAGCCTACCCTGCTAAAATTGAAACTGGTCATCAACTCATTTATTTAACAAATTTTTGTAAGCATCGAAATATAATCATTCATAAAATTTATAAAAAAATGGCTAGTTTCCTAAACTGGGGTGCGCTCGATCAGGATTTAGCGACTTACTTAAAAGCTTACCCTGACGAAAAACTAAATCTAGACTTTTTAAGGGAAGAAAGGCAATGATGTGGATTTTATTTAAACTTTTAATGACCTCAGCTATGGTGGTTTTAATTTCTGAGGTAGCTAAAAAAAGTGACCGATTGGGCGGACTCATAGCAGCCCTCCCTCTCGTGACTGTGCTTACTTTAATTTGGCTCTATATAGAAAAACAGCCGGAATCTAAAATTGCAAATCATGCTTGGTATACCTTTTGGTACGTCGTGCCCACGCTCCCCATGTTCTTAACGTTTCCTTTTTTACTGAAGCGATTTGGTTTTTGGCCAACGCTCGGTATCTCCGTTGTCATTACTTTGATCGCATTTTATGTTTTTGCAAAAATTGTAAAGCTGTATGGTATCGAACTTTTATAAGTGCTCTCTATGAACTTTATTTTTAAATCTATTCTGATGGCGCTCCATTTACTTTTAGCAGTAATTCTTTGTATCGCTATGATTATGCTTCCAAGAAAGATCAGAAGTATTCTTATTCAACACTGGGCGAAACGTCTTTTACGTATTTTAAAAATAAAAATTACGCTTTCTGGAGAAGTTTTAAATTTTTTAAGTAAAGATAGTTATCTTGTGGTTTCAAACCATATTTCATGGCTTGATATTCCTGTGATCTTTTCATTAAAACCTATCACGTTTATCTCTGCATCTGATGTCAAAACGTGGCCCATTATTGGAATGCTCGCTAAAATTTCTGGGGCCATTTTTGTTGATCGTAATCGCAAATCAAGCTTGCTTGAGGTGATTCAGGCAATGAATCATCATTTCAAAAATCAAAAGCAGTCGATATGTATTTTCCCTGAGGGCATTACGTCAAACGGATATCAAGTGCTTCCATTTAAGAGCAACTTATTTCAATCAGCTTTCGAAGCAAATAAATTACTTCTACCCCTGTCGATTAAATACAAAGAAAATAATGTGATTACAAATCGTACAAGTTTTCATGGTTCGATGACTTTATTTCAATCCTTTAAACGTATTGCCAAATCAAATCATATTGAAGTCTTTTTAGATATTGGACATCCAGTCAAACCTACTAAATCAAGAAAAGACTTATCAGTCAAACTTCAGGAAGCTATTGCGCTAAGAGTTAGTAGATAACTTTTTAAAATTCTAAAGGGTCAATATCTACTACCCATTTCACTTTTTGACCTAATTTATTTTCACGTAGAAAAGATACCCATTCGTCAAGTAATTTTTGTAATGCAACACGAGAGCTTGCTTGTAAAACTAATTGCGCTCTTTCCATGCCTTTTAATCTTTCCATGATAGGTCGGACTGGATTATAAACAGTCACGTGATGACTTAAATCCTGCGCTTTTTGCATAGCCTCATTTAAAAACTTCATCACATGGGTCAATTGATGCGCTTCCGCTTTTAAGAGCACTAGAAACGCGAAAGGACTTAGCTCTGCTAATTCCCTTTCTTTTAAAAGCTCATTCGCAAAGCGCTCAAAGTCATGCGTTTTTAAAGCTTCAAATAAAGGGTGATTTGGAAATGCGGTTTGAATATAGACTTCACCTTTTATATTGGCACGGCCAGCACGGCCACCCACTTGTATCAGCTGCGAAAATAAGCGTTCGCTTGCTCTAAAGTCGGGGCTATATAAAGCCTGGTCCGTATCTAGAACACCAACTAAACTTAAGTGAGGGAAGTCGTGACCCTTAGAGAGCATTTGAGTACCAATTAAAATATCGATCTCACGATTTTTCATTTTTAAGAATAAATCATTAAGTGCTTCTTTAGTTCTTGTTGAATCTCGGTCTATTCTTAAAATATGCGCTTCAGGAAAAAATTCTTTTAAAGTTTCTTCAATGCGCTGTGTACCTAAACCTGTAGGATATAAATCTGTGTTGCCGCAGGAGGGACACTGTTGTGGCATTTTTTCATCATGGCCACAGTGATGGCAACGTAATCTTTTTTGATTTAAATGCACCACTAAACGACTACTGCAACGATGGCATTGTCCTGTCCACTGACACGAGGGGCATAAGAGGACGGGCGCAAAGCCTCGTCGATTAATATAAATAAGACTCTGTTCTTTTTTGTTTAAACGATCACGAATAGCTTCAATAAGATAGGGTGAAAAACCTTTGGTAACTATTGACTTTGAAATATCAATACACTTAATTTCAGGGAGTGATGAATCTTGAACTGCGCGCGAGGTTAATTTTAGAAACCCAAATTTTTTTGCATCTTTAGTTTGAGTCGCATTAAACCAGGTTTCAAGAGAAGGTGTAGCAGTCCCCATGACTATTGGAATATTTTCAGATTTGGCACGGAAGATGGCAACGTCTCTCGCATGATAACGTAAACCCTCTTGTTGTTTAAAAGATGCATCATGCTCTTCATCGATAATGATGAGAGATAGATGTGGCATCGGTGTAAAAATACTTAATCGTGTTCCAATGATAATTTGGGCAGCCCCCTCTTTAGCCAGTCGCCAATGGTTTAAGCGCTCGTTATCCGTTAAGTGGCTATGAAGGGTGACAAGCGTATATTTTTCAAAACGCGATCTAAATCGATTCTCGAGTTGCGGTGTTAAATTAATTTCGGGAACGAGTACAAGTACCTGAGCATGTTCTTTTTTTAATGTTGCCTCAATTAATCGAATATACACTTCCGTTTTTCCACTGCCAGTAATTCCATAGAGTAACCAAGGTATAAATTTTTCATTGGTCTCTAATATGGAATGAAGTGCCCTTTGTTGATCGCAATTTAAAGATGGAATAGGGGCTTCTTTATACACTTTGCTGTCTAATGTCACTTCATTTTTATCAATCCAGCCCATTTCATCTAACGTTTCGATTGATTTTTTCCAAGTGCTGCTGATCGAACGAAGACTCGCTTCATCGAGTTCTTTGGCATCAATGAAAGCCGTGAAGATACGTTTTAAAATGGTTTGCCGAGGCGGCAATTGATCGACACCTAATTGCATGGCTTTCTTTGTCAAGCGATACAAATACTTTTTTGTCATCGCCTTAGTATTTATTTTTTTTAGTCGAGATGGCACCGCGGACAAAATCGTTTGCCCAAGAGGATAGTGATAATACTGACTACAGAATTGAAAGAGCTTAAAACTTTGCTCATTAAAAATGACTTCCGGGTCAAGACGTATAATAGACTTTAGTTTTTGAGATTCGATTGAGCTGGTATCAGACACACCCACTACAACACCAATCATTCTGCGGGCACCAAAAGGTACCACCACATACTGTCCAATCTGAGTATTTGGATTCTCAGTCTTATAGTCAAATACCCGATCGAGTGGCACATCGAGGGCAACTTTTAGAATATGAAGTGCATCAGTCATAGTGTTAGTTTTTAAGGGGAGTCCATCAATTCTAAGTTAAAATAAACGCTTTAAACGTTACCTATCATTCTAAGACTTGAAATCGCATCTTTTACAATTATTATTGCCCGTCGCACAATCCATACATCCTGAGATTTTAGCGAATTCTATTCAATTAAATCGTCCTAAATCGATCGAGCATGGTGATTTTTCAACCAATTTAGCTATGATGCTCGCTAAACCTTTGAAAAAAAATCCACGAGAATTAGCGGCCCTCATCATTGAGAAGTTACCTTCTTCGCCTTTTATTGAAAAAGTTGAAATTGCAGGTGCGGGTTTTATTAATTTCTACTTCAATGAAAAAGCACGCACCTTCATTATCCATGAGATTTTAAAAAATCCTGAGGCTTACGGACAAAATACTTCGGGTCATGATGAAAACGGTAAGCCTCAAAAAATCCAAATTGAGTTTGTATCCGCAAATCCTACGGGACCCCTTCATGTCGGTCATGGTCGAGGTGCTGCCATTGGTGATTCCTTAGCGAGACTTCTAAAATTTAATGGTTGGGATGTGACGCGCGAATTTTATTACAACGATGCCGGTGCACAAATTGATAACCTTACAAAATCAGTCCATGCGAGATGCCACAATATGGATCCATCAGATCCTGCATTCCCTGAAGATGGCTATCGTGGTGAATACATTGTCGAGATTGCGAATACTTTTTTAAATAAAGAAAGTATTGAGTGCGAAGGTAAAACAATTAAAGCGTCCGGCAACATCGATGACTTAGAGTCCATTCGCCAATTCAGCGTTGCGTATTTAAGGCATGAACAAGATCAGGATTTAAATGCATTCCAAATTAAATTTGATGTCTTCACGCTTGAATCTTCTTTCTACCAAAATGGCCAGATTGAAAAGGTTGTAGCGTCTCTGATTAAAAATGGTTTTACTTATGAAGAAGACAATGCGCTCTGGTTAAAAACCACAGCGTTTGGTGATGACAAAAATCGTGTCATGAAAAAATCAGATGGCAGTTATACCTATTTCATTCCTGACGTAGCTTATCACCTCAATAAATGGGAGCGGGGTTTTAAGCGCGTCATTAACGAACAAGGTTCGGACCATCACAGCACCATTACGCGAGTAAGAGCAGGGCTTCAATCATTAAAACTTGGCATTCCTGAAACCTATCCTGAATATGTGCTTCATCAAATGATTACCGTGATGAAGGGTGGCGAAGAAGTGAAGCTTTCGAAACGGGCTGGTAGTTATGTAACACTTCGAGATTTAATTGATGAGGTGGGTTGTGATACCACGCGCTATTTCTTGGTGGCTCGTAAACCTGACTCGCAACTCGTGTTTGATATTGACTTAGCCAAAACTCAAAATTCGGATAATCCTGTGTATTACATTCAATATGCGCATGCGCGTATTGCCGGAGTTTTAAAACAATGGGGCGGAGATATCGATCAACTAATTAAAGTGAATGTAGATAATCTTAAATCTTCGCAGGAATTAATACTCATAAAACGCTTAAGCGAATTTCCGGAAATAGTTTTACATGCAGGTGTTGAATTAGCTCCCCATACCATTGCAAACTATTTAAAAGACTGTGCGGCAGATCTTCATAGCTATTATAATGACACTAAGTTTTTAGTTGAAAATGAAGATGAAAAACTAGCGCGCTTAAGTTTAATTCGAGCAACACAGGTGGTATTAAAAAATGGTCTAGATCTTCTTGGCGTCAACGCTCCGGAAAAAATGTAGCTTAATAAGGTGAATATGGAAAAGGGTAAATCAGGTAGTTCTTTTGTGAATGGCCTTTTTATGGGCATTTTAATGGGCATTGGCTTATCGATCGCTATTACTGTTTTTATTACCAATGGTAAAAGTCCTTTTGTAACTAAGGATACAAATGGTGCTTGTATAGAAATCCAAGGAGCAAAGCCTGAGGGTGAAGCGACGAATGACGCCATTCAAGACCAGCCGACTAAATTTGATTTTTATAATATATTGCCTAACGGTGATAAAGATATCTCAGATCGTGAAACAACACAGGCTTTAAAAAATCCAGCAAATATTCCACAAAAAGAAGTGTACTTTTATCAAGTAGGCTCATTTACAACAGATAAAGATGCAGATAATACCAAAGCAAAATTGGCACTTTTAGGATTTGAAGCGGTCGTACTGACTGCACCGTCTCAAAATAATGAAATAGTACATAAAGTAAGGGTGGGTCCTATTACTGATGACGCACAAATTATGAAAATAAAAAATGATCTCATTAAAAATGGCTTTAAACCGATCTTAGTCAAAGCAACACTTAACAATACAAACTCGAATAATTAAGGATATCTTCAATGAAAAAAATCTTATTCATTTTTTTAATGCTTTTTACATCCATTTCTTTTGCGGCGGCACCTGAAGCTGGTGTTAATTTTGATAAAACAGTACAAACTGTTCCCACAGATAACAAAGATAAAATTGAGGTCATAGAGCTCTTTTGGTATGGCTGTATTCACTGCTACCAAATGGATCCTATGCTGAGTGATTGGGTAAAAAAATTACCTAAGGATGTTTACTTTAAACGTATGCCAGCTATTCCACGTCCAGATTGGGCGCCGATGGCCAGAGCATTTTATGCAATGGAAACTCTAGGTGTAGCTGAGAAACTACATACAGCTATATTTGATGCGGTTCATAAAGAACGTACCCTTAACCCAGCTGATGAAAAAGCGATTCTACAATGGGTGACATTAAAAGCAGGCCTTGATCGTAAAAAAGTAGAGGATGCTTTTAATTCATTTTCTATGAATGCATCCTTAAATAAAGCTGCGCAGGTTTTTAGGGCATCAGGGGCGACCGGTGTGCCTACACTGATGATCGATGGCAAGTACATCACATCAAGCACGATGGCTGGTGGCAATAATGAAGCGCTTCAGATCGCCGACTTCATCATCAGCAATGTCAGAAAAGACCGCAATAAAAAATAAACCTCTCAGTGGCTGCATTTATTGCAACACTTATTTGGAAACTTTTTCCATAATATATACATTAGTCAATCAACATTAAGGATAGCAAATGGAATTTGATCAAAAAGAAGAGACCCCCTTTAACATTCCCGAAAAAAAGAAAACGGATAAAAAGACTCTTTTTATTTATATCGCGACCGGAATTATTTCTGTGAGCTCACTCATTTACGGTTACGCAAGCTATCAAGCGACCTACTTTAAGGACGCTGAAATCAAAAAGCTTAAATCTGATTTAGAGGAGGCTAATACAAGATTGCAACGCATTGATGTCCTCGAAAATCAAGTTAAAGAATTAGAAGCTTCGTTAGCAAAAAAAGCTGCTGAAAAACCAGTACCAAAAAAAGAGATAAAGGCACCAGCTAAAAAAGAAGTTAAAAAGGCTGTCCCTAATAAGAAAGTAGCAAAAAAAGCAAAAGCACCAGCAGCTAAAAACAAAGAAAAAAAACCAGTTAAAAAATAATCACTTCTGGGGATTAGCTCAAAGGGTCTAGCAGCGCTTAACTCAGAGGACGTTATTTGAGAGTTACCCATCGATTACATAAATAAAAAAGCCACTACAAAGAGTGGCTTTTTTATTAAAAATCTAAAACGTTTTATTTAATTAATCTAATTGCAGCTTTGGCATGTAGGTCGTATTTCACACAGCGAACTATTACCTAACAACATGGCACCGCAAGCGCCTTCAGTGATCAGGGCAAATGTAAAGACATTTAATAGCAAAGGTTTGGTCGATGTATCCGAGCCTAAAGCGTTAGAGATTCACGAAATTAAATCGCTCGCACAACAATATGCAAAAGCCACATTGAACGCACAAAAAGCTGGATTCGATATGATTGAGGTGCATGCAGCAAACGGATATCTCATTGATCAGTTCTTAAGAGATAAAACTAATCATCGTGACGATATGTATGGTGGCTCGATTGAAAATCGCGCGCGCTTTTTATTAGAGGTGATTGATGAAATCATCAAAGTCTATCCAGTGAATTTAATCGGCTGTCGAATTTCACCTGCATCTACATTTAATGATATTGATGATTCAGATCCACAAAACTTATATAGCTATGTAGTTACTGAACTAGGCAAACGAAAATTAGCATATCTTCATATCATTGAAGGTGAAACAGGTGGGCCACGCGATGCTAATCCTAAAGTTAATTTTGCTGAATTAAAAAAATTATTTAAAACACATGGTGGTATGAACATTATAACAAACAATGGCTATAACAAAGCCATGGCTGAGCGTGCTATTGAAAATAATGAGGCTGATCTTGTTGCTTTTGGTGATCCTTTTCTTGCTAATCCAGATTTAGTAAAACGACTTGAAAATAATTACCCACTTAATACGCCGAATCAAAGAACTTTTTATGGCGGCACTGAAAAAGGTTATATCGATTACCCTTTTTATAGCGATTAACTAATTTTATTTTTTGTAGACTTTTTTGCTGCAGGTTTTTTAGGTTGATCACCTAAATGAAGATCGATACCTTTCACTAAATTTTTAAACTCATCTGTGTAAACAATTTTTTTAGGTATCTTTTTTTGGTCATAAAGTGAAATACCCAAAAAAATAAGGGAATATAAGAGAATGACAGTGACAACTACGGTGGTCTCAAAAAAATAATCGCGCACTAAGGTAAGAATCGGGTCTAACCATAACCAACCCTCTTTAACTTGATACTCTAGATTGTCTATCCAGACTGATTGAACCTTATGTAAATACTCAAATAAAGCCGTCATGTTGAACCTTTCTTAATATTCTTCAAATTATAAGTGAAATTCGCATCCAGAAAAGACAAGCCTTAAATAAAAGGGGTAAAATATAGCTTTAAATTCAATGAATTATTATGAAAATCACAGTTATTGGTACTGGTTATGTAGGTTTGGTCGGGGCTGCGTGTTTAGCCGAGGTCGGTAATCATGTTTTAGGCCTTGATGTGAATCCAGAGAAGATTCACATCCTCAAAGAAGGTGGTATTCCTATTCATGAACCTGGTCTTTTAGACATTGTACGTCGTAATGTTGAAAACGGACGACTTGCTTTCACAACAAACCTCGAAGAAGCCGTTCACTTCGGTGAAGTTCAATTTATTGCGGTAGGTACTCCACCTGATGAAGATGGATCAGCTGATCTTCAATATGTCACAGAAGCTGCACGTAATATTGGTCGCTTTATGACTTCGGAAAAAGTGATTGTAGACAAATCGACTGTGCCGATTGGCACAGGTGACAAAGTTAAAGCTGCTGTCGCTGAAGAATTAAAGAAAAGAAATATCGACATTCATTACAGTGTCGTCTCAAATCCTGAATTTTTAAAAGAAGGAGCTGCGGTAGAGGATTTCATGCGTCCTGATCGTATTGTCATTGGTACTGAAGATCCAAGAGCGATTGAAGTCATGAAACAAGTGTATGCGCCTTTCCAAAGAAATCACGAGAGACTCGTGATCACTAATTTAAGAAGTGCTGAACTCATTAAATATGCAGCTAATTCTATGTTAGCTACGCGTATTAGCTTTATGAACGAATTAGCAAATTTAGCTGAAATTGTGGGCGCTGATATTGAAATGGTGAGACAAGGTATTGGTTCTGATCCACGTATTGGTTATCACTTTTTATATCCAGGCTGTGGTTATGGCGGCTCCTGTTTTCCAAAAGATATAAAAGCTTTAATTAAAACAGCTAAAGAGGTCGCAGATTTTGATTTGAAATTATTGAAAGCGGTTGAAGAGGTAAATGATCTTCAAAAATATGTCTTATCTAAAAAAATTAAAAAACAATTTGGTGATAATTTAAAAGGCAAGCATTTTGCATTATGGGGTTTAGCTTTCAAACCCAATACAGATGACATGAGAGAAGCTTCAAGTCGCGTTCTTATTAGTGAATTGATTAATGCGGGTGCCACAATCACTGCTTATGATCCAGTTGCTATGGATGAGGCTAAACATATTTTTAAAGATGAAAAACATTTATCTTTCGTCGACACACAAGACGATGCGCTCAAAAATGCAGATGCGCTTATTATCGTCACTGAGTGGACAGAATTCAGAAGCCCTGATTTTTCTTTGATTAAATCCTCGCTTAGAGCACCTTTCATTTTTGATGGTCGAAATCTTTATGATCCTAAAGTGATTCGCGCGCTTGGATTTGAGTACTTTCCTATTGGACGTTAAATGAAAATCTTGGTGACAGGTGTAGCTGGTTTTATTGGCATGCATAGCGCCAAAAAGCTCCTTGATGAAGGCCATGAGGTTATTGGTATTGATAATCTCAATGACTATTACGATGTCACCTTAAAAGAAGATCGGCTTAAATTACTAGAAGGCTATAAAAATTTTCGATTTTTAAAACTCGACATTAAAGATCAAAAAGATGTAATAGATCTTTTTAAAAAAGAATCGCCTCAACGTGTTCTACATTTAGCAGCTCAAGCAGGTGTGCGTTATTCCATTCAGAATCCTTACGTCTATATTGATGCCAATATTCAGGGCTTTATTAATATCTTAGAAGGCTGTCGAGCAATTAAAACTGAGCATCTTATCTTTGCAAGTAGCTCAAGCGTATATGGTGGCAATACAAAAGTACCTTTTAGTGAACATGATAATGTTGATCATCCTGTGAGTCTTTATGCAGCGACTAAAAAAGCTAATGAATTGATGGCACACACTTATAGTCATCTTTATCAAATTCCTACAACTGGTTTACGGTTTTTTACAGTCTATGGCCCATGGGGCAGGCCTGATATGTCGCCCATGCTATTTACGAAAGCTATCTTGGCTGATGAACCTATACAAGTATTCAATCATGGCGATATGATGCGTGACTTTACTTATATTGACGATATCGTAGCGTCTGTAAATGAAACACTATTTAAAACGGCCACGCCTAATAGAAATTTTGATGGACAACATCCAGATCCTGCAACAAGTCATGCACCTTATCGCATCTTTAATATAGGAAATAGTCATCCTGTGCCATTGATGCAATTCATCGAAACGATTGAAGATGCATTAGGTAAAAAAGCGATTAAAAAAATGATGGGTATGCAAGCAGGTGATATCAAAATCACATCAGCAGATACTTCGGAATTAAATCAGTGGGTCAATTTCAAACCGAATACCTCTATCAAGGAAGGTGTTACAGGATTTATAGACTGGTATAAAACTTACTACTAGATTATTCTACTGTCACAGACTTTGCTAAATTTCTGGGTTTATCGACATCAGTTCCTTTAATTAGTGACACATGGTAAGCAAGTAACTGAACTGGAATGGAGTGAATAATCGGCGACAGAATGCCTGCATGTCTTGGTGTTCTTATTACGCGAACACCTGGACTTTCCATAAAATGGCTATCAGCATCTGCGAATACAAAAATTTCACCACCACGCGCTTTTACTTCCTGCATATTCGATTTTACTTTTTCAAGTAAATTATCATTCGGAGCAATCACAACAACTGGCATGTCATTGTCAACTAATGCCAATGGGCCATGTTTTAGCTCCCCTGCTGGATAAGCTTCTGCATGAATATAAGAAATCTCCTTTAATTTTAATGCGCCTTCCATGGCAATCGGGTAATGAATGCCTCGACCTAAGAATAAAGCATGATGCTTATCTGCAAATAATTTTGCCCATTCTTTAATTTGTGGCTCTAAATTAAGTGCTTGTTGAACACTTCCTGGCAACTGTCTTAAATTTTCTAGATAGCTTTTTTCCTCAATCTTATTAATGAGTTTTTTATGTTGCGCAATAGTTACAGCTAGGCTAAATAGAGATACCAGTTGTGTGGTAAAAGCTTTAGTCGATGCTACTCCAATTTCTGCACCTGCTCTCGTATATAAAACTAGATTTGATGCTCGTGCAATCGCACTTTCTTGCACATTACAAATGGCTAAACTTAAATTTTGCCCTAGGGACTGAGCATGCTTTAAAGCTTCCATCGTATCAAGCGTTTCACCTGACTGAGAGATAGTTAGAATTAATTGATTTGCATTAGAGACTGAGTCTCTATATCGATATTCACTTGAGATTTCAACCGTCGTAGGTATTTTAGCAATACTTTCTAACCAATATTTTGCAGTGACTCCTGCGTAATAACTTGTGCCCGCTGCTAAAATTAAAATACTATCCATTTTAGAAAAATGTTCTAGAGCATTTTTTCCAAATAGGCTTACATCAAAATGACCTCCATCAATAATAGCTTCAATCGTGTCTGTTAAAGCTCGAGGCTGTTCATAAATTTCTTTTTGCATGAAGTGATCATAAGGACCTAACTCCATGGAAGATAAGGTCACATCACTGATATGTATTGCACGTGTAATTGTTTTTTTATCTTTATCGAAAATTTGAATGCCATCTTTTCTTATTTGTACGACATCACCATCTTCTAGATATATAAATTTTTTGGTGGTGGCTAAAAGTGCTGAAATATCTGATGCAATAAAATTTTGCATATCGCCAAGGCCAATAATGAGCGGGCAGCCTAATCGAGCGCAAATCATTTCGTCAGGATTTTTAAGAGAAATCACGGCAATTGCAAATGCACCTCTTAATTCTTCACCTAACATTTGGATTGCTTCTAAAAGTGATTGGTTGTGATGTTTTATAAAATAATGAATCAGGTGTGCGATGACTTCAGTATCTGTTTGTGATTCAAATTCATAGCCTAATTTTTTAAGACGCTCTCGTTCTTCTTCATAATTTTCAATAATGCCATTATGAACAACCGCGATTTCACCTTGCGAAATATGAGGGTGCGCATTCAATTCCGTGACTCCGCCATGTGTTGCCCATCTCGTATGGCCAATACCTAAGAATCCCTCTAGCTTTTGATCTCTCACCATCGTTTCAATCTCAGCCACACGACCTACTGAGCGCACACGTTCAATACCCTTTCGAAGAATCGCAATACCGGATGAATCATAACCCCGGTATTCGAGACGACTTAATCCCTTGATTAAATGTGGAATGATATTTTGATTTGAAATTGCACCTACAATGCCACACATAGTTAAATTCTCTTTATTTTTTTGTAGGTTTAGTCCAGCCAGAGATGCTAGTTTGTTTTGATCGAGACACCGTGAGTTCACCCGGTGGTGCATCTTTCGTGATCGTAGACCCTGCAGCAATAGTCGCACCCTTACCAACTTTAATAGGGGCGACTAATGCCGTATTTGATCCTATAAATGCATCGTCTTCAATTGTAGTCGGATGTTTATTAGCGCCATCATAGTTACAAGTAATCGTACCAGCACCTATATTAACTGATTTGCCAACTAGGCTATCCCCAACATAACTCAAGTGATTTATATTTGTTTCATTATTCACTTCACTATTTTTAATTTCAACAAAATTACCAATATGCACTTTGTTTTGAAGTTTTGTACCGGGTCTTAATCTAGCAAAAGGTCCAATGCGACAATTTTCGCCAATGACACTTTGGACAATGTGTGAATAAGGCTCGATCGAGGTATGATCACCTATAACGCTATCTTTAATATGTGAGTATGCAGCAATCTTCACATGATTACCTAAAATAACTTTTCCTTCAAAAATACAACCTACGTCAATCAAGACATCTTGACCTGCCGTGACTTCACCTCGAATATCAATTCGACTCGGATCAATAATGGTGACGCCTTCTTCCATCAATTTTTTTGCTGTCATAAGTTGATAGTTTCTTTCCATAGTTGCTAATTCAAATTTAGAATTAATGCCGGTAATACATACTTCATTATCCGCAGATTCACTTAATACTTCAATGTTATCTGCAATAGATAACCCTACAATGTCTGTTAAATAATATTCTTTTTGTACATTCTGATTATTGAGTCTTTTGAGCCAATTTTTTAAAAGATGATTCGGGGCACACATGATGCCTGTATTAATTTCTTTAATATTTCTTTGTGAAGCATCACAGTCTTTTTCTTCTACAATTTTTTGTATATGGTCATCTTTTCTTACGATCCTGCCATAACCTTTTGGATTTTCTTTTAGGTAAGTTAAAACAACCAAATTTTTTTGACCTTTTTTAATTAAACGTTCAATCGTTTCTTGATCAATCAATGGTACATCACCGTAAAGAATGAGTGTGCAACCCTCATCTTTGATTAAAGGAATCACTTGTTGAACGGCATGGCCTGTACCTAATTGTTCTTTTTGCTCTACCCATTGAATATGTTCTGAAGGAAATGCTTTCTTAACAAGATCACCTCCATAGCCGTAAACTACTATAAGCTGACTTGGATTAACTGACATGGAAGCATTAATGACATAACCTAAAAGCGGTTTATGAGCGAGTGGTTGTAAAACTTTAGGTAAATCAGAACGCATACGCGTTCCTTTTCCTGCAGCTAAAATCACAATAGATAATGACATCTTCGCTATTTTATCGCCTATTTGTTACCACATGACATAAAAAAAGCAGCTTTTAAGCTGCTTTTAATGATTTTGCAAATATTGAAAATTAGTGGTTTTGACGGAGTTTTTGAATCGCTTGAATTTGTGCAATCGCTTCCGCTAATTCAGCTTGGGCTTTTGCATAATCCACATCCGAAGCACGATTCTTCATCGCTTCTTCAGCCGCTTTTTTAGCTGCATTCGCTTGCGCTTCATCAAGATCATGTCCACGAATCGCTGTGTCTGCTAAGACGGTCACGACACCTGGTTGCACTTCTAATATACCGCCTGAAATATAAATGAGTTGCTCTTCATTTTTATCTGCTAATTTAATACGAAGCGCACCAGGTTTAATCGATGTAATCATCGGTGCATGACGCGGATAGATACCGACTTCACCCATTTGCGCAGGTGCAGCAATAAACTCAGCTTCCCCTGAAAAAATAGATTCTTCAGCACTGACTACATCAATATGAACTGTGGCCACCATGTCGTTTTTACCTAATCAATTAAGATAATGTTTTAGCTTTTGCTACCGCTTCTTCGATGCTACCTACCATGTAGAACGCTTGTTCTGGTAAGTGATCATATTCACCACTTACGATCGCTTTAAAGCCTTTGATCGTATCTTTGAGTGTCACATATTTACCAGGAGCGCCTGTGAATACTTCAGCGACGTGGAATGGTTGTGATAAGAAACGTTGAATTTTACGTGCGCGACTTACTGCTAATTTATCTTCTGGAGATAATTCGTCCATACCAAGAATCGCAATAATATCTCGCAATTCTTTATAACGTTGTAATGTCGATTGAACTGAACGTGCCACTTGATAATGTTCTTCCCCCACAATTTGTGGATCAAGCTGACGTGAGGTTGAGTCGAGTGGATCCACCGCTGGATAAATACCAAGAGAAGCAATATCACGCGATAACACAACTGTTGAATCCAAATGTTGGAATGTTGTTGCAGGCGATGGGTCAGTCAAGTCATCAGCTGGCACATACACCGCTTGAATCGATGTAATCGAACCTGTTTTAGTTGAAGTAATACGTTCCTGTAGACGACCCATTTCATCCGCGAGTGTTGGTTGATAACCTACCGCTGAAGGCATACGACCTAGAAGCGCTGATACTTCAGTACCTGCGAGTGTATATCGATAAATATTATCTACGAAGAAAAGAACATCTCGACCTTCGTCGCGAAATTTTTCAGCCATCGTTAAACCTGAGAGAGCTACGCGTAAACGGTTGCCTGGTGGCTCGTTCATTTGACCAAATACCATCGCTACTTTCGATTCTTCCATATCATCTAATTTAATAACGCCTGCATCTGACATTTCATGGTAGAAGTCGTTACCTTCACGTGTACGCTCACCCACCCCTGCGAATACCGATAAACCTGAGTGTTGTTTAGCAATATTGTTAATGAGTTCCAGCATGTTCACTGTCTTTCCTACACCCGCACCACCAAAAAGACCAACTTTACCGCCTTTAGCGAATGGACAAACCAAATCAATCACCTTAATACCTGTTTCAAGTAGGTCGACAGAGGGCGATAGATCTTTAAAGTCTGGGGCTTTTTGGTGAATGGGGCGAAATTCTTTAGATTTGATCGGGCCTAATTCATCGATTGGGCGACCAAGGACGTCCATGATGCGACCGAGTGTGCCTGAACCCACTGGCACATTAATCGCAGCCCCTGTGGATTTAAATGAAGTGCCGCGCGCAAGTCCGTCAGACGAACCCATCGCAATCGTTCTCACAATGCCATCACCAAGCTGTTGTTGCACTTCAAGTGTCAACCCTGCTTCAGCTTGTGAGTCTTTATCATCTATGATTAATGCATCAAAGACCTTTGGCATTTGATCGCGAGGAAACTCGACGTCAACCACCGCACCGATACATTGCACTACTTTTCCGATTTGTTTACTAGCCATTTTTTTATCCTTGAAGACTCTAAATAATTAATTCAACGTTATGCAACCGCAGCTGCACCACCCACAATTTCTGAAATTTCTTTTGTAATTGCCGCTTGACGCGCTTTGTTATAAATCAACTTCAATTCGCCAATCACATTCTTCGCATTATCTGAAGCTGACTTCATCGCCACCATACGTGCTGATTGTTCTGAGGCCATATTTTCTGTGACGCCGTGATAAATCAATGACTCAATATAACGTGTCAATAATTGATCAATCACACTTTGTGCATCCGGCTCATAGATATAATCCCATGGGCCTTCTGGACTTCCAATTTTGTCGCCTGAGAGTGGTAACAATTGATCCACCACAGGTTCTTGTTTCATCGTATTAATGAATTTGGTATAGCAAATAAAGAGCTGATCCACTTCACCATTCACATAAGCATCTAACATCACTTTGATGGCACCAATGAGTTTTTCGACGTGCGGTGTATCGCCTAAGCCTGTGATCTGTGATTTCACATTCGCATTAATACGCGTCATAAAACCTAAACCTTTATTACCTAATGCGCTGACGTATACTTTTTTGCCTTGTGATTCCCATTCTTTCATTTGATTCACAGACATTCTTAATACGTTGGTATTAAGACCGCCACATAAACCTTTATCCGAAGTCACCACAATCAAACCAATATTTTTAATTTGATCTTTTTTAACTAAGAATGGATGCTTGTATTCAGATTGTGCATATGACAAGTGTGCTGCTACATTTCTGATTTTCTCGGCATAAGGTCGCGCTTGACGCATACGCTCTTGCGCTTTACGCATCTTAGATGCTGCGACCATCTCCATCGCTTTGGTGATCTTTCGTGTATTTTCTACACTCTTGATCTTGGTTCTAATTTCTTTACTACCGGCCATAATGACTCTTTATATTAGTAAGCATTACTTGATTTGAAATCTTCAATAGCCTTCTCAAGTGCTTTTTCATTGTCACCTGATAAGTCCGTTGTTTTTTCAATGTCTTGCATAATCTTCTTGTATTTAGAATTCATGAAACCATGCAATGCATTTTCAAATACCAACACTTTATTGGTTGGAACATCATCAAAGTAACCTTTGTTTGCTGTGAATAAAGTCACAGCCATTTGCGAAACGCTTAAAGGTGCATATTGTGCTTGCTTCATAAGCTCAGTAAACATACGACCGCGGTCAAGTTGTTTACGTGTCGCTTCATCAAGATCCGATGCAAATTGTGCGAACGCTGCTAATTCACGATATTGAGCTAACGCTAAACGTACACCACCGCCTAATTTTTTAATGACTTTAGTTTGAGCAGCACCGCCCACGCGAGAGACAGAAATACCTGCGTTAATCGCTGGACGAATACCTGCGTTAAATAAGTCTGTTTCAAGGAATATCTGGCCGTCGGTAATCGAAATTACGTTTGTCGGCACGAATGCAGATACGTCACCTGCCGCAGTTTCAATAATTGGCAATGCAGTCAGTGAGCCTGTTTTACCTTTCGCTTTACCTTTGGTAAATTTTTCTACATATTCTTCATTCACACGTGCTGCACGTTCAAGCAAACGTGAGTGAATATAGAACACGTCACCTGGATATGCTTCACGGCCTGGTGGACGACGTAAGAGTAATGAGATTTGACGATAAGCAATCGCTTGTTTGGTTAAGTCATCATAAATAATAAGTGCATCTTCGCCGCGATCACGGAAATATTCGCCCATCGTACAACCTGCATAAGGCGCTAAGAATTGGAGTGCGGCTGAGTCTGATGCTGATGCTGCCACCACAATGGTGTATTCCATCGCACCATGCTCTTCAAGTTTTCTCACTACGTTAGCGATCGTTGATGCTTTTTGACCAATCGCTACATAAATACAGGTCATGTTTTGACCTTTTTGATTAATAATCGCATCCGTTGCGACCGCTGTTTTTCCTGTTTGACGGTCACCAATAATCAATTCACGTTGGCCGCGCCCGACTGGCACCATCGAGTCCACAGATTTCAAACCTGTTTGAACTGGTTGAGAAACAGATTGACGTGCAATCACGCCCGGTGCAACTTTTTCAATTTTATCAGTGAGTTTTGTTTTGACTGGGCCTTTACCATCAATCGGTTGACCAAGCGCATTCACCACACGGCCAATCAATTCTGGTCCCACAGGCACTTCTAAAATGCGGCCTGTACATTTACATGTGTCACCTTCAGTAATGTGTTCGTAATCACCTAACACCACAGCACCCACTGAATCTCTTTCAAGATTCAACGCGAGCCCATAGGTGTTGCCTGGGAACTCGATCATTTCTCCAGACATCACATTTGACAATCCATGAATTCGCACAATACCGTCGGTCACTGAAACCACCGTACCTTGTGTTCTCGCTTCAGCATTTGTCGAGAAATTCTCTAATCGACTTTTAATGAGTTCACTAATTTCTGATGTTGATAACTGCATTACTATCTCCTGATAATGATTAGCTTTAAGCTTTCAACGCGTAGGCTAAATTTTTTAATTGCTCACGAACTGAGGCATCAATGACGGTATCGCCCACAATCACTTTCGTACCACCCATGATTGCTTCATCGATTGTTACTTTTGCATCAATTTTTTTATTAAATTTTTTTTCTAAACTTTTTACTAATGAATCGATTTCTTTATCTGTGGGTTTTGACGCCACAATAATTTCAGCTTCTAATGTGCCTTCATCTGTTGCTTTTAATGCCTCAAATGCCGCACTAATTTCAGGTAACAAGTTAAGTCTTTTATATTCTATTAAAAGCTTAATAAGATTTTCACCATATTGATTAAATCTTTTTGCTGAAATTTCAATAAGTGATTTTTCTCGATCTTCATCTGACACTTTTGAATCATTAATAAACGTATGCATGCGCTCATCTTGAGAAACTTGCGCTAAAAATTCCAACATCTCGGACCATTCTTGAAGTGCTTTTTTTTCTTTAGCAAGATTAAATGCTGCTACAGCATAAGGTCTTGCAATGGTGGAAATTTCTGCCATGGTGGTCTTATAGTTCTTTCGCTAGTTTATTTAACATGTCGCTATGTGCTTTCTTATCAATTTCTTTTAATAAGATTTTTTCAGCACCAGCAATCGCAAGTGATGACACTTGTGCACGCAATGTTTCTTTAGCGCGATTTACTTCTTGATCGATTTCAGCTTTTGCACCAAGAATAATGCGATCGCCTTCTTCTTTGGCTTGATTTTTTGCATCTTCTAAAATTTCTGAAGCTCTCTTTTCGGCTTGTGAAATAATTTCAGCTGCTTTTTGTTTAGCTTCACCTAACGATTGCGCAGATTTTTTCTCAGCGATTTCTAAAGAAGCTTTACCCTCTTGAGCCGCTGCTAATCCGTCAGCAATTTCTTTTTGACGTTTTTCAATGGCGCCTAAAAGTGGTGGCCAAACAAACTTCACCGTAAACCAAATCAGAATCGCAAAAGCAATCGCTTGGGCGATTAACGTAAAATTAATATTCATTTCTGCTCCTTGTTCAAGTTCAGTTTTAAGAACCTAAACAATTATTTTGTAACGACGCTTAATAATGGATTTGCAAACGCAAACATCATTGCTAAACCAACACCAATAATGAATGAAGCGTCGATCAAACCTAATAGTAAGAATACTTTTGCTTGTAATTGTGGAATCATTTCAGGTTGTCTTGCAGCACCCTCTAAGAAACTTGCACACATAATACCAATACCGATACATGCACCAAGCGCACCTAATCCAATTATCAAACCAATACCAATACCTGTATAAGCTTGAATCATTGCTAAAAATTGAGTTGTTTCCATGTTTACTTTCCCTTCAGTTAAAAATTACGTTAAAAATTAATTAATGGCCTTCGTGTGCCATCGCTAAATAAACCACTGTGAGCATCATAAAGATAAAAGCTTGAAGCACAACAATTAGAATATGAAAGATAGACCAACCTGCACCCAGTAATGCTCCAAAAAAAAGTCCTGATACACCCGTCGCAGCCCATAAGCCTAGAAGCAAGAAGATAACTTCGCCTGCATACATGTTACCGAAAAGTCGTAGGGAGTGAGATAGAGGTTTTGAAACGTATTCAATGAGATTAAACAAAAAGTTAAACGGCCAAACCCAAAATTTAGTGCCAAATGGGGCCGTATAAAGTTCATGCAACCACCCACCTAATCCTTTAACTTTAATTCCAAAATAAATCATGAGAAACCAAACTGCGAGTGCTAGGGCAAAAGTCGTATTGACATCGGAAGTCGGGACGCTGCGCCACTTATGAATACCTAAGAAGCCATAGACTGCAGCCATAATATCGACCGGTAAAAAGTCCATCGCATTCATCACAAGCACCCATACGAATACGGTTAATGCCGCAGGCGCTATAAATGTGTGGCGATTGCCATGAAAAATATTTTTAACTTGATCGTCTACGAAATCAAAAATAAGCTCTAAGAATGCTTGAGCCTTTGAGGGAACGCCAGCAGTAGCTTTTTTAGCTATCATCCAAATCAAACCCATGGCAATTAAACCGAGAATGATTGACATCACAATGGTATCAATATGAATCGTCCAAAATGACGCTTCTGCACCTTGTGTATTAAAACTTAGATGATGTTCAATATACTGCGATGGTGAACTTAATGTGCCTTCATGTTCCATCAAACTATCCTAAATTCATCTATCAATTTTATTTAATTTAATAATTGAAGCGCCTGACAAAATCGCTGCAACTGCAAGTCCAACAATCAAAGCAAGAGGAACGAGTGCTTTGTAGAATTTAAAAGCAACCCATAACACTGTGATCACTACTATGATTTTAACTGCTTCGGCTTTAAGCATATTTATCACTATGCCGAAAGGCTCTTTGTTTTTTGAAGTTCTATTGGCTATGCGAGAACCTATAATCATTCCAGAGACAACCGACATTATGCCAATCAAAACTGAAATACCTGCGTCTAAACCAAACAAGATCGCTACAAAAACTGTTAAAACAAATGACGCTTTCATTTGCCAATTAATCGCGGTTGGCATCATGATTTTATTGACTTTATGCCTGCGTCAGAAAACACGTTATTCTCTATGGATTTATCCTTTTCGTCAAGGATAAATAGGCATTTATCGTTTGATTTTTTCAAGGATTTCATCCAATTGCTCCAAATTGCGATAATGTACTTTTAAGATACCTGAGCCATTCTTTTTAGCATCAATCGTGACCGATACGCCTAGCGTTTCAGCTAAAGATTCCTCAAGCTGACGGACATCCGCATTCGTCTTTTTAGGAGACGATGTCGATTTATCTTTTTTGTAACCATTTTGTAAGTTTTTAACTAGCGCCTCGACCTCACGTACAGAGAGATTTTTTTGAATCACTTCCTCGCACAACATAATTTGTTGGCTACCTTCTAAACCGATCAGGGCTCTTGCATGACCCATATCAATTTTGCCGCTTAACAATCGATCTTGAACGGGCTTGGTTAACGTTAAAAGTCTTAATAAATTAGATACGGTGACGCGTGATTTACCGACCGCATCGGCAGCTTCTTCATGCGTCATATTAAATTCATCAATTAAACGTTTAATACCGATGGCTTCTTCTAAGGGATTTAAATCTTCACGCTGAATATTTTCAATGAGCGCCATCGCCAGTGCTGATTCATCAGGAATATTTTTAATGATGACGGGCACTTCATTTAAGTTTGCTAATTTAGCAGCGCGCCAGCGTCTTTCCCCTGCAATAATTTCATATTGATTATTACCAATCGGTCTCACAATAATTGGCTGCATGACGCCTTGTTTTAAAATGGATTGTGAAAGTGCATGCAAAGCCTCTTCTTGCATGACGCTTCTGGGCTGATATTTACCTGGCTTTAAATCGCTAATCGATAAAGTTTGTAAAGCACCTTCGTTTTTGGGTGTATCTTCATCGGCACTCGACAATAATGCGTCGAGTCCTCGACCTAATCCTTTAGGTTTAGCCATGTAACTTCCTCATTTCTTTTTGTATGATTTCTTCGGCAAGTTTTAAATAAGCAACCGCTCCTCGCGATGAGCGGTCATATATTAAGACAGGCATCCCATGACTTGGGGCTTCTGCCAATCTTACATTTCTTGGAATAATCGTTTCATATACCTTGTCGCCAAAATGCGCGGTCAATTGATCCGATACTTGTTGTGCCAACATATTACGACTATCAAAAAGTGTTTTTAATAATCCCTCAATTTCAATATGAGGATTTAAATGACTTCTCACTTTTTTAATCGTACCGACTAAATCTGATAAACCTTCTAGCGCATAATATTCACACTGCATCGGAATGAGCACAGCATCGGCCGCTGTCAGCGCATTCACTGTAATTAAATTAAGTGCGGGCGCACAATCTAACAACACATAGTCATAATCTTTTTTTAAATGTTTTAATGCTTCTTTTAATCTTGTTTCACGTTTGCTTTCATTCACAAGTTCGACTTCAGCACCTGCAAGATTTCGATTTGAGGGTGCTAAATCAAAACCACCACGCTCACAATGAATCACAATATCGTTAAATAATTTCCTTTGAATGAGCACATCATAAATTGATGTTTTGATTGTCGATTTATCAATACCTGAACCTGTCGTCGCATTACCTTGTGGATCAAGATCAATGAGAAGCACCGATTTATTTTTTGTTGCTAAGCTTGCAGCCAAGTTCACGGATGTCGTCGTTTTACCTACGCCACCTTTTTGATTCGTTACCGCTAATATACGCATGTCTAAAAATTATCTTTCTTTAAGATCACTAAATATCGTTCTGCACTAATAAAGGGCACTTCAAGTGGAATCAGTGTGTATTGATTCTTTTCAAATCCTTCTAATTCTTCCTTAACATCTTTTGATTTCATCGCTAACCACACACCTTCTTTTTGTAAAGTGTGTTGTGTGAGTGACATCATATTTTTTAAATTCGAAAACGCTCTTGATGTCACCGCTTCAAAAAGTGTTATCGGTTGATAATCTTCAACGCGACTATTCACTACATCTAAATTCTTAAGTGATAATTCACTTTTCACTTGTTGCATGAATGTCGTTTTTTTATTGATCGAATCCATCACTGTGACTTTTAATTCAGGTTTTGTAATCGCTAATACAATCCCTGGAAATCCAGCGCCACTTCCAACGTCTAATAGTTTCGTCACATGCAAGTGATTTAAAATAGATAAGCTATCAAGGAAATGCAATTTAATCATTTCATTGCGCTCGCGAATCGCGGTTAAGTTATAAACACAATTCCATTTTTCTACTAAATTTAAATATGTCATCAACTGATCAATCACTTGATCAGTTAACTTCAAATCCATGCGCTTCAATCCCTCGATCAATAGATCGCGGTCTTTTTTTTCCATCCCATTCATGCTGCTTTTTCTGGGCGATTTGTGGTCACTTTTTTAGGCTTATTTTTTCGTTTAATAAACACTAAAAGTAATGATATAGTCGCTGGGGTAATGCCGGAAATACGTGAAGCTTGTCCTAAATTTTCAGGTTTATGTAAATTTAATTTTTGTTGCGCCTCAACACTTAATCCATGCACTTCTTTGTAATCAAGATCGATAGGCAATGCAATATCTAATTGATCTCGACTTCGATCCACTTCTTCTTGTTGTCTTACAATATAGCCTTTATATTTTGCTGAAATTTCAACTTGTTCTCTGACCGCAGGATCAATTAAACTTGCATCTTCTTTCATTAATTCTTTAACGCCTTCAAAACTAACTTCAGGGCGTCTTAACAAATCAAACAGGTTATATTCGTGATCAATCGCTTTACCGATAATCGTATGTTGTTTTTCAATCGAAATATCTTGAGGCCTCACAAAGAATTTTTTTAATCGCGCTTCTTCTGATTGAATAGTTTCTTGTTTTTCATTGAACATCGCCCAGCGATCATCATCAACCAATCCTAAATTGCGACCTATTTCTGTAAGTCTCAAATCAGCATTATCTTCTCTTAACATCAATCGATATTCAGCTCGACTTGTAAACATTCTGTAAGGTTCGGAAACACCTCTCGTAATAAGGTCATCAACTAATACACCTAAATAAGCTTCATCACGCTTAGGGCACCAGGATTCTTTATCTTGTGTCATTAAAGCGGCATTTGTTCCAGCCAACAATCCTTGCGCTGCAGCCTCTTCATAGCCTGTCGTGCCATTGATTTGGCCTGCGAAAAATAAGCCTTGAATCGATTTAGTTTCCAAACTGGATTTCAAGTTACGCGGGTCAAAGTAATCATATTCAATAGCGTAACCCGGTCTTAAGATGTGGGCATTCTCTAACCCATTGATTGAACGGACTAATTTGTACTGTATATCAAAAGGTAAGCTCGTTGAAATACCATTGGGATAAATTTCATTTGTATTTAAGCCTTCTGGCTCTAAAAAAATCTGGTGGGAATCTTTATCTGCAAATCGATGAATTTTATCTTCAACCGAGGGACAATAGCGAGGGCCCACTCCCTCAATCACACCGGTATACATGGGGGAACGATCTAATCCACTTCGAATAATGTCATGGGTCGATTCATTGGTATGTGTAATCGAACACGACACTTGTTGTGGATGTGTTGTTTTCTTGCCATAAAAAGAAAAATAAGGGGTCGGAGTATCGCCCGGCTGTTCTTGCATCACAGCATAATTAATTGTACGTCCATCAATTCTTGGAGGTGTACCAGTTTTAAGTCGGCCCACAGGTAAGCCAATTTCTCTTAAACGATGCGCTAAAGAAATAGAAGGTGGGTCGCCTGCACGACCTGCTTGATAATTCTTTAAGCCCACATGAACGAGGCCGCCTAAAAATGTACCCGCAGTTAAAACGACTGTTTTAGATTTAAATTGAATGCCAATTTGTGTCACCACACCGGCGACACGATCTTTATCTAAAAGAATGTCATCAACTGCTTGTTGGAAAAGCCAAAGATTAGGTTGATTTTCAAGGCGATGACGAATTGCAGCCTTATATAAAATACGATCTGCTTGAGCACGAGTCGCTCTGACCGCTGGCCCTTTGCTACTATTTAAGATACGAAATTGAATGCCAGATTCATCGGTCGCAATGCCCATAGCACCCCCTAAAGCGTCGATTTCTTTAACTAAATGGCCTTTACCAATGCCACCAATGGATGGGTTACAAGACATTTGACCCAAAGTTTCAATGTTATGGGTTAAAAGCAAAGTCTTTTGTCCCATGCGTGATGAAGCCAAAGCTGCCTCCGTGCCGGCATGCCCTCCGCCCACTACAATCACATCGAATTGATTCGGAAATTCCATGATTTTACGTCTGTTAGAAAAGGTGTAATTTTACTTTAATCTGGTCAGAATCACTATAAAAACCATTGTTTCACGTGAAACATTTACTTAAAAAACCGAGGTGAAGTGTTCCACGTGGAACGAAAGAATTATTTACCAATACAAAAACGACTAAAAATTTCACCCAAAAGATCGTCTGGGGTAAATTCCCCCGTAATGGAGGCCAATGAAGTTTGAGCTTGCCTGAGTTCTTCCGCGACCAACTCGGACGACTGAAGTTGATGAAGCGATTCATTCAAATGTTTTGAGACATTATCAAGTGCATCTAAATGCCGTTGTCTCGCCATAAAAACACTTTGATTTCCGTCCTTACTAAATTCAACGCCAGCCATTTGTAATAAAGTCATTTTAAGCTGGGCTAAGCCCTCACCATTTTTTGCAGAAACAAAAAGATGGTGCTCCCCGTCAACCATTTCGGATGACGCCTTTTTAGATAACAAATCAATTTTATTGTGAACCCATATCTTAAAAACGTCTTTTGGAATACGATTTAAAATGATTTTCTCGTAATTGGTAATACCCTTACCAGCATCCACTAAAAATAATGCGATATTGGCCATTTCTATCGAAATCCATGTTTTTTCGATACCCATTTTTTCAATTTCATCACTTGTATCTCTTAATCCGGCGGTATCAATTACATGAATCGGTATGCCATCGATTTGGATTTCACTTTTAATAGGGTCACGTGTTGTGCCAGGAATAGAAGTCACGATTGCCTGGTCATTGCCGGACAATTGATTAAGCAAACTCGACTTGCCCACATTGGGCTGCCCCACCAATACGACGGTTAAACCTTCGCGCAATAAAAGGCCTTGTTTAGCAGATGAAGTCACTTCATCCATGCGCACCTTTAGACTTAAAAGCTTTTCTTTGACCTTGCCAGTCGTAATAAAATCAATTTCTTCCTCGGGGAAATCCAAGCAAGCTTCAATATACAGACGTAAATCGATGAGTTCTTTTAGTAAGTCATTGATTTTATTTGAAAAATATCCGCTTAAGGATAACATAGCACTTTTTGCGGCCTCAGTTGTTGAAGCATTAATTAAATCTGCAACTGCTTCTGCCTGGGCTAAATCAATTTTATCATTGAGATAAGCTCGCTCGGTAAATTCTCCAGGTTTCGCCAGTCTTGCGCCACATTCAATAGCGCGTGCTAATAAAAGTTGCATCACAGCCATGCCGCCATGGCCCTGAAGTTCTAGAACATCTTCGCCAGTATATGAGTGAGGTGATTTAAAAAAAAGTGCGATGCCACGATCAATCACTTGACCGTTCGGATCTAAAAACGGAAGGTAGGACGCTAAACGATTTTCAGGACAAACGCCTAAAATATGTTTCGCAACATGACTTGCTTTCGGACCCGAAATTCTCACAACCCCAATGCCGCCAGCACCCGAAGGTGTCGCAATGGCGGCAATGGTATCTGAGTTATTTGCGAGCTGCATTGCCTTTCTTAGCTAATGCTGCTGCATGAATGGATCGATTAATCATCCATTGTTGAAGAATGGACAAGAGATTATTAATCACCCAATAAAGCACTAGACCTGCTGGGAAGAAAAAGAAAAATATACTGAATACAACTGGCATGATCATCATCAATTTTGCTTGCATGGGGTCCGTGGGAGCTGGATTAAGTTTTGTTTGGACAATCATGCTGATACCCATAATGATAGGCAAGACATAGTATGGATCTTTCAGAGAAAGATCAGTGATCCATAAAATAAAAGGCGCATGTCTTAATTCAACAGCGCCCATCAACACCCAGTAGAGCGAAATGAAAACAGGGATTTGAATAAGAATAGGTAAACAACCACCCAATGGATTAATTTTTTCTGTGCGGTAAAGTTCTAACATGGCTTGTTGAAATTTAACTTTATCATCACCAAATTTTTCCTTCATGCTTTGCAAACGCGGTGCAAGTTCACGAAGTTGTGCCATAGATTTATAGCTTGCTGCAGAGAGTGGATAAAAGAGTAGCTTAATCAACACCGTAAGAAGAATAATGGCACTACCCCAATTATTCACTAATTTATAAATCCAACTAAGCACGACAAATAAAGGTGACGCAATAAAAGTTAACCAACCATAATCCACTGTATAAGTTAAACCTGGTGCGGCTTTTTCTAGTTGTTCTTTAATTTGTGGGCCTGAGTAGAGTTTAGTTGAAAATTCTTTTTTCTCGCCAGGTTCAATAGAAGAGAGTTGTGTTATCACGCCTGATGAATAAATATTATCTGCAACTTGTTTTGTATAAAATTCTCGCTTTTGATTAACCGGTAAAATCCAAGCGCTGGCAAAGTAATGTTGAATTACACCAACCCATCCATCAACAGAAATAAGAGATAGGTCATGTTTCTTCATATCTTTAAAATTAATTTTTTTAAATTTATCTGCTTCAGTATAGTAAGCACCGCCTGTAAATGTGGGTGCTAAGCTCGTACCTTGATTAGATTCATCATCATGTAACAACTGGAAATATGCTGATGGTGTAATAGCCAATTTACTATGATTAGTAATTTCATAACGGACGCCTATTTGATAACTGTCACGATCAAAAGAAATAATTTTGACAACCTCCACATCTTGATTTTTGTAATTTAATTTAATGTCTAAATGATTTTGCCCACTCTCTAAAACGTAATTTATTTTTTCGGATGTGAACACAGATTTATGTGTTGGCAAATCATTGCCGATGAGTCCTGATTGTGCGACATAAAGCAAGGGTTTCTTTGCATCATCTAATAACAGAAATTTATCCTGCTCGTTATCAGCTAAATGATCGTTTAAAAGCAAACGTCGAATATCACCGCCAATTGTATCAATTTCAATTTGATACAAGTCGGTTAATACTTTGATACGAGATGCTGTTTCTAATTTAAAATTAGAATCAGGAGATATTGTTTTAGCATCTGTAGTATTTAATTTTTGAGAAGATGGAACACTCGCATCTTGTTGCGATGTCACTTCGCTTACTGGAATATTTTTACGTTGCCATGTATCCCATAATAAAAGAATTGAAAAAGAAAATACAACAAACAGTATTAAACGCTTTGTATCCATAAATTATAAAATTCCAAAATTAACTAACGGGGTCATGACCCCCCTTGCACCAGGGATGGCATTTACCTATTCGTTTCATTAATAAAAAAATACCTTGTGTTAGGCCTTTTTTTTGTATCACCTCTATCGCGTATTGTGAACATGTCGGTGAGAATCGACATTGTTGACCAAAAAAGGGACTAAATAATAATTGATAGCCTCTCAAAAATAATATTGCGATTGATTTCATTTCTTTAATTTTGCAATCATCTGATTCACTTCTGTTTCAATCTCAATAAAATCGTAACGATAAAACGATTTTTGAATGCGTATCACTATATCAAAATTTAAGAGCTGTTCTTGTTTTTTTCGCATTAATTCGCGCAAGACACGCTTCATATAGTTGCGCTTCACAGCCAATTTCTGTGTTTTTTTGCCTACAACCATGCCTAAACGAAATAAAGATAAAGTATTAGGCTGATAATGAAAACTTAAATACTGAAAGGAAAGTCGCCTACGGAAATTAAAAACGGATGAAAATTCATCCGTTTTTGTAAGTTTGGTTAATTTAGTTTGCAAATTGTGGAGAATTTGCCAGATAGGTCTTTATAGGCCGATACGAGCACGGCCTTTAGCACGGCGTGCTGATAAAACAGCGCGTCCTGCACGAGTCTTCATGCGTACTAAAAAGCCATGCGTGCGTGCACGTTTTACTTTTGATGGTTGATAGGTGCGTTTCATTGTGTTTCTCCAGCTATAATTCGTTAAGAATCGCGCAATTTACCGCACATGCCGCCAAGTGTCAACGATTATTTATGCAAGAAATCTAAAAACGCTTGTGGATAACTTTGAGAGGTTCAGTTAAGATGATTTCCGTAAAGCAATCATTCCCAAAAGGCGTTTTTACACCGTTTCGGTTCTCTAAAATGCCAAATCAAGAAGAAGTTGTAATTTTAATACTATATATTTTGGATTTTGCCGTTAATGGAAAATTTTTGGACTCATTGTCTCGAACGCTTTAAAAAAGAACTATCCGTTCAGCAATTCAACACCTGGATTAAACCGCTAAAGTTCGAACACGAACAACATAAAATTAAAATATTGGCGCCCAATAAGTTTGTTCAGCAATGGGTCAAAGATCGCTTCGCCCAAAAAATTGAAGTATTGGCCAAAGAACAGCTTCCCGATGTTACAAAAGTTGAATTTGCAATTCGCGTCATCAAAGAATCGATACTGCCTAAAAAAGAGGCTGTTTTATCAAAAGCTTTGACGATTTCACCACCAAATAATACAGCTGAGGCACCAAATCATGAAACAACCAAAAAAAGTGCGGGCGGTACATTAAAAGAAGCCAAAGCTTCAGGCCTTAATGCTAATTTTACATTTGAAAGTTTCGTGACAGGTAAAGCTAATCAATTAGCTTGCGCTGCAGCCATGCAAGTAGCTGAAAATCCAGGTAAGGCATATAACCCATTATTTATTTACGGTGGTGTCGGGTTAGGTAAAACACACTTAATTCAAGCCATCGGTAATCATTTAAAACATATTCAGCCCGATGCAAAAATTAAATATCTTCATGCTGAACGTTATGTATCTGATGTGGTTAAAGCTTATGAAAATAAATCATTCGATGCATTTAAAAAAAATTACCATTCATTAGATTTACTATTGATAGATGACATTCAATTCTTTGCAAAAAAAAATCGTACCCAAGAAGAATTCTTTTATGCATTCAATACACTGATTGAAAATAAAAAACAAATTATCATTACTTGCGATAGTTACCCAAAAGAAATAGAGGGTGTAGACGAACGCTTAAGAACACGATTCAGTTGGGGCCTTACAGTGGCAATTGAACCACCAGAGCTTGAAATGCGCGTTGCCATTCTGCTTAAAAAAGCAGAAGAAAATAAAATGAAAATTTCTGAAGAAGTTGCATTCTTTATTGCAAAACAAATTCGATCTAACGTACGGGAATTAGAAGGAGCACTAAACAGAATATTAGCTATGTCTAATTTTACAAAGTCAGCTGTTGATATTCAATTAGCCAAAGATGCACTTAAAGATTTAATTGCGGTTCGTGGGCGTCAAGTAAGCGTCGAAAATATTCAAAAAACAGTGGCTGAATATTTTAAAATTAAAATCTCAGATATGTTAAGCAAAAAACGTTCGCGTAATTATTCTAAACCCAGACAACTTGCAATGGCATTAACAAGAGAACTCACCAATTTAAGTTTTCCTGAAATTGGTGAAGCTTATGGTGGAAGACACCATACAACAGTGATGCATGCATGCGAAGAAATTGAACAATTACGATTAAACAATCAATCTGTTGCACAAGATTTAGGAATATTAAAACAAGTCCTTAAGGGTTAATTAAGGCCTGTGGAAATATTGTGGATGAATTGTGGAAAAGTAAGGTTTTATAAAAATATGTGTTTGTTATGCACAAATTATCCACATGAAATTACAAGACAAATGCATAGTTATTCACAAGACAACTAATTGTTTATATTAAAGTTTATAGGGTTATCCATAGAAAACCTTACCTTTATTACTATTATTAGATTTATATATAAAAAACATTAAATAAAGAAGAAGAGTATGAATATAAAAATTAATCGAGACGTATTACTTAAACCACTCGCTAATGTTGCAAGTATTGTAGAACGTAAGCACGCACTTCCAATCCTTTCAAATATTTTAATTCAAGGAAAAGATGGTCAAGTGCAGCTCACAGCAACTGATTTAGAAATGCAAGTATCTTTAAGTTTTAAAGCAGATCTAAAAGAAGAGGTTGCCACTACAATATCAGCAAGAAAGTTTTTTGATATTACTCGATCATTACCTGATGATTGTGTAATTGATATTGCAATTAAAGATAATCGAGTGTCGGTGAAAGCAAATAAGAGTCGTTTCGCAATTCAATCATTACCTGCAAAAGACTATCCAGTGATGACAAAGTCTTCAAGTGAGGCTGTTGTAATTACCATTTCTCAAATTCAACTTAAACGTTTATTAAAGCAAGTTGAATTTGCGATGGCGCAACAAGATATTCGTTATTATCTAAATGGTTTGTTATTTGAAGTAAATGGCAATCAATTAAATATCGTAGGCACAGACGGACACCGTTTGAGTTTTACTTCAATCCACCTAGATCAAAACTATAATAAAACAGAGGTGATTCTCCCAAGAAAAACAGTGATTGAATTAATTAAACTTCTGAATGATTCAGAGGAGTTAGTTTCTGTTGAGCTTTATAAAGGCCAGGTAAATTTTGGCTTTAATGATATACAGCTTATTTCTAAAGTGATTGATGGTAAATTTCCTGATTACACACGTGTTATTCCGGAGGGACATAATAATCAATTTACAATTGACCGCATACAATTTTTAACTTCACTTCAACGTGCATCTATTTTATCGAACGAGAAATATCGTGGTATTCGTATGATGATTGCAAATAATAATTTAAAGCTCATGAGCACAAATACAGAACAAGAAGAAGCGGAAGAAGAGCTGGAAATTCAATATCAACAAGATCCTATTGATATTGGTTTTAATGTGACATACTTAATTGATGTGCTTATAAATATACAAGATGAAAAAGTTAACTTAGCTTTTCTAGACACAAATAGTAGTTGTTTGTTTACGGTACCCAATAACAATAATTACAAATATGTAGTGATGCCAATGCGCATTTAATTCAATTAAGAAAAAAGAGAAACTCATGGCTCAAAAGATAGATAATCAAGAATATAACTCAGACAGTATTAAAATTTTAAAGGGATTAGATGCAGTTCGAAAAAGACCGGGCATGTATATCGGAGACACATCTGATGGCAGCGGTCTTCATCATATGGTTTTCGAAGTCCTTGATAATGCCATTGATGAATCCTTAGCGGGCCATTGTGATGATATTAAAATTATTATTCATCCAGATAACTCCGTTAGCATCTCTGATAATGGTCGGGGTATTCCGACGGATATTAAAGAAGATGACGAATTTAAACGTTCTGCTGCAGAAATTGTTATGACTGAATTACATGCAGGTGGGAAGTTTGATCAAAACTCTTACAAAGTATCGGGCGGTTTACATGGTGTGGGCGTTTCTGTAGTGAATGCCTTATCAGAATGGTTACGTTTAAAAATATGTCGTAATGGCCAGGTTTACCAAATGGAGTTTAAACGCGGTGAACGTGTGGCACCATTAACAGAGATGGGTACGACTGATCGTCGTGGAACAGAAGTTCACTTTTTTCCATCAGCTGAAACATTTGCCAATATTGATTTTCATTATGAGATTTTAGCAAAACGCATACGTGAACTATCGTTCCTTAATAATGGCGTTAAAATGGAATTGATAGATCAAAGAACAAATAAATCAGAAAACTTCGCATACTCAGGCGGTGTAAAAGGCTTCGTCGAGTATATGAATCGATCTAAATCTGTACTTCATAAAAAAGCATTCCATGCATTTGGTGAAAAGGACGGTATCAGCGTTGAAGTCTCTATGCAATGGAATGACTCATATGGTGAAAATGTTCAATGTTTTACAAACAATATTCCTCAAAGAGATGGCGGCACACACCTAACAGGCCTTCGTACAGCAATGACTCGAACCCTAAACAATTTTATTGAGCAAAATGATCTTGCTAAAAAAGCAAAAGTAGAAACAACTGGTGACGATATGCGAGAAGGGCTCAGCTGTATTTTGTCAGTGAAAGTACCAGAGCCTAAATTTTCCTCGCAGACGAAAGATAAATTGGTATCAAGTGAAGTACAACCCGTAGTATCTGATGTAGTTGCATCTAAACTTGCTGATTTCTTAGCTGAGAGCCCAGCAGATGCAAAAGTTATATGTAATAAAATTATTGATGCTGCTCGAGCACGCGAAGCAGCAAGAAAAGCGCGCGATATGACGCGTCGCAAAGGCGCTATGGATTCTATGGGTCTTCCAGGAAAACTAGCAGACTGCCAAGAAAAAGATTCCTCCTTATGTGAAATTTATTTGGTCGAAGGGGATTCCGCAGGAGGCTCTGCAAAGCAAGGACGTGATCGCAAGAATCAAGCAATCCTTCCGCTAAAAGGAAAAATTTTAAATGTAGAAAAAGCCCGCTTCGATAAATTATTATCTTCACAAGAAATAGCAACACTCATAACAGCTTTGGGTACCGGTATAGGTAAAGATGATTTTAATGCTGAGAAGTTACGTTATCACCGTATCATTATCATGACCGACGCGGACGTCGATGGCGCACATATTCGGACATTACTTTTAACATTCTTCTATCGTCAAATGCCGGAGCTTGTCGAACGAGGCCATATTTATATTGCTCAACCCCCACTTTTCAAGGTGAAGCAAGGTAAGCATGAACAATATCTAAAAGACGAACAAGAACTTGATCAATATTTACTTGAGTCCGCTATTAAAGATGCAACTTTGTTAACTAAAAAAAGTGGCACTCTTTTAACTGGGGATGGATTAGCTGAGATTGCAAGACAAATGGTATTAACAGAAGCAGTGATTCGCCGTATTGCCCCTTACTATGATGAGGCTGTTCTACGAGCAATTCTTCATGTAGGCGCTATAGATTTATCAAGTGAAACTAAAGCCGAAAAAATTGCACAAGCCATTAGAGAGCGCCTTATTAATAAGAGCACTGAAAAATCAGAAGTGATTGTGTCCTTTGATGAAGAAACTAAATCTTATAAATTGGCGGTAAATAAATTTGTACATGGTAATTTAGAAAGTTGTGCCATCGACGCATTGTTTTTATCAAGTGGCGATTATCAACAATTAATAAAAACATCACAAATATTAGATGGTCTTGTGGCTGAAGGTGCTGAGATTCAACGCGGTGAAAAATCACAATCAATTTCAAATTTTAAAGAAGCGCTTGACTGGTTGCTAGATGAAGCTAAACATAATTTAAATATACAGCGTTATAAAGGGTTAGGTGAAATGAATCCTGAACAGCTTTGGGAAACAACCATGGACCCCAATGTGCGAAGATTACTTAAAGTTCAAATTGAAGATGCAATTTCAGCTGATGAAATATTTTCAACGCTCATGGGCGACCAAGTAGAGCCTAGACGAGCGTTTATTGAAAACAATGCGTTAGGAGCAAGTAATCTCGATATTTAGTTTACTTAATTTATGACTCTAAGTGAACTAAGATTTGTGGTGGCTGTAGCTAAAGAAAAAAACTTTAGACGCGCAGCAAGTAAATGTTTTGTGAGTCAGCCAGCATTAAGTTTGGCTATTAAAAAATTAGAAGAAGAACTTAATGTTTCATTATTTGAAAGAAATCGGACCGAAGTTACTATTACGGAAATTGGCGAAAGAATTATTGCTCAAGCCAATATCATTTTAGACGAAGTTGAAAAAATAAAATCATTCGCCAAATCTGGCGGAGACCCTTTAGATGGATCAATTAAAGTAGGTATGATTCATTCAGTCGGACCTTACTTATTACCCCAAATTATTCCTATTTTAAGAAAACTAGCACCAAAAATGCCGTTAGAAGTCGAAGAAAATATCACTGCAAGCTTTGAATTACAATTAAAGAGCGGACAAATTGATGCAGCAATTGTAGCTCTGCCATTTAATATTGCAGGTATACAAGTCACGCCTCTTTATAAAGAAGAGTTTGTAGTTGCTGTGCCGAACAATCACCCTTGGGCAGCTAGAAAAAATATTGACCCGAAAGAATTAAGTGATGAAAAAGTATTACTTTTAAATAGTGGGCATTGTTTTAGCCTACAGGTAGTGGAGGCGTGTCCAGATTTATCTAAAAAAGGTGAAGTGCTTCAAGGCAATTCACTTGAAACAATTCGTAATATGGTAGCATCTAATCTTGGTATTACCGTATTACCAAAAAGCGCAACATCAGATCGCTATCAAAATCATTTAATAAAGGTGATCCCTTTTATTAAACCTATTCCCTCAAGAACCATTGCAGTAGCTTATCGCAAAAGCTTTGTTCGAAAGAAGGCTTTGGATACTATCTCAGAGTCGATACGGTTGATTAAAACAGATACGATAGAAATGATTTAAGAAAGAAGCGTTATTGATAGATAACGCTTCTTAATATGGATAAGCGATTAACGTGCTGCGCGTCTTCTTTTTGGAGCCGCTTTACGTTTAGCAGCTGGTTTTTTAGCAGCCGCTTTACGAGCTGGTTTACGTTTAGCTGGTTTTCTTGCCGCAGTGGATCTTGCAGGTGCTTTATTAGAACCAAGACCTAAAACAGATTTGACAGGACATGAAGTTAAAACACCAGAGCCTAATAAATATATGCCGACGATTTCATCAACCATGCCATATTCAAAAACAGAGTAACCACCAATTGCTTGGCCTAATACAGCAGCACCAACAGCAATACGAACTACTCTTTCTAAACCTTTAACGTTCTTCTTCATTTACTAATCCTTTTTGTTAAGAGGAGTTTGCATCATAAACGAATTAAAAAATTTAGGAAATACTTTTTTTCGTACCTGACAAGAGGACCCAGCCTTCGCGTTCAATTGGTTTGTTTAAATTAAACCATACACTATATATTTCAGTCAGCATTTCAACTTGTTCTTTTAATATACCAGATAGCGCAATTTTTCCTTGAGGCCTGCAAGACTTGACTATGACGGGTGCTAAGACCGAGAGTGTGCTAGATAAAATATTTGCAACAACAATGTCAGCTTCAAATTTTAATGATGATTTTGAATTATAAAATTGAATACTGACATGATTTTCTTCTGCATTATTCGTACTTGAAATAATTGCTTGTGGATCAATATCTACACCTACGACTTCTTTTGCACCACATTTCTTTGCTGCAATCGATAAAATACCTGATCCACATCCGTAATCTAAGACACAATCGTTGATCTTTACTTCTTTAACAAGCCACTCTAAACATAAATGTGTTGTAGGGTGACTTCCTGAACCAAATGCTAATCCAGGATCTAAAATAATATTGATAGCGCATGGATTAGGTGTTGTATGCCAGCTCGGTACGATCCAAAGTTTATTTAAAATGCTAATTGGTTCAAATTGTGATTGTGTTAATGTGACCCAATTTTGATCTTCCACTGACTCAAGCGTGTAATCAATATTAGATAAACCCGTCATAGTTTTAAGTTCATCTATCACAGTGTCAATAGATATAGAGTCATCAAAAAGGGATTCAATGTTGTTGTGTTGCCAGATCGTATTGCCAGGTATGTTGGGTTCGCCAAAAATAGCCTCTTCATTTTCGCTATTGAGATACAAGTCTTCGATAGATGATGAAAGTGCGCCGAGTTCGATTAAAGAATCACTAATGATGTGTGCATATTCTGCACTTGCTCGGATTTTAAGATTAATCCAAGCGGCCATTTATTTTTTTTGTATACCGAGTTTTTTTTCTAAATAATGGATGCTGACACCACCATTGTTGAACGCGAAATCAGCCATGAGTTCTGAGTGTAAGGGAATATTTGTTTTAATACCTTCCACAACCATTTCTGATAAAGCCACACGCATTCTTGCTAGAGCTTGATCTCGTGTATCACCATAAGCAATTAATTTGCCAATCATAGAGTCGTAATTGGAAGGCACAGTATAGCCTGCGTAAGTATGTGTATCTATGCGAATACCAGGACCGCCAGGCATATGGAATGTAGTTACTTTACCAGGTGAAGGAACAAAGTTATAAGGATCCTCAGCATTAATACGACATTCAATCGCGTGACCCTTAAATACAATATTTTCTTGTTTATAGGGTAATTTTTCACCCGCAGCAATTTTGATTTGCTGTTGAACAATATCAATACCGGTTATAAATTCTGTGACTGGATGTTCAACTTGCAAACGCGTATTCATTTCAATGAAATAAAATTCATTATTTTCATATAAAAATTCAAATGTACCAGCACCTTGATAATTAATTTTGCGACAGGCTTCGGCACAGCGTTCGCCAATTTTCTTTCTAAGTTTTGCAGATAAACCAGGAGCCGGTGCTTCCTCGACAATTTTTTGATGGCGACGCTGAAGGGAGCAATCGCGTTCACCAAGATATACTGCATTACTGTGTTGGTCTGAGAGGACTTGAAATTCGATATGCCGAGGTTTTTCTAAAAACTTTTCCATGTAAACTGTTGGATTGCCAAACGCTGTTTGTGCTTCTTGTTTGGTCATATTCACCGAGGTAATAAGAGCACCTTCAGTGTGGACCACGCGCATGCCTCGCCCACCTCCACCACCAGCAGCTTTAACGATTACCGGGTAACCAATTTTTTTAGCGATAGTAATTATTTCTTTAGGGTCTTCAGGAAGTGCCCCATCCGAGCCTGGTACACAGGGTACACCAGCTTTCTTCATTGCATTTTTCGCACTGACTTTATCACCCATTAGGCGAATAGTTTCTGGACGAGGACCAATAAATACGAAGCCACTTTGCTGAACGCGCTCAGCAAAATCTGCATTTTCAGATAGAAAGCCATAGCCAGGATGAATTGCTTCTGCATCTGTTACTTGGGCAGCACTAATTACGGCTGGAATATTTAAATAGCTTTGTGTGGAAGGCGCTGGGCCAATACATACAGATTCATCAGACAGTTTGACATATTTTGCATCGCGGTCTGCTTCAGAATGCACAGTGACTGTTTTAATGCCAAGCTCACGACATGCACGCAATATCCTGAGCGCAATTTCGCCACGATTGGCGATTAGTATTTTTTCAAACATAAAGTTAGTTAGTCAATAATAAAGAGAGGTTCGCCGTATTCAACGGGCTGGCCGTTCTCAACCAAGATTTTTTTAATCGTACCAGTTGCATCTGCTTCAATTTCGTTGAGTAATTTCATAGCTTCAATAATGCAAAGCGTGTCACCTTTAGTAACTCTAGAACCGACATCAACAAAAGCTCTAGCATCAGGCGAGGGTGAGCGATAGAAAGTTCCTACCATAGGCGAATTAACCGCATGACCTTCTATTTTTTCTGCAACAGGTTTAGTTTCTGGAACGCTTATGTCTGATGGAGCCGTCATTTGAGGCTGAGGCGTTTGAATATAATGCATCATAGGCGCGCTTTGATTCATAAGTTGACGACTAATTTTGACTTTTTCTTCACCTTCGGTGAGTTCAAGTTCAGCGATACCAGACTCTTCAACCAAGTCGATTAATTTTTTAAGTTTTCGTAAATCCATAATGACCTCTTTTTAAAACTTTAAGCGTTAATTGCAAAATTAAGGGCTGCTATATAACCATCCGCACCTAAGCCGCTAATCACAGCAACAGCGATATCAGAAAAATAGGAGTGATGCCTAAAAGGCTCCCTTGCATATACATTAGATAAATGAACTTCTATAAATGGTACTTTCACAGCTGATAATGCATCGCGCATCGCCACAGAGGTGTGTGTATAAGCTGCCGGATTAATAATTAGAAAATCAATGTTATCTTTGTGAAGCGATTGAATTTTGTTTACTAAGTCCCCTTCACTATTGCTTTGCATGACTTCAAGTTTAATGGCCTTTGCTGATGCCATGGTTTTTAAGACTTGATTGATGTCTTCTAAGGTTTGTTTGCCATAATGCTCTGGCTCGCGCTCGCCCAGGAGGTTTAGGTTGGGCCCATGCAAAACTAAGATTGATTTTGTTGACATGCGTTTTTTTCTTAAGGCTATGGGAATTAATTTTGCCGAAAATAACGTATTTTGTCTACAAATTAGACGAAATTAAGGAAAATTAAAGACTTTTAGAGGGTTGCAATAAAGGTTTGAGTATGGCATTCAATTGGTCTTGATGAATACGACCAGGAATGGTTTTTTGAATGATCCCTTGCGCATCTATGATTACAGTATAAGGCAAAATACCTTCATTGTTTCCTAAATTTTTACCCAGAACCACTCCTTTATTCTCATCTACAAGAATAGGATATGTTACTTTTGTGCTTTTAAGATAAGACCTCACGGCCTTTTCTTCATCAATTGCAATCCCTACTACCACAACGT
>Ga0194127_10000053_pt1 | contig 157941 bp, 137 predicted proteins | sample TA2KigC100mmetaG_FD_148624 | JGI IMG/M metagenome (GOLD analysis project Ga0194127, IMG submission 148624) | Freshwater microbial communities from Lake Tanganyika, Tanzania - TA2015036 Kigoma Deep Cast 100m | ecosystem: Environmental > Aquatic > Freshwater > Lake | place: Tanzania: Lake...
CTTTTTGGCAAATCCTTCATCCCCTTTTTCCTCTTCTTTGTAAAACCGGAGGTTCTCCAGCAGCAATACCTCACCCGGTCTCATCATGCCGGCAGTAAGGGCCGCCTGTTCCCCGATGCAGTCACTGGCAAAAAAAACAGTGGCGCCTCCAAGCAGCTTACCCAAATGATTTACCAGGTGTTTCAGTGAATATTTTTCAGCGGGCCCATCTTTGGGTCTTCCATGATGGCTCATTAATATAACCATACCGCCGTCTCCCAATATCTTTTTAATGGTCGGAACAGCTGCCCGCATCCTTGTATCGTCTGTAATTTCAAATTTTTCGTTCAGCGGTACATTAAAATCCACCCTTAACAGCGCCTTTTGCCCTTTGAAATTGTAAGCAGAAAAACTACCCATAACTTTCATTTTGGAACACAAATTTAGAGAAACAAAAATGCCCCTTATCCGGGGCATTGCAGTATAAAAATAAGATCAGCTTATCAGCTTGGCAAAATAATTCACCGTTCTTACTAGCTGGCTTACGTAGCTCATTTCATTGTCGTACCAGCTTACAGCCTTTACCAGTTGTTTGTCTCCCGCTGTCATTACCCTGGTTTGTGTGGCATCGAATAATGAGCCCCAGGTAATACCAATCACATCCGTACTCACTATCTCGTCCTCGGTATAACCAAAGCTTTCATTGCTGGCTGCTTTCATGGCGGCATTCACTTCTTCTGCAGTCACAGTTTTATTTAAGATACAGGTGAGTTCCGTTAACGAACCGGTAATGGTAGGCACCCTTTGCGCTGCACCGTCCAGTTTGCCCTTTAATTCGGGCAGCACCAGGCCGATGGCTTTTGCAGCTCCGGTACTGTTAGGCACAATATTGGCGGCTGCAGCCCTTGCACGGCGCAGATCGCCTTTGGCATGCGGAGCATCCAGTGTATTCTGATCGTTGGTATAAGCATGGATGGTTGTCATGATGCCGGTAATGATACCAAATTTATCATTCAGTACTTTGGCCATGGGAGCAAGACAATTGGTGGTGCAGGAAGCGCAGGAAATTATGGTTTCGCTTCCGTCCAGTATGTTGTGGTTCACATTAAACACAACGGTTTTCAGGTCGCCGGTGGCGGGTGCTGAGATAACGACCCTTTTGGCGCCGGCAGCAAGGTGGGCGGCTGCTTTATCTTTATCCGTAAAAAAGCCGGTGCATTCCAGTACAACATCCACATCATGATTCTTCCAGGGAATTTCGGCCGGGTTTTTTTGTGCATATATCCTGACGGTGTCCCCGTTAACCACAATGGAGTCCTCGGTTGCTTTTACTTCTGCATTAAATCTTCCTTGAGCGCTGTCATATTTTAAAAGATGGGCCAGCACTTTAGGGCTGGTCAGGTCATTGACGGCCACCACATCAATTCCCTGCATTTGATAAATCTGTCGGTAAACCAGGCGTCCGATACGGCCAAATCCATTAATGGCAACTTTAACTGTATTCATAATATTGAATATTTTTTTTGCGTTTGTGTCAGCCGGTGCCAAAGCAATGGCTAACAAGGGTGCGAAGGTAATAAAATGACGGATGACTGACTGTATCAGATTTGATTATGCCGGCCGATGCAGTGAGTTCAGACGCCTTGCACAACTTACTTTGTTCTTCGGTGAAAAACTTTTGGCTAAAAACCTTCGCAGGGCTATCTTTGCCGTCCCTAAAAACAAGGCCTTCAAAGGCCTTCGGCCAACGAATCCATGGCGAAGTTGGCCCGTTCGTCTAAGGGCTAGGACACCACCCTTTCACGGTGGTGATACGGGTTCGAATCCCGTACGGGCTACAAAGCCTCTCAGCGATTGTTGAGCGGCTTTTTTATATTGAGCCATTGCAAGCTTGCTTGCAAAAGGTGAAAAAATGAAAAAGCCGGCAGACGCGGTAGCGGCTGCAGAGGCTTTGGGTAAATCAAATGCGAAAGGGATCATGGAAATAATCCCGTACGGGCTACGAAAAGGGCTTTGATTTTTCAAAGCCTTTTTATTTTAATGTACACTATTTATGCCCAGATCAACTAGACAAGAAATGGGTACTGTATATATACTCCGGGGGCACATCACCCTTATTAAGTTTTTTCCTGTTACTGTAAAATCACCGACATTGCTTCTTTTTCATCCTGCTTTTCTTTGCAGTAAATAATAACAAATGAAAAAGATAATAGCTATTTCCGTGACCGTTTTGATCGCTGGTTTTGCCGGCTGGTACTTCTTTTTAAGAAAACCTCATTTTGAAGCCACCAACGGATTTTTAGTGAATGTGGACAAGAAAGGCCTCATCATCGAGGGATATGATCCTGTTGCCTATTTCAAAAATGAAAAAGCTGTTAAAGGCAGCTAACTATTTAGATAACTTTATGATAATGCTAAAGAATAGAATAATAACGTATAAAGCCCTAAAACCGTTCGTATCCACACCCAGTGGAGTGGAGTGGATTCATTCAGCATAAGGAAAATTGCCGGGTAAAATCGTTACACCTGAAACAGCGGAAAATGCATGGCCTCTGGCGATGACGATAAATCAGGTTACCAGAAAACGCATTCAAGCTTACAAAATTAACTGTGTTGCCTGATAAAAAATTCAGTTGGAAGAAAATTCAGGTAGAGTATATCGGTTTAATCTGCAGACTTATGTTTTCCGTAACTTGAAATTAAAATGCAAAGTATGAAAACAGCAATAGTAACCGGCGCATCCGGTAATCTGGGCCAGGCATTAGTTAAGAAATTTATTGCGGAAGGGTATAAAGTAGTCGGCACGGTGATCCCCAACGATCCGATTGCCATTGATTTTTCATCAGATAAATTTGAAAAAGTAGTTGTGGATTTAATGAGTGAAGAATCCTCGGCAAACTTTGTTACCGGAGTAATTTCAAAATATGGTTCTGTGCATGCGGCAATTTTAACCGTTGGCGGTTTTGCCATGGGAAAAATTGCCGATACCTCTTCGGCTGATATCCTGAAACAGTACAAACTGAATTTTGAAACGGCTTATCATGTGGCCCGGCCTGTGTTTGCAGAGATGATGAAGCAGAACAGCGGACGAATATTTATTGTTGGTTCAAGACCCGGGTTAAGTGCTGAAAACGGAAATGGGATGGTGGCTTATGGCATGGCTAAATCGTTGATTTTTCGCCTGGCGGAACTGATGAATATTGAAGCCAAAGGCAAAAATGTAGTGACCAGTGTGGTGGTGCCCAGCACCATTGATACACCCCAAAACCGGAAAGCCATGCCCGATGCTGATTTCAGCAAATGGGTGAAGCCGGAAGATATTGCCAATGTGATTTATTACCACTGCTCGGATGAAGCCGCTGTGCTGAGAGAAATAGTGATTAAAGTGTATAACAATGCCTGATGATGGATTCCGTTGGTTGGGGTTGGATATTTGCGGCATCAGCAGTGTTGCCACACTTCAGCAATTTGGCTAATAGCCGCTACTGTGAAGGAAATACTGGCGAAGCAATGCTTTGAATTCCGGTAGTTGCCTTATAAAATCCAGATCAGCATCATTCATCAGCTGAAAATAGCTGCCAAAACCCAGCTTCAGCGATTTCTCCAGGCTTTCCAGCGCCGGCTGCCAAACAATATACAAAGGGCAGTGGGCCGAGTTCAAAAATGATGCGTATGCTCTGATGGATAAAGAGGGGCAGAAAATACTCCCGTACTTATTGCTTGAAAATATTTAACTCTTTCCACGCCCGGTTCACCGGGGCGGGGTTGGATGATTTCTCATAGAGCTATTAGTTACGGCCTCTGTTTCCACAAGGGCTTTTTGTTAATCAGGTTTTTGGGTAAAAATGAAAAATAATATTGCCTGGACAATTAGTATTGCCGCTACTACCACTATTGATATTAGTGTCCTAATGACGGCATCTCTACTGAATATCCATCCATTGCAGGCTAAATGAATAATCAATATAGTTGCAAACAATATTATCATGCGCTTAGTTTGATAATTCTGGTTTAGTGTCTACTGAAATAGCGTATGAGATGATTCCCATCTCCATAAAGGTATCTACAGTCAATTGCTGCATTTCGTCATCCAGTTTGAAATACCACACATCTTTATGCTTTGTTGTGCATAGCGTGTTCAGCACTTGTATTACCTCTGATCTCTGTTCATCCGGCATTTCCGGGATACTGAAAACCCCTTTTCAAATAACACTGTAAACTTACCGGCACGCAGGTTTGGTTTGAATACCCTCTGCCGGGTATTTAAGCAGCTGCTTCCGGGTTTTAACAATTTTTGCTACCTTGTATCCGCCGGCTGCATCTACATTGGCCGTTTGCATTATTTTCATTAAAATTATCGCATGAAACCGGTGATAGCCTTAATAGCAGTTGCGCTTTTTTTTGCTTCTTGCCGGAAAGATGTATCGGATGCCCCCGCGCCGCTGAAAGCTGAAACCACGCTGAATACTCCCTATGGTGCTGACCCCCTGCAAAAAATGGATATATACCTTCCGGCCGGAAGAACTGCCGCTTCCACCAAAGTAATCATTATGATCCACGGTGGCGGATGGACACAGGGGGACAAAACTGATTTTACCGCTTATGTGGATACACTAAAGAAGCGTCTTCCCGGTTATGCCATATTTAATATCAACTACCGGCTGGCTACTAGAACAGCTAATTTCTTCCCTGCACAGGAAAATGATGTAAAACAGGCGCTTGAGTTTATTTTCAGCAAAAGAAATGAATACAATATCTCCGACAAATTCGTTCTGCTGGGCGCCAGTGCGGGCGGACACCTGGCATTGCTCCACGCTTATAAATATACCAGCCCGGTGAAAATAAAGGCAGTGGTGGATTTTTTCGGGCCAACAGAACTGGTGAACATGTATAACAACCCTCCCAACCCGCTGATCCCACTGCTGCTCATACAGGTTACCGGCGGAAACCCCACAACTCATGCAACCATTTACCAGCAATCAAGCCCTATGAGTTTTGTAACATCACAAAGCCCCCCAACCATCATTTTACACGGAGGCACAGATATAGTGGTTGCACCCTCCCAGTCTGTTTTATTAAAAAACCAGTTGCAAACCCTGGGGGTAACTCACCAATATGTTTATTACTCCACAGAAGGACATGGATGGACAGGCCCTAACCTGGTTGATTCATTTGAAAAGATCACAGCTTTTATTAATGCCAATGTGAATTGAAAGAAATTGTTTGCATACTGTGTTTTGCCACATCATTTTCAGCTATTGCCCAAAACACTGAACAAGAAGAGAAAAAAAAGCTGCTGGATAAACTTCAGACAGCATTTGCAGACCCGTGAAAACTTGCATTAGTTGATGACACCATCAGCTTGCCCCATGACAGTCTCTTTTTACCATCCCGGTATTTGCTCCGTGCTGGTTTGTCATTACCCGGTACTGCAGGAAATGTAATGATTTATTTCGTCAGCAATAAATCCAGGGATTCTGTATTGGTCAATTATTTTAAGAACATTTTTATAAAAGTTTTTAAAGACAGCAGTTATCTGATTACTCTTGAAGACGGGTTTGAGGCGCTTAACTGGAATGAACAGTTGATTGCTTTCAGTTTTTGTTATTCGGAAATATTATGTAACAAAATCAGTAAAATTCTTTCTGATGACCCGGGGTTGGCTATGCAAGTACCGGAAATAAAGATCCTTGACATTAAACAGGAAGACAAAGATGAACCGCCGCCACCACCTCCACCACCACCTCCTCCTCCCAGGAGAAAAAATCTAAAAGAAAAAAGGGAGAAGCCAGCCGCTGTTTACCGGCCAGCACAAATAAGTTTCGTTACTTTGATTGCATGAGCCTGAATACTCCCCTTGCAGAAAGGATACGCCCTGAAAACCTTGATGATCTACTGGGACAGGAGCACCTGGCTGGAAAAGGAAGCATTCTCAGAACGGCCATTGAAAGAGGCAAAATTCCTTCAATGATTTTCTGGGGGCCTCCCGGCACTGGCAAAACCACCATCGCCAATATCATTGCGCATACTGTACAGGCTCCTATCTACCAGCTTAGCGCCATCAGTTCAGGTGTAAAGGAAGTGAGGGAAGTGCTTGAAGAAGCAAAAACAAAAAAGGGAGTTATCCTTTTCATTGATGAGATACACCGCTTCAACAAAGGCCAGCAGGATGCATTGCTGGGCGCCGTGGAAAAAGGTATCATAACCTTAATCGGCGCCACCACAGAAAACCCTTCATTTGAAGTAAACAGCGCCTTACTAAGCCGATGCCAGATATATGTTTTGAAACCGCTCGGTGAAAAAGATCTTGTTCATTTGTTGCAAAGGGCAATGGAAAAAGATGAATTCCTGCAAAAGAAAAAAATTGATTTGAAAGAAACTGCCGCCCTGATCAATATCTCCGGCGGAGATGCCCGGAAACTGCTGAACCTGCTGGAAATTGTTTGCGATGCCGGCGGCGACGGGGTAGCCATTACTGATACTTATGTTATGGAAACGGCGCAAAAGAAAATTGCGCTTTATGATAAAAGCGGTGAACAGCATTATGATATCCTATCCGCATTTATCAAATCAATACGGGGCAGCGACCCCAACGCCGCCGTGTACTGGCTGGCCCGGATGATTGAAGGGGGCGAGGATGTAAAATTCATTGCCCGCCGGCTGGTGATACTGGCCAGCGAAGATATAGGCAATGCCAACCCTACAGCCCTGGTGCTGGCCAATGCGGCATTTGAGGCTGTCAATAAAATTGGTTACCCCGAATCAAGGATCATTTTATCGCAATGCGCCACTTACCTGGCTGCAAGCCCCAAGAGCAATGCTGCCTGTGCTGCTATTGACAATGCACAGGAACTGGTAAGAAAAACAGGCGATCTTTCCGTACCCCTGCATATCCGCAATGCGCCGACCACATTGATGAAAAACCTTGGCTATGGAAAGAATTATGAATATTCGCACAGTTATGAAAACAGTTTCTCTCCGCAGGAATACCTGCCAAAAGAAATAGCCGGTACAAAACTGTATGATCCCGGTAAAAATGCCCGTGAAGAAGAATTGCGGAAATTTCTGAAAGTACTGTGGAAAGATAAATATGGTTATTGAGCAATTTTTTCCGGATCGAATAACAAAGGGAAAAATTGTCCCTGTATTTTTTCACCCTTCTTTATTACCGGAACTCCTTCAAGCAGCGGTTCATCCGAATCTGAAATAACCCCATCCGCAAATACATTTATTACAAAGGCCCTGCGGGGCCGGCTGGAAGTATTAGCCCCTGAACCGTGCAGGGTTAATGAGTGATGAAATACGGCTTCACCGGCTTTTACGGTTGCAGACACCGGGTTTTCAAACTGCTTTTGCTGTTCTTCACTTAAAAAATCTTTTATGCCCTCCAGGTTTCCTGCTATAACGGGTTTGGAAAGCAGACCCCAGCGGTGGCTGCCGGGGATATACTGCAGGCATCCGTTTTCGGAAGTTGCATCATCCAATCCGCACCAGCAGGTAAGGTGGGCAACGGGTTTTGTTCTTGTCCAGTAAGAATAATCCTGGTGCCATGCCACCACACCACCCTGTTTGGCTGGCTTCCAGAAAATCTGGTCGTGCCAGAAACGAACCGGCCTGTTATCCAGTAATTGATATGCAGCCATCAGGAACCGGGGATTCCACAACACATCATGCAAGCCCCCGGTAATCCGCCAGGCGCCCAGTGCATGAAATAATATTGTGGAAGGATCTTTGGATTCATTCGAATGAAATTCATAAAAAAGGCCGTGTCCCGGGTGTTCAGGGTTGGCAATTATTGCCAGCTCATTTCTGATGGTTTCTATTTGCCTTACATCGAGCAATTTTATACCGCTTACAAAACCATTTTCCTTAAAACAGGCAAGCTGATCTTCCGGCAGTTTATACTCTTCCCACTCAGCGGGAGTGGCCGGCCACCGGAAAACATCAGCTATCAATTGGTGCACATTACTCAGGTCTTTTACAGGCATAAAGAATATTTTATTGAAATTAATCAATTTGACCAGCAAGTAAATTGATTTGTTAGTTTTACCCTTTAACCATTCATGACTCCTGGAAAATGATTAACTGGATAATCAAAAAATTTGATGAACTGACAGTGCATGAATTGTATGCCCTCCTTCAGTTACGCAATGAGGTATTTGCAGTGGAGCAAAATTGTGTGTATCCTGACATGGACAATAAAGACCAGCCTGCTTTTCACCTGATGGGCTGGCAGGATGGAAAACTGCTCGCTTATACCCGTCTGCTTCCTCCTGGTACAGCCTGCGCCGAGCCTTCTATCGGAAGGGTAGTTACTTCACCGGCTGCCAGGGGCAGCGGTGCCGGAAGGGCATTAATGCAGCGTTCGATTGATGTAAGCCGCCGGCTATTCGGTCCTCTACCGATAAAAATAGGCGCCCAGCTTTATTTGCATCGTTTTTATTCATCACTTGGTTTTAAACAAACCAGTGATGTTTACCTCGAATACGGCATTGAACACATTGAAATGCTGCTTGCGTAGTTTTTTTTTGTAGAATCACTAGGTAGAAAGCCTGTAAAAAATTCCGCCGTTAAAAAAAAGGCGGTTTAGCTTTTCTTTTGGTTTTTTCTTTTTCTATTTTGTTTCTGAAATCCAATAGAAGAAAAACCAGAAATCTGATACCAATGAGAACAAGTGTACCCCTTGTACGGTTACCCGTACTTATTATATGCTTATTCATTACTTTCTCCGCATCTCCGCAATCGGTAAGTGTAGCCGATGGCAAGATTGAACTGGGTGTGGGCATCGGCCCTTCTTTTTTCCTCGGCGACCTCGGTGGCAGTAAAGGAATCGGTAAAACATTCGTAAAGGATGTTGATTTTCCCCTTACCAAACTTTGTAAAGGCTTATATGTAAACATATACCCAACAGAATGGCTGGGTTTTCGTTTAGCCGGAAACCTGGGTCAGCTTGAGGGAGATGATGCCCAGGCTCCAAACAAAGGAGGTGCAGAAAGATTCCGCCTGTACAGAAATCTCAAGTTGAAATCAACCCTGTGGGATGCCTAAATCATTCCAACTTGCCGCTTATTCTTACAGTGCCGGTTGGGTTGGTGGCAATTTTAATATTCTTCCTTCTTTAGCGATCATTGGTGCTCTTGCTGGTTTGTATGGCCTCTATCTGCTATACCTTGGTCTGCCAAAAATGAAAAAAACGCCCCAGGAGCAGGTAAACGGCTATTTTGTGGCAAGTCTTATTGCGATGATTGTTGCATCTTTTGTTATCGGTTTAATTCTGACTTCAATCATTATTGAGAATCCGGGAAGAACTGGTGGAAAATATCTTTTGTATCTGGAGGATTTGGTGGCGAAGATTTTTCAATAAATGGGATGCATGAATTAGGAATTGTAACATTTTTTGGATTTATCGGAGCAGGAATTATTACCTTGATAAGATTAATATCTTTTCTTGGAGACAATAGAAATACATATGAAAGACAGTTTAAAATAATTTCTGCTGCATGCTTCGCTGTTGCAGGATTAATTGCATTAATTCAACTACTTCGTGTAACAGGTTATACTTCTTTTCACATATATACTTCTTTTGGATTATACTTGGCAATTTTAGCAGGTGTTGTAGGGGCGGCTTTTGTTTATATTTTGAAACCTGAACAACTGGAAAAGAAATAACCGCTTTCTTCGCCTTAATCAAAAAATGATTAATAACATCACTTAAATGTGTGTCTTTAATATTGTAATTCCTTTAGTAAATACTGAGCTGTATAGCTTTGTTTATTCTTCACCAGTTCTTCCGGCGCCCCTTCAAATAAAATTTTTCCTCCACCATCCCCGCCTTCCGGTCCGAGGTCAATGATGTGGTCGGCCACTTTTATGACATCCATATTGTGTTCTATCACCAGCACGGTGTTGCCGCGGTCAACCAGTTTATTCAATACATCCAGTAAATGCTGAATATCTTCAAAATGCAAGCCCGTCGTGGGTTCATCCAGTATATAAAATGTTTTGCCTGTATCCTTTTTTGATAATTCGGTAGAAAGCTTCACCCGCTGCGCTTCTCCCCCGCTGAGGGTTACTGCTGACTGACCCAGTGTGATGTAACCCAGCCCCACTTCTTCCAACACTTTTATTTTACGATACAGATAAGGTACATTCTGAAAAAATTCCACCGCTTCTTCCACCGTCATCTCCAGCACATCGGCAATGGATTTTCCTTTGTATCGTATCTCCAGTGTTTCCCGGTTATATCGTTTCCCGTTGCATTTTTCACAATGCACATATACATCCGGCAGAAAATTCATCTCAATAACCCTCATGCCTCCGCCTTCACACACATCACAGCGGCCGCTTTTTACATTAAAAGAAAAACGGCCTGCATTGTAGCCCCTTATTTTGGCTTCGGGTATGGAAGCAAACAGGATCCTTATATCGGTAAAGAAACCGCAATAGGTGGCGGGGTTGCTCCGCGGTGTACGGCCGATCGGCGACTGATCAATCTCAATCACTTTATCAATATGTTCCAGTCCCTTTATGGATTTATATTCCAGCGGCACCGCCTTTGACCCGTAAGCATGTTTGGAAAGAATAGGATATATCGTTTCATTTATTAATGTGGATTTTCCGCTGCCGCTTACCCCGGTAACGCAAATAAATTTTCCCAACGGCAGTTTTACATCCACCTGCTGCAGGTTATTACCACTGGCACCCCTGAGCTCAAGAAACTTTCCATTGCCCTTTCTTCTTTCCTTGGGTACGGCTATTCGATGATGGCTGTTCAGGTAGCCGGCTGTAAGTGTATCCATTTTCAAAATATGCTCCGGTTGTCCTTCGGCTACAATTTTGCCTCCATGAAATCCGGCCCTGGGCCCGATATCAATCAAATGATCTGCAGAAAGCATAATATCCTTATCATGCTCCACCACCAATACACTGTTGCCGATATCTCTCAGGTTTTTCAGGGCATCAATCAGCCGGTGATTGTCCCGCTGGTGCAGGCCAATGGATGGTTCATCCAGGATATAAGTAATGCCCTGCAGTTGTGACCCTATCTGAGTGGCCAGGCGAATCCGCTGCGACTCTCCGCCGCTCAGTGTTTTGGAAGGGCGGTGCAGGGTAAGATAAGTTAGCCCCACATCGAGCAAAAATTGCAGCCGCTCCCGTATTTCCTTTAATACATCCTTCGCAATTGCCTTTTGTTTGTTATCCAGCATCAGTTCAATACCATCGAACCAGGCAGCCAGGTTATCCAGGTTCATATTGCTGAGCTCCGCAATATCTCTTCCATTTACTTTAAACCAGAGGCTTTCCTTTTTCAGCCGGGCGCCTTTACAGGTTTCGCATAGCGCCAGTTCCATATATTTTTCCACCCACTCCCTTAAAAAATCAGTACTGTGTGGTGAAATAAACCAGCGTTTCAACATGGGCATGATGCCTTCATAACTGCCCGTATATTCAAGCGGAACAGAATCATCCTGTTCATCCACGGTAAGCGAAGGGTTGATACCCTTATCTCCATAGAGTAAAAGGTTAAGTTGGATTGGGGTCAGTTCTCTAACGGGCTTATCGAGGCTGATCTTGTTTTTCCTGGCAAACTCAATCACTTGCTGAAACACACTGGCATCCCTTTCCTCACCCAGCGGGGCAATGCCCCCTTCCCTGATAGATAAACTTTTGTCAGGCAGCACAAGATCCATACTGATGGTGTACACGGTGCCAAGCCCTTTGCAGGCGGGGCAGGCGCCGTAAGGAGAATTGAATGAAAAAGAATTGGGCGAGGGCTCTTCATAGCTGATACCGGTATCTTCACACATTAACAATTTGGAATACTCCACAAACTGTTTGTCGTCTACCAAAAGAAACATAAGGTCTTTACCCAGTTTCAATGTTTGCTGAACGCTCTGGCTGAGCCTCGCCTTCAGATCATCTGTTACCTGCAGGCGGTCCACCACCAGTTCAATATCATGAATAACATACCGGTCCACCTGCATTTTGGGAACGATATCCTTAATTTCTCTGTCTACCCTTACTTTCAAAAAGCCTTTTTTTCGTACATCCTCAAAAAGTTCCCGGTAATGGCCTTTTCTTCCCCGTACAAGCGGGGCAAGTAAAACGATTCTTCTGCCATAATACTTATTAAAAATATTTTCTACTATTTCCTCTTCAGTCCACTTCACCATCCGTTTGCCGGTAATATAGGAAAATGCTTCACCGATGCGGGCAAAAAGCAACCGAAGGAAATCATAAATCTCCGTGACGGTACCAACCGTTGAGCGGGGATTTTTGCTGGTGGTTTTCTGTTCAATGGAAATGACCGGAGAAAGGCCGGTGATCTTATCTACATCCGGCCGCTCCATATCGCCAATGAATTGCCGGGCATAAGCCCCGAATGTTTCCATATACCTCCGTTGCCCTTCCGAATAAATTGTATCAAAGGCCAGCGAGGATTTGCCGCTGCCGCTGATGCCGGTGATGACCACCAGTTTGTTCTTGGGAATGGAAATATCAATATTCTTCAGGTTATGCACCCTTGCCCCAAACACTTCAATTGTATCATGAGCGGGAAGCGCTATATCTTTTCCGTTGTTACTGCTCTTTGCCATACGACAGCAGGCGAAGATACTGATTCGGTATTTTTTAATCCCAAGGGAGTTGGTGGAAACATTTTAAAAATGAAAAGGTTGTAACAATCTTTCCTGTTAGTATGATCCGTTACATAAAAGCAAGTTATCCACAAATATTTATTCTGGCACAGTATTTTGAAGTGTAGCCCGGAGTACTGTAAGCTCCCCCAAACTTCGGCCAGTAGGATTTAGAGTTAATGATCGATTTGTTAACTTAAAATTTTACAAACATGAAAAAGCGATTCACCGAAACACAGATTGTTTCAGCTATCAAGCAACAGGAAGCGGGCGTTCCCGTAAAAGACATTTGCCGGGAAATCGGCATCAGCGATGCAACTTTTTACAACTGGAAGGCTAAGTATGGCGGTATGGAAGCCAGCGATGTAAAACGCCTGAAAGAGCTGGAGGCAGAGAACGCTCAGCTTAAAAGCATGTACGCTGAAGCTTCTATTGAAAATCGTGCCCTTAGGAACCTACTCGAAAAAAAGCTCTAACGCCCCAGGAGAAACGGGAAGCTGTTGATTTTTTAACGCAAGAAGAACAGCTTAGTAACCGAAAGGCGTGTAAACTGATGGGTATCTCCCGAACGACCTGCCAGTATAAAGCGAAACCCAAGGACGATAGCGACCTTCAAAATGCGCTTACCGCGTTGACTACCAAGCATGTATCGATTGGCTTTTGGCAATGCTACTATCGCTTGTGGAACAGAGGGTACACATGGAATCACAAACGTGTTTACCGGGTTTATACAGACATGAAACTGAACATACGTCGCAGAGCTAAACATCGTATACCTCAACGCATAAAGCAACCGTTAATGATACCCACCGGGCCTAATCAGGTATGGAGTATTGATTTTATGAGCGACCGGTTGGTTGACGGGAGAAAATTCCGACTGTTTAATGTCATCGATGATTTTAACCGGGAATCTCTGGCGATTGAAGTGGACACCTCCCTTCCCGCGCTACGGGTGATAAGAGTGCTTGAAAAGCTGATTGCTGAACGGGGATGTCCGGCTGCGATCCGCTGCGACAACGGCCCTGAATTTATCAGCCACTTGCTTGAAGAATGGTGCCAACATGAAAGCCGTCGCATCAGTCTTCAGTTTATGCAACCAGGGAAACCCATGCAAAATGCATTAATCGAGCGCAAGAATGGAAGCTTCCGCAGGGAGTTGCTGAATGCGTATTTATTTTACAGCCTGAACGAAGTAAGAGTTCTAAGCGAAGAATGGCGCCAGGATTACAACACCGAACGACCGCACAAATCGCTGGGCTATCTGTCGCCGCTAAAGTACGCAGCACTGAAATATAGCCAGGCAGCTTTATCCACACCCGCAAGCGGAGATCCATCAAAAATCGCAGCGCAGCGGGTCGTGGATAAAGCGGTAAGAGAAAATGAACTACCTTCAAAACTCTAAGTCTGACTGGCCCTAAAAAGGGGGGAGCTTACAACTTCTTCCAACTTTGAACGAACAGAAGAAATTCTTTTTGAAATATCATTGTATTTGGGACACCTATTGGAAATCACACCACTTTTCCAAAATCGTTCCTCTATGAACTGATGAGTTGGGAACCTCTTATAAGAACCTTTATACTTGTATTGTAAGTAGAGGGGACAAACCTTCTTACCCCCAACCATTTTCCCATCGGATTTGATGATAACCAATGAAACACCCATAGAAATGAAATTCTATATACAATTTAAGAAATCTTGAGAAAAAGGTTATGATATGGGTTATGAATAAATAAATAAAAATAACCCTTTCATAATACATTGTAATTTAATGATATACAAGGGTTATTTTTTTATTTGTCGGGAGGACAGGATTCGAACCTGCGACCCCGTGGTCCCAAACCACGTATTCTACCGGGCTGAACTACCTCCCGTTCCGTTTGCGAAAAATGGAGTGCAAATATACAGCCCGGATGGTTAACAACCGGCTTATTTTAAACGAATCAGGTATCACATCGCATGCACTTTATTCTGCAGTTCCGTAACATATTTCGATGAAAGCTCCTTCAGCTCATTTACCATCTGCTGGGCTTTTGTTTTGTCACGCTGATCAATATAGAGCAGGGCCAGGTAGTAGCGGCCATTTTCATTCTTCGGGTTAAGGGAAAGGGCTTTGAGAAGTTTTTCCTCCGCTTCTGTGTACAACTTTGTCTTAAAAAGGCTGTAACCGAGTTCCACATAGGCCGCTGTATAGGTGTCTTCTTCTTCGATTGCAATGCGAAGGTAAGGTATGGCTTCGCTGTATTTCTGCTGAGCGTTAAGACAAAAACCGATCCCGAAACAGGCTTTCCGTTCCCTTGGTTTTACTTCCAGCGCTTTCCGGTACCACTTCATGGCCTCCTCCCGGTCCTTTTTCCGGTCGCGGTACACTTCGCCGATACCGTTGTAGGGTATATGGCTTTTCGGATCCAGTTCTATTGTTTTTTTGTAATAATTGATCGCCTCTTCTTCTTTCTTTAATCTAGCATGGGCAAAACCCAATTCAAGCCAGGTGTTGATATATTTTGTATGGAACCTGAGTGATTGGCTCAGCGTAAAAACTGCGCTGTCAAATTTTTTCACCGCATTATAACAATAACCTTTTCGGTAAAAATAGAGATAATCCCGGATGCTGTCCTTTGCAAACCGCTCATAATTGCTGAAATGGAGCAATGCTTTTTCGTAGTCATCCCGGTCATAAAGAATGTAGCCCAGTTCCCGCCAGGCTCCTGAATAATCCGGTTTGTACTGCAGGCATTTGTTAAAGGATTGAAAGGCTGAATCGGGCTGGTTGGTCTTGTTGAATGCCCAGCCAAGTTCAAAATGAACCTTGGGAACAATGGGCCAGCCGACCCTTGCGCTTCGCAGGTTGTTAATGGCGCTGGAATATTCCTTCAGGTCGTTCAGGCACCAGCCCATTTCATAGAGCGCTTCTGTATAACCGGGCTTCAGGACCAGTGCTTTTTTGAATTTATCAATGGCTTCCGGTACTTTCTTTTCCTGCATTAGCTTTATCCCTTCATTGTAAAGTGCGGTGGCATCCTGTGCATTGACAATGGAACCCAATAAAATGACCCCCGCCAAAATGGTGCAATAAAATTTTTTTATTCCGCTAATTTAGTTTCCCAAAAACAGAAGATTATACCCTCCTGCGGGTATCTGTACCAAGAAGGATTTGCAGCCTGTTTGGCTGCATCAGCGTGGTTCCGGGCAGAATTTTAGCTACCCGCCGCCTCCTTACCGGCAATCGTTCACACCCTATCTTTGCCCCATGCTTAACATCTCCCAACGGGGCAAACAAATGCCCCCTTCTCCGATACGGAAATTGGTTCCGTTTGCCGAAGCTGCTAAAAAGAAAGGTATTAAGGTATATCACCTGAATATCGGCCAGCCGGATATTGAAACCCCGCCTGCCATATTGGATGCAGTCCGGCACGCCGACATCAAGGTACTGGAGTACAGCCACAGCGCCGGTAATGAAAGCTACCGCCGCAAACTGGTGCAGTATTACAAAAAAGTAGGGATTGATGTATCACATGAACAAATAATCATCACTACCGGCGGAAGCGAAGCGATCATGTTCGGCTTCTTTACCTGTCTCAATCCGGGTGATGAAGTGATCATACCCGAACCTTTTTATGCCAACTACAACGGTTTTGCCTGTGCAGCCGGAGTGAATGTGGTGCCCATCACAGCCCATATTGAAAATGGATTTGGCCTGCCGCCTATTACTGAATTTGAAAAAGCAATAAGCACTAAAACCAAGGCCATCATCATTTGCAGCCCCAACAACCCCACCGGCTATCTGTACAGCCGGGAAGAAATGCAGGCGCTTAAAGAAATCTGCATCAAATACAATCTCTATCTTTTCAGTGATGAGGCTTACCGGGAGTTTGGCTATGACGGGGATTATGTAAGTGCCATGCACCTCAAAGGTTTGGAAGAACATGTAGTACTGATGGACACCATTTCCAAACGGTACAGTGCCTGTGGTGCAAGATTGGGCGCCTTTGTTACCAAAAATAAAGCGGTGTATGATGCCGCCATGAAGTTTGCGCAGGCAAGATTAAGTCCTCCGGGTCTTGCGCAAATTATGGGTGAGGCTGCGGTTGATCTCCCTTCTTCCTATTTTGATGAACCCAAAGCTGAATACCTTTCAAGGAGAAACCTGCTGGTGAGCAAACTAAATGCCATGCCCGGCGTGTTTTGCCCCATTCCGGGGGGGGCTTTTTATGCCATAGCCCGGTTACCCATTGACGATTGCGACAAATTCTGTCAGTGGTTGTTGGAGGATTTTTCCTACAACAATCAAACGGTAATGCTGGCCCCGGCCACCGGTTTTTACGGCACCCCCGGACTGGGAAAGAATGAAGTAAGGCTGGCCTATGTATTAACCCTTCAGTCCATTAATGCCGCTATGGATTGCCTGGAAAAAGCACTGGAACAATACCCCGGAAGGGTCATCACTGAAAAGGCTGAGGCACTCACAGCAAAATAATTACTGTGCTTAACCTTCTTTTCCGGCTGGGCTATTTTCATTTATATTCGCCCTGTTTTATAACTAAATCATTTTGTATGAAAAAAGCATTCATGCTTTGCCTGGTTATTTTATTTGCAGGTTTTGTTGCACTGGCACAGCAAACAATAAACGGGAAAGTTACAGACCCTAATGGATTGCCGCTGGCAGGTATCTCCATTCTGTCTAAAAAAACAGGAAAGGGTACACAAACTGCAGCAGACGGAACATTCCGCCTGCAAGTGGCCGCTGATGATGAACTGCAGATAACCGGTATAGGCTATGCTCCGCAAACAATAAGCACCGGCAGCAATACGGTAATCAACATCACCCTGAGCCAGTCAGTGGAAGAACTGGGTCAAGTGGTGCTGGTGGGCACCCGCCGTTTTGGCCGGGTAAAAACAGAAACCACTGCCCCGGTGGATGTCATCAATGTGGGGCAGGCCACAGCGCCTACTGCCCGGATGGATCTTACCTCCGTACTCAATTATGCAGCGCCTTCATTCAACTACAATAAACAAAGCGGCAGCGATGGAGCCGATCATATTGACCTTGCTACACTAAGAGGTCTTGGTCCCGATCAGACCCTGGTTTTAGTAAACGGCAAACGCCGCCATCAAACAGCCTTCGTAGCTGTATTTGGTACCAGGGGCAGGGGTAATTCCGGTACCGATCTGAACGCCATTCCCGCAAGTTCAATTGACCGGGTGGAGATATTAAGAGACGGCGCTTCTGCGCAGTATGGCTCTGATGCTATTGCCGGAGTGATGAACCTGATTTTAAAAAGATCCACCAAAAAACTCACAGGCAATATGGGCTGGGGCGGCTATCTTGACCCCAAGTTCAACACGGCTTACGCCGAAGACCTGCTGACACAATATGAATCAGCCAAAAAATCAGACGGCAATTCATTTTCCGCCAACCTCAATTATGGTTTGCCCATTGGTAAAAAAGGCGGATTTATCAACCTTACCCTTGATGCGCTGACCACCGGCAAAACATTCCGCCAGGCGCTTGATACTTCGGACTATTATAATAATGATGACGCCATGTATATTGATATTTACCGCCGCGGCCATGGCGATGCTTCGCTGGATATGATCGGCGGGGCATTGAATATGGAAATTCCGACGAAGGGAAATGCCATATTCTATTCTTTCGGCACTTATAATTACAAATCATCCGATGCCTTTGCCTTTACCAGGAACTGGTCGGCAAAGCCCGACCGTTTCCCTACAGATGTCGGCGGTAACCTGATCTTTGTAAACGGTATTATGAAAAACAGCAATGACGGAGAAACCTATTTCTCGCCGCATATCCAGACAAAGATCAATGACATCTCATACACTGCCGGAGTGAAAGGTGTGGTTGACGGGTGGAACTGGGATCTGAGCAACACCATCGGCCGCAACGATTTTCACTTTTACGGCGACAAAACATTTAACGCATCAGTGGGCGCCACACAAACACATTTTGATGACGGCGGTTTTAAATTTCTGCAGAATACCACCAACCTCAACTTCAGCAAGGCAATTTCTGATAAATTCAATTTTGCCATAGGCGCTGAAACCCGTTACGAGAGGTACCAGATATATGCAGGTGAAGAAGCCTCCTACAGGAATTATGATCCCAGCGGTAACAAAGCCACCGGGGCACAGGGTTTCCCGGGTTATCAGCCCAACGATGAAGTAAAAGCCAAGCGGAACGTTGTGGGTTTGTATGTCGATGCGGAATATGATGTAACCAGCAAATGGCTGGTGAACGGAGCTGTGCGTATTGAGAACTACAGTGACTTTGGTTTTACCAGCAATTACAAATTCGCCACCCGTTTTAAAGCTTCTCCAAAACTTAACCTGAGAGGCTCGGTTAGCACCGGTTTCAGGGCGCCATCCTTGCAACAAATCAATTTCAGCTCCACCTTTACCACCGTGCAGGCCGGTATCATTGCTGAAGTAAAGATTGCACCCAACTACAGTTCCATTACCAAAGCGGCCGGCATTCCTGAATTAAAACAGGAAGAAAGCGTAAATGCCAGTGTGGGTTTTGCCTGGCAGCCTGCCAAAGGCTTTAATGTAACCGTTGACGGATACTGGGTACAGGTAAAAGACCGGGTGGTGATCAGCGGGCAGTTTGACGGCAGCGATCCCAACCTGGATGCAGGACTGCGGGCGCAAATGGCTGCACTGAATGTCAGCTATGCACAATTTTTTGCCAATGCCGTAAACACCACCAATAAAGGAGTTGACATTGTACTTGATTACACAAAACGCTGGGGCCATCATCGTATTAAAGGATTGTTTGCCGGAAATTTCCAGAGTATGGAAATTGACAAGATCAATGTGCCACCTAAACTATCGGGTTCTGATTTCCTGAAACAAACTTTCCTGAGCGACCGTGAACAGAAATTCATTCTTGCTTCTGCCCCCAATACCAAATTTGCGTTCAACCTGGAGTATGGCCATCAGGAGCTAACTGTCGGCACCCGGTTCACTTATTTCGGTGAAGTAACGCTGCTGGGTTACGGTCAGGACGGGTTAGGTATCAATCCGATGGTTCCGCTGGATAATGGCAGCGGCGATGTGCCTGACCGGTATAATTATTCAGGCAAACTGGTTACCGACCTCTATGCCAGTTACCAGCTCAATAAAAATTTCACCATTTATATCGGGGCAGATAACCTGCTGAATGTACATCCTGATTTTGGCGTGGTGAAAGGCGCCAAAGACTGGGCCTATAATACAGAAACCGGCGGAGCATGGGATGCGGTGCAAATGGGTTTTAACGGCAGGCGTTTATTTGCAAGGCTTGCTTTCAGTTTTTGATAAAATGATGTTTGCTGTTAAACCGCTTCGGGAACGGGGCGGTTTTTTTATCTTTAGGATACGCAAAATTAGCCCGCCAAAAACCTTACCATGAAAAGAATCCTTTCCATTGTCATTTTCATTAAAACTGCTTCCTTCCTGGCGGCGCAAACTACCACAGAATATACCCAGTTATTAAGCCGCTACGAACAATGGAAAGCTGCACAATATAAGACCGGCAAATATGCAACTCCCGGTAACTGTAAAAATGGACATTGTGATCAATGAGGGATACAAGGACCCGATGGCAGGGATACCGAAAGAAATTTCGATTCATTATTCTGACATTAATGGTGATGGAAAACTGGATGCTTTAATAACTTTTCACCCGGTGCAGTGTGATGGCGGTAATGCAATGATGAATGCCCAGTCAAGGCTGCTGATTATATCAAAAGGTTCTTCCTGGGTTACCGATGATAAGTTTATTGAAAGCATTGAAAGCAAAAAAGACGGCTGGCTGTCGGTAAGCGGCGTTACGGAAGGCACCATCTTCGGCACCTATTACGAATATGCCGCTGATGACGGCCGTTGCTGCCCCAGCATTAAAAAATCCTTTACATTAGACTATAAGACGAGGAAGCTCACCATAGATAATGAATAAGGAAGTAAATTAAACCGCTTTAACTTCTAATCAGTTTTACTTTTTCCCTCAATAATTCCGGTAGAAAATTTTTGTTCAACAGTGAAAATAAAACAGGCGGTGCTGGATCATCATCAAATGCATTCAGCGTTAGCCTCCACCAGCCTACGTTTTTCCACTTACCGAGTTTAAACCCTACTTGTTCATAGGTGGCAAAATATTTGAAGCCGAAATTTTCATGAAAGGCCACACTTTTTTCATTGGGTAGATTAATAACGGCATACACATTGCGAAAGCCCTGCCTTTTCAAAATCTCAAACAATGCAGCATATAAGGCCTGAGCCACACCCATCCGTTGAAAATCATTATGTACATATACGGAACACTCCACACTCCATTGGTAAGCCGTTCTTTCCCGGTAGCGGGAAGCATAAGCATAGCCGGCAAGGATGCCGTTTATTTCATAAACCAGCCAGGGCCAGCTTTGTAAATAATCTTCTATCCTTTCACCAAATGCGGCCACAGAGGGCAGTTCAGTTTCAAATGTGAATGAAGTATTTTGGATATAGGGAACATAAATATCCAGGATACCCTTTGCATCATCAGCAGCAGCAAGGCGAATAACCGGCGCCATAGAAACAGTCAGTTATAATTTTTATTCTGCAGGCTTTATCACCTGTATCTTGTCTTTGTTTTTTCCTGCAATAAAACAACGGTTCCCCTTGATGGAAATGCTTTCCAGGCATTTTACATCGCCCGGTACATAAAACCCGGATTCGGTAACCGGTACCGGTTTAAAATCGCCTTTCCCGTTTCCAAAGAGCAGCAATCCGATGCCAGCATCATTCCTTCCTGTTTCCACTTCCGTGCTGTAATCATTGCCCGCCAGTAATAAATCGAGGTTACCATCCCGGTTTATGTCCATGCACTGAATTGCTTTAACCGGGAAAAACTGTGCTTCCGGTGGCAAAATTTTTAAGGTGAAATCAGCCCTTCCGTTGTTAATAAAAACAAGGCTGCTCATATTATTGGCAAGAAAAGAACTTGCTTTCGCCAGTTGTTCTGGGGTAAATATATCAGTTACCGTGGCACCTGAATACTGGTTATAGCGCAAATATTTCTTCCGCAGGTAGGGCATCTGGTCAAGCACATAATCCCGTATGGAGATGGGATAACTGTTATTTTTTACATAGGTGCTGATCAGGCAGTCGGTGCTTCCGTTGTTGTCAAAATCACTGACCACCATGGTAACCGGCTTTTCAAAAGTTCCCATATAGCGGGTATTCAGGCCCAGGTTGCCGGCAATGATATCCAAATCTCCGTCATTATCCAGGTCGGCAAACTGCAGCTTATTCCACCAGCCATAGGTTTGCGACATCCCATAAGGCGCTGCATCCAGCCCGTCTTTATTGCCATAATAAATGGAAACAAGCATCCACTCACCGGCCAGCACTAGGTCAAACCAGCCGTTTTTATCAAGGTCAACCCAATGGGCCGATTTAATCATGCCAGCTTTTTTCAATTGGGGTGGTGTAATGTCTTTTACTTCACCATTAATGATAGTCAGCAGAAAACTTTCCGGTATAAGCCCGTAATTACCAGGACTGGTGGAGCCCCCGATGAAAATATCGGCATTGCCATCTTCATTATAATCAGCAACGGCTATTGCATTGCTGCTGGTATTCAATATTCCGGTTTTGTAAGCTGCAAATACCCCGGTGCCGTCATTCCTGTAAAACCTGACGGGGTACATACTCGTATTCCTGGCATAATCATTTCCACCTGAAGTAATGATCATATCCCTGTTGCCATCCCTGTCAATATCAATAAAAGCAATAGCTCCGTCTTCATATTTTTTGTCGGCAGCAAGGGCCGGCTGTGGCTTTTGATTAAATGACCCATCGGCCTGCTGGAAATAAACAGAAGCTGCAACATCTTTGGCACCCCCCACCACAAAGTCATCCAGACCATCTTTGTTCAGATCAGCCACGGCAATGCAAGGCCCCAGTTGTGAAAATCGGTGAGGAAGCAAAGGCTCAAGTTTAAAATCTATATAAGGATTCTCTGTATACAGGTGATTTATTTTAGTGGCAGGGGTTATATCTTCAAAATACCGGGAAACTTTCATCCCTTCCTGAACCGGCGTCTTTGCATTTGTATAATCCATTTGCAAATTCTCCCCGGCCCGGGCATTTTCTTCCTGGGTTTTCCCGTCAGGCCATGTTATCAGTACCCTGGCAGATGGATTTCTTCCGATACCAATCACCATTTTATTGTCATTGTTTGACAGGTAGCCCCGCATCGTATTGGCAACGAAATAATACTTGTTATGATCCGGTGTTGAAACCCGGATCTTTGCCCCCAGCCCGTTTCTGTTCTGCAAAGGTCCATTGAGGCTGATGGAAACGGACCGGTTCTCACCTTTTTCTGAAGTGTTGTTTTTGTAAATAAAAGCGTAGTCGTTCACATTGTTCACAATGATTTCAAGGTCGCCGTCATTATCCAGGTCAGCATAAGCAGCACCAAAGCTCCATGCCGGATGATCGAGGCCGCTTTCTTTGGTTTCCCTTCTGAAATCAAAATTCCCGTAATTCTTAAAGTAACTTTTCAGCACTTTTACAGACGGGATAACAGCTAACAGTTTCAGCACATCATCCTGGCTGCCGGTTTTGATCAGGGCCTTTTTTACCGAATCCATTTTGAAGCGTACATAATCCATATCGGTAATGTCACGCATATAGCCATTGGCGATGTAGATATCTTTCATGCCATCGTTGTCAAAATCATTCATCAGTACTGCCCAGCTCCAGTCGCTGAATGCAGTACCGGTATAATAACTGATGTCAGAAAAACTGCCATTGCCGTTATTCAGTTGCAATACATTTTTTACATACTGATAGCCGTACCCGTACTTCACCACTTTTTCAAACTCGTCATAATTATTTCCCCTTCTCAGTTGTTTTTGGCGGTAATTACCTTCGGGCAGCATATCGGTTGTCATCAGGTCGCTGAAACCGTCATTATTGATGTCGGCATAATCAGTGCCCATAGAAGAATAAGAGCCATGCCGGAAGAATTTGTCGAATTCATTTACAAATTTTCCCTTGCCCTTGTTGATAAAAAGATAATCCGGTTCCAGGTAATCATTGGCCTGGTAAATATCAACAAGGCCGTCATCATTAAAATCTTCGAGGATGGCGCTGAGGCCGAATGCACGGGTGGCCAGACCGGCCTGTGCGGTTTTGTTTACAAACTTGCCGTTTACATTTTCGTAATACTGGTCAGACTCATACGGCGTTGGTTTATCCTTTACAGCTACCAGTTCACCTTTTTTGTTATAGGTAAGATGAATGGTTTTGGCAAAATTTAAATTGTAAGGATGATTAAGAACCAGCAGGTCAAGGTCGCCGTCACCGTCGAGATCATTAAAATAAGCACACATGGAAAAGCCTTCGTCGTCCACGCCGTATTCCGTTGCTCTGTTAGTAAAAGTTCCGTTCTTGTTATTGATGTAAAGAATATTTTTGCGCAGTTTGGGATTAGCAGCAACGGATTTACAGACATAAATATCCAGCCAGCCATCATTGTTAATGTCTGCCATTACAGCCCCGGTCTTATACCCGCCTCCTCCGTTTACACCGGCTGCTGCTGTTACATCTTTGAACTTTAAATTACCCTGATTAATATAAAGTTTACAGTCGCCCACATTGGAAGTGAAATACAAATCACAAAGCCCGTCATTGTTTACATCGCCGGCTGAAACACCGGCGCCGTTATAGAAGTATTCATAACTCACTACATTCAGGTGCTTGCTGTCCATGATTTCATTTACAAACTGCACACCGGTGGAATCGGCCGGCAGCAACGAAAAAAGTTGGGTTTGCGCCTGCAGGTACAATCCCGGCAAAACCAGTAATGACAATAAAACTTTTATTGTTCTTGGCATCATACTAATTATTCACTTTAAGTTTTCCCAGTATGTAGTTACCGATCCCCTTTCCCTGGTCAATGCTATTGTTCAGGGCTTCCATGAAATGAATACCACCGTAAAACCGGCTGATGGAAGCCTCATCTGCAGCCTGCCTGAAACTCTGAAATTTCCTCGGCGGAAGGTTGATATACATTTCACTGGAATCAACAAAAGAATAGGGCTGGCGGATAACTGCCATAAGTATAGTAGCCGATGTGCTGCTGATAACACTGTGACCGCTGGGGTATTCAGGAAAAGGCGGGGTCTCGATATAAGGTTTCCATTTGGGGCTGATGAGTTTGTTGATATAAGTTTCAGGCCGTAGGGTATTATACAGGTATTTGTCAGTCCAGCAGCTTAAAAAACCTTCGTAGAGGCCAATGGCTACAAGGGTGTAGATTTTTGCAGACTCCGATTCATTTAGCTGCCTGTTTTTAATGGCCTGCCCGGTTATGCGTATCCAGTGCCCGCCGGGAGACACCTTATGGATAAAGTAAGTAAAGTGCCCTGCTGACCGGGTAATGTTGGGATTGCAATCCCAAAACTGAGCAATCATTCTTTTAACTGTATCCAGTTTTTTCGACTGGGTATAAACCTGCAGTGCGCTTCTGTAAAAAGCGGAATTTTTCTGTTCTTTGTATTTCAGCGGAAATACAGCTCTTACTTTATTGCTGCTGTCAAACACCAGCGACCGCATAAGCGGCCAGTTGGGCTCCACGGCATTGGCATAATCCGGCGCTGTAGGCTGCCATGCACCGGCAGAGTCAACTACAATATAACGGGTAAGAGTCCGGGTATAATCATAATTGTCCTGCCTTAACCAGGCAATGATATGACCGGCTGCCTGTTTACCAAAAACAACAGAGTTTTGCAATAACACTGTGTCATTGTTGTTTGTTAACAACCATCCTGAAGTTTCTTTACTCACAAAATCATCCACCATATACTCACTGTAAATCATCCTGCGGGCCACTGTAGCAAAAGCTACCAATGCGGAAACGGAATAGTCAACCTTATTGAGCGGACCCGGCATTTTTGTTAACTCGTTTAGCTGGCCGGCCAGTGATTTTAATTTATTATCCTTAAAACAAAGCACTTCATAAGCGGCAATATTCGGATAAACCTGTATTCGGCTGGCTACCGGGGGTGTAAAGAGGTCTTCCATGATTATCTCAACCAGTTTTTCATTGCAGCGGAAGAGATAATTGCCTTTATCCAGCTGGCTGTGTGCAATTGAAGTAATAAACAGAAAGAAGAAAAGAAACTTAAATTTTCCCTGCATGCTTTGTTTTAATTAACAAGTACGGGCAAGTTAATCAATTTTTGACCGGCCAATAAAAACAGCCTGTCTCCTATAAATAAAAAAAGCCCTGAATATCAGAGCCTTTGGTACCGGGGAGCAGTCCCGATAGCCATCGGGATGAACAGCCGTTTATCATCCGCAATACAAATAGCGGCTTTGTCGAAACTAAAAAAGGCTGCCATTTATTTATGACAACCTTTGAGTACCGGGGAGCAGACTTGAACTGCCGACCTCAGGGTTATGAATCCTGTGCTCTAACCAGCTGAGCTACCCCGGCATAGGGCTTGTCCGCCGAAGTTTTTAACGAAGGCGGGCGGCAAAAATAATGGATTCATGCTGTTTTTAAAAAAGAAACCCCGTCTTCGCCGAAGCGAGACGGGGCCCTGTCCGAAACCGTCCTTAATTATGGTTACTTTTTTGCAACGTCAAACTTTTTGAAGATTGAACGTACGGCATATTGAATTTCTTTGTTTGTAAGGTTTTTACTGTTTACCTCTTCCGTTGTCCATCCCTGCCAGATGGTTTTATCGGTTTTTGCATCAATCATGGTAATGGTTACAGTACCCTCCCGAACGGGCTGTTCAGTTCTTTCGTAACCGATAAACTGCGGCGGATAATAAATGGTAGTATACCGGCGGGTGTAGGGATTATACACAATTCTTGAAAAAGGCCTTGAGTAAACTGGGTTGTTGTTTTCTTTCGTTGTTCTTTCCACCAGTACGTCATAACTCAGCAGTACATCCGGCCTGTGCTTTACTTCCCTCCATCCGGCTGTTTTTCCCATCTCAGCGCTTACAGCTTCTTTGATGCGGCGTTCGGTCAGGTCATTTATGCGGTTACGGTCATTATGTCCTTCGCCATCTTTATCCAGCCAGGCAAAAGTTTTATAACTGCGAAAATCAGCGGTATCGTCTTTTTCAAAATGCGCCGTGGATGCACAACCTGCCAGCAGGAAGACGAATACAGAATACATACTCCACAGCATCGTTTTCTTCTTCATGGTATCTCCTTTTTAATTTTCTCAGAAACGGGTGTTTCTCAAAAGCAAAGGAGGTATTGGTCAATCCATACTATAAACGGAAAAAATGGTGCCGGGATTCCTAATAACTTGTGAAAATAGAGTTATGATTTTACGGTGGCCGGTTATCAGCTCAGCCCGGTTTCATAATGCTGATCGGGAATCTCCACATCAGCAAATCCCTTTTTTAACAGGCGGCGCCTGAATTCCTGCTGCACTTCATATTCACCATGCACCAGGAAAAGTTTTTTAACCTGCCGGGTATCCTGGCAGGCCAGCCACTGGCACATATCTTCATAATCGCCATGGGCACTCATGCTGCGGATGGATCCGATCTCCGCATGCACTTCATGCTGCACCCCGTAGATACTGACTTCTTTATCTCCGTTTAACAGTCGGCCGCCTAATGAACGGGGTTCGCAATAACCGGTGAAAAGTATGGTGTTGCGGCTGTTCTCAATATTGTTACTGATATGATGCTGCACCCTTCCTGCATCGGCCATACCGCTGGCGGAAATGATGACCAACGGCCCGTTCATGAAGTTAAGCTGCTTGGATTGCTCTACCGTTTTTACATATTTCAGTCCCTTAAATGAGAAAGGGTCGTTGTCAGACTTCATTACCTGCTGTATCCTTTTATTGAAATACTCAGGATGATTTTTGACTATCTCGGTTGCCTCCACGCTTAAAGGGCTGTCCACATAATAATCCAGGTCCGGCAGCCTGTTCTCCAGTCCAAGCTGGTTGAAGGCATACAGCAATTCCTGCGTACGGCCCACACTGAAAGCCGGAATAATTAGTTTGCCTTTTTTTTGCAAACAGGCTTTTTCTATCCACCGCAGCACCATATCCGGTGTGGTAAGGTTATTATCATGCAGGCTGTTGCCATACGTGGATTCAAGAATGATGTAATCTGCCTGAGGAAAATTCTCCGGTGATTTTAAAATAACATCCCGGTACCGGCCTATATCTCCGCTGAAGGTGATCCGTATTTCCTTGCCATCTTCTCTGATTCGCAGATGAACGGCTGCACTGCCGATGATATGCCCTGCATCAGTGTACATGGCCTGCACTCCTTCTGTTACATCAAACCATTGATTATACGGCTGCTCTATAAAATGATCCGTAGCTTTTTCCGCATCTTCCACCGTATAAAGCGGTTTCAAATAAGGCAATCCTTCAGCAGCTCTTCTCTTGTTTATGTATTTTATATCACCTTCCTGTATTTCGGCCGAATCCCTGAGCATTATGGTTGTCAGGTCTTTGGTGGCAGAGGTACAGAATATTTTTCCGGCAAAACCCTCCGAAATTAAGCGGGGAATAAGACCGCTGTGATCAATATGGGCATGAGAAAGTATCATCACTTCCACTTCTTTCGGATCGAAACCGAAAGTGCGGTTCAACAGGTCAGTTTCCTTACCCATTCCCTGGAACATGCCACAGTCCAGTAAAATTTTTTTCCGGTTTTTGAGTGTCAGCAGGTGTTTGGAACCGGTAACGGTTCTGGCTGCGCCATGGAATGCAATCTTCATACCCCCTCCGCCCCCTGAAGGAGGAACTTAGCCGATCCTCCCAGGAGAGTTTTTATCAGTGAGAAAATTATTTTTTGCTTTTTCTTTTGAATGACCATGTTATAAAAAATTCTGCCACCACATCTCCTGCTTTATCCGTTCCTACCGATTTAGCCCTTACCGATCTGCTTGCTCCTGTTCTGATTGTTTCTTCCACTGCTTTTTGAAAGAGAGGGCCGTCTTCGCAAACAAAGCTTGTTCTGCCGGTTGCTTTTTTAAAATATTCTGATTCCACTTTCACCACCAGCATGGAAACAGGCGGATTGCTTTTATACAAATGCGCCATAGCGAGGGCACCGGTGCTTAATTCGGCAGCCATGCTCAGGCAGGCAAAATAAGTGGAACGAAAAGGGTTTTGTGAAAGCCATTTGTAGGGTACCGTAACCCGGCATTTTTTTTCATCAACCTCCCTTAACCTGACCCCGGCAAAATATGCTGCAGGCAATTTGGAAAACAGAAATATCCTGAATTTGACAGGATGTTTCATCAGTTTGATAAACGCAGCAGTATTGGGATTCATTATTGTTCTTTATAGTTGGAGGGATCAAAACCTTTGGGCGACCAGTCGCTGAAAAAGTCCATTACTTTCTTCCGGTTATAGCTCTTTTGTTCCTCCAGGTATACTGAATTTTGAGTATGCAGTAATGTTCCGTTGCCGTTTAGTATTAAAAAAACAGGAAAGCCAAACCGCTGCGGAAAACCGTATTTCTCTATCGTGGCTTTGTTATAATTTTCCTTGCTGTAATTCAGGTGATACACAACAAAGTTTTGGTTTATTACCGAATCAAGTGCAGAATCGCTGGTGATAAAATCGTTGAACCGGGCACACCATACGCACCAGTTACCTCCTATCTGAATAAAGACATGTTTGTTCTTCTGCTTCGCTTCCTTTACTGCTGCGGCTATACTTTTTTCTGCACCATCTTCCGGCTTGTACAAGCTGAACTTTTTCATGTCCTGTGAAAATGCACTTGCAGCAAGCACCAATATCACACTTAAAAAAACATATTTCATCATAGTTATTGATTTTAGCGCTGAGGCTTTGCAGCCTCTGAGGCGTTTTATCGTTTATCAATCGTAACCACACAAGCCACCGCTTTGTTGCTGTTGGCATCCACTCTAAAATATATGGTGCCGTCAGCCGTGTTATTGAACCTGGCTGAACGTATCATGATGCTTTGCAGCGCTTCATTAACCCTGCTCAGGTAATCGGACCGGCTGCTTTGGCTTATGGCAGCATTCAGTGCATTATACTCCAGTTCATCTTTACTTACCACAATGGCAACCTGGTCGCTGTTACCAATATTATCCGGCCACCAGTACCAGCAACAGAATAATACCCTTACCCTTAAATAAACTCAGCAGCGCAGGAAGAAAGGACATAATCCCCCCGCCTCCGCCACCACCCGGAAAACCCGGCCTTCTTCTCCCTCCGCCACCATCATCATCATCCTGCTGGTTAGGGTCAACAGGGTCATCCGTCATTCTTATTGGCATAACTAACCTATTTAATTGTAAATGTTTTTTAAAAGTAGGAAGTTCAGATGAATTTAAGCTCCCGAAAGCAGCATGGCATAACAATTATTTTTCCCACATTTCTGCAACGAATGAAGTAAAGAATCGTCAACTTTGAGTTGCTTTAATTCATGATATGAGGAACAGTTTTTTTCTTTTGTGCCTTTTTTCGCTTGCATCTCCTGCACAATCACAAAAAGTGAGCAGTAACCTGAAGTTTGAACAGGGCCAGGTGCTTGAAATTACGCTGCAGGTAAAAACCAGTATTGCACAGCAGGCCATGGGCCAGGCCATTGACTTTACGATGGACGCCACCGGCGATCATTTTTATAAAATAACCAATGCCACCGATGACAACACCACCCTGAACCATGGGGTGCAGCGTATCCGGTTTACGTTTGACGGCATGGGGCAAAAGAGAAATTTCGATTCCAACGAGGAAAAAGACCTGAATGGCCCTTTCGGAAAACCGGTAAAAGACCTGCTGGAAAAAAAATATGATATGGTAATTGATCCCGCCGGCCGGGTACTGATGGTGCTTCCTGAAAAAATGGAACTGAACAGCAGTGATGGCCGGATGATGATTATCGGCGGAATGATGAAAGATGTTTTCAATGTGGGCATGCCGCCCAAAAAGGGTTTGGCCAGTTTCTTTAAAGTATTGCCGGATACCGCAACCAGCAAAAGCGAACCCTGGACCCAATCGTACAGCAATGAAACGGGCCAGTTTGATGAGGCCTATAATATCAGCGACATCAACGACTCAACCATCGTAGTGGATTTTGCCACCGGTTCGGTCACTGTCACCCGTGCTGAAATAATGGGAAATGCCACCACCACCACCATGAACAACAAATCAACCGGTAAAATCATTATTGACCGGGCAACGGGAATAGTAAAGGAAAAAACAGAGACAACCGAATCAGCCGGAAACACGGACTCCTCTTTCGGTACCGTTCCGGTTACGTCAAAAACCATCACCACTGTTACCGTTAAGGCAAAATAGCATTACAATACCTGTTTACGAAGCAGGTCATCAAAGGTATCTCTCTGCCGGATAAGCTGTGCTCTGCCATCCCGTATCATTACTTCTGCCGGTTTAAAACGGGAGTTATAATTGGAAGCCATCTCAAAACCATAAGCGCCGGCATTAAAAAAAGCGAGAATATCGCCTTCACGGATTTCGTTCAGCTCCCTGTTGGATGCAAACGTATCGGTCTCACAAATATTACCTGTCACAGTATAGAGTTTCTTTTTCCCTCCGGGATTTGAAATATTCTCTATGTGATGATAGGCATCATACATCATTGGCCTTATCAGGTGATTGAGGCCGCTGTTCACTGCCGCAAATTCAATGGCGCCGGTATCTTTCAATACTGTTACTTCGGCCAGCATATACCCACACTCACTTACCAGGAATTTGCCCGGTTCAAACCACAGCCGGAATTTTTTTCCGCCGGCCACCGGGTGATTGTCAAATGTCTCTTTGATCTTTTGCGCCAGTTGGGTGACGTTGATTTCCTCTTCGCCTGGTTCATAGGGCACTTTAAATCCTCCTCCAAGGTCAATTACTTCCAGTTCAGGAAAATGAGGGATCAGCTCAAACAACACTTCTATTCCCTGCACAAATACATCCGCATCTTTAATATCGCTGCCCGTGTGTATGTGCAGGGTGCGGATGAACAGATTGTTTTGCCGCACTGTTTCTTCAATCTGCTGCAGCTGGTTCACAGGAATACCAAACTTACTGGTATCATGCCCCGTGGAAATTTTCAGGTTACCCCCCGCCATAATGTTGGGCCGGATGCGGATACCCACCGGGTAGCTGTGGCCGTACTTTTTTCCGAATTGCTCCAGGTTGGAGAGGCTGTCAATATTGATATGTACACCGGCATCCGCTGCTTCTTCAATTTCACTGAAGGCAATTCCATTGGAAGTATAAAGCACCTGTGAAGGTGCAAAACCGGCATGAAGCGCCAGTTTTACTTCGTTGACAGAACTGCAGTCCACATTACAGCCGGTCTCCCTTATGTAACGCAGTACATTGACATTGGTAAGGGCCTTGCAGGCATAAAAAATGTCTGTATCCAATATGGAAAAGGCGCTGGCTAGTTTTTGGTATTGCTCCTTTATTCTTTCGGCATGGTAGACATAGAGTGGTGTGCCAAATTCTCTGGCAGCATCCAATAATTCTTCCCGGGATAACTGGAGCGGCATATCTGCGAAGATAAGGGGTGGCCACAAACAACAATGCCACCCAAAAAGAGTGGCATTGCTATAAAGGTGTATAATGAAGGTTAGTCTTCTTCTGCGGTCGTATCGTCTTTGATAATAAGTTCCCCGCCTTCTGTCACTGCAAGGGCCGTTACATCCTCGCTTTCCGGCTTATCTTTCATCGAGGTAGGTTCAATGGCCTGGTCAGGCAGCACTTCCTTTATCCGGGGCAGTTCTTCAGAAGAGTTGATACCGAAGTAATCCATAAAATTGGATGAAGTGGAATACAGTAGGGGTTGTCCCGGTGCCTTTTCATTTCTCCCGCTGATGATGATGAGTTCTTTCTCCAGCAGCTTCTGCACAGCATAATCGCAGTTTACACCCCTTATAGCCTCTATTTCACCTTTGTTTACCGGTTGTTTATAGGCAATGATAGCAAGGGTTTCCATTGCAGAGGCAGAAAGGTTTTTCTGGAACTTATCTTTATTCAGCTGGGCCACGGTTTTATGGTATTCAGGCCTCGTCAGAAACTGCCAGCCCCCGCCGCTTTGAACTACTTCGAAAGGATAAAAATCAGTGCTGTATTTTTCTTTGATACCATCGAGTGCTGACTCAATTTTATCAAGACTGATTTTTTCCCCGGTCAATTCCGGTACATTATTCACCAGCTCTAAAATATCAAGAGTCGTCAATGGCTTGTCACTGGCAAATATCAGCGCTTCAACGTAAGGTATCAGGGTATTTTTATCCATGTTAATCTTAAAACGAATTCAACGAAATTAATATTACTGCAAGCAAGGTTAAAACTCAATTATCAACACCTGTCAATTTATAATGTTAGAAAATAAAGGACTGTTGGATTGGCTCCTCCCTTTTAGGGGTCGGGGTTTACCCTTGCAACGCAGCCGCACCGCTTACAATCTCTGTCAGTTCAGTAGTAATAGCAGCCTGTCTTGCCCTGTTGTAAGATATTTTCAGTGAACGGAGCATTTCATTGGCATTCTCGCTGGCCTTATCCATGGCCGTCATCCGGGCGCCGTGTTCAGAAGCATTGGAATCCAGCACCGCCTTGTATAATTGTGTGTTGAGGATTTTAGGCATCATTTCGGCTATCAGCTGCTCTTTGGATGGATCATAAATAAAATCAGCTTTCATAGCCTTCTTTTCCTGCTTACCGGCAGGCTGGTTCGGCATTTTGGGAATGGGCAGAAAACGCTCCACTTCAAAACGTTGGGTGGCCGCATTCTTAAACTGGCTGTAAACGATCTCCACCACATCAAAATGTTTTTCCTCAAAAGCCTTCATGGCCGCCTGTGCGGCCTTCTGTACATTTTCAAATGTCAGTTTATGGAAAATATCTTTAAAGGAAGCATCGACACGGTAGTTCAGCCGGGTAAAATGAGCATAGCCTTTTTTGCCAATGTTCCACACAGTAATGTTTCCTTTTTTGTGCTGTTCAGCATATTTCTCTGCCACGGTGGCCTTGGCCAATTTAATCAGATTCGAGTTAAAAGCGCCGCAAAGTCCGCGGTCGCTGGTAATGACGATCAGCAGCACTTTTTCCACAGGTCTTTCCGTTGCCAGTATCATCCCTGATCCGCCTTCGCTGTTACTTACAATATTGCTCAGCATGGCCTGCAGTTTTTGGGCATAGGGCCTCATCTGGATGATGGCATCCTGGGCCCGGCGCAACTTGACTGCACTCACCATTTTCATTGCCTTGGTGATCTGCTGGGTACTTTGTACTGACTTGATGCGGTTTCGAACTTCTTTTAACTGACCTGCCATTGTTTTTCGAATTGACCGCAAAAGTACGGGCAATAGGCTAAAATTCCATAGTTACTGCTGAAGAAAAAAGGGATTGCTTGCAGATATGATTAAAATATGTAAATAGCATAAATACAGGCTAATCTTTCAGCCAAAATTCCCTCCTGATGCTGTAAAAAATTGAAATAGCGCCGCCGGCATCCGTGGCGTTTCTTAATGGCATTTCCTGTTCCCGTACCAACTCAAGGTTGATGGGGCCGTTTTCCAGGTAAGAAAGAGCATTCCGGGTAATGGTGAGCTTATTATTCCAAACCGTATCCACCCGGTTAATGCCCTCGCCGGTGAAACTGGTATCTGTCATCAAAATCCTTACAATATCATTTTTATCCAGGCCTTCAAATTCCAGCAGCAACCGGCTCCTGTGGATGGTATCGCTGATGCCTGACCTGACGGAAAATGGCCTGAAATAAAATTCATCTTCATATTTTTTGTCATCCGGTAATATAACCTGTATGGTATGCCTGCCGGTAAACTCCCTGATATGCCGGTGCGCCGCATAATAGGGGCCTGTCATGGAACTGCTGTCTGCCGGCACCGGCCTTCCGTCAAGGGTAACCGTGCCGGGTTCTATGGAAACAGCCGGCCCGAATTCATCATACTCTTTAAACTTCAGCACCACGGAAACACTGTCATTTCCCTCTTCCCCGGTTACTTTATAATCAAAATAAATCTGTTCCGGCTCCGCCTTATCCCTGCTGGCAGAACCAAAACAACCCGCCATTGAGACGAATGCTGACAGGCTGATTGCAGGGAAGAAATTTTTAATAAGGCTGTTCATTTATAAAGACAAGGTAAAGCATACAGGGGAAACAGAAAGCCGCAAAGGATGAAGATTTGATATCAGTTTTGCACAACTGACACCGAAAGCCCCTTTAGCCGGTTATATTCCTTTACTGCTTTAATATAATTTCTTTTACCCCTGGTAGAAAAAAAATTTTGCATCCCCGGTTTAATATCTTCATCAATAAGCAATTCCTGAAAATGCCTCCATCTGCGGAGGTATATGATGAAATGAGGGGTCCGGATCATCTTTTTTCATAAGAAAATAGTAGCGTACGGGGCTTCTGCTTATCCGGAGATACATCATGTATAAACTGGCATATTCACCCGCTTCAACCCGGCTCATAAAATACCAATTGGTGTCCGTGCCCTGCCAAAGCTTTTTTTTGGCCTCAAAATGCCCGTTACAGAGAAGGTATTTGCCATGCTTTTCACGATAATAGCCTTTTACCTGGCCGGCTTCCAATACCCGTATGGAGTCGTTAGGAAAAATAGCCAGCGTCCTGATATGCCCGTTTTCATATTTCAAAGAAGGCCTTACTCCTTCTTTACCGGGCCTGGCCGGTAAAGTACAATGAATAGTGTCGTTGTTCCGGGTAACGATATAATCCTGACAAAAAGTAATTTTTGCCAACAGCAATAAACAGGACAAAAAGATTATTTTTTTCATATAAATGCCTTTTCAAAACCTTAGCAGTCAGAAGGTATAACTGCTATTCCATTTACATTATCTTTGCCTCCCTCCAAAGGGTAATTCCTTTGGGGCTGTCAAATTGGCTCACAGTAACTTGTAGCATTTTTTTTGACACATCGAATATCTATTAAACCTCCTGCCCTGAGAATACCCAATAACACGCATTTTATGTTTGGTTTCATATCAAAAGTTTTCGGCGGCAGCAAGTCGGAAAAAGATGTAAAAAAAATTGAACCCTATCTTGTCAAATTCAATGAGCATTTCAATGCTTACCAGTCGCTCAATAATGACGGGCTCCGTAATAAAACACAGGAATTCCGCCTGCGCATCAAAGAACACCTGACTGAAATAGATGCTGAAATTACCGAAAAAAATGAGGCCGCTGACGCCTTACCCTTTAATGACCTGATGGGCAAAGATGCCATTTACCAGGAAGTGGATAAATTGAAAAAAGAAAGGGATAAAAAAATGGAAGAAATACTGGAAGAAATACTTCCTGAAGCATTTGCTGTGGTAAAAGAAACAGCACGCCGCTTTAAAGAAAATGCAGAAATAACGGCAAGCGCCACAGAGCTGGACAAAGATTTAAGCGTTAAGAGGGATTATGTACACATTGAAGGAGATAAATCCGTTTTCAAAAATACCTGGACTGCTGCCGGCGGACAGGTTACCTGGAACATGGTGCATTATGATGTACAGCTTATTGGTGGTGTGGTATTGCACCAGGGCAAAATATCCGAAATGGCAACCGGTGAAGGAAAAACACTGGTATCTACCCTGCCTGCTTACCTGAATGCACTGGCCGGAGAAGGAGTACATATTGTTACTGTAAACGATTACCTGGCCCGCCGCGACCAGGAATGGAACGGCCCTATCTTTGAATGGCTGGGCCTGAAAGTGGACTGTATTGACAAACATCAGCCCAACAGCGAAGAAAGAAGGAAGGCCTATCTCGCCGACATCACTTATGGAACCAACAATGAATTTGGGTTCGATTACCTCCGTGATAACATGGTACACACCGCGGAAGAAATGGTGCAGCGCAAACACCATTTTGCTATGGTGGATGAGGTAGACTCGGTATTAATTGATGATGCCAGAACGCCGCTTATCATTTCCGGTCCCGTACCCAAGGGTGAAGACCAGCAGTTTCATATCCATAAACCAAGGGTGCACCAACTGGTGCAGGAACAGGAACGGATTGTACGGAACAACCTGAATGATGCAAAAAGAAAAATGGCGGATGGCGATGATGATCCCAAAGGCGGGGGCCTGCATTTATTCCGGGCTTACCGCGGCCTGCCCAAATACAGCCCGCTGATTAAATTTCTGAGTGAGGCCGGTACAAAAGTGAAAATGCAGAAAGCGGAAAACTATTACCTGCAGGATCAGCAGCGTAATATGCATATGGTAGATGAAGAGCTGCTTTTCCATATTGATGAAAAGAATAATTCAGTTGAGCTCACCGACAAAGGTCTTGCCATGATTACCCGCAGCGGTGAAGACCCCGAGTTTTTTGTATTGCCGGATATCGGGGTAAAACTGGCCGAAATAGAAAAAAGCGCTGCCCCTGCCGAAGAAAAGCTGCAGCAAAAAGAAGTGGTGCTGAACGATTATGCACAAAAGGCAGACCGCATCCATACGGTTCAGCAGCTTTTAAAGGCGTACACATTGTTTGATAAAGATGTGGAGTATGTGGTGATGGACGGCGCCATAAAAATTGTGGATGAGCAAACCGGCCGTATCCTCGAGGGCCGCCGTTATTCGGATGGTTTGCACCAGGCCATTGAAGCAAAAGAAAATGTAAAGATCGAAGCGGCCACACAAACTTATGCCACCGTTACCCTGCAGAACTATTTCCGTATGTATCACAAACTGGCGGGGATGACGGGTACTGCCGAAACCGAAGCAGCCGAGCTGTGGAGCATTTATAAACTGGATGTGGTTACTATACCTACCAATGTTAAAATGATCCGTAAGGACAACCAGGATCTTGTTTATAAAACAAAGCGGGAAAAATACAAAGCGGTCATTGATGAGATAGAATCGCTGCGCAATGCCGGAAGGCCCTGCCTGGTGGGTACCACTTCTGTAGAGGTGAGTGAGCTGCTGAGCCGCATGTTGCAACAAAAGAAAATTCCGCACAACGTTTTGAACGCAAAGCAGCATGCTAAAGAAGCGGTGATTGTGGCCGAAGCTGGTTTACCCGGGGCTGTAACTATTGCTACCAATATGGCGGGCCGGGGTACGGATATAAAACTGGGCCCGGGTGTAAAAGAAGCAGGCGGGCTTGCCATTATCGGTACCGAACGGCATGAAAGCCGGCGTGTTGACCGCCAGTTGCGGGGCCGTGCCGGCCGCCAGGGAGACCCCGGAACTTCACAATTTTATGTTTCGCTTGAAGATGACCTGATGCGTATGTTCGGCAGTGAACGGATTGCCTCATTAATGGATAAACTGGGTTATAAGGAAGGCGATGTCATCCAGCACAGCATGATCAGCAACAGTATCCAAAGGGCGCAAAGGAAAGTGGAAGAAAACAACTTTGGCATCCGTAAAAGGCTGCTGGAGTATGATGATGTGATGAACAAACAGCGGAAAGCCGTATATGATAAGCGCAACCATGCCCTTTTTGGCGAAAGACTGGCGCTGGATATTGATACTTCCTTCTCCACAATGGCCGACGGGCTGGTGGAGTCATTCAGGGAACAGGAAGATTACGAAGGTTTCAAATTAGCATGCATTGTTAATTTCGGGCTTGATACAAAAATATCCGCCGAAGAATTTGCCAAAGGTGATATCAGCTTACTGTCAGATCAGCTTTATAAGGAAACAACAGAAAAATACAGCCGGCATAAAGAAGATCTGCAGAAGCAGGCTGTTCCTGTTTTCAAAAATATCCGCCTCACACAGGGAAGCCACATTGAAAATGTGGTGGTGCCCTTTACGGATGGTAAAAAAGGACTGAATGTACTGGCCAATCTGGATAAAACAATCAGCAGTAACGGCGCGGAGCTGAGCAATGCCCTGGAAAAAACAATTACACTCGCCGTTATTGATGAAGCGTGGAAAGAACACCTGCGGGCCATGGATGATCTGAAGCAGAGTGTGCAGACATCTTATCTTGAACAGAAAGATCCGCTGGTGATTTACAAAATGGAAGCCTATAATCTCTTCCGCAATATGAATGCGGAAGTAAACAAAGATATTGTGTCCTTTCTCTGCCATTCTTCAATCCCCATCCAGCAGGAAAATGCATCCTTAAAAGAAGGCCGTCAGCAAAAAACCGATATGAGCCGTATGCGTGCCAATAAAGAAGAAGTGGACACAGCCGGTGAAGATTATGCGGCCAATGAGAAAGACAAACTGGTACCGGTAACCGTGGGTCCCAAAATAGGCCGGAACGACCCATGTCCCTGTGGCTCAGGCAAAAAATACAAACATTGTCATGGTAAGTAAGGGTAACTACGGATAGTTTCAAATTCTGTGAGAAAACAAGGGCCAAAAAGCTATGCGGTATCGCAAAAAAACTCTACGTTTGCGGCCCTATTTGTTAAACCTAAAATCAACAAAACAATGAAAAAAGTATTTGCCGTATTGGCACTGGTTGGCATGCTGGCTTCCTGCAACAACAAAAAGAAGGATGAAAAAAAAACCTGAAGGCGACACTACTGCCACCACAACCACTACTACTACAGAAACAACTACTACCGACAATCCGCCTGTCAATAACAGCGGAGTTCCCACATTCTCTGATCCCGATGTTCAAAAGTTCGCAAACGACTACGCAGCTTTCATCACTGAATACAAAGCTGGCATGAGCGATCCGGCTAGACTCGCCGACCTGAGCGCTAAAATGACAGACTGGTCAAGCAGATCAACTGAAATCGGTATGAAACTGGCCACAAAGCCCGAAGAGGCCAAAGCATGGGCCGACTGGGTACTGGCACTTACCAAAGACCTGATGCCGAAATAAGAATCAACCTGAATTTTCATAAAAATCCCCCTCCTGTAAAAAGAGGGGGATTTTATTTTAACTTAGAACAGCCAAAGCCAACCGTTTATGTACCAGGCAACAAAAAAAAAGTACACGGACTGCTGCATCCTGAAATTGTGGGAGATAAACACTGGGATAAAATCATCAATGTTTGTATCATCACCCTGATTATCCTGAATATAATTGCCGTAATGCTGGAAACCGTTCCCTACCTGCATGATGAGCCGCATGAAAAAAAATCTTTTATTATTTCGACTGGGTATCCGTCATTATTTTCACTATCGAGTATGTTTTAAGGGTATGGAGCAGTAATCATGAAGAAAAGTACAAAGGCAGCATAAAGGGTCGTCTTAAATATATGGTATCGACGGGCGCCATTATCGATTTACTGGCGTTTCTCCCGGCTTATCTTCATACCATTATCGGGCTCGATCTGAGGGTATTGCGGATACTGAGGCTCCTGCGTTTCTTCCGGCTTTTCAGGTCTACTGCATACATGAGGTCCGCACAAATGATCACCAACGTTTTCAGAAAAAGAATCAATGAACTGGCGCTTAGCCTTGTCCTGGTAGTATTTCTGATTATTCTTTCTTCCTGTATTTTATATTTTGCCGAACACCAGCATCCGGAAAACCAGTATAAATTCACCAGCATACCCGCCACCATCTGGTGGGTCGTTGTAACCCTTACCACAACCGGCTACGGCGATATGTATCCCATGACGCAGTTGGGAAATTTATGGCAATGACCATTATGCTGACCGGTGTTGCCTTTTTTGCATTGCCAGCCGGTATTATTACAGCCGGTTTTCTGGAAGAGTTCCGCCTGAACAGGACCAGGAAAACACAAAAATGCCCCAACTGCGGCGAACCAATCGAACTGGATGACCACAATCATGAGCCACATTAAAAAGCCGGGCGATCCCGGCTGGTAAAAGGTGATCATTGGTTTTCGATCAGAATCCTTTCTTCGGCTTTATATCATATTTCTGTTCGTAGCGATCATTCAGTTGTTTTTGTTTGTCATCCAGGTTAATTTTTCGTCCCTGGATAAATGCATCTGTCACATTGCTGGTACTCATATCCAGTATATCCCCGCTGCTGATGATAATATTGGCATCCTTGCCCGGTTCAATGCTACCTGTTTTATCAGCCACACCCATAATCTTTGCCGCATTCAGTGTTATAGCTGCTAAAGCTTCCTCTTTTGTTAATCCATATGTAGCAGCAGTACCGGCATTAAATGGCAGGTTGCGGCCACGGGTCTGCGAATCGTCATCTGAAAGGGCAAACAGCACCCCGGCTTTTTGCAGGGCAGCTGCAGTTTTATAAGGCTGGTCCACATCATCATGCGTTGCGGTGGGCAGGCTGTGGGGTTGCTGCAGGATCACCGCCACATTGTTTTGTTTCAGCAGGTCGGCTATTTGCCAGCTTTCACTGCCTCCTACAATCACCATATCAAATCCGAATTCCTTTACAAAATCAAGCGCCACCAGCATTTGCTTTACTGTATTGGCATGCACATAAAACTTCTGCAGTTTACTGAAAAGTTTCTTTACCGCTTCATATTTCAGATTGGTTTCTTCATTCGCCCCATTGCCGTTATATGCCTTTGCTTCACGAAAAAATGCTTTGAGTTGCTCAATTTTTTCCAGCCCTTCTTTTACCGGGTCTGTTTGCTGAGCTCCGGGATTGGGGCCACCGGGCATACCGCCTCCAAACCTGCCGGTAGTTGGCCGGGCAAGTAAAGAAGGCATAAACAGATGCATCCCCACATCCGTTTTAATAGCCGCATCTTCCCAGTTCCATGCATCCAGTTGCACTACGGATGAGGAACCTGCCAGGAAACTTCCCTGCGGAACGACATTGGCAGCCAGTATGCCATTGGAACGAAGTGTATTGATCACTTTTGAATCGGTGTTGTATGCCACTATGGAACGGACATTAGGGTTCATATCCCCAATTTCCCTTGTGTCATTTGTGGCTCTTACTGCACTGATTTCTATCAGGCCAAGTGCACTGGTAGGTAAAATGAGGCCCGGGTAAACATGCCTGCCCTTTGCATCCACTGCCTGTGCATCCTCAGGCACGGTAATATCTTTTCCTGCCTTTTCAATTTTACCATCCTTTATTTGGATGGTTCCGTTTTCAATTACCGTTCCGTTGCCCACATGAATAATGGCATTTTTAATATACACCACTCCTTTTTGGGGAGGCGCCGGCAAAATGTTTGCCTGCGAAAAAGCTGCCGTGGTGCAGGTGATTACTGCGGCCAGCAATAATATCTTTCTCATGTATAATGGTTTTATTGGTTATCAATTTCATCAGCATCAATAACGAGCAACCCGTGGCTGTGCCCATGATCATGACAGGTATGCATAATCTGGTATGACGGGGTGGCCGGAACAGTAGGCGCTCCGCTTCTCTTTTCACCGTTCAGTTTCTTCACCAGCCTTGCCCTTTCCACTTCCACTTCTTTCTGCATCTGCTCGTCTTTCTGTCTGTCAAAATAAATGGTTCCGTCAACTATAGTATAAAGGGATTTGGCGTAAATGCTCAGCGGGTTATCACTCCATACAACCAGGTCGGCATCCTTTCCCGCTTTAATGCTGCCTGTTTTATCATCCACACGCAGCATTTTGGCCGGATTGATGGTAACCATGTGCAATGCCTCTTCAGCCGAAAGACCGCCGTACTTCATGGTTTTGGCAGCTTCCTGGTTCAGCCGGCGGGCCATCTCCGCATCATCAGAATTGATTGCAACAACAAGGCCCACTTTATGCATTATGGCTGCATTGTAAGGAATGGCATCTTCCACTTCTACCTTGTAAGCCCACCAGTCAGAAAATGTGGAGGCAAAAGAACCATGGGCTTTCATCTTGTCGGCCACTTTGTAACCTTCAAGGATGTGCGTAAATGTATTAACTGTAAAACCCATTTGTTCTGCCACCCTTATTAAACCGGTGATTTCGCTTTGCACATAGGAGTGGCAGGTAATAAATCTTTTCTTTTCCAGTATTTCCACCAGTGCATCCAGTTCCAGGTCACGGCGGGGAGGGATTAAACCCGTCAGCGGTTTTTTGGCCTTTACCAGCTTTTCTTTTTCAGCATTAAAGGCATCCCATTCTTTCTTATAATCTTTTGCACGGGTAAAGGCATCCACCAGTACCTGTTCCACTCCCATTCTTGAATCGGGATAACGGTTATTGCCTCCCGGAATGTTGAAGTTGGAACGCTTCACATTTTCTCCCAGCGCAAACTTGATCTGTCCGGGCCAGCCTTTGAATTTCATGTCATCATCATTAGCACCCCAGCGGAGTTTGAGCAACTGAGTTTGGCCGCCAATGACATTGGCTGATCCATGCAGGATATGTGAAGAGGTAACCCCTCCGCTGAGCTGCCGGTAGATGTTTATATCATCCGGCATTACATTATCCGCTATACGTACTTCCGACGTTACAGACTGTGCCCCTTCATTAATGGAAGCTGCCGCAATATGAGAATGTTCATCAATAATGCCTGCTGAAACATGTTTGCCAGTGCCATCAATAATTCTTGCGCCGGGCTCATTCAGGCCTGCCTGTCCGGCAGGCAGGCTTTTACCTACAGCAGCAATCTTTCCGTTTTTGATCAGCACATCGGTGTTTTGCAATACGCCTTCTTTTTCACTGGTCCATACGGTAGCATTGCGGATAAGAATGGTTTCCTGTTTAGGCTGGCTGGCTTCGTCCCATCCATACGGCAGAAAAGGATAGGTTACTTTCCCCACTGCCGGGGCTTCTTTTTTTCTTGCACTGTCCGTTTTTACTTCGGCCCATTTTACAAACACGGCTGTCCAGGTAAAATTGTTTCCTGCAGAATCCACACCCGTTCCGTTCCATTCGGTACCATTGCTTACACCGCTTAATCGTGTGGCTGTTGCCGGAAGTGTTTGCGTTTGTGCGCTGCCGCCAAAACCGCCGGGCCTCCTTTGTGTGGTGTCGGTGCCGCCCATTTGCGGTCTTTGTCTTCTCTGCATCGGTGCATAGCTCAGTTTGATTTGTTTGCCGTCAAAACTGAAACGGGTGTTCAGTGTGTCTTTTGCATACATGGTAAGCGAAGTGCCGGATTTTACTTCCAGCGTATATTTTTCCGCTCCGGCCGGCGCATTTACTGTAAGCGCATAGGTGCCGGCAATATTGTCATCACTTTTCACTCCGTATTTTATTCCCTGCACATAGTTGTAAAGGATATTTGTTTTCTCATTGAAAAGCGGGCCATTGGTGATTAAAAAGTTGGCCAGTTTACCGGCATCAAGGCTGCCCACTTTATCGTAAACGCCAAGAGTCATGGCCGGAGTTTTGGTCAGCGCTTCCAGCACTTTGGTTTCGCTGAGGCCGTATTCCATGGCTTTGCGCAGGTTGGGCCAGAAATTGGTTGTACTCCTTAGGTCGGCCGTTGTTAGGCAGAACGGTATACCTGCTTTTTCAAAAGCTGCGGGGTTGGTTGGGGCCAGTTCCCAGTGTTTCATATCCTCAAGTGAAACGAACCTCGCATCAGCGGGGTCTTCCACATCCATGGCTTGTGGGTAGTTGATCGGTAAAATGAAAGTGGCATTGGTGGCTTTCATTTCTTTGATCCGCTGGTACTCATTTTGGCCGGCCTTGATGATATACTGCACACCAAACTCATCACCAATTCGGTCGGCCCGCAGGTCATCCCATTTATCATTGGCCTCAAATATCTGCGGCAGGTTTTGATTGTCATTCCATGACTGAAGCGTAGCATTAAATCCTTCCAGGTAGGGTTTGTTCTTATACCAGGCAGCATCGAGATAGGTTTGGCGAAGCAGGGCGATATAACCCATTTTGGAACTCGGGTACGACTGGGTGGATGTTCCTTTGCTGAATGAATAATGAGCCGAGGCTTTTTCCCTGACAATTACAAGATTTTCCTTTTCATTGGCCAGTGTAACCACGGCGCCGGTGCCCCTTGCCACACCATCATTTACATGAGTAAGCACGGTGCCGAAACCTGCTTCCCTGAGGAGTTTGGCAGCTGCATCGTTTACACTAAATACCTTGTAAACGTCCACATCTGATTTGATTGCCTGGTTCCACCCGAACGGGCCCTTTACATTTGTCTCCAGTTGTGGCTGCTGGTTAAAATTGAATCCCCCGCCGCCCTGTTGTTGCTGTCGCTGCGGTGTGCCGTAATCAGAATAAATGTCAATAAATGACGGATAAATATACTTACCCTTGCAGTCCACTTCCACTGCACCGGCAGGTACCGCCAAACCGGTACCCACTGAAACAATCCTTCCATCTTTGATAATTAAAGTACCATGGGTTAACGTGGTGGAAGCATCCTTTACAATAGTGGCATTGGTAAATGCATAATGGCCATGCCGGGGGTCGGCTACACCATTTTCCGGGAAAGTGGGCTGCGCCAAAACGGGAATGCTGAACAACAGACAGCAAAACCCGGCGAGCCATAAACCTGGTCTTCTCATATTGTGTGGTTTTTAAAGAGGCCGAATTTAAAGCAATCCGGCTTATGGTATTCAATAATGTGATAAAAGGTCTGTGTTAGACGTAAAATAACCGGTTACCTTTCTCCCCGGAACTTTGGTTATCTTTGAGTTGAATCAATTTCAGATGTATGAGCAGGAGTCAATCCTTATTTGCTATTCCCGATTTTTCCGTATCTCCAAGAATTGACCAGGCAGGGGCCGAAGAAAGAGCATCCCGGTTTACCAAACGCAGCATAAAAAAAGAAAGCAAACTCAACGGTCTGAAGCTGGTGCTGAACATGATTGACCTGACCACCCTGGAAGGAAAGGATACCGAAGGAAAAGTGAAACAACTGTGCTACAAGGCCATGCATCCGCATGATGCCGTACCGGATATTCCGACCGTGGCAGCGATATGCGTATATCCTAGTATGGTAAAAGTGGCGAAGAAAGCATTGGGTGATGCGGGAATAAAAGTGGCATCCGTAGCCACGGCCTTCCCCAGCGGACAAGCTCCAAAAGACATTAAGATAAGAGATACCAAATACGCCGTAAGTGAAGGGGCTGATGAAGTGGATATGGTCATCAGCCGGGGCAAGTTTCATGCCGGTGAATACAACTTTGTGTTTGATGAAATAGCGGCCATCAAAGAAGCCTGTGGTGATGCCAGATTAAAAGTGATTTTGGAAACCGGTGAACTGGGCACCTTTGATAAAGTGCGCCGTGCCAGCGATATTGCCATGTATGCCGGTGCTGATTTCATTAAAACATCTACAGGAAAAATTCAGCCAGCTGCCACCATGCCGGTAACACTGGTAATGCTGGAAGCGATAAGAGATTTTTATTACAAAACCGGAAGAATGGTGGGTATGAAACCGGCAGGAGGAATTTCCAAATCAAAACTGGCTTTGCATTACCTGGTGATGGTGAAAGAAGTGCTGGGTGAAGACTGGCTTACGAATGAATGGTTCCGTTTTGGCGCCAGCAGCCTTGCGAATGATGTGCTGATGCAGATTGTGAAAGAAAAGACGGGTGTGTACCAGGCGGCGAACTATTTTAGTGTGGATTAAACCCCCTGTCCCCCTAAAGGGGGAACTTAGGTCAATGAGACTTTAGCTTTTGATAACTTCTTAAAGAATAAAAGAGTTTTTTCCCAGCCCCGTAGGGGCGATACGTTAGTAGGCCCGGGTTTTAACCCGGGGTAAACGATGAACGAAATGTACGCAGAGCCCCGTAGGGCGATATATTGGTAGCCCCGGATGAAATCCGGAGTGATTAAACCGATTAAAGATTAATTGAACCCCGTAGGGGTCAACATAAATGATGATAAGCGAACAGAACGATGAACGGAGCTTGCCTACCGGCAGGCAGGCGTCGCAACAAAAGTCCATCCCTGTTAATGTCGCCGGCTAAATAAAAATAGTATGGCTGTAAAAACAAATAAAGCTTCGCCAAAAAAAACCAACACCATCAAATTAAAATTTGATACAAGCTGGTCATATGCTCCTGCGCCTGAAAGCAAAAGCGCTGCCACCATCAATAAACAATATGACTTGTTCATCAACGGTGAATGGGTGAAGCCAGCTGGTGGAAAATATTTTGATACCATCAACCCGGCTAATGAAGAACAACTGAGCGAAGTGGCAGAAGCCAATGTAGCTGATGTGGACAAGTCAGTAAAGGCCGCAAGAACTGCATATGAAAAAGTGTGGAAGAAAATGCCGGCAAAGGAAAGGGCCAAGTATGTGTTCCGTATTTCAAGAATGATTCAGGAAAAAGCAAGGGAGCTGGCGATCATTGAATCGTTGGATGGCGGCAAACCTATTCGTGAAAGCCGTGACTTTGATGTTCCCACCGCTGCAAACCATTTTTTTTATTATGCTGGCTGGGCCGATAAATTAGAATATGCATTTCCTAATCGTGTAGCAGAACCGTTGGGAGTAGCCGGACAAATCATTCCCTGGAATTTTCCGCTGCTGATGGCTGCATGGAAAATTGCCCCAGCGATTGCAACGGGAAACACCGTTGTGCTGAAACCTGCAGAAACCACTCCGCTTACAGCATTGAAGCTGGCTGAAATAATACAGGAATCAGACCTGCCTCCCGGTGTAGTGAATATCATTACCGGTGCCGGAGCAACCGGGGCAGCCATTGTAAATCATCCTGATGTAAATAAAATTGCTTTCACCGGTTCAACGGATGTGGGAAAAATCATTCAACGGGCAATTGCAGGCACCAACAAAAAAGCAACATTGGAACTCGGCGGTAAAGCAGCCAATATCATATTTGAAGATGCTCCGCTTGACCAGGCGGTGGAAGGTGTGATCAACGGAATTTATTTCAACCAGGGCCATGTGTGCTGCGCCGGCTCCAGATTGTATGTGCAGGAATCTGTGGCAAAGCAGGTAATAAGAAAACTGCGTGACAGGATTGAATCCTTGATTGTGGGCGATCCGCTGGATAAAAACACGGATATCGGCGCTATTAATTCAAAACAACAATTAGAAACAATTCATAAGTATATTAAGATAGGTAAGCAGGAAGGTGCTGAGCTGTATGAGAGCAGTTGTAAGTTGCCGGGCAAAGGATTTTTTTGCCGCCCCACCCTGTTTACCAATGTGGCGCAGAGCAACCGAATTGCACAGGATGAAATTTTCGGGCCGGTATTGGCCATTCTCACATTCAGAACAGATGATGAAGTGATTGAAAAAGCGAATAACACTCCTTATGGCCTCAGCGCCGGTGTATGGACAGACAAGGGTTCAAAGATTTTCAACATGACGAAGCGGATGCGGGCCGGTGTGATTTGGGCAAATACATTTAACAAATTTGATCCAAGTTCTCCTTTCGGCGGTTACAAAGAAAGCGGTTTTGGAAGAGAGGGAGGATTGCATGGGCTATCGGCATATGTGAATACTGTATAAAAACAAGAACGCTGATTATCATGATTATTAAGATCAATTATGAGCATCAGCGTCAATCATAACAATCATAAAAATCAGCGTTCCTCTCATGGAAAAGACAATAAAAAAATCTTCACTCAGCATTAGTGAGGACGGATTAGAGAAAAAAACATCCTCAAAAAGATTAGAAGTATTAAAAACTTATAAAATCTATATCGGGGGGCAGTTTCCGCGGACCGAATCCGGCAGGTATTACCAGCCTGTAAATGTCTCCGGGAAAAAAATGGGTAATGTTTGCCTGAGTTCAAGAAAAGATTTTAGGGACGCCGTAGTGGCGGCAAGAGGTGCCTTTAGCGGATGGAGCGGAAGGGCCGCTTTTAACCGCGGACAGATTTTGTACCGCATGGCTGAAATGCTGGAAGGAAGAAAAGCCCAGTTCATTGAAGAACTGATACAGCAGGACAGCACCAAAACAAAAGCTGAGAAAGAAGTAAACCTTGCTATTGACCGGCTGATTTATTACTCCGGATGGTGTGATAAATTTCAGCAACTCTTCAGTGCTGTGAATCCCGTGTCTTCATCGCATTTTAATTTTTCCGTTCCGGAACCAACCGGTGTAGTAGCTATCATAGCTCCGCAGGGAGATTCATTACTTGGCCTAGTTTCTTTAATTGCTCCCGTTATCGCAGGGGGCAATACCTGTGTTGTACTTGCTTCAGAAACAAAACCATTATGTGCCGTCACTTTTGCAGAAGTTTTGAATTCATCTGATTTACCCGGAGGTGTGGTGAATATTTTGACCGGTAAACCCAAAGAACTGAATGAATGGTTTGTGACACACATGGATGTAAATGCAACCCTTTATTGCGAAAATGACTCTGCCATTCAATCCATGATGCGGGAGAAAAGCGCCTTGAATCTGAAACGTATCTTCTTCTATGATACCGTAAATTGGGACAAAACAAAAGGACAATCACCCTATTTCATCATGGATACACAGGAAATAAAAACAACCTGGCACCCTGTGGAAAACATTGCCGGTGCAGGCGGCGGATATTAATTTGGCCGGAATGTTGCCCTTTACGCCATTTATGAAATTCATAGCATCCTCAATACTGCTTTTGGTATCAACCGGCATCTTTGCCCAAACAGACACTACCGGAAAAGGTATAGTTGATTCCAACTCTGTTATAGTCCATAAGGATCCCCGGTTGGATCTGCTGGTAAAAAAACAGGCTGCCATCAATGAAGTAACCAGCCTGGATTCCCGCCGCACGGATAAAGGATTCCGCCTCATGATCATCAGCACCACCAGCCGGGATGAGGCCATTGCCGCCAAAACAAAAGTGTATACCTATTTCCCTGAATTAAAAGCCTATCTCTGGTACCAGTCGCCCTATTTCCGGGTAAAAGCGGGCAATTTTAAAGACCGTAAAGATGCTGAATCCTACCAGAGGCGAATGAACACTTATTTTCCCCGGGGGGTTTTTATCATGAAGGATATTATTGAAGTAAAACCCGGCAAAGGCGGGCTGGATGATGATATAAATCCTTAAATGTTATTTTTGCCGGATGCAGGAACAAATCAAGGCACTGGCAAAAAAGTACGCCCCTGAATTCATTGAAGTACGCCATCATTTACATGCACATCCTGAACTGAGCTACCAGGAATTTGAAACCTCGAAATTTATTCAGAACAAACTGGCTTCATTTGGAATACCATATGAAATTAACGCCACAACAGGTGTGGTAGGACTGATAAAAGGAACGAATCCTGACAGCAGGGTTATTGCCCTGCGGGCGGATATGGATGCCCTGCCCATAAAAGAAGAAAACGACATCCCCTATCAATCAAAAAACAAAGGGGTGATGCATGCCTGCGGGCATGATGTGCATACTACCTGTTTACTCGGCGCTGCAAAAATCCTGAATGAACTGAAAGACCAGTGGGAGGGTACCGTCAAACTGATCTTTCAGCCCGGCGAAGAAAAAAACCCGGGCGGTGCTTTGCTGATGATAAAGGAGGGTGTGCTGGAAAATCCCAGTCCGCAGGGTATCCTGGCATTGCATGTGCATACCGGCATGGAGGCAGGCAAAGTAAGTTTCCGGGGCGGACAGGTAATGGCCAGCGCCGATGAAATTTATATTACTGTAAAAGGCAAAGGCGGTCATGCCGCTTCACCACATCTTACCGTTGACCCGATACTCATCAGTTCGCATTTAATTATTGCATTGCAGCAGCTCCTCAGCAGAAATAATGATCCATTCAATCCCAGTGTGCTTTCCATAACTGCTGTTAACGGCGGCAACACTACCAATGTTATTCCGGATGAAGTGAAACTGATGGGCACTTTCCGTTCCATGAATGAAGAATGGCGTTTCAAAGCCCATGACCTGATAAAGAAAATTGCAACAAGCCTCGTTGAATCCATGGGCGGCAGTGTTGATCTGCATATTGATGTGGGCTATCCCAGTGTTATGAACAACGAAAAGCTGAATGCCGCTGCCCGCAAAAAAGCGGAAGAATATCTTGGGGCTGAAAAGGTAAGTGAAACGGAGCTGCGCATGGGCGCTGAAGATTTTGGTTATTACGCACAGCAAATACCTGCCTGCTTCTACCGCCTCGGTACGATGAACAAAGCCAAAGGCATTACCGCCGGGGTACATACACCAAAATTCAACATTGATGAAAATGCCATTGAAACAGGTATGGGAGTGATGGCATGGCTGGGGAGCCGGGTTATTATCCCTTAAAAAATAATCCTGCCTAAACCCTGCAATTTTAAAATAAAATTTTAAAATTGCAGGGTATGATAAAGCGTTTCGCTGAGCAGGAGTTGATTAAAACCTTCCGGTTGTTCCCGGCACTGGCGCTCTTAGGCCCCCGGCAAGCAGGTAAAACCACCCTTGCAAAGGCCCTGCTGAAATCATTACAAAAGAAAGGCTTGTATCTTGATATGGAAAACCCGGATGATCATTTCCTGTTGCAAAACCCGGTTCCCTTTTTTGAACAGTATAAAAACGATTGTATAATCATTGATGAAATTCAACGAATACCCGAACTTTTTCCAATACTTCGTTCTGTAATAGACAAACACCGAAAACCTGGCCGGTTTTTTTTTCTAGGCTCAGCATCTCCTGATCTGCTGGCTAAAAGTTCTGAGACACTGGCAGGAAGAATTTACTATCATGAACTTTCTCCATTTATTCTGAAAGAAGTTGTTACAAAATATTCTTCAGAAAGATTGCTGATACGAGGGGGGTTCCCAATCCCTTTTCTTGCTAAAACATCAGAAGAAGCCCGGTTGTGGCAGCAGTCATTCCTCACTACTTATGTAGAACGGGAACTTCCGGCACTTGGACTAAGCGTTTCTCCAAAATTAGTGCACCGATTATTTCAGATGCTGGCCCATTGGCATGGCGGCATAATTAACTATAGTCAGCTTGGTTCTGCCCTGGGTGTTAGTTCACCCACATTACATAAGACAATAAATTATCTCGAAGACGCATTTCTGATACGCCGGTTGCAGCCCTGGTTCAGCAAGGCAAAAAAGCGGATTGCTAAAAGCCCGAAGGTATATATCAGAGATACAGGTATCTTGCTGAACCTGCTGAAGATTTACAGTATGAAAGACCTGCTTGGGCATCCGCAGTGTGGCATGGTATGGGAAGGATTTGTATTGGAACAGTGTGTCAATCATTTTGGGAAAAAATATGATTATCATTTTTACCGCACACAGGATGGCACAGAAGCTGATTTGGTAATTGTAAAAGGAGGCAGGCCTGTTGCCGCCATTGAATCCAAAATAAACAATGCCCCTGTTCTTACAGCAGGCACCTACAATGCCATTGCTGACTTAAAAACAAAAAACAATTTTGTGGTTACACCCCGGAGGGATCAAGGGTTAATTGATATTGGGAAAGGATTGCAATTGTGCAGTATTGAAGCTTTAATTGAATCAAAGATTTTCTGAGATTTTTTACGGTTATAGGGTACTTTTATAAACATTGACGAACCCGCCTTGAAATCGGAATGGGGATGATGGCGTGACTGGGGAATTCTGTGAGCATATACTGAAAATGAGTTTGCAGAGTGATGCAAATTAAAAATCAGATTTTACTTTTACATTGAAATACAATCTGCCTGACATGAAAACTACTGCTGTATGTTTTCTGCTTTTTGTCTTTCCCTGTTCACTATATGGACAAAAGAAACCTGAAAAAGAAGCTGTGGAATATGGCGTTACCATTTCTTTCCCTTATTTTAATAATTTCCGCTATCATCACTACGAAAAAGATAAAGATTCAACTTCATACGGCTTTGCAGGATTCGGAATCCATGTATTCCGGAGAACTGACAGGCAGAAAATATCTGCAGGATTTTCTCTTTCAACAGATTTCCCTTATCCTATCGGGTCTGTAGATATAGAAGGCGGAACATGGATAAGAAATACTTGTCTTTCATTTGAAATACGATATCATAGACAAGTAGTAACAGATAGAGTTAGATTTGTCAGTGGCGTAAACTTCAGTAAATACAAATACGGCTTCCCCAATTTAATAGTGGATATAAAAACAACAAAACTGACAACACAATAGGATTATCCTTTGGACCCGAATACTTTAGTAGAGAAACTTTCTTCATTGCCTTGTTATATAAACCAGCAATTTTCAGTTTTGATAAAAAGGGATACCGGCACCATATTACAATAGAAATTGGCTTTGACATCAACATCATCAAAAAAGACAGGTATAAGAGAAAGAATTAAACCTCTCTCTTTATTCCGTACATTGCATCCCCGTTTTGAAAAGTGCCGAAGGTTCATTTTAATGATCAGCAATGCAAAGCGAACTCCGCAAACAGCAGGCCCTCGAATACCACGCCAAAGGAAGGCCCGGAAAAATTGAAGTAGTACCCACTAAAGATGCCAAAACACAAAGAGACCTTTCCCTTGCCTACAGCCCCGGTGTGGCAGAACCCTGTAAAGAAATTGCCGGCAATAAAGAAAATGTTTATAAATACACTGCCAAAGGAAACCTGGTGGCGGTAATAAGCAACGGCACCGCAGTGCTGGGGCTGGGTGATATCGGTCCCGAGGCCGGCAAGCCGGTGATGGAAGGAAAGGGAGTGCTTTTTAAAATTTTTGCTGATATTGATGTGTTCGACATCGAGATCAATGAAAAAGACCCTGAGAAATTTGTACAGATTGTAAAATCACTGGAGCCTACATTCGGAGGTATCAACCTGGAAGATATCAAGGCCCCGGAATGTTTCTATATTGAAAAAAGACTGAAAGAAGATCTGAATATTCCGGTAATGCATGATGACCAGCATGGCACGGCCATCATAAGCGGAGCTGCACTGCTGAATGCCCTTGATCTGCAGAAAAAGAAAATTGAAAAGGCAAAAATTGTGGTGAACGGCGCCGGCGCCGCAGCCATTGCCTGCTGTAAATTATATGAGGCACTCGGAGCCCGGCATGACAATTTCCTGATGTTTGACCGCAAAGGAGTGCTGCACAAGGGACGTACAGATATAGATGAGCTGAAACAGTCATACGCCAATGCCAAAGCGGAAATGACACTGGCCGAAGCCATGAAGGATGCTGATGTTTTCATCGGCCTTAGCGCAGGCAACTGTGTTACCGCTGAAATGGTAAAAGGCATGGCAAAGAACCCTATCGTATTTGCCATGGCCAATCCCGATCCTGAAATAAGCTGGGATGATGCTACGGCTGCCAGAAAGGATATCATTATGGCAACCGGCCGCAGCGATTATCCCAACCAGGTAAACAACGTACTTGGGTTCCCCTACATTTTCCGCGGGGCGCTGGATGTAAGGGCCAAACATATTAACGAAGAAATGAAACTGGCTGCCGTGAAGGCATTGGCGGAACTGACCAAAACACCGGTACCGGATATTGTGAACATGGCTTATGGAGAAAAGAACATCACTTTTGGACCGAACTATATCATACCTAAACCGCTTGACCCAAGGCTGCTTGCCACCGTTGCCCCTGCTGTGGCGAAAGCCGCTATGGAAAGCGGAGAGGCTCAACAACCCGTCACCAACTGGGAGGGATATACCAACAATCTCAACAAACGTCTTGGACTCGATAACCAGGTGATGAGGGTAGTTGGCAATAAAGCCCGCCGCGACCCGAAACGGATTGTGTTTGCCGAAGCGGACAATGTAAAAATCCTGAAAGCAGCACAGATTGTTTTTGATGAAGGCATCGGTTACCCGATACTGCTGGGTGATGAGAATAAAATTACAAATATCGCTGCTGCCAATGGCATAGATCTGGAAGGTCTGCCCATCTTTGATCCGCGCAGCGATGCCACCGAAGAAAGAAGGAATAAATATGCTGAGATCTTTTTTGCCAAAAGAGGCAGAAAGGGTTTCAATGCCTATGAATCAAAAAAAGTGATGAAAGACCGCAACTATTACGGCTGTATGATGGTGGAATGCGGCGATGCCGATGCGATGATTTCGGGACTCTCCAAAAACTATCCTGATACCATTCGTCCGGCCCTGCATACCATCGGCACTGAGGAAGGGGTGAAAAAAATTGCCGGTATGTATCTCATGCTTACCAAACGAGGGCCGTTGTTCCTGGCAGATACCACTGTTAATTTCAACCCGACGGCTGAAGAGCTTGCCGAAATCACCCTGCTGGTGGCCAAAGAAATCCGCCATTTCAACATCACTCCCCGCATTGCCATGCTCAGTTACTCTAATTTCGGCAGCAGCAATTCAACGGAAGCAAGACTGGTGGCGGAGACCCGCCGCATTGTCAAGGAAAAAATGCCGGCGTTGCTGGTGGACGGAGAAATGCAGGCCAGTGTGGCATTCAATAAAGAACTGATGAAGGAAAACTATCCTTTCAGCGAGTTGGCGGACAAAGATGTGAATACCCTCATTTTTCCCAACCTCGCAGCGGGAAATATTGCTTATAACCTGATGAAAGAACTGGAGACAGCCGATGCAGTAGGGCCCATCCTGCTGGGCCTGAAAAAACCGGTTCATATCCTTCAGCTGGGAAGCTCCGTAAGAAGCATCATTAATATGGCGCTGATAGCTGTGGTGGATGCTCAGATTAAAAGCAAGGCCCCGACGGATGAAATTGTAAAAAAGTCAAGATGGTGGAAAAGGTTCCGTAAAATATCAAGAGATATATAACGCTTTGCAGGCAGGCTGACTTTTCAGCCTGTCAACTTTCCTCCGTATTTTACATTCTAAATCCGACAATGACCATTTTCAGTGATATAGGCCGCTACCTCCTGATGATCAAGGGTATGTTTTCCCGACCTGAAAACGGGAAGATGTACTGGAAGGAATTGATTCACCAGTGTACAGAGATCGGGTTTGGGTCACTGGGCATTGTTGCGATCATATCCGTTTTTATCGGCGCCGTTTCCACTATTCAAACAGCTTACCAGCTCGTAAGTCCGCTGATTCCTCCCTCAACTATTGCACAAATAGTAAGAGATACTGTTATACTTGAATTTGCCCCTACCCTTGTATGTATTGTACTGGCCGGTGTGGCCGGAAGCCGGATAGCCAGCGAACTGGGAAATATGAGGGTAAGTGAACAAATAGATGCCCTCGAGATCATGGGCATTAAAACAAAAACTTACCTGGTATTGCCCAAAATTGCAGCAGCGCTGCTGATGATTCCTCTGCTGGTGGTGATTGCCATGGCTCTCAGTATCTGGGGCGGCCGGGTGGCCGGTGGGGCATCAGGCATTATATCAGGCAGTATTTATGATAAAGGCCTGCTCGAGTTTTTTGTTCCGTATAATGTAATTTTTGCCCTTACCAAAGCCTATGTATTTGCCTTTATTATTTCAAGCGTTCCGGCATTTTACGGCTATTATGTAAAAGGCGGCGCCCTTGAAATCGGGCGGGCCAGTACAAAAGCGGTGGTTGTCAGTTGTATCCTGATATTGTTTTTTGACTATATACTCTCAGCCCTGCTGCTGCCAACCTGATACGAAATTTGAAACATGATTGAAGTAAAAAACATACATAAAAGTTTTAACGGTAAAGTCATCATAGAGGATGTTAGCGCTGTGATGAAAGCGGGGCAATGCAACCTGATCATCGGCGCCAGCGGAAGCGGTAAAACCGTTTTGATGAAATGCATGGTGGGCCTTTTTGAACCCGACAGCGGGGAAGTGCTTTATCATGGCCAGAACTTCACCGCCATGAAGGGACATGATAAAACAGAGATACGGAAAGAGATTGGAATGCTTTTCCAGGGTTCTGCCCTGTTCGACAGCCTGAGAGTGGAGCAAAACATCATGTTTCCCCTCAGTATGTTTACTGATTGGCACTATAGAAAAAAACTGGACAGGGTGAATGAAGTGCTGGCAAGGGTAAATCTGCCCGATGTAAACCGGAAATACCCTGCTGAACTGAGCGGAGGAATGAAAAAAAGGGTGGCGCTGGCAAGGGCCATTGTGCTGAACCCCAAATATCTTTTTTGTGATGAACCCAACTCCGGCCTCGATCCCCAAACTTCGCTTGTGATTGACAAACTTATTCGGGAAATTACTGTGGAGTATAATATTACCACGGTAGTAAACACCCACGACATGAACAGTGTGATGGAGATCGGCAATTATATTCTTTATATGTACAAGGGGGAAAAAGAATGGGAAGGCAACAATAAAGAAATCATCTTCAGCAAAAATCAGCGGTTGAATGATTTCATCTTCGCTTCAGAGTTCCTGCAGGATGCCAAAGACATGCGGATGCTGGAACAAAAAGGGAAATTACCCGAAGACCGGAATATGGATGATATGCTGAAATAGCTGCATTACAGCTTTTCGGCAGCCTCTCCTGTTTACACTTTAAGCCTTACTTTTGCCGGACTTTCCGGAAAAATATGAGTATACTGGTCAATAAAAATTCGAAAATATTAGTACAGGGTTTTACCGGTACCGAGGGCACTTTTCATGCCACCCAGATGATTGAATACGGAACCAATGTGGCGGGCGGCGTTACACCCGGAAAAGGCGGGACCAAACACCTTGAAAAACCTGTTTTTAACACGGTTGCTGATTGTGTAAAGGCCACAGGGGCCGATGTAAGCATCATCTTTGTACCTCCAGCTTTTGCCGCTGATGCAATAATGGAAGCGGCCGATGCGGGTATCCGCCTGGTGGTGTGCATCACGGAAGGAATACCGGTTCAGGATATGGTAAAAGTGAAAAATTACCTGCAGGGAAAAAATACGAGACTGGTGGGCCCCAACTGTCCCGGTGTTATTACATCAGGGGAATGTAAAGTGGGCATTATGCCCGGTTTTATTTCTATTCCGGGCAGGGTGGGCATCGTTTCAAAATCCGGAACACTGACTTATGAAGCGGCTGACCAGGTAGCTAAGGCAGGTTTGGGCATTTCTACGGCTGTCGGAATTGGCGGCGATCCTATTATCGGCACCACTACCAAAGAGGCTGTTGAACTTTTTATGAATGACGCCGCCACCGATGCCATAGTCATGATTGGTGAAATAGGCGGCGGCATGGAAGCCGAAGCTGCCTGCTGGATAAAAGAAACCGGAAATAAAAAACCAGTGGTGGGTTTCATTGCCGGACAAACAGCACCACCCGGCAGAAGAATGGGTCATGCCGGCGCCATCGTAGGCGGGGCGGATGATACTGCAGCGGCCAAAATGAAGATCATGAAAGAATGCGGCATCCATGTGGTAAACAGCCCGGCTGATATCGGAAAGAAAATGGCTGAAGTGCTGAAAAAATAATTTTCCTGAAAAGGAGAAGCCCCGGCGATACTGCCGGGGCTTTGTTTTTAACCCTTGGTGTATAGTGTGTGAGAAGCAGACAGGTTAACGGGATTCACGGATAAAACGGGCCAGTTCTTCTTTACTGCTGCTGAAGGTCAGCGCTTCATTCAGCTGGTAGTAGTTATGTTTGTCCACCGTTTTGCGGTAAGCATACTTGGCTACTTCCAGCCTGTTGCTTTCAAAAGAGAACAGGAGCATCAGTTCTTTCACCTGGGCAGTCGTCATATTGTTTTTGTCCATAATGAACTTGGCAGAAGTAAGCCTGTTGTTTTCAAACCATTCTTTACGGAGCGATTCTTTCACCGGTTCAAACTCCCGGCCGCTCATAACATTGGCATTGCCATGGCCCCAGCCATTGTTGTCATCATAATACTCATCTTCATCATTGTACCATTCGTCGCGGCGGTCAATCCGGCGTTCATCCAGTACCTTGCCAAAACGGTTTACGGTAATATCGAGGTGAAAACCTCTTTTCAGGAAAATACTGTTGCTGTACACAATTTCCCGGCGGCCGAAACCGAAGCCGTTTCTCCTTCTTTCCTTGAAAATCCTCACATCATGATAGCCTTCGCCAAGGTAACCGAGGGTGATGCTGTTGTTCTTCATGGTGAATTTGCGGCCGTTAATTTCCACTTTCAGCTCGGTACTGGTACCAGGAGCGGAAATACTCAGGCGGCTGCCGTCAAAAGCAAGGAGTGAAAGAGAGAATAGTGAGCTTAGTAAAAGGGTAAAAATTTTTTTCATGGTCATTTGTTTTAGGGTTAACAATAATTATTTCCGTTAACCTTATTTCCAAAGCCATGCCATTGGTGCCAAAAAACAAGGCAACAAAATGTTAATGGAAAAAACCATCCCGAAACAGTTAATGCCGGTTTATGCCGGAATCCTTGCCTGGCAAGCATTTCACCAGGTTTAAAAATCACACATAGGCCTTCCTTAATTATTTATAAATTTTTTTAGCTGTTGCTAGACTGGCTGAGATTTTAATAAAGCGGTGTGAAATCATGCATTTACCCGCATCATATTCCCACAGAAATGTTTTATTTACCTTGTAAAAAAATTACCGGCATGAACCTGTCCGTTATCAGACGATCCGTGTTATTCGTTTTATTCATCAGCCTGTTTATCATGAGTGCCCGCAGCCAGAACATTAAAAACTATGAAAGGGAGTGGAAGAAAGTGGAAGGCTTTGCAAAAAAAGGCCTGCCGAAATCAGCTCTGGAAGAAGTGAAAAAAATACACGCCCTGGCCAAAAAAGAAAAACAGGATGCCCAGTTGATTAAAGCCCTGGTGTACATGACCGGTCTGCAAAGTGAGAACCGTGAAGACAATGAAATATTTTCCATCGCTGAGGTGGAAAAAGAGATTTCAGTAAGCAAAGAGCCGGTAACTGCTATCCTGAAAAACCTGCTGGCTGAAATGTACTGGAATTATTACCAGCAGCACCGCTGGCAGCTGTATGACCGCAGCAGGACAAAGGAATTTTCCAAAAAAGATATTGCCACCTGGGATGCCGAGGATTTTCATAAAAAGATAAGCAACCTGTACCTGCAATCGCTTCTGCCCGAAAAACTGTTACAGCAAACGAAACTGAATAACTACGATGCCATCATTATAAAAGGTAATGTGCGCCACCTGCGCCCCACCCTGTTTGACCTGCTGGCACAACGGGCCATCCATTATTTTGAAAATGACGAAAGGGACATTAAGAAACCGGCCTATGCCTTTGAAATCAGCCAGGCCAGTGCATTTGACCCTGCAGCAGATTTTGTTATCCGGAAATTTCCTACCAAAGATTCTCTGTCGCTGCAGCATAAAGCCCTGCTGCTTTACCAGAAATTAATTGCCTTCCATTTATTCGATGCCCGGCCCGATGCACTGATTGATGCGGACCTCCTTCGGATTCAGTTTGTAAAAAGCAAATCCACACACCCCGAAAAAAATAAACTCTATTTCAATGCCATTAACCATATTGCCAGCCAGTATGGTAATACTTCGGCTGCATCACAGGCATGGTATTTACTGGCGGCATACCATAATGAGAATGCCGATGCCTACAAACCATATGGCGATACTACCCACCGGTTCAGCCGGCTGAAAGCCAAAGAGATTTGTGAAAGAATACTTCAGCAAAAAGACTCGTCTGAAGGAAAAATCAATTGTTATAACCTGCTGAACCAGATCAACAACCGTTCATTTCAGTTCAGCATTGAGAAAGTGAATATACCCGGTCAGTCCTTCCGGGCTTTGGTTAAATACAAGAATATAACTAATCTCTATTTCCGGATCATTCAACCCGATGAGAACCTGAAGAAACAACTGGAAAACCAGTACGATGAAAAATACTGGCCCCTGCTTGTTTCGGCAAAATCAGAAAAAAGCTGGGAACAAAAACTTCCGGATGCCAAAGATTACCAGCAGCACAGCACAGAAATAAAAGTGGAAGGTTTGCCTTCCGGTGAATATATCCTGCTTGCATCAGACAATAAAGATTTTAGCGGAAAGAAAACCATACTCTGCGTCCGGTTTTTCTATGTGTCAGGCATCAGTTATGTCAACAGCAGCAATGATTATTTTGTACTGAACCGTGATAACGGCCAACCGCTTGCCAAAGCTGCCGTGCAGGTTTGGGAACAGCGCTATGATTATAACCAGTCAAAGTACATTAAAGAAAAAGGGAGGGCTTATACAACTGATGGAAATGGCTTTTTCCGCTTCGAAAAAATCAAAAGAGAAAAAAATGATTACCGTTCTTATTCCTACCTCCTCGATATCACCCATAACGGCGACAGGCTGTTTATGAACGATTACACTTACGATTATTATTACTATAACCAGGATGCAGAAGAACCAAAGACCATCAATACCGTATTTCTGTTTACCGACAGAAGTATTTACCGTCCCGGCCAAACAGTTTTTTTTAAAGGGATAGTGCTTACCAGTAACAGGAAAGAAAAAACAGGCTCGGTAAATTCCGGGTACAGTACCACTGTTATCCTGCGTGATGCTAATTATAAGGATGTTGACACTATTAAGGTAAAAACGAACGGGTACGGCTCCTTCAGCGGTAAATTCCAGTTGCCCCAAAGCGGCATGAACGGCCAGTTCAGCATTTATACAAGAGCTGATAATGGTAATGCTGGTTTTAAAGTGGAAGAATATAAACGTCCCAAATTTTATGTTGAATACGAACCGATCAAAGGCACTTATAAAGTAAATGACGAAATAAAAGTGACCGGTATCGCTAAAGCCTATGCCGGCAATAATATTGACGGGGCTTCGGTAAGTTACCGGGTAGTAAGGCAACCCCGCTTTATCTATCCATGGATATTCTGGCGCTGGTGGCAGCCACCCTCTGAAGAAATGGAAATTGCCCACGGAGAGGCCAAAACAGATAAAGACGGAAAATTTGTTGTAGAATTTACGGCCATACCCGATCTGAAAATTGACAGGAAATTTGAACCGGTATTTGACTATACTGTGTATGCTGATGTAACAGACATCAATGGGGAAACAAGAAGCGGTGAAAAGTCGGTATCTGTGAGCTATAAATCACTGATGCTGGTGAGCAGTATTCCCTCCACCCTGCCGGCCGACAGTCTGAAGAAACTCTCCATCCGCACCCAAAACATGAACGGAGAACATGAACCGGCTATAGTGAAAGTTTCTATAAGTAAACTAAAAGAAGAAAAACGTCTTATCCGGGGCCGCTACTGGGAAAGGCCCGACCAGTTTGTGATGACAAAGGATGAATACATAAAAAATTTTCCCTATGATGAATATGATAACGAAAGTGATTATAAAAGTTGGGAGAAGGGCGAGGTTGTTTTAGAGAAGAGTGATTCAGCAAAGGTGAATGGTGAATGGGCAATAGTGAATAAAAAATTTGAACCGGGCTTTTATATAGTTGAAATGTCAACTAAAGATCAGAATGGTGAAGAGGTAAAGGATGTGAAATACATGGAGCTGTTTGATGAAAAGAGCAACCAGCTTAGCCGGCCGGATTATTTATGGACAGGTATAAAGAAAACAACTGTGGAGCTGGGTGAAACTGCTAAAGTGGAACTCGGCACTGCTGCTGATAATTTGTTTGTAGTTCATCAAATAAATAAAGAGGCGGGAGGCGGAAGGCAGGAAGCAGGAATTTATAGTTTTCTAAAACTTACCAATGAAAAGAAGATTTTTTCTTTTGATGCTTCTGAAAAAGACCGGGGCGGCTTTGGCGCAGGCTGGATGTTCATCAAACATAACCGGCTGTACCAGCTAAGCCAGAACATCAGTGTGCCATGGACGAACAAAGACCTTGCGATTGAATATGCCACATACAGGGACAAGACTTTACCCGGCAGCGAGGAAAAATGGAAAGTAAAAATTACCGGTTATAAAAAAGAAAAAATGGCGGCTGAGATGCTGGCCAGTATGTATGATGCATCACTGGATCAGTTTTACCCGCATGGTTGGAGAGTACCTTCAATATGGCCTTATTTCTATAATAGCAAAAGCTGGAGTGGTACACAGAATTTTAACCAGTTACAGTCAAAGCAAAAGTATTTGAGTGACGAGCAATTAAAATATGTTGACAAGAGATATGATATTTTGTTTTCTGAAGTAGGAGATTACAGAAATCCCAGATTAATGCGATTGCAAAAACCTGCTGGTGCTCCGGCTATGGAAGAACTTGCATCAACAGACATCGTCTTAAAAAACGCTGAAAACGTTGAAAAGAAAAAAAATGGAGACTCTGATGCCGATGGGGTTGCTGATAAACTCGATAAAGAAAAAAAAGGCCAACAAGATCCCTCTGTCAAAATCCGAAAAAACTTCAACGAAACCGCTTTCTTCTTCCCTGATCTGAAAACGGACAGTACCGGCGCTATTGAGTTTTCATTTACTATGCCCGAAGCGTTGACCAAATGGAAGTTCATGGCCCTGGCACATACAAAAGAGGCCGCTTTTGGCAGCAGCACTAAAGAAATTGTGACACAAAAAGAACTGATGGTGCAGCCCAATGCCCCGCGGTTTATGCGGGAAGGCGATAAAATGGAGTTCAGCACCAAGGTGGTGAATCTGACCGGTAAAGAAATTACAGGCACCGCCGAATTTCAACTGTTTGATGCTGCCACCGACCAACCGGTGGATGGTTATTTCAAAAATCAGATGCCCAACCAGTACTTTACGGTTGCTGCCGGACAAAGTGAGTTGGTGAAATTTCCGATTGAAGTACCCTACCAGTTTAACAAAGCCCTTCTATGGAGGATTGTTGCCAAAGCCGGGGCTTACAGCGACGGTGAGGAAAACGCAATGCCTGTCCTCACCAACCGGATGCTGGTAACCGAGACCATGCCACTGCCCATGCGGGGAACCAGTACCAAAAATTTCAGTTTTACCAAACTGCTGAACTCAGGCAGCTCTGAAACACTGCAGCATCATGCTCTTACCGTCGAGTACACCAGCAATCCCGCCTGGTATGCCGTGCAGGCTCTGCCCTACCTGATGGAATATCCTTATGAATGTGCAGAACAGACATGGAACCGCTACTATGCCAATTCACTGGCTGCTTATATCGCTAACTCATCACCGAAGATCAAACAGGTATTTGAAAAGTGGAAGATTAAAGACACAGCAGCATTGATGAGCAACCTGCAGAAAAACCAGGAACTGAAGGCAGTTCTTTTGGAAGAAACGCCCTGGGTATTGCAGGCAAAGAATGAAGCCGAGCAAAAAAGAAATATCGCCCTGCTGTTTGATATGGTGAAGATGAGTGAACAACTCAATAGTTCCTACGACAAGCTGAAACAAATGCAGAGCAGCAACGGCGGTTTTGTATGGTTCACCGGCGGACCCGATGACCGTTACATTACCCAGTACATTGTTACCGGTATTGGCCACCTGTTGAAACTGAAGGCTGTTGCCAAAGGGCAGGAGAATAAACTGAAAGCGATTCTTCAGACTGCAATCCCCTATCTCGACAGAAAAATAAAAGAAGATTTTGACGACCTTATTAAATACAAAGTCAATCTGAAAACATATACTCCGGGCTATACCACCATTCAGTACTTGTATATGCGAAGTTTCTTGCCGGATTACCAGCTTGTCACAGCTTCAAAAACGGCTTATGACTATTTCCGTGGCCGGATACAGCAAACATGGCTGACACAAAGCAAGTACATGCAGGGTATGATTGCCCTGGCCCTGTTCAGAACAGGCGATATAAAAACTCCTGAAGCCATATTAAAATCACTCAAAGAAACTTCCATCACCCATGAAGAACTTGGCATGTACTGGAAAGACCAGCGCAATGGATGGTTCTGGTACGAAGCGCCGATAGAAACACATTCATTACTGATTGAAGCCTTCCAGGAAGCCGGCAAGGATACCAAAACCGTTGACGACCTCCGGACATGGTTATTGAAAAACAAACAAACCAATAACTGGAAAACCACGAAGGCCACCGCAGAGGCTTGTTATGCTTTGCTGCTGCAGGGCACAGCCCCGATAGGTATCGGGGGGTTAAGCGATGAACCCGCCATTGAAATAAAAATGGGAGGCCTCCTCCTAACCTCCTCCTCCGGAGGAGGAACAGAACCCGCCGAAGCCGGAACCGGTTATTTCAAAAAAACAATTGATGGAGTAAAAGTGACACCTCAAATGGGAAATATTTCTGTAACTGTAAGCTCCCAATTAACCAATAAACCAATTAACCAATCCCTGGTGTCATGGGGTGGCGTTTACTGGCAGTATTTTGAAGACCTGGATAAAATTACTACCGCTTCTACCCCGCTGAAACTATCTAAGAAGCTGTTCACAGAAAAGAATACCGACCGTGGCCCGGTGCTCACACCCGTAAACGATGGCGATGTATTGAAAGTGGGTGATAAAATAAAAGTAAGGGTGGAACTGCGGGTTGACCGTGACATGGAATATGTGCACATGAAAGACATGCGGGCCTCCGCACTGGAGCCTGTAAATGTGCTGAGCCAGTACAAATGGCAGGGCGGCCTGGGTTATTATGAAAGCACCAAGGATGCCAGCACCAACTTTTTCTTTAGCTACCTGAGAAAAGGTACCTATGTGTTCGAGTATCCGTTGTTGGTAACCCATACCGGCAACTTCAGCAATGGGATAACAACGATTCAGTGTATGTATGCACCGGAGTTTAGCAGTCATAGCGAAGGAGTCAGAATTAATGTAGAATAGTCAATATGAAGATTCCGGCTTAAAGCCGGAATGACATCAATTTCATTCGTCATGCCGGGCTTGACCCGGCATCTTCTTTTTGGTGTCTTATACATTTCACCAACATAAATTTGCAGCATGCAAATTGAATATCTTATTATTGGACAAGGAATAAGCGGCACCTGGCTCAGTTATTTTCTCCAAAAAGAAGGCAAATCATTTCTCGTAATAGACGAAAACCAGCCCAACTCTCCCTCCCGCATTGCTGCCGGCATCATCAATCCCGTTACCGGGCGCCGGCATGTGGAGGTATGGATGGCTGAGGAAATAATGCCCTTTGCCTGGAAAGCTTATACTGGACTGGGAAATGAACTCGGCATTACAGCCATCTCGCAAAAAAACATCATTGATTTTTTTCCCGGTCTGCAAATGCGGTTAAGTTTTCAGCAGCGGGCGGAAGAAAATGCAAACTATGTTTCGCTGGCTGAATCGTTGGGAGATCTCCGCACCCAATTTAATTATGATTTTGGCTATGGCGAGATCAAACCCGTTTATACAGCCCATCTTGAAACCATATTACCCGCCTGGAGAAATTTGCTGCAGCAAAATAATTATCTGCTGGAAGAAGAGTTTGATATCTCACAGTTAAAAATCACTGTCAGAAAAATTGAATACAAAAACATCATAGCACAAAAAATCATTTTCTGCGATGGCAATGGCAGCGCCAGCAATCCGTATTTCAGAAATCTTCCCTTTGCACCCAACAAAGGCGAAGCTTTGACACTGGAGATTCCTGAACTGCCGGATACCCATATTTATAAAAAAGGATTATCGCTGGCCCCGCTGGCAGCACCAGGGCAATGGTGGATCGGTTCCAATTATGCCTGGAAATTCGATAATGAAAATCCGACAGCTGAGTTCAGGGAAAAAACAGAAGCTCTTTTGAAAAACTGGCTGAAAATACCATTTACAATCAAGGAACATTTTTGTGGTATTCGTCCCGCCACACTGGAACGAAGACCCTTTATAGGATTACACCCTCAACATCCAAACATTGGCATATTGAATGGCATGGGTACCAAGGGCTGCCCGCTGGCCCCATTCTTTGCAAAACAATTGGCTGATTACCTTTTGTACAACAAACCCATTAACCCGGAAGCAGATATCAGCCGGTTTACAAGGATTCTTACCCGATAGCCAATTGCCAATTGCCCATTGTTTTCTATCTTCCTTCACTTAATTTTTTATCATGACCAACCAACAGGAGGCCCGGTACATTATTCCGGCCCGGTTCCGCCGCATGGAAAATATGCATATTGTATTCTGGCTTGTAAAAGATATCAGCTGGTGTTTGATCTGGAGAGAACTGGGGATTGCCATGTTTGTTCCCACTCTTACCATTGCTATCATCATTGCATGGCGAACCCGAAGCATACGGGCAGAGCTGGCCCACAATCTTGCTATCGCTTTCTGGATTACGGCCAATGGCTACTGGATGATCAGCGAATTCTTCGCTTTTAACGAACACATTATCTGGAACTGGGTTACGGGCAAACACATGGCTTTGATTCCTTTCTTTACCGGTGCTTCCATACTGCTTTACTACTATGCAGTGCAGCGGCCAAAAGATATGAAAATGAAAAAAGCGGTGACCATGTAATCAGCCCGGTGTTGTATTTAATACCCGGCCCGGCTCCAGCGGATCCTGGCTCAGCAACTGCCGCATTTCTTCATAAAGAGCCGGCAGTTTTTCTTTAAATTCCTGTGGATTTTCGAAGAATGTTTCAACTGATACGGCCCAGAACTCATCAAAATTGGTCATGGCATAATCGTCCAGCAGGTGGCTCATTCCCTTGTGCATGGCCCTGAATACAGGCTTGCCTTCTTCTGAAAATTCCTGCAGTCTTTCCTTAAAGGTACGGTCATGATGATCCTCCATGCCAAGATAGGCATCAACCTGCAGGGCATGCGCCATTTCATGCAGGCCTACATTTACCGAGTCGGTATAATCGCTGTACCCTTCCAGAAAACGGTTCCAGGAAGTATGAATGCCGTTCTTACTCACATGACCATAATACGTTTCCTTATCAATATTCAGCACATATTCTTTCCGCATCACATGGATCACATCAAAATCATCCATCAGGTAATTGCGCAGGCCAAAAGTCAGTTGTACCGCTGCCCCGCTGATCAATACCGGGATGTATTCTTCCTCCACCATGGAGTGAAAACGGAATTCCTTTGACTGCATGAACTGTATCACCCGGTGCAAAAACCTTTTCTTTTGTGTATCTGGCAATGAACCATAATAGGGATTGTATCTGTTCAGCCACTGGTCATACTGTATTTCCTGCAGGGTGCGGCCGGCAGGGTCATCTTTTGCTGTTCTTCTTATACCTGTCCCTTTTTAAGAGATGGCCGGATGATATAAAACCAGGCCGAGAGTGCAATGATGGTAAAAAGCGCCAGGAACATCTGCCATTCGGGAAAAGGATAATGCGGCCCTTCATCCGCTTTGCTGCGTAGATATGCTTCGCCCAGCGAGTCCAGATGCTGCTGAACCGATTGCTACCACAGCAAACTGTCCCGGTTCAGCATTCCTGTATCGGTTATCCCTGTTGTGGCCCCGGTTAGATCCGGTAAATAAATAGTATCGGGCGGCATTAGCTATAAGTCAATACGAATTTAAGAAGCAGGGCTAAATAAGGGCAAAACACATAAAATAGAGCCTACAGGGTTATCTTTGCGCCGCGGAAAGGCTAACTTAATATAGTTGTCCTGAAAGATTTCAGAACAACTTTTCAACCCATCAATTTTTAAACGGATCATGTACAGAACCCATACCTGCGGCGAATTAAGACTGGCAGACAAAGGTGCAAAAACAACTCTGGCCGGTTGGGTGCAAACGGTCAGAAAGTTCGGCGCCATCACCTTTGTTGATTTGCGGGATCGTTATGGTATCACCCAGCTTTTATTTGGCGAGGAACTGAATAAACAGCTTGAGGAAAATCCGCCGGGCCGTGAGTTTGTTTTACAGGCCGCCGGTACCGTAAATGAAAGAAGCAACAAGAACCCCAATATTCCAACAGGCGATATTGAAATACTGGTTTCCTCCTTTACAATACTGAGTAAATCCTCCGTACCTCCTTTTACCATCCAGGATGATACGGACGGAGGGGATGACCTCCGGATGAAATACCGTTACCTTGACCTGAGAAGAAACGAAGTAAAGAAAAACCTCGAATTGCGTTATGCTGTAAACCGGGCAGCCCGGAGTTATTTACACGGACAAAATTTTATAGAAGTTGAAACGCCATATCTAATCAAATCCACGCCGGAAGGGGCAAGGGATTTTGTAGTACCCTCAAGAATGAACCCGGGGCAATTTTATGCTTTACCGCAATCGCCCCAAACTTTTAAGCAGTTGCTGATGATAAGCGGGTATGACCGTTATTATCAAATTGTAAAATGCTTCCGGGATGAAGACCTGCGGGCCGACCGCCAGCCGGAATTCACCCAGATTGACTGCGAGATGGCTTTTGTGGAACAGGAAGACGTACTGAACATGTTCGAAGGCATGGTAAAGCACATCTTTAAAGAAGTAAAGGGAATTGAATATAATGAAGCGGTTCCCCGGATGACCTGGGAAGATGCCATGTGGAATTATGGCAATGATAAGCCGGATATCCGGTTTGATATGAAAGTAACAAACCTTGTTTTTTCAAAGCAAATGTTTCCAAATAAAAGCACTGTTCTTCCGGAAGAAATGTTTGCAATCCCCCCTTGGGGGGGCGGGGGGGCCGAGGCTGTATTGGCAATAGCCGTACCAGGTTGTGCCGATTACACAAGAAAACAGACTGATGAATTAACAGAATGGGTAAAACGGCCGCAAATTGGGATGAAGGGTTTAGTATTTATTAAATGTAATACCGGCGGAAGTTATAAGAGCAGTGTAGATAAATTTTACAGTGAAGACAAATTAAAAACCATTGCAGAAGCTGCCGGCACCAAAGCCGGCGATCTGGTACTGATACTTGCCGGGCCGGAAGAAAGAACCAGAAAGGCCATCAGTGAGCTTCGTCTTGAAATGGCTGAACGTTTGGATCTTCGCAAAAAAGATGAATTCAAACCGGTGTGGGTGCTGGATTTTCCGCTGTTTGAATACGATGAGGAAGGCAATCGCTGGGTGGCCCGCCATCACCCGTTTACCGCACCCAAGCCCTCGCAGATTGAAACAATGATCAGCAACAACCCTGCGATTGAAAATACGGCTGAATACGTTAAGCATCCTTATGCTAATATCAAAGCTAATGCCTATGATATGGTACTGAACGGAAATGAAATTGGCGGAGGCTCTATCCGGATCTATCAAAGAGAATTACAGGAAAAAATGTTTGCCGCTCTCGGAATGGACAAAGAAGAACAGCAGCACAAATTTGGTTTTTTGCTTGGAGCCTTTGAATACGGGGCCCCGCCACACGGCGGCATCGCCTTTGGTTTCGACCGTCTCTGCGCCATCCTCGGCGGCAGTGAAAGCATCCGTGATTTTATTGCATTTCCTAAAAACAATGCAGTAAGAGACATGATGCTGGATGCACCCTCTACGATTGATGAGAAGCAACTGGAGGAGTTGCAGATAAAGCTGGATTTGAGGGGATAGCTCATAAATTAACCCCGGCCTCAAGGCTGGGGTTAATAACCGAAACCGCTCAGGGGCTTTAGCCCTGAACACTGGCTATGAATTGAGTAATTGCATCAAAATGGCCGCTACCTTCTCGCTATCCGGCAGCATGGCCTGCTCCAGCCCCATATTCATCGGTACAGCCGGCAGATTCAATGCCCCCAGTACTTCCACCGGTGCATCTAACGACTGAAAACAGTTTTTGGATATGCGTCCGGCCAATGCTTCGGCAAAGGAATTGTTCTGTTGTTCTTCCGTCAACACCAGGCATTTGCCGTGGGTTCTTACTCTTTCGTATATCAAATCTTCATCGAGGGGAAATAAAGTTCTTAAATCAACTATTTCTACCTGCCGGTTAAATTTTTTTGCCGCCGCTTTGGCCCAATATACTCCCATGCCGTAAGTGATCACTACACAGCTTTCACCATCGTTAATTTTATTTTTATCTGCATGTAAAACGATATTGGCTTTGCCAAACGGCAGTATATAATCCCGGGAAGGCTCAGGTGTTTTTGCATCTTCTGTACCCGGTACTTTGCTCCAGTAAAGGCCTTTATGTTCCAGCATCACCACAGGGTTGGGATCATAGTAAGCAGCTTTCATCAATCCTTTCATATCAGCTGCATTTGAAGGATAAGCAACCTTTATTCCCTTCACCGAAAGAACAGTTGTCTCCACACTCCCGCTGTGATAAGGCCCGCCGCCGCCATAAGCGCCGATGGGAACTCTTAAGATCATTGATACGGGAAACTTTCCGCAACTGAGATAACAGCTTTTCGAAACTTCAGATACCAATTGATTAAAGCCCGGATAGATATAATCGGCAAACTGCACTTCCACTATGGGTTTTAATCCCACCGCACTCATCCCAACACAAGAACCTACCACATAGGCTTCCTGAATAGCTGTATTAAACACCCGATGGTCGCCAAATTGTTCCCCCAGCGTGGCTGCTTCCCGGAAAACTCCGCCTAATCTTTTCCCCACATCCTGTCCGTAAAGCGCCGCTTCAGGATGCTGCTCCATTATTTCCCGGATGGCAAACAAAGCCGCATCCACCATAATCACTTTTTCTGCACCGGCCGGGTTTCTTTCTCCCTTTTCTTCCGTAACCGCTGTGGGAACAAAAACATGTTCATCCACGGTTGCCGGGTCGGGTTCCGGCGATGCAACAGCCCTGGCAAAATCAGCAGCTGCCACTTCAGCTGCCTCCTTTTCTATTTGCTGCAATTCCTCTTCGCCAACTCCCTTCTCCAGCAATTTTTTTCTCAGTTTGGGATTGGGATCATGGGCCAGGTGCTTTGCCCAGTCTTCATCACTCCGGTAAAATTCTTTTCTCACCCCGCTGGTATGGTGTCCCAGCAGCGGAACGGATGCATGAACGAGATAGGGTTTTCTTTTCTCCCGGACATAATCCACCACTTCTTTCATCACGGAATACGATGCTTCAAAATCACTGCCATCCACCTGTACCCTGTTCATCCCTTTAAATCCGGCAGCAAACTCAAAAGCGTTCATTGACCGGGATTCTTCTGAAGTAACGCTGATGCCCCAGTTGTTGTCCTGCACCAAATAGATAATGGGCAGTTGCTTTAACACGGCAAACTGGAAGGCCTCACTCACTTCGCCTTCAGTGATGCTTGCATCACCCAGCGAGCATATCACTACAGGCAGTTCTCCATTCATGCCTTTTTTCAGCTTTTCGGTCAAATGTTTTTCTAAATATTGAATCCCCTGTGCAATGCCGGTGGTGGGAATGGCCTGCATACCCGTGGCGCTGCTTTGGTGGATGATGCCGGGTTTATCACTGCCCCGGTAATTGGGATGCGAATAATATTCCCTGCCGCCGGTAAAAATATCATCGCCTTTGGCAAGCAGTTGCAGCATTTGCTCATAAGGAGTAAAACCAAGACCCATGATAAGGCTTTCGTCACGGTAATAAGGGCTTACAAAATCGCAGGGCTGCAACTGAAAGGCTGTGGCCAGTTGTATCGCCTCATGCCCCCGGGAAGTGGAGTGAACATATTTGCAGACACTGCGGTTGGCTTCATAAGTCTCTGCCATCACTTTCACCCGGCACATCAGCCGGTATGCCTGCAGCAATATGTCGGGACTGATCATGGGCAAACAGTTATTTTGAGGCGAAGCAAAAATAGGGTATGCTGCAGAGCTGTAAAAAGAAAACCATCCCGTTGTGTACAGGATGGTTTTGTGCAGTTAGTATTGGTTCTCGTAAAAATCTTTATTTCACTTCAAGGGTGAACATACTGGCATCTTCGATGAAGGCCTCCAGTTCATCTCCCACTACCACCTCGCCCACACCTGCAGGTGTGCCGGTAAAAATCACATCGCCGATGTTCACTGAAAAATAATTGGAAATGTACGATACAATTTTATCAAAATTATGGATCATATTTCCAGAATTGCCCTGCTGCACCAGTTCCTTGTTCTTGTACAGGCAGAAATTGATGTCTTTCTTATTCTTGATATTGGTCAGCGGTATCCACTTCCCTATCACGGCTGAATTATCCCAGGCTTTGGCTTTTTCCCAGGGAAGCCCTTTTTCTTTTAGTTCGTTCTGCACATCCCGGGCTGTAAAATCAATACCGGCAGTGATTGCATCATAATACTTCGATGCAAATTTTTCCTGGATGTATTTTCCATTTTTACTGATACGGATGACCAGCTCACATTCATAATGCAGTTCATTGGTGAATTCAGGGTAGTAAAACGGCGTAGGCGGCTGCAGCATGGCGCTTTTGGGTTTCATGAAAATGACCGGTTCTTCCGGAACCTCGTTGCCAAGCTCTGCTGCATGCGCTGCATAGTTACGGCCTACACAAAAAATCTTCATAAACAGGTGGTGTTAGTGATAAATACATTGGATACTTTACACTTTGTTGTGTTGTTTATCCCATATATTCAGCGGTCATCATGTTGTTTATTGGATTTCCCCGCAATTCGGTCATCGTCAGCCGGGAATAAAAAGTCAGGTGGCCTGCTGTGCCTGAGGCAACAGCAGGAAGGCTAAAGTAAGTAATCAATCTGATTTATCATAGCGAAAATTCCTGATTATTTACCTGGTTCATGGCTGCAGTAATACCCTGTATGGCAAAGCATTCAATAATCTCCACTGCTTTTTCAATCTTGAGCTTCACCAGGGCTTCTTCCTCTTTTTTCCATTTACTGAGCACATAATCTGCCTGGTGGCCTTTGGGATAGTTGTTACCGATACCAAAACGCAGCCTGGGATAATCCCGGGTACCCAGCAATTCCTCCACGCTTTTAAGCCCATTATGCCCTGCATCACTGCCGCCGGGTCTCAGCCTCAGTTTACTTAGGGGGAGGGCAATTTCATCCACCACCACGAGCATATTAGACAGGTTCACCTTCTCTTTATCAGCCCAGTATTTTACCGCTTTGCCGCTAAGGTTCATATAAGTGGTCGGGCAAATACAGACAAAACTTTTTCCCTTCCATTTTACACCGGCCACATAAGCATACCTGTCCGCCCGGAAACTGCCGCCATGCTTCTGTACAAAGGCATTCACCACATCAAAGCCGATGTTATGACGGGTATGGGCATACTCATCACCCGCATTTCCCAAACCAGCAATTAAGAATTTCATCTCTTGTTTACAGCTTATCAAATATCGGATTAACAAAACAAAAAACCCGTCCGATATCCTGTACTTGCTGAAGGAGCCGGGCGGGTTGCAGTATGCTTAATAGAAAAATTATTTTTTCCCTTTTTCTTTTTCCGGGGCAGCAGGTGCGGCGGCAGCGGCCGGTGCAGCAGCGGTGCCGGCAGCAGGTGCAGCAGCGCCTGCGGCGGCAGGGGCAACAGCAGCTTCTTCCTGTTTCAACTGCCGGGTGAGTGTTACGGATGCGATGGGGATACGGGGAGAGTTCAGGATTTCATAGTTCTCTTCCTTTACATCTTCCACCCGGATATTACCATTCAGCTCCAGGTTATCCACGCTAACTTCAATTTGTTCCTTCAGATACCGGGGATAGGTTTTTACCTTCAGCGATTTCATTTTGATCACCAGCTTACCGCCGTCTTTTACACCCGGTGAGGCGCCTGTAAATTTCAGGGGAATATCGGCAATCACTTTTTTGTCTTCCATCAGCTCCAGCAGGTCCACATGAATAAGCCGGTCGGTTATTTTGTCAAACTGCAGGTCCTTCAGAATGGTCTTATAGGTTTTGCCATCCACTTTTACCTCAGCCAGCTGAAAACTGGGGGTGTACACAAGATTTTTGAAAGCTGCAGCAGGGGCTGTAAAATTAATTTCCTGTGCGCCGCCATAAATTACACCGGGCACCAGTTCCTGAGAGCGGATTTGCCGGGTGGCGTTTTTCCCGAATCCGGTCCTCAGTTGTCCTTCGATGGTAATTGTTTTCATTTGTTGTTATTTATATTGTTTGGTTACTTACTTATCCCTGCGCTGCGAGTGAATAAAGAGACTTGTGATGCTCTTGTTCTCAAACGCATTCCGGATGGCTACTGCAAACAGTTCGGCTACCGAAATCACTTTAATTTTAGTGGTTTCCTTTCTAACCGGTATGGTATCGCAAACCACCAGTTCTTCCAGTACACTGTTCTCTATATTCTCGTAGGCCTTGCCGCTGAGTACCGGGTGGGTAATCAGCGCCCTTACGCTTCTGGCTCCTTTTTCTTTTAAAAGACCTGCACTTTTGGCAAGGGTGCCTCCCGTATCACAGATATCATCAATAATCACTACATCCCGGTCTGTCACATCTCCTATCACCACCATACTGGCAATCTCGTTGGCTCTTTTACGGTGCTTATCGCAGATCACCATTTCCGCATTAAAGTAATTGGCTATTTCCCTGATGCGGTTGGTAGCCCCTACGTCGGGGGCCGCAAAGGTAAGGTTTTCAAGGCGCAGATTTTCTATGTAAGGAATAAAAACCGCATGGCTGTCAAGATGGTCAACCGGGATGTCAAAATACCCCTGAATCTGGGGGGCATGAAGGTCCATAGTAATTATTCTGTCGGCCCCGGCAGAAACTAACATATTGGCTATCAGCTTGCTTCCAATAGCCACACGGGGCCTGTCTTTTCTGTCTTGCCGGGCATATCCGTAGTATGGAATGACTGCGATCACTTTATAGGCCGAAGCTCTTCTGGCGGCATCAATCATCAGCAGCAGTTCCATCAGGTTTTCAGCGGGGGCGAAAGTGCTTTGCACCAGGAATACATAATCACCCCTTACACTTTCCAGGAAAACCGGGCAAATTTCCCCGTCGCTGAACCGCTGAATGTTGACTTTGCCGGGGCGGGTACCATAACGCTTACAAATTTGTTCGGCCAGTTGCTGCGAGCCGGTGCCGGAGAAGATTTTTGCGGATTGCATGGCAGAAAAATGTGCGGCGAAGATACTGATTCACTTTTCTGATTAACAAAAAAACTGCCACCCTGCAAACAGCTGGCGAATCATGACCGGCTGTTTTTTAAAATAACCGGTAAAGCTGGTTCTTACCTGCTCGCTACAGAGCCTGGTGTTTCTGTTACCTGATTATGCCTTACAGCCGGCCCGGAACCATGGGCATTGCAACTGTAAAAAAGAGAAAAACAGATAAAAATGGAGAATACAAGCGCCACCACATACACCCCTGCAAAAAAAAGGATGGGGTGAAGCGAGCCCATCGGGGTCATTGATCTTGGTTTCATACGTACCGGATTTGGGTTTTTCAAAGGGTTGCTGGCGGCTTCATGAAATACCGTTTCTGGTATTCATGGATTAAAATTATTAGCTAAATTGGTTGTATGCAAGAGCACATGTACTCAATTAAACAATGGTCAAAAGACGACAGGCCGAGAGAAAAATTACTATCCGCGGGGGCAGCCAGCCTCAGTAATTCTGAGTTGCTGGCCATCCTTATCCACCATGGCACCCGGCAAAAAACCGCTGTTGACCTGGCCAAGGAAATACTGAAACTGGGAAAAGATAACCTTGGTGAACTGGGAAAACTTTCGGTAAAAGAGCTGATGAAAATTAAAGGTATCGGCGAAGCCAAAGCAATTACCATTGCCGCTGCCCTTGAACTGGGCCGCAGGAGAATAGCAGAAGCCCCGCTGGATAAGTCGGTTATCAAAACCAGTCATGATATTGCCCGCTATCTTCAAACCAGGCTGCAGGACCACCGGCATGAGGTGTTCGCCGTATTATTTTTAAACCGTGCCAATAAGGTAAACCATTTTGAGATCATCAGTGAAGGGGGTATTACCGGCACCGTGGCCGACCCCCGCATCATATTAAGAAGGGCCCTTGAAGAAGACGCTGTCAGCATCATCTTATGTCACAATCATCCCTCCGGCAGCCTGAAACCAAGCAGGGCTGATGAAGAACTTACTGCAAAAATTAAAGGTGCCGCCGCCCTGCTGGACATTGCAGTACTGGATCATATCATAGTAAGCAACAGCGGATATTACAGTTTTGCGGATGAAGGAATATTATAGTTCACAGTTGAGAGTTCAAAGTTCTAAATTGTCTAAAAAAAGAGAGCAATGGCAACTATCAGCAAATTCGAAGATCTAAAAGTTTGGCAGAAATCAAGGTTATTATGCCAGTTGGTTTTTGAGATGATTCAGCAAGAAAATTTTTCAAGAGATTATAAGCTAAAAGACCAGATCAATGGTTCATCAGGTTCTGTAATGGACAATATTGCAGAAGGATTTGGCAGACAGGGAAACAATGAGTTTATCAATTTCCTGACAATTGCAAATGGATCGGCAATGGAAGTGAAATCGCAACTCTACAGGGCGTTTGATAGAAAGTATATTAATAATGAAAAAATGGAAGAGGTATCAACCCTGATTGATGAAATCAGTAAAATGATATTTGGACTGATTGATTATCTCGGTAAAAGCGATTTCAGGGGTCAAAAGTTTAAGGCAAGGGAAAAATAATATCCTGAGTGAAACTATGAACTATAAACTATGAACTATGAACTTTAAACTCCGGACTATGAACCCCCTACGCCTGTCCCGCCGGTCCGAAATTCAACGGCAGCTGAAATTCCTCCAGGTCTTTTATCGGCCCGTTTACCCCTTCGTATTTCTGGATATTTTCCATTATGGCTTTCATAAACCGTTTGGCATGCTGCGGGGTGAAGATGATCCTTGATTTCACCTTGCTTTTGGGTGTGCCGGGCATCACATTCACAAAGTCAATTACAAACTCGGCATGGGAGTGGGTGATGATGGCCAGGTTGGCATAGGTGCCTTCGGCCACCTCTTCGGATATTTCAATATTCAGTTGGCTGGGTTGCCCGGTTGGCTGTTCCATGTTTCGGTTATTTGTCCAAAAATAAGCTTAACCGGCTATTCGGATATAACAACCTCACCCCACCAAAACTCCAATTATTGGAGTATCCGTTACCCCTCTCCATATGGAGAGGGGGTGTAGAATCTTCAATTTTGGGAATTTTAATGGGGTGAGGCCCGAGAACAAGAAAAGAATGTACCAGTTTATATATGCAGACGCCGGTTAAGCTTATTGCTCTGCAGGGCTGTCGTTACGGGGAATAAAAAAACGTCCCGCAAAATGCAGGACGTTTAAAAATATTCATAAGCAAATTATCTCGGTCCTCTATATTTCCAAAGCTCATCAAAATAAGTACGTACACCTGCAATAGCTGAAGGATGGTACATGAAGTATTTGATCAGTATATCCCGGTTGCCCTGCACGGCATTTACACCGCTGGGATCGAGTTCAATTCTTCTGGTATTAGATGCTGCATACAGTGGTGGACCGCTGCCGGTTTGCGGGTTGCCAAGCGCAGTAGAGCCGCCACGGGTGGGGTCGCCATAATAGTTATGAATCCTGGCAACCCTGTTGGTAGCGGGATCGAAATTGATAACAATACCCATACTTCCGTAACCCGAGTGGCCGCCTCCGTTCAATATCGGGTGGCCGATAGTACCCCAGATGGTATTGTCAAATACAATACACTCTGTTCCGCCGGTTGTTATCAGGTGGGCTTCCCAGGCGCCGCCGTTGGCAATAGGAAATGGATCACCCACAGGTGAGGTTGCATTATTGTTGTTCCACTGTACAAGTGCCGGCACTACCAGGTCAATCATCGGGCCGGTTACGGCATAAATGCCATCCCAGTTGTTTTTGGCGCCTATTTCCACCACCAGTGATTTTTGGGTGGATATTTTACTATCGGCGCTAACCGAAGTAATGGTAAAACCAAGGCCATACAGGGCGCTGGGGTTCAGCACCTGGGCATTGGGAATTGTGATGTATATCTGCTTGGCAAAATCGCCGTTATCAAATGTAAAGGTCCAGGAGCCGCCCATACCGCCCACTTTAGCTGCATCTGACTGGATGGTGTACCAGGCAGCCGGGAAATGCAGGTAAGCCGGGTTTGCCGCCCTTACAGCAGCCGTGTCGTCTTTAATAACCACGGTTGTTGCAGCATTGGCAGCCGCTTCATTGGGGGCGTCTTTGCGTATATCACACACCAGTATTTGCTGGGAAGTACTCACAAAGTCAATGGGGTTCTTTTTTACCTCGGCAGGGGTTCCGCCGCCAAGGATTTTTACAATAGTGGTGCCCTCACTTTTAAGGGGCGTCACTTCTTTCTTTATGCAGGAAGCAAAAGCCACTGCTGTAAAGAGGAGGCCGTATAGTGCATGTTTAGTGTTCATGTATCTGTGGTTTTTAGGTGATCAATTTTATTGGGCCCACCATACTTTGGTATCCTGGTTATCTCCTCCAATGGCCGAAGCAGCCGCATTGGTATTGGCTGTGTTGGAGCCATACGATTGCTGACCATAGGTATAGCGCTGCGGTATCTGGCGGGAACTGTTAGTGGCATCCTGCGCTGGTGTAAGCACCGGCCAGCCGGTTCTTCTCCACAGGTTCCAGCCACGCATACCATCTGGATAAGCAGCAATGTATTCCTGTATGGCAATATTGCGGATATTGGCAGCCGTGCCCTGCGGATTGGCCAGTACTACGCCGGCCTGAGCAAAATAGGCAGCGCCCGGAGCAGCAACACCCCATTGTGCATGGGAGGCATTTATACCATTCTGATACATCTGGTTCATATTTTCACCGGTCCAGCCCCTGTCGGCAGCCTCAGCCCTTGTTAAGTAGGTTTCGGCCGCAGATAAAATAACCAAGGTACTGTTAGCATTCCTGAATGGCCCTCTTAATATCCTTGCCCAGTTGGGATTGGCTGAAGTCCATGACTCCATAAAGGCCCTGAGGCGGCCGTAAGGCACTCCCTGGCTTGAGCTCAGATTATAATCGGGACTGGCAGGGTCTTCTGATTTGCCGCCATAAGAAGCCTGGCGACCATCAGTAAGCGAAGTCATCAGTAAGGCCATCGGCTCACTTTCGCCAAAGTCTCTTCTTCCGTTATAAGTATTGAACCAGGGGTTCCTGTAATTACCGCCCGGGTAAGCAACCGCTATGTTATCAGCGTTACTGGTGATTACACCAGCCGGGTGGGTCAATGCTGCGTTGAACTGTACTGCAGCTAACTGACCGGCTGAAGGGTATTTTTTGCTCATTTGCATGGCAAGACGGAGGCGCAGTGAATTGGCAAATCTTTGCCAATTGCCAATATTGCCTCCGTAAAGAACATCTCCGGTAATGGCACCGCCGCCACCCAACTGGTTTACAGCGGCAGCCAGTTCATTCAGCATACCGGTGTAGATATCAGACTGACGGTCGAAAACCGGCGTACCGTTACCCTGCAATGCCTGTGAATAAGGAATGTCGCCGTATTGATCGGTCAGAATACTGAAAATGTATGCTTTCAGGATTCGGGCCACAGCCTTCATATTATCATTAGGCCCATTGCTTATAATGTTTTGAAGGTCATTTAAAGGACCAGAATAATTGCCTTCGAAATTGATCTGCGGCAATGAATACAGTGACACATCGGTATACTGCGTTTCAGAGAAATACTGGCAGTATAATCCTCCGCGGGTAAGGCTGGCGTAGCCGCCAATACCTGCCTGTACGTTTGTCAGCAGTGCATTGAATAGCGGGCTGCCCGTTACCCCGGGGTTAACATTGGTATTCCCGAAGTCGCTGGAATATCTTTTACAACTGGTAAAAAACAGTCCAAAAGCAAGGGTCAGTACCGCTAACCTTTGAATGCTTGTCTTTTTCATATTCATGATGTTTATTGTTGTTATTATTAATGATTATCAGAAGCCGATCCTCAGGTTAACACCATAACCTCTTGTACCGGGCAAGTTACCCGCCTCACCGCTCAGGTTGCTGATCTCAGAAGGATCGAAATCATCTGTTTCAGCATAAATAAGCACCAGGTTGCGGGCTATAAATGAAAGTTCGGCCCTGTTCATCCATTTTTTGGTAAAGCCCCATTTTTCTATAGGCAGTTTATAGCCCAGCGATACTTCACGAAGCTTCACAAAAGTAAGGTCATACACATAGGGGTCAAATGCCCTTCTGTCGTAGAAAGAGTGGAAGTAGTTCTGAGCATCCACATAATAATCAACCGGGCGTCCGGTATTGTCCACTCCAAATACATGTACTCCTCCTCCGTCTGCTACCGCATCACGAATGGGATTGCCCTTGTCATTCAGCACGGCAGTGCGGGCAGTAAGACCGGAATAAGAACCCCACATGTTTGACAGTGAGAAGAACTTACCGCCAATCTGGCCATCGGCATTGGCAGCCACAATCAGTCTCTTGAATTCAAATGTGGTTTGTGCGCCGAAAGTATGTTTGGGCAGTACGGAGCCATATGATACAGCCGGGTCGTTTACATACAAACCGCTGGCATCAACTACGGGCTGACCGTTGATCCGCTTCATACCGTTGCCAAACAACTGGCCCCAGTCTTTACCTACCTGGTGCAGCATGTAAGGCCCTACGGTTCCCCAGTTGCCCTGGATGCCGGTTGTTTTATCAATACCGGGGGCCAGCTCAGTTATTTTGTTGGAAGCAAGGATTCCCCAGTTGGTATTGATTTCCCATTTTATATTGCTGTTCCAAACCGGGCGGCCCATCAGTTTAATGTTATGTCCGCTCTTTTCTATCAAACCGGCATTGGTAAGCTGTGATGTAAAACCGCTGGTGCCGTTCACAGTTACTGCAGTGGGGAAGTCTTTATCTTCTCCTTTCCAGTAAGTGTATGAAACGCCGATTCTGCGTTTCAGGAACTCAAGGTCAAGTCCCAGCTCATACTGGCGGGTTACCGAGCCCCTAATGTTCGGGTCAACAAGCTGATCAGGAGTGCTCATCAGGATATTAGCATTCCACTGGAACTGGCTGGGAGCGTAGTTAAATCCGGGATAAGCATATGTACCGATACCGGTGGGGATTTCACCCACAGAACCACGGAGTTTACCATAGTTGAGCGGAGCCCATTTCAGCAGCTGGCTGAAAATAAAGGACAAGCCGGCTGATTTGGAAACAATAAAGGACTTGCTCGGCGGAAGATCAGACATCCAGTCCTGGCGGAGGGTGAAGTCAAGGTTCAGGAAGTTATCATAACCGATAGAGTTTGTCCAGAAAATTGCGCTGTACCTGAAATCCGTACGGGTGTTACCGATTGTAGCGGGATTTTTGGAGTTAGCGATCGAGAACAGGTTGGGTACACTTAAGCCCTGGTTGGTATTGGCATTGTTACCCTTTATCAGCTGACGCAGGATATCTGTACCAAAGCTGGAGTTGATGTTGAATTTATTGTACTTCCTTTGAAAATACAGTTGTGCCTCCATATTGGTGCGGTTGGAATTGGAGGTATTGGTTGAATAAAAACCAAAACACTCCCCGCAGTTACCGGTTGACTGGGTGGCGCTTTCGCCCAGGTCAGAGGAGTATTTTTGTTCAGACCAGATAAGATTCTGCTGTTTGCGATAAGTAGCCCTGAATCTCCAGTTCTTATGAATCTGGTACATGAGGGAGATATCGCCAAAATACCTGTCGGTATTGGTTACAATTTTTACCAGGTCAAACCACTTGTAAAAACCATACCAGTAGTTACCGGCATAAAAAGCCCTTTCGTTTGCCGGGTTATAGGTGCTGGGGTTGGCCTTGTTCCAGCTTGCCCAGATGCCCTGCGGGGTACGCAGGTCTTTCAGTTCCCTCAGGATCTTCATATCCAGGTTACGGTGGAACCACTGGTTAAAGGAGCCGGTGGTTTGGTTGGAATAACCGTCATCAAATTCGCCGTTCAAAACCTGTGTGGCATAATTGAGGTTGATAGAAGCAGTTAGTTTGGAAGTCAGGTTTATAGATCCGGCAAGGTTAAATACATTTTTCTTCAGGAATGTGGTGGGGATAAGACCCTGTGTTTCCACATTATTAAATGCAAGACGGAGTGAAGCATTTTCACCTGCTTTGGAAAACGCCACAGAGTTGTTGAAGGTAATACCTGTTTCATAAAAGTCCCTTGCATTATCGGGCTGGGGAAGCAGTTTGGCGGTCTGGCCTTCATACCTGTGGCCGCCATACCATGCATACCAGGGTATATATTCCTGGCCTACCATGCGGGGGCCCCAGCTGGCATCGTCAGAATAATCATGGTAATATTTACCGTCTAATTTCTTCCACAGTTCCGGATGTCCGGGCTGCCAGGTATATTTATACATATCGGCAGTGTTACCGCCGGCGTAAGAGTTTTGATAGTTGGGTAAAATGTATACCCTGTCAACCTGCATACCGAGGTTCAGTTCAACCCCATATCCTTTATCGGTTTTCTTTGCTTTTTTCAGGGAGATAACGATAGCGCCCCTTGCACCCTGGGGACCAAAGAGAGCTGAAGCTGCAGGACCCTGAAGGATAGTGATATCTCCAATGTCATCATTGTTTATGTCGTTAATGTTGGGCAGGATGGTACCGTCCACCACATAAAGAGGGTCGCCGCCTCCGCCAAAACCAGTTTCGCCGCGAAGCCTGATGTTACCGGTGCCGGCATTACCCAGCTTGGCAGCCGACTGGCTTCTTACCTGCAGACCTGAAACTTTACCGGCAAGGGCATTGTTTACATTGGTCTGGCGGATGGTGTTCAACTGGTCACCCGATACTACCTGGGCGTTTACCGTGGCATTGCGCAACTGCCGCTTCATACCATAGGCAGTGGTTACTACAACCTCTTCACCCGTGATAACTGATTTTACAGCTTTTACGGTATAATTGCTTTCAGTGCCTACTGTAACCTCGGTGGGAGTGATACCACCGGTAATTACCAGCACATCGCCGGTTTTGGCCAGTATACGGAAGTTACCGTTGTTGTCGGTAGAAACTCCCGTCCGGGTTCCTTTAATAAGTACAGATGCGCCCGCAACAGGAGCACCTGTTTCATCGGTCACGGTACCGGTAATGGTACGGGTTTGACCGAACGCCAATGCAGTAAACAGCATCAGCATCGTAAACAGTGATGCGAATTTTCTCATGTTAACGTTAATTTTAAAAAATTTAAAAGCATTGAAAATCAGGGAAAACCGTCTATTTTCCGGGTTGGGATTGTAAACAAAGACAGCATCTTCTTTGAAAATGCTGCCGCAATGTAAAACTTTTTTTAACAATTAGTTAAATGACCCCAAAAAAAACCGAACACCTGTTATTTTTTTAAAATATAAACCTTGCCTGCAACCTAAGTTCCGTCCGGCTGTTTCCGGGGATTTCGTCAAGGCCGGAGCCCACGGAGCTTTTATCCCGGTAAATGGTCTGTGCCCAGCGAAGCCAGCAACTGATTTTTCCGGTAATATCGTAATTCAGGTTCAGGTAATAGCGGAACCCCTTATCAAAAAAGGCCGGAATGGAATAGCTGTACAACACATCATTCTCATAGGCATAAATGCGGGAGTTATAACCATCCGTTTCAAAATACTGAAGCCGGATACCGCCTGACAATGGTTTCTGCATCGGCTTAAACAGCACATCAGTGAAAAGAAGAAACCCATTCTCCCTGTTGGGCCCGTTTTTGTCATACCATAATAGCTCGGCTCTGGTCCGCAGTGTAAAGGAAGTGCTTACTTTATAACTAACCTGTGTTCTCCAGTTTTGCCTTGGAAGAAAAACAAGATAGTTCGTCGTTGTTGTATTGTCCGGCTGGTTACCCTGTTTTGCCTCGCTTCGAAAACGGGTGTAAATCTCAGTTTGTTTATTCGGGGTGTATGTGAGCTGGGTTAAAAAATCAGTGCTGTGGCCGGGGGCATCCACCAGATATTTCAGCCAGGGAAATTTAAAAACATCACCATAAGCATCAATCCTCCAACCAATGGCCGGGCGGATGGTGATGCCTGCGTAGAAGCCCCGTTCATTGGAGGGATACGTATTTTCAGTAAAAGCATTGCCATACACTGCCTGGTAGGCAGGTGAAATATGCCGGTGCAACAGGGAAACATCTGCCCTGGCATCAACACTTACCAGCAAACCATTGATGAAAGCATAATTGAAATTTTTGTCAGTGGCCGCCTCTCCGAAAAAATGAAGGTTTTTGTACGTGTAACTGTAATCCGCACTCAGGTTGTACCAGTTCTTACCGCTGATGGCATACAGGTTATATGGCTCATCTCTTTTTTGCACAGGCAGTGAAAAATGATAATACACTCCGTTGATACCTGCATGCCAGCGGGCGGCTTTGTAAGCGAGGGCGGCTCCAAAGGATGTTTGAGTCAGGTTATTGCGGTCGGCCGCTTCACTATTGGTGCGGTGATAACCCGAATTAAGAAAGGATGAAATGAAGTCTTCATTATTTACGGTATCGGCAACAAAGTTGGCGCTGAGTTTTCGCAAAGAAGCAAATACCGTTGATTCGAAATTCCTTTTCCGGATGGTAATTCCGGCGCCACGGTGAAAATAAAATTCACCTGCTGAATTGTAGGGCCGCAGTACGGCCGACTGCCGCTTGATACCCATTACATCCACACTTTTCTTAAATGCCAGGCTTTGCCACTGTATCAGCCCCTGCCCCATATTCACGGTAAAATCGCCCAAAGCAAATGACTGTATGATGCCGGTTTTCCTGATGAACAAATGAAAAGAGTAAAAATCAAAACCCTTGTTCTGCGCCCCCTTTAAAAATTGTTCCCCTGCATCTTTATCGCCCAGTACCCCAAACTGCAGCAGGTTTTTGTAAACATAGCGGTAGCGAAACAAGATGCGTTGCGGGCTGCCGAGATACCTGGTGCCGGAGTTTGTTTTGTCAAACCCCTTTGATTTTTCCACTACCTGGGAAACACGGAGCAGCAGGCTGTGTTCACCACCGCGGAATCTTTTCCTTATCTCTTCAGCAAGCGGAATGGCTGCACTTACGGTTATAAAAGGAAGTATTTTTTTTATTGTGGCAATATCCCATGAGGGAATGGCCTGTAATTCATAAATGCTGATGAACCGGCCAAACAGGTTGCGGTAGGCAATCAGGTTGGTAATCTGCAGGTCAGTAATAATTCTAAGCTGTCTCAGTTCTTCCGCCCCGGCCGTATTCAGGTTGACGGGGGTTTTCCTGAAATGTTCAAGGTCCTGCAACCAGTTGTCGTCTTCTGTTTCACTTTGGTCGGCATCCGTCTGGTTTTCCAGTTGCTGTTCACTGCTTACCGGTATTTCCTGCGCCGGGATAAATAATGGGCAGGTAATAATAAATAATATGAGAAACAGCCACCTCACTTTTTATTCGTGTTGAATTCAAAAAGAAACAGCAAACCGGGCGTAATGCCCAGTTGCGGATGGTAACCGGCCGTTATATCCAGCCGGAAGGATTTGACCGTTAATCCCAGTCCCAGCCAGGCCGATGAAGTGGCGGACGACATACCGGTCCTTACCAGCAACTGCGGAATGAATTTGTATTGCAGACCGGCATTTACATTCACCGGCCGGTTTTCCTCCTTTACAATTTCAGCGCTGAAAAAAAATTTTTCAGATGCTTCATATCCCAGCCCGAATGTGTACACGGATGAAAGCTTTTCCCCATCATTTTTTCCAAACTTACCGCCCATGGGGTTGTCGGCCTGAATACCGGCATGCAATCTTTCTGAGATATGCATCACGGCTCCCAGTTCAAAACTAACCGCCGATGCGTTCCCGTAACCGGATGATAGATGGATGCCATGATAGTTGAACTGGGCCCCCGCATCTATTTTTTTGCCAAGGCGTCTGCCATAGGCCAGCCCGAGCTGAGTTTCATTGTAATCACTAAAGCCATAATAGTTAGCCCGCAGACCAAAATTGCCCGAACGGGTGGGCCAACCTATAACTGCAGTATAGCTGCTCAGTTCGCTAAGTAAAAATCTCCGCTCGGCATATACTCCGGCAGCCGCATTTTTAAGCTGTGCCAATGAAGCCTGGTTGGAAATAAAGGAAAAAACATCCATGTGATTTTGACTGTAGGCTCCGAAGCCTGTGTAGGCAGCTGCCACAGGGCGGCGAAGTGTTTGGGCATCGGTGTTTGCTGCAAAAAACAGAAAGAGCAGCAGGCTCAGCTTCGTCTTTTTTCTCAAGCAGAAAGAATTTTTGAGGTAAGTTAAATAGTTAGTTTATACTGACAAAACGAAAAACTCCTGGGGAGTTCAGAACCCTCCGAGAGTTAAGTACATTTGCCGCATGGAAATATTAGATGGTAAAAAAGCCGCACAGGCCATAAAGGATAAACTGAAAATAGATGTGGCGCAACTTGCAGCCGAAGGGAAAAAAATACCGCACCTGGCCGCCATTCTGGTGGGCAACAACGGGGCCAGCGAAACCTATGTGGCCGCAAAAGTGAAATCCTGTGAAGAGGTGGGATTCAAATCAACCCTTATCAGGTTTGAGGCAGATATATCCCCGGTAAAACTGCTGGAGAAAGTACAGGAACTGAACAATGACCCTGATGTGGACGGCATACTGGTACAACTGCCCTTGCCAAAGCATATTAAAGAAAGCGATGTTATCAATGCCCTTGATCCCGATAAGGATGTGGATGGTTTTCACCCGGTGAATGTGGGAAAGATGGTACAGGGCTTGCCGGCATTTGTGCCGGCTACCCCCCACGGCATCATGCTGCTGCTGGAACATTATAAAGTGGAAACAAAAGGCAAACATGCCGTTGTGGTGGGGCGCAGTAATATAGTTGGAAGGCCGATGAGTATTTTACTCAGCCAGAACAGCAATCCCGGTAACTGTACGGTTACGGTTTGCCATTCCCGTACACACAACTTAAAAGAGCTTTGCCTGCAGGCCGATATGATTGTGGCCGCACTGGGCAAACCTGAATTTGTAACTGCAGATATGGTAAAAGAAGGCGCCGTGGTAATAGATGTGGGCATCACCCGGATAGAAGATACAAACAAAAAAAGCGGCTTCAGGCTGAAAGGGGATGTACAATATGAAACGGTAGCCCCTAAATGCTCCTGGATTACCCCGGTACCGGGTGGTGTGGGACCGATGACCATTGCAGCCTTATTGAGGAATACGTTTACCTCCTGTGCGCAAAAGAACTGAATGTAATGAATACGATGATGAAGCAAACGGTTCACCTGCCTGTGATGGAACACTTCTACACCTTACAGGGAGAAGGCTATCACCAGGGTAAAGCTGCTTATTTCATCCGTCTTGGCGGTTGTGATGTTGGCTGTGTGTGGTGTGATGTTAAAGAAAGCTGGGATGCATCAAAACATCCTTTACTATCTGTTCAACAGATCATACATGAAGCAGTTTCTACCACCTCCCCCCCGGGGGGAGAGAGGGAGGGGGCAATTGTTGTTGTTACCGGGGGCGAACCTTTGATGCACAACCTCGGGGAACTGACGACTGAACTCCTGCAAGCAGGATTGAAGACACATCTTGAAACCTCAGGGGCATATCCGCTGAGCGGCGTTTGGGACTGGATCTGTCTTTCTCCCAAAAAATTCAAAGCCTCTTTGCCGGAAATTATTTCCCTTGCACATGAATTGAAAATTGTTGTTTACAACAAAACAGATTTTGAATGGGCTGAAAAATATGCCGCACAGGTATCGCCCGGCTGCAAACTTTTTTTGCAGCCCGAATGGGATAAAGCGGCTGAAATGACCCCCCTTATCGTTGAGTATATCAAGGCGCATCCTGAATGGGAGCTGAGCCTGCAGTTGCATAAATATATCCATGTACCGTAACAGGATTGCCAACCTTTTCTTTCATTTTTTCCTCTTATACGGGAATAAAATTCAAGTAGCTTCGTTGTATCACAACGCATCCTTTGCATGAAAACCGCTTTGCTTATTTTATATTGTACATTCTGCATTTTGGGTTTTGTATTTTGCGCCGCAGGCCAGCCCTATGATCCTTCCAAAGTGAACAAAAAAGCCGTGGCGCTTTATACCCAGGCGCAGGAAAGAGCAGAAGATGAAAATTATATCAGTGCGGCGGGGTTGCTTTTGCAGGCTGTTGAAATTGATAAAAACTATGTGGATGCCTGGCTGGCACTTGGCAGTGTGTATGCAACACTCAAGAATTATAATAGCAGCGCCGGTTATTTTGAGAAAGCGTTTGCACTGGACTCCGCTTATACCATCAATTTCAAATTTACCTATGCCCATCAGCTGGCCGGCCTCGGGCAATTTGAAAAAGCGCTGGCCGCCATCCATGAACTGTTTGCCAAAGCGCCGCCTAAAAATGCCACCCGGCTTAAGGAAGCGGAGGCAAGAAGAAGGTCATATGAATTTGCTGTAAACTATGCAAAGAACAACAGGGATACAAGCTATGTGTTTGCCCCCCAAAATATGGGAAGCGCCGTCAACAGCGGGGAGTCGGAATATTTTCCATCGCTAACCATTGATGGCAATGATCTGGTGTTTACCCGGAAGCTGAGCGGCGACAATGAAGATTTCTTTTCCTGCACTAAAAAAACCAGCGGCGATTGGGATATTGCAAAGCCTGTTACCGGAATTAACACATCCCTGAGCGAAGGAGCCCAGCATATTTCTTCCGATGGCGGCTGGCTGGTTTTTACAGGCTGCTACCGGCCCGACGGTTTTGGCTCCTGTGATATTTATATTTCCTATAAAACTCCCGGCGGATGGACAACACCGGAAAACATGGGCCGTTTGATCAACAGCGACCAGTGGGAATCCCAGCCCTGCCTTTCTCCCGATAAAAGAGACCTGTACTTTGCCAGCAAACGCCTGGGCGGCTATGGGGGCAGTGACATTTATGTGTCGCACCTGCAGCCCAACGGCAGCTGGGGCTATCCTCAAAACCTCGGGCCCGGCATCAATACACCGGGTGATGAGCAGTGCCCTTTTATTCATGCCGATAACCAAACCTTGTATTTTACATCAAGCCAATGGCAGGGCTATGGTGATGAAGACCTTTTTTATGCAAGAAAACAACGGGATGGCAGGTGGAGCACACCGGTAAACCTGGGCTATCCCATCAATACCATTGACAGGGAAGGAACCCTGTTTATTGCAGCCGATGGAAAAACAGCCTACTATGCCAGCGACCGGAGCGACAGTAAAGGCGGCCTTGATTTGTACAGTTTTGAACTAAGGGAAAGCATAAGACCCTTTAAAACCCTTTGGGTAAAGGGAAAAGTGTTTGACAAGAAAACAAGAACGGGCCTCGTTTCATCAGTTGAACTCATTGACCTTGCCGGCCAACAGGTCATCAGCAAAACGGAAACAGATGATGCGGGTAATTATTTCATCACTTTGCCGGTTGGAAAAGATTATGCTTTTGTAGTGAACCGGAAGGGTTATCTTTTTTATTCGGATAATTTTTGGATGGCAGGCCATTCACCCGATTCTACTTACCAGAAAGATATTCCCCTCACTCCTATTGAAATCAATGCCAGCATTGTACTGAAAAATATTTTTTTCGATATAAATAAATGGGAGCTTAAACCTGAGTCCCAGGCCGAGCTGGACAAACTGGTTCAGTTGTTACATGAAAATCCTTCGCTAAAAATTGAGATCAGCGGCCACACGGACAATGTGGGCGGGCCGGCAGACAACCTTACTCTCAGTAATAACCGGGCAAAAGCTGTGGTAAATTATCTTATCAGTAAAAATATTGCAGTTTCCCGTTTAAATTCTAAAGGCTTTGGCGAAACCAGACCGGTAGCCGATAATAAAACAGAAGAAGGCCGGGCACAAAACCGGAGGACAGAAATGAAAGTGATGAGTCAGTAGTTTTTTAGTCGGCAGTTACAACTATATTTGGCTTTTTGCTTCTGTTCATATGCATCCTGATTTGCTTTATCAAATAGCCCTTACCCTTGTTCCCAATATCGGCCCTGTGCAGGCGAAGATATTGTTACAGCACTGCGAAGCGGAAGAGATCTTTCATGCCAAAAAACATTTCCTCGAAAAAATAGAAGGCATCGGCCCGGTACGGGCCGATGGCATCAAACATTTTAAAGATTTTGGCAAGGCCGAAGACGAAATAAAATTCATTGAAAAGTACAAGATCAAATCATTGTTCCTGACTGATAAGGATTATCCCAAACGGTTACTGAACTGTTACGATTCCCCCACGCTTTTATTTTACAAAGGCGACGCTGATCTGAACGCTTCCAAAATCATCTGCATCATCGGCACCCGCAATCATACTGATTATGCAAAAGGGGTGACCGAAAAATTAATAAAGGAACTGGCGGAGCAGCAGGTAACCGTTGTAAGCGGCATGGCCTATGGGGTGGATGCCCTTGCTCATAAAGCCGCCATTAAAAACGGGTTGCCCACTGTTGGTGTGCTTGCCCACGGACTTGACCAGGTATATCCTGCTGAACATACCGGCCTTGCAAAAGATATGCTTAAACACGGCGGCGGGCTGCTTACCGAATTCCGGAGAAAAACCAAACCCGATAAGCATAATTTTCCCGGCCGCAACCGGATCGTGGCCGGCATGAGCGACGCCACCGTGGTTATTGAAACAGATATCAAAGGCGGCAGTATGATCACCGCTGAACTGGCGAACGGTTATAACAAAGATGTTTTTGCCATACCGGGAAAAATTACCGATACCAAAAGCGCCGGCTGCAATTATCTTATCCGCAGCAGCAAGGCGCAGTTGCTCACCGGCGCCAAAGAACTGCTGGAACTGATGGGATGGCAGGACAAAAAAAATCAAAAAACAAAAATCAAATCTCAAAAAGAACTGTTCATTGAGCTTTTGCCGGATGAAAAAATAATTATCAGCATCCTGAAGGAGAAAGATTCCGTTCACATAGATGAAATTAACCTTCGCAGCGGCCTCAGCAGCGGGGCGGTGGCAGCAGCCATGCTTAATTTAGAATTACAGAATGTGATAGTATCTTTACCGGGTAAATTATACCGCCTGTCCTGATTGCCGGGCAAAGCAACATTTTAATTCGTAGCCTTGTCAATAACCCCAAAAAACCGGCCCGCCAATAGATGAATCTTATCCGCAAATACCGGTTCATTTTGCTGCAGTCAATATTTTTTGCCTGCAGCTTAAAAGCTACGGGGCAGGGTCCGGTTCCTGCTTGCAGCACATTAGGCCAGACCCCTTCCACTGCCTTTCCTGTTTGCGGCAGCACCACCTTCAGGCAAAACCAGGTTCCCATTTGTGTTAACAGGGATCCATTATTTGTGCCGGGCTGTACTGGCGATGGTTGTGCCTATGCAGATAAAAATCCGTTTTATTACAAGTTTACCTGTTTTGTTTCCGGAACTCTCGGGTTTGTCGTAAGGCCGCTTGCTGCCAACGAAGATTATGACTGGCAGCTTTATGATATTACCGGCAGAAATCCCAACGATATTTTTACCAATAATTCTCTTATAGTAACCGGCAACTGGGCCGGCACATTTGGCAATACCGGAGCTTCTGCCGCCGGAGTAAATTTTATACAATGCTGCTCTCAGCCGCAGGATAACCGGAATGCTTTTGCCCAAATGCCCAACCTGATTGCCGGCCGTGAATACCTGCTGATGATCAGCCATTTTACCGATGGCCAAAGCGGATATGATTTATCTTTCGGCGGCGGCACTGCCGTTATTACTGACCCGCAGGTACCCCTGCCGGTAAGTGTGCAGCCTGAATGCGATGGAAGTAAATTAACCCTGCGGCTTAACAAAAAAGTAAAATGCACAACTGCTACCCCTGCAGGCAGTGAATTCAGTTTGTTTCCTGCTGTTACTACTATTACGGCTGCAACGCCTGATTCCTGCGCTTTTGGTTTTGATTTTGATGAAATCGTTTTAACTCTTGCCGCTCCGCTTACTAACGGCACCTATGATCTCATCATCAGCGACGGAACCGACGGCAATACACTCAAAGATAACTGTGACAACAGCATACCCGTTGGCGAAAGAATTTCATTTTCCTATTTAGCGCCACAACCCATTTTTGCCGACAGTGTCCGCAGGCCCGGTTGTGCAACAGATTCCATACTGGTATATTATCCCAAGAAAATACGCTGCAGCAGTATCACCGCCTCAGGTTCTGATTTTTCTGTGACCGGCCCCACCCCGGTTACTGTTTCCGCCGCTGGCGGCAATTGTGTGAACGACCAAACCGATTATATCGTTGTCAGGTTTGCTTCTCCTGTTTATACAAAAGGCACTTATACCCTTACCATCCAGCCGGGTATTGACGGCAGCCCCATTTTTGACGCCTGCGGTCAGCCCATTCTGCCGCAAAACCTTTTCTTCATCACCGCGGATACGGTGAATGCCGATTTTACTTACCAGCTGTTGTACGGGTGCTTGACCAACACGGTGTTTTTTTCACATGACGGGGCGCATGATGTGAACACTTGGTTATGGACAATTAACGGAGGCCCGCCGGTAACCCCCCGTACCCATTCAATTGTATTCCCCGCTTCCAGCACCAACAATGTCCGGCTTTATGTAAGCAATGGTACCTGCAGCGATACAACTTCAGCCGTGATTACATTCAACAACGAAGTAAAGGCCTCCGTTGACATGGAAAATATTCTTTGTCCTGAGGACGGACTTGCCGTTACCAATACCAGTACCGGTAATATTGACCTGTGGCGCTGGAATTATGATGTTATCGGCAGCAGCACCCTGAAAGATCCGCCGCCTTTCCTGTTCCCCACCATCAACCGGGAAGCCTATTACACGGTGAAGCTTACAGTAACCAGTCTTACACTCGGCTGCAGCGACAGCGCCCGGAAAACTTTGACCGTATTGGACCATTGTTTTATTGATGTGCCCAATGCATTTACTCCCAATAATGACGGGCTGAATGATTTTTTCCGTCCGCACAATGCTATCAAAGCAGACAATTATGACTTTAGGGTGTACAACCGCTGGGGGCAACCGGTATTCCGTTCCCGTAACTGGCAGGAAAAATGGGACGGCCGTATCAACGGTGTATTGCAATCAACGGGCACTTATGTATGGATGCTTAGTTATACGCACCGCGACACCAAACAGCCGGTGTTCCGAAAAGGAACGGTGACGCTCATCAGGTGAATAGTGAATAGTCAATCGGCAATTTAGAAAACCTCCTTTTTTATTAGTGTTTTCCCCCCGAAAGAGAAATCGGATTTACTTAATTTAAATATTCACAAATTAAATCTAAATGTTATGTTTCTAACACTTAATCACCAAAAGCTGGATGTTCATTCAGCTTCCAGAGAATTGGTATTTGAATGCTACCGGCTAACCTTAACTCTTCCGGGCGGAGAAAAATATGGTATGATTACACAGATCCGGAGAGCAGCCCTTTCTGTCCATTTAAATATTGCTGAAGGCGCTTCCCGAAAATCGGAAGGAGAACGAAAACGGTATTATGAAGTTGCAAGAGGTTCGATTATCGAAATTGATGCAGCGCTGGATATTGCAAATGATCTCAATTATCTAAAAAAATATCATTCATCTTCATTAGGAGAAAAAATGATTAGATGTTTCAAATTGCTTACCGGAATGATTAAGTGAATGGTCAATAGTGAATTGTCAATGAATTCCAGATTATCAACGATTTTATTGACTGTTCCGTATTCACCATTGACCATTGACAATTCACTTTCCCCTATCTTTGCACATGGCAACAAGAAATTCTCCCCGTAAACAAGACCCAAATCAGTTTTTTGGCGAAGGCCTCACCTTCGATGATGTATTGTTGATGCCCGGCTACAGCCAGGTGCTGCCGCGGGATGTAAACATCAAAAGCCGTCTTACCAAAAACATCATGCTGAACGTTCCCCTGCTATCAGCAGCGATGGACACGGTAACGGAGGCTGCATTAGCCACAGCATTGGCAAGGGAAGGCGGTCTTGGCATCCTGCACAAAAACATGACGATTGAAAAACAGGCAGAGCAGGTTCGTAAAGTGAAAAGAAGTGAAAGCGGTTTGATCATTGACCCGGTAACCCTAACTGTTAACGCCACCATCGGCGATGCGCTGCGCATCATGCGGGAAAACAAGATCGGCGGAATTCCTATTATTGATAAGCATGGAAAATTGGTGGGCATTCTTACCAACCGTGACCTTCGGTTTGAAGAAGACATGAAGAAAAAGGTAAGTGAGGCCATGACGAAGGAAAATCTGTTTGTAGCCCCGGAAGGCACCGATCTGAAAAAAGCAGAAGAACTTTTCAAAAAAACCAAGGTTGAAAAATTACCCATCGTTGATAAGCAGGGAAGATTGAAAGGTTTGTTTACTTACAGCGATATCCTGAAGCTGAAAAGCCATCCCAATGCCGTAAAAGATGCATTCGGCAGGTTACTGGTTGGCGCCGGTGCGGGCATTACCAGAGATTTGCTGGCAAGGGTGGATGCACTGCAAAATGTAGGCGCTGATGTAATTGCACTGGACAGTGCACACGGACATAGCAAAGGCGTAATTGAGGCTCTGAAAAAAGTAAAAAAGAATTTTAAAGGGATACATGTGATTGCGGGCAACGTGGGCACGGCTGCGGGGGCCGAAGCTTTGGCAGATGCCGGGGCAGATGCAGTAAAAGTAGGTATCGGCCCCGGATCTATATGCACCACAAGAATTGTGGCCGGCGCAGGTGTGCCGCAGCTTACTGCTATTATGGAAGCCACCTCTGTTTTAAAGCAACGAAATATTCCGCTCATTGCAGATGGCGGTATTCGTTACACCGGCGATATGGTAAAAGCATTGGCGGCAGGTGCCAATTGTGTAATGATGGGCAGCATTTTTGCGGGAACGGAAGAAAGTCCCGGTGAAACGATTATCTATGAAGGAAGAAAGTTCAAAGAGTATCGTGGTATGGGTTCTTTAGGCGCTATGGCCACCGGCAGCAGCGACCGTTATTTCCAGGATGTGGAAGATGATGTAAAGAAATTTGTACCGGAAGGTATTGAAGGCCGGGTGGCTTATAAAGGATTTGTAAAAGAAATTGTTTACCAATTCACCGGCGGCTTGCGGGCCGGTATGGGATATTGCGGTGCAGGATCAATTGACGAATTGCAAAAAGCCAAATTTGTAAAAATCACCAATGCCGGCATGAAAGAAAGCCATGCCCATGATATTGAGATAACGAAAGAGGCACCGAATTACAGCAGGATGTAGTTAAAAGTCATTAGCCGGTAGTCCGGGTTCAGCAACTTGTTTTTTAAGTTCTTGCTGTAACTCCGGACTATTTATTCTGATCTGACGACTAAAACAGCGAAAAAATCACTCCTGCCTACTCCTCTCCCTGCAAATCGAAAACAATCACCTGTTTTTTGTAGGCCTTTATATGGTAACCATTTAAAAAAGCTGGCTCCCATTTTTTTGATTTTTTTATTACACGGATGGCTTCTTCCAAATCTGTTTGTGAAGGCGGCGGCGAATCCACTTCCTCATCCGGTTTTACTTCGGGCATATTAAAGCGTTCGGTCTGCACCTGCGGTTCCTTTTGTTTGGGCTTTTTAGCTTCCGGCAGTTTGTCGGGCTTCTTGTTATTCTCTATATCTATCAGGATAATGTCCTTAGTAATCCGGTAATTATTTTCATGGTGTTTGCCAGTACTACACTGCCAAAACCCAGTACTGCCAGCAGGAGGGTTATAAGCAGCGCCTTTCGGATTCTCTTTTCATACGCTTTGCGAAGCTCATAAGCGCCATAGTCCTTATTGCGGCCATCAAAGATGATGTCAATCAGCGGGGCTGACAGAATTTGATTGGTTTGCATGGTTTATACTTTTATTATCAGATTAACCGTGCTGATCTTTCCACAAAACTTTATTTTTATGGAAATTTCACTAACGGGAATCGCTGCCGTTTATTTTAAATAAATCTTCTTGAAAAAATTTACCAATCTATTCATCGCCATCGGTTGCGGACTCTTGCTCTGGGCTGCATGGCCTGTCTCGCCGCTTACATTGCTGATATTTGTTGCCTGGGTTCCGCTGTTATGGCTTGAATCAAGGGTGACCAGCCGGAAAAAATTTTTCGGTCTTACTTATATCACCATGTTCATCTGGAATGTATCCACCACCTGGTGGATATGGAATGCCTCCGAACCGGGGGCATTGGCAGCTTTTTTTGCCAACAGCTTAATCATGTGCCTTCCCTGGCTGGGGTATAAAGCGGCCAAAAAATGGCTGGGCGAAACGATGGGCTATGTATCCCTCATCGCTTTCTGGATGTGCTTTGAATATATTCACCTGCGTGACTGGGGGCTTAGCTGGCCCTGGCTTACACTGGGTAATGCATTTGCCACTCATACGGAATGGGTACAGTGGTATGAATATACCGGAACCAGCGGCGGCACCTTGTGGGTATTGCTGAGCAACATCCTGATCTTTGCATGGATCAATGAATACAACAGAATCGGAAGGACAAGAAAATATTTTGTGCTGATGGCATCATGGCTGCTGCTGCTGGTAATACCTTCTGTAGTTATTAATCTTGCCGCAAAAAAAGAAAGCCCTCCTGTTGTAACAACCAATATTGTGGTGGTGCAGCCCAATATTGACCCCTATGAAAAAGTATCCACCGGAACTTTTGAAGCGCAACTGCAAAAGCTGATTGTTACAACTGAAAAAACCATGGATGATAATACCGGCCTCGTGGTATGGCCTGAAACAGCATTATACATGGCAAATGGCATCAGGGAAACAGAAATGAAACAAAATGATTTTCTGAATCCGCTGTGGAGTTTTTTGCAAAGGCATCCGCATATCAGCCTTTTTACCGGCATTGAAAGTTACCGGGCGTTTGACAGGTCCACTAAAACATCGCAGGATTTCAATGGTTGTCATGTGGAGTACTACAACGGCTCGGTTTTGCTCGACAGCAGCGGGCCCCGGTCATTCTACCATAAGTCCATGCTGGTGCCGGGCGTGGAAACCCTGCCCTGGTTTCTGAAGTTTCTCAGCAAATGGTTTGATAAATTCGGTGGCACCACCGCCGGCTACTCCAAACAAAACGAAAGAACCGTGCTGGAAGAAAAACATGGCTACCGCATCGCACCGGCAATTTGTTACGAAAGCATCTACGGCGAGTACATGAGCCGCTATGTAAAAAACGGTGCCAACCTGATATGCGTGGTTACCAATGACGGCTGGTGGAAGAAAACACCCGGCCATAAACAGCACATGAACTATGCAAGGCTGAGGGCCATTGAAACAAGAACATGGGTGACCCGCAGCGCCAATACCGGTATCAGTTGCTTTATAGACCCGCAGGGCAGGGTGCACCAGCCGCAGCCATACGATACGCAGGCTGCCATTAAAATGAAAGTTACCCTAGAAAGCAAAAAAACATTTTTTGTTAAGTATGGGGATATTATTTCAAAGCTGATGCTTGGCATCAGTGGGTTATTGCTGGTTTGGGTAATTTATTTGAAAGTGATGGATCAATGGTTTAAGAAAAAGTTCTCTGCTCCGAAGAAATAATTGCCACTGAAACGCAGAAACACTGAAAACAACTCTGTGTTTCAGTGCCTCTGCGGTAAAAAAAATGTATAAAGAATTATTATACCAAAACAAAAAGATATTCTACCTCACTTACGGCAGCGGCAAGCCTGTCATGCTCATCCACGGTTTTGGGGAAGATGGAGAAGTGTGGGGCCCCCTCCAAAGCTCCCCCGGAAGGGGAGGGTTAGCCAACGCACAGCCCCCGCTTTTTCAAAATTCTTCTTTAATCACCAGATTTAAATTCATCATTCCCGATCTGCCGGGCTCAGGCAAATCTGAAATAATTGATGACCTGAGTATGGAAGGACTTGCGGAAGTAATACATACCATCATACACGAAGAAAATATAGATGCCTGCCAGGTTATAGGGCATAGCATGGGCGGCTACATTACGCTGGCCCTGGTGGAGAAGTACTGGAATCATGTGTCTGCCTTTGGCCTTTTTCATTCTACCGCTTATGCCGACAGCGAAGAAAAAAAAACCACCAGGAGAAAAGGCATTGAATTCATACAGCAGCACGGTGCTTTTGAATTTCTGAAAACCGTTATCCCGAACCTCTTCTCTCCCCGGTCGAAAGAGGATATACCCGGTACCATCCATGAATTCATCCGGCAACAGCACAATTTTTCCAAAGAGGCACTCGTTTCTTATTATGAAGCGATGATGCAGCGGCCGGACAGGACGGAACAGTTACAAAAAGCCGCTGTGCCTGTACTGTTTATCATGGGAAAATACGATGCCGCCGTACCCCTTGCCGATGGGCTTAAACAGTGCCATCTGCCTGAAAAATCGTACATTCACATCCTTCAACACTCCGGCCACATGGGCATGCTGGAAGAACCGGAACGCAGCAACCGGATTTTGGAGGAGTTTTTGCTGCAAAATGAGATTTAGTAGCTGATAATCCTATCAATGAAACGTTTTTTACCCGCCATACTTGCTTTGTTTATCCTGTCAGGGACTGCAGAGGCTGCGCATATTACCGGCGGAGAAATGTATTATACCTATCTTGGGCAAACTGGAGCAAATTATGATTACAGGGTTACAGTAAAACTTTTTAAGGATTGTAATTGTACAAACTGTGCCAATTTGGATGCACAAATTGGAATGGCTGCGTTTGATAAATCAACTGGAACAATGGTGTGGAGTAACGGATCAGTGGCCCTGGCTCAAATTGTAACACTATCACTAAATTCTCCTGACCCTTGCATCAGTAATCCCCCGGTAGTATGTTATCAGGTGGGGTATTATGTTGTGGACATTTCACTGCCAGCTTCAGTTAATGGTTATATAGTTTCATTTCAGCGTTGTTGCAGAATTAGTGGAATAAGCAACTTAACAGGCTCAGGTGGAGTAGGAGCAACTTATTCTGTCGAAATACCCGGTACTTCATTGTTAGCAACAGCTCCGCAAAATAATAGTGCAAGGTTTGTCGGCTCAGATACAGTGATTGTGTGTGCCGGTAATCCTTTTACATATAGTTTTGCCGCTGTTGATGCTGATGGCGATCAATTAAGCTACTCTTTTTGTACAGCTTATTTAGGCGGCGGCCAAACGGGCGTACCCCCCGCACAAAACAGTCCGATTCCATTCCCTCCTGCTCCGCCACCTTATATTTCAGTTCCATATGCAACTCCGCAATACAGCGCTTCAGCTCCTCTTGGATCAGGTGTTTTGATTAATCCGACAACAGGTTTAATATCAGGCATAGCTCCTGCATCAGGAATTTATGTAGTAACGGTTTGTGTTACAGAAACAAGAAATGGGATAGTAATTGCGACACAGAGAAAAGATTTACAAATAAAAGTTGGGGATTGCCAACTTGCAACTCCTTTGCTTAATCCAAGGCCCACTACTTGTGATGACTTTACACTTTCTTTTCAAAATGATGACCCCAACCCCAGCCCACTTATTAATTCTTATTTCTGGGATTTTGGAGTACTTACAGCATTAGATGATACTTCTAATCTTCCTAATCCGACATTCACCTATCCTGATACAGGTGTCTATGTAGTAAAATTAATTACCAATAAAAATCAGACCTGCTCCGATTCGGCTACTGTTGTTGTCAGGATCTATCCCGGCTTCTTCCCCGGCTTTATTTTTTCCGGGGCCTGTTACCAAAACCCCTTCCGGTTTACCGATACCACCAATACCCGCTACGGCGTGGTAGACAGCTGGCGCTGGGATTTTGGAGACCTTACCACACTGGGAGACACCTCCCGCATCAGAAACCCCCAATACACTTATCCATCTGCCGGGTCAAAGGATGTGCAGCTCATCGTTACCAACAGCAAGGGCTGTATAGATACAGCTTTGGTTACCATTGATGTGCTGGAGAAACCGCCCCTTTCACTTGCTTTCCGGGATACATTGATATGCGGCAATGACCCGCTGCAGCTGAATGCCACCGGCACCGGCACTTTTAACTGGACATCCACACCGGTGAGCCCCATCAGTAATCCCGCCAGCCCCACCCCCACGGTATCACCCACCGTGAACACCTGGTTTTTTGTAAACCTCGATGATGCCGGATGTATCAACCGGGATTCACTGCAGGTAAGGGTGGTGGCAACTGTTACGCTGCAGGCAAGACCCGATACCACTATCTGCCTCGGCGATCCTGTTCAGCTGAATGCTTTGTCAGACGGTGTGAGTTATAACTGGACTGCCAGCCCTTCGGCTACCTTCAGCAATCCCGCTATAATCAATCCGGTTGCCACCAGCAATAATCCTTTTACCACTTATACGGTTGTGGCAACAATCGGCAGTTGCTCTGCCACCGATTTTGTAAATGTAACCGCCATCCCCTACCCCGGCTCCGATGCCGGGCCCGATAAGCAACTTTGCTACAATACGGCGGGGCAACTAAATGCCGGCATTGCGGGCAGTTCCTTTATCTGGTCGCCCGTCAGTTATATGAACAATCCGAATGTTCTGAACCCCATAGTAACCCCACCCCGTACCACGCAATATATCCTTTCTGTTTACGACACTCTGGGCTGCCCCAAACCGGACCGTGATACGGTAGTGGTCATAGTGCAGCCCAGGATCAGGGCCTTTGCCGGAAATGATACTACTGTGGTGGTGGGTCAGCCGCTTTTGTTCAATGGCACAGGCGGCGTCAGTTACCTGTGGAGCCCCGGCACCGGGCTTACCAGTACCACCATACATAATCCCATCGGTGTGTATGGACCCAATATTGATTCGGTGGAGTACAAACTGATTGTCAGGGATTCGGTGGGTTGCTCCGATTCTGCATATGTAACTGTGTATGTTTATAAAACCAATCCTTACGTTTTCGTTCCAACGGCCTTTACTCCCAATAACGACGGGCTGAATGATGTGATCCGCCCGATAGCCGTCGGCATCCGCCGCATCCTTTATTTTTCCGTGTACAACCGGTGGGGCGAAAGGGTATTTATTACCACCCACAACAAGCACGGCTGGGATGGCATTCATAACGGAAAGCCGCAGGCCAGCGGTGTATATGTGTGGATGCTGAGCGCTGAAGATTACCTGGGTCGTCCGCTTTTTCTGAAGGGAACGGTAACGTTGATCAGGTAAATTCCAGTTCATAGTTTATAATTCATGGTTCATTGCCTTTTCCTAAGTTTGAGCAAACATTAAAAGTTTGCCCATATAGTAATTTAAAAACAATCAGCCTGCTTTTTACTCTTTTGCAGTTTCAGGCAATAACGAGTAAGCTGCAATGAACCATGAACTATGAACTCAAACAGTGAACCTCCGGCAACCAGGATTGTCTTCATTACCGGAGCTACGGCAGGATTTGGCAAAGCCTGTGCGGACAAATTTGCCGCCCATGGTTACGACCTCATCATCAACGGCAGAAGATCAGACCGCCTGCAGCAACTGGCAGATGAGATTGAAGGAAAATACAATGTGGCTGTACTGCAGCTTCCCTTTGATGTAAGGGATGAAAAAGCGGTGTCTGATTCCATTAAAGGTTTGCCTGATGAATGGAAAAAGATGGATGTGCTGGTGAACAATGCGGGTCTTGCCGCCGGGCGGGATTATTTTGAGGAAGCCAGCCTGGATGACTGGAATATCATGATTGATACTAATGTGAAAGGTTTTCTGTATGTGGCCAAAGCCGTATCGGAGCTGATGGCAAAACAGGGCCATGGCCATATCATCAATATGGGTTCCATCGCCGGAAAAGAAGTGTATGAAAAAGGCAATGTGTATTGCGCCACCAAGTTCGCCGTGGATGCCCTCAGCCAGTCCATGCGGATTGACCTGCTGCGGCATGGCATTAAGGTTACAGCCATCAACCCCGGTGCAGCCGAAACAGAGTTTTCGCTGGTACGCTTTAAAGGTGATGAAGAAACCGCTAAAAAAATCTATGAGGGCCTGCAGCCGCTTACTGCTGAAGATGTGGCCGAAGTAGTGTTTTATTGCACCACGCTGCCCGCCCATGTGTGCATCAACGATCTTTCCATTACCTGCCTGCAGCAGGCCAGCACCATTTATTTTAACCGCAAAAGCGGTTGATGCTGCTCAAAAAAAGCTACGGATTACCCTGCCCCTGACGGCAGACAGTTTTTTTCTTTTATCTTACGGGCAATTACCACCTTGTCCGTCTTCGTGGCCCGATACATGCCGTATTTCCCCTGCGAAAATGTACCCTGATATAAATATTTAATGCTCAAAATTTAACCCGGGGAAAAGCCGTTTCTATATTTATGCCGTCGCTCCAATACCATAGAGAAGAACTCATGAAAAAGTCCCGTATCCTGTTCACAGCCCTGCTCTTCTTCAGCCTGCCCGTTCTTTAGCAGGAGGTGATCCGCCAGCAATCATGCGCCAATGAATCCATCAGCCGGCAGGCCGACAGCCTGAGGGAACTGTACTCAAAAGACGGATATGTGCTGGTGAGGGAAGCTTCCATGACCATGGAAAGCGAATACGAGATGCCGGTGATTGTGCCGCTTACCCAGGGCAGCTGGTACCAGTTTGTGTTTATCGGCGACTATACCTCCTGCCTGTATGAAGTGCGGATGTACGACTGGCAGGAGCGGATGGTGATCTTCCGCCAGAAAAAATGGGGCGATGTGGACGGTAATGTGATCAGCTATACCTACATTCCCAAATTCTCCGAATTTCACATGATAAAACCGGTGCAGGTAAACAAACAGAAAAAGAAAAATCTCTGCGGGTATGTAATGATGTTTAAACGCACCGGCGATGCCCCGCAGCAAAACGGGGCTGTGAGCCCGGCTGCCGGCGCCAGGAATCCCTGAGAATTTATTTCCATATTATACACCACACCGGGGCCAAACACCATATCATTTCCGCCTGCTGAAAGCACCCGAAAACCGGCGGCGTTTTCATCGCCTATGCATTTATAATTGCCCAAACAACATGCATGAAGAAACGGGAGCAGGTAACCGCAGAAGATCAGCGCCGCTAAATTCCTTCCGGTTTCCATTTTACCTATGCAGGTTTCAGACGTTATTGTGTAAGCGATATCCTCACCTGCAACCCTCCCCTTGTGTTGGTAATGGGGAAGGCATTGCTGATCTTGGGTATGTTGCGGTTCTGTTCAAAGTACAGTTTCATGCTTACCCTGTTGTTCAGCACATAGTCAATGGAAGGTGCAATGCGGATAACTTTTTGCCCGGCTGTGCCAAAGGATGTCCGCTGGTCCAGCTTGGTGTTGGAAGTGGCATCATCCCGCAGGCTGAAGTCGCAACGGATGGTAACGTCGTTATCCAGTTGCATTTCCTTTTTGCCGAACTTGATGTTTTTGATAATAGGTATTCCTTTTTGCCGCCAGTTAAGTCCAAAAGTTACTTCGGTTGACCGGTTTTCGGCCAGTTGGTAATCAATCAGGCTGAGGCTCAGTTGCCGGCGCTTGCTGAATTCAAACCTTGTGCTCAGCTGGTTGGTGAATGTTATATCTATTTCAATCAGCGGGTCAAATGCTTCCTGGATGGTAATATTCGGCACCAGGAAGTAGGGAATGAAATTGCCGGTAAGCGTATCCCGGAAGAAAGGATAACCTATGCGCAACGGATCAGTAAACAGCAGGGCTGTGTTAAAGCTGTTCATGCTTAAAGTACTGTGATAACCGTGACGGATGCTGAAGTTGGTGAATATCTTATCCAGCCCCGGTAATCTGGAAAGTCCGGTGTAGGTAACTGTCCAGTTGGGTTTGGGAATCAGCCCTGAAAATGGATTGGCTCTCAGGTTCGGGTTGTTGTTTTTGACAAGCTTTACACTGGTAGGATCCTTTTGGGTATAGGCTGCAATAAATGCAGGTATCACCACATCCTGTGCATACCGGCCATAACCCTTAAAATAGGCCGGGTCATTGGGATCAACAACTCCGCCCTGGTAAAGATTCAGTCCTGCCAGTCTCTTGGAAAGGATAGCCCTGTTATTTTCAAAGGTTTTAAAGGTCTCTGAAATAACATTCGGATCAAATTTGGTGAAGAGGGTATTAAATGCAATATAGCTGATGCTGAAACTTCCCATGGCATAGGGGTTCAGGCGGGTAAAGCCAACGTTATCAGCCTTGCTGGTGTCTTTGTATAATTCAGAATACTGCTTGTCGAAAGTTTTATCCAGGTTGATATCAATATTAAAATCACGGAAGGGACTGACCTGCGCAGTCAGGTTCAGCCTCTGGTTGTAGCGCTGCTGTATCATTCTTGATACCAGCGTGTCGCTTGACAGCAGTCCTTTTGCTGCAAACCGGTTAATCCAGCTGGTGTCCGGCTGGTAGCCGAATATGTAACGGAAACCGGGTTGCCCGCTTTTAACATTCTGTCCCAAAATGCGGGTGCTGTCCATATAGCCCGGCAATGTGGTGCCGAAATCTTCTGTATACTGTATGCCCACCCTTTTTACCCCGGTGAGGATTCTCATAAAGAATTTGGTTACATTGCCCACGTCAGGAAGCTGGTTGGGGTCTTTCTTCTGTTTTACTTTTTTCTCTTTCTTCTTTTTCGGTTTTTTAATCTTTATGATCTTCCCTTTTTTATTGCGGATAGTATCGGGTTTGGCTGTGGCATCCATACCGCCCTGCTGCATCGGGCTCACCTGCTGAACTCCCTGCTGCTGAGTATCATCTTTTTTATTCTTATCGGCTTTTTTATCTTTGCTGTCTTTATTTGCACCCGGAGGCGGTGGAGGCAGATTGGTATTAACCGCCCTTAAAAACCTGGATTTATTATACAGCTCTTCAAATTTCAGTTCACCGTTAAGCGTACGGGTTTGCGTATTGGATAAAATATTTCCCAAACCTATATCAACATAAGGAGGCCGTTCCTGCAGGGATGCAGCCAGCCAGTTGTACCTGGTATTGTAGCTGGCCCGCAGGGAAGTCCAGCTGAGGAACGGGATTTTTTGTGTTGGCACATTGTACGTAATTGTTACTTCCTGTCTGAAATTGGTATTTCTGCCGCCTTTCAATACATTTTTTCTTACAGAGTCTTTATTTTCTTTTGTATCAATACGGCCGAATGGCTCATCTATCCTTGCAAAATTGGTGGCGCTGTAATCAATGTTAATGGACTGTGTGATGGGCCACTGCAGTATATAATACCTGTCGAAGGTGAAATACTTGTTGTAGGTTTCAGGAATTTTATAAGGACCGCCGCCCACATTGCGCAGCCGGGTGGCGCCAAACTGCCGAAACAGGTCGGCGCGGAAAGCGATCTGTGAAGGGGTGTAGTTGAAATTGAAATCTTTTATGAGCGACAGCCAGGGCGATTTTGACTTGATGAGTTTTTTGAAAGGCACCAGCGGTTTTGCCTGCGGTGCATAGGTGTAACCAAGGGCTCCCCTTGTGCGGCGCAGCTCATCTTTTTCTATCAGCGGGTTATGGCTGAGGGTTTGTATGTAGGAGTAATTAAAATCAAAATTGGTAACACTCCAGATCTTTGGCCTTTTGCCATCGGTTTTCAGTTTGCGTACGTTAGTGAGGTTAACGGTTTTGATGGTGGTTACATCCAGCGCATCATTGCGGATAGAATCTTTTTTCCCGGCATCTGCATCTTTTATTTTTTCTCTCAGATTAATATCCAGGTCGTAAGGATCATATTCCGGCGTGCTGCTGCGGTAACTGATGCCTGCATATACGGGTATCTGCATCCCGAATTTTTTAGGCAGCAGTTTTCCGGCTTCAATAGTCGCCGATGCATCCAGTGTGTATACATCTTCCCGGCTTCGTTCATTCACTCTTTGCTCCAGGGTGCCGAACCCACGGGTCCGGGCTGTGCCGGCAATGGTAAGTGTACCCAGGTCGGCCAGCCGGAAGTCAATCCTTGCATTGGCAGCCCAACCGCCTTTTTCATCCAGTTGCGAAAGACGGAGTTCATTAAACCACACTTCGGTATACATAGATTCCTGGCCTACGTTTTCAACTGCCAGCAGCATGCCTCTTACCTCACCAAGATTAGGGTTGCCAAGGATAGCATAGGTTCTTCCGTCGGCCGTTGTTTCCCTGTAATACCGGGATGGTAAAATACCCAGCCGGTTTCGTTTGGACTTCAGTCTTGTCAGTTCATCCAGGTCAAAATCAAGATTATTTTCTTTAGGCCAGATCAATGCACTGTCAGTAACGCCAAACTGGGTAATGCGCAGCGGATATTTTATCTCATAGTAGTTGCCTGAAAAATCATTGCCGATACGGATAACAACATTCAGCTGGCCAAAATCAATGGGCTGGTAATTTTGCACGGATTCAGCATGCACAAACAATTGCAGCCTCCGGTATTGCCGCATATCGAGGTTCATGGTTTTGAATACACCGCGGCCTTCATTCATATGCAGCCCGCAAACCTGCGTACTGATAGCCTGTTCATTTAAAAAGAGGGTCACATTATTGTTGCTGAGCTGTTGCTGTCTTTCAATGCCGGGCGGGATGCGGTAAGGTATGGGCTGGCGCTGATCATTTTCTTCAATATTAACGGCAAGGGTATTCACGGTGGTGGGGTCCGGCTGTGGCAGGTTGGTGTACATGCCGGTGGTATCAATCTGGTAACGGAACTTCCTCCACTGGTTACGAATGAGCTCCAGTTTGCCAAAACGCATGACCACAGAATCCTGGAAACCGGTAACAAACATGCGGATAAAGCGGATGGATTTAAAATCAGGAATATTACCCACTTTCAGCTGGTACTGGTCAACCGGGATGCGGAAGAGATACCAGGTTTCTGAACGGCTGGTATTATCAGCCAGGTTCACCTGCACTACTCTTTTATCTGTAATGAAATTCTGGCCTACCTGCATGTTGGGCCGGATATCCACCTTATACTGAAAATATTCTTCCACCTCATTCATGGTATTATCCCGGTTCATCTCTTCCTGGTCGGGATATTGGGTGAACGCATTGAAAAACTCTGTGTTATTTTCCGCCACCGGCGAATTACCATGCGGGTTATTGATATTTTTATAACGCTGGAGAATGCCAGCCGGTGACCCCTGGTCAAAGGAAGGATCACGGTAAGCTTTAAAATTATCAGCTGCAGGATCGGATATTGCCCGCTGATAAATTGCAGAACCCGTTCCGAAGTTGGTTCGCAGCGAATCCAGGTAGGCCGAAAATCTTCTGCGTTCATCAGTATCCTGAAGGCCGTCAAGACCCACATCCTGCAATGGCCTGTCGGCCGGATCATTACTGAATGCGTTGGTTACCTGCAGCGGATTGGCAGGCACCCTGCCCCACACTGTATTACTGTCAACCGGTGTGCCGGGATTGGCTGTGGTTGGCAAACCGTTTTCGTATTGCCGTTTACCATCACGCAGCACATCTTCTGACAGGTTGCCAAGGTTAAAATAAAGCTGGCCGCCTGAAGGATTAAAGCGGTTAGAGATAAACGGATCCTGCAGCCAGAATTCTATGAACTCAATATTGCTGGTTTCAAAATCTGTCTGGTCAATATTGCGCATCAGCCCACCCCATGCCTGTTGCGGAAACCTGAGTTTGCCGCTGGCATCAACCCGGGCCGCTGATTTTTCAAAATTGTAAGGACCTTTGTCTTTTGGATAGAAAGAAACGTCAAAAGTGGTGAGCAGGCCTTCACCAAACTGGGTAAACTGCTTTGGAAATATTTCCCTTCTCAGCACTTGCCTTGTTTCCGGTTTTGACAGTTCTGCCAGATCATTGCGAAGCGGATTATTGTTGTTCCGTTTTTCCTGCAATGTTGGCTCAATCATGTACCAGGAAATTCTACCCCTGTTATAACCGCTCCGCAGATCATTATAGAATGATGACTCAGAAAAGAGCGGCGCCGTACCGGTAAGATTGTTATTGCCCTGCGGAATTGAAGCCAGCTGCCAGCTGATGATGGGGAAACGAAGGTCGATATTGGCACGGGTGCCTTCAAAATCGTCAATATACACCTGGCCTCCCCGTTCCGTTTTTTCCTTACCATCAACGATATTTACCCCATTAATTTGTGTGGCATGGCCCGGATCGAGCAAGGCGGCTTCGGCAGTTGCTGTTACAGATGACATGGCACGGGTGGAGTAAACCGGCAGTTTATCCAGCCACTTGGTAAGCCGCGGCAGGTTATTACGGTAATCCACATCAAAACCATACATGGTATTGCGGATGGGGTCTTCGCCGTAAAGTTGCTTGATAAAAAAGGGCCTTTCTCCCAATCTTACAATTGTGCCACCCAGGGTGAGTTTTTTGTTTGCAATGTAGTCGAGCCGCAGGCCCATAAAATTCTTTTGCTGGAAACCAAAAGCCTGGTTGTTTTCATACTGGATATTTACCGGTATACCCGAATTAAGTACCGCCTGGTTGGTTACCCGCAATGTACCGAGGTCATAATTAATTTCATAATCCACATTTTCCTGCAACACCTGGCCATTGGCTGTTACTGTAACGGAGCCGCGGGGAATATTGAAACCAAGCTGGTACTCGCCGGAAGCAGTTCCCGGCAATGCCCCCAGCCCGCCCGGTGCGCCGCCGCCAAAACCGCTTCCGCCAAATGCGCTGCCTGATGACTTTGATTTGCCGGTTATCTTAAACCGGTTCAGGTTGGCAAAGGTTTGTGCAATAGCTTTAATTGTATCATACAATGGATAATAGAGGTATTGATTGCGCAATGCCTGGGTAGCATATACATAATCCAGGTCATGCCCAAAGGGTTCCAGTACCGGGAAAACTATACGGCTTTGTGATGAGATGATGGTAAAGCCTTCTACAAAATCAAACACACCATCGGGTTGCGGGTCGTTCTGATTGTTCAGCCTGTCCAGGTTGGTGAGAGCTATGAGTGGCTGGCCCTTGTAAGGATCACTAACATCATTGGGCGGTAAATATCTTTTTTCTCCAAGGCTGGGTTCTTCATATGTAATATTCAGCTGGAAATCCTGGCGCTCCAGCTGGCCATAGCCAACAGAGTAAACGTTTTTCATCATCAGGTCCCATATGGGAAGATTGGTACGCTGTGATGTGGCTTTCAATAATTTTAAAAACAACACCCTTTGTGAACTACCTGTTGTATCCGGGGGGACATCCTGTGAAAATTCTCCCACCTGGTACACCCGGCCGTTATAAGTGTACTGGTAAGCTACACCCAGCACCTCATCGGGCTGAAGAGGCTGGTTGAGTGAAAGAAAACCAATTTGCGGGTTATAATAAAAATCTGTCGGCAGTAATTTTCTTGCAAATGTTTTTTCAAAATCCTGAACAGGTAAAAGTCCGAAAGTGGTTAACTGGTTTTGAACAGTGGATGAGTTCCGGTAAGCAGGATTGGTTGTAATAACACTGTAAAGGTTGTTGGCATCATTTCTTGGCAGGTTGTCGCCTGCGCCGGTCAGCAAGGGTGTACGATAAGGATTTCTTTCACCCAAATCCATAAAACCGACCACATCTCTTGTTTCAGTAGTGGCGCCGGTACGGTTGGTTACCCATACTTCCATACGCAAAATCTGAACCCTTGAATTAACGATGGGCAACTGCCGCATGGCTGTATTATAATTATTGCGGAAGTAATGCGCCAGCAGGTAATGCCGGTTTTCATCGTACTCATCCGCCTTCAGGCTAAAGGCTTGCGCTGCAGTACCCCCCTGCAGGTTTTGCGATTGTCTTTGCGATTGCTGGTTGGCCAGTACTGTTGTTACCCACAACTTGCCAAACTGCATCTGTGTTTTTACACCAAACAATGATTGTGCCCCGGGTATCAGTGTTCCTTTGGTGGCAAAGCTTGTATTGCCGGCCTGAAACTGTTTGATGATATCATCATCCTTGCCTTTAAAGTCAAGCTTCAGCTGATTTTCAAAATTGAAATTGGCCAGGGTGTTATAGTTGATGGGTAATTTCAGTTTTTCACCAATACTGGCATCCACCTGCAACTGCGAGTTCATGTTAAAATCAAAGCCGCCCTGTTTTCGGGCCCTTTCAGGTAAGGTAGGATTTTTGATGTTCTGGCCCTGGTATCCCGCCAGCAGTTCCACATATCCTGATGGCCGGATATCTATTTTTACTTTACCATCGGGGCCCACACCCATAATGCGGTTAAACCAGTCATTCGACACCTTGAATTTGGGCTTGAAAAGCCTCCGGTTCATATTGGCCAGCAGCTGCGACCGTTTTTTGAAATAATCCTTTTCATCCTTTTCTCCCTGCATCCGAACAAATTCTTCCATAGAAAAAAAAACCGGGGTACGGTAGTAACGGGTGCCTATCTTTTCTACAATATAATACTGCTTTGTTTTAGGGTCATACTCGATGGTGCGTTTGATAAAAGATGTATCCCTGAAATCAAAACCATTCCGGTTTGGATAAGTGTAGGGGTCGCCGCGGCGGTCGGTTAAAGGATAGCGGGAAGTGTCAACTGCAGATTTTTTTTTCTGTGGATGGTCTGGATTGAAAAACCCTGCAGATGCCTGTAAAGTACAGGCAAGCATCATGGCTATAAATACCAAAATGCGGAAGATATAGGCAGCTGTAAGGTTCAAGGTTTTTTCTCCATCAATTAGTTTCCAAAATAGTCACTTAGAGGGTACGAAGTGCTAATTTAACCAGTTCTTCCACAGGCAAATTGGAATTAACCGCCAGAACCTTTTCAATGGCCTGTCCGGCAGCCTGCCGGTTGATGCCGAGAGCGGTCAAAGCATTTAACGCATCTTGGTGCAAAGTATTGTTTTTCATGGGCAAATTATTTGTTTCCGGGCTGAATTTTACCAGTTTATCCTTTAACTCCAGTACCATCCTTTCTGCGGTTTTTTTACCTATTCCTTTTATCCCTTCCAGCGTCCGGCTATCAGATTGTATGATTGTTTTTGCCAGTTCGTCAGGCTTCATGTAAGACAAGATGACCCTGGCTGTAGATGCCCCAATACCGGATACGGAAATTAAATGAAGGAACATTTCTTTTTCTGCCAGGTCAAAAAATCCGTAAAGTATATGTGCATCTTCCCGTATTAAAAGCACCGTTTGCAGGATACCGTTTTGCAGATGCTGAATTTTGGCATACGTATTCAGGCTTATCTGTACATCATAACCCACACCGTTCACATCTACATGAACAACCGCCGGACTTTTATGCACAAATTCACCTTTCAGGTAGGCAATCATAGGCTGCAATTTAGGAGGCAATGGTCAATTTTCAATAACGTCCCTGACATTGAAAGCAATATAAATAATGCAATTTTCGTTCTGCACTAGCTCTCTGCTGATATGAGAACAAGCTTCACCTTAATAACGCTGGCTCTCGCCACAATAAATTCTTGGGGTCAGGAAGAAAAAACAGTTCCATTAGAACGGTCAAACAGGATATTCAGACACAAGCATATCAGTTTCGTTCTTGCCACTAACTGGACACAAAAAGCAAAAACAACAAATGGGGATGGGCCTTATACACTTAACGCAAAAACAATAAGGGGCTGGGAGGCCGGATTTAATTACTATATTCATGTTCGGGACAAATCCTATTCATTTGTTACAGGGCTGCATGGCAGAGCAATACCAAGAAATCATGAATTGTTCATTCCAAAAGAAGATTTTACACCTGTACGACAAGCTGATTTTGAAGCAGGCAACAAATTAACCAGGATATTTGACCTGCATTTTTATTTGCCCATGGTAATAGAAAAAAGATGGGCAGACAAAAAAAACCGGCTATTGGAACATTAATGCCGGTGTTGCACTCGGTTTTTACCCTGATGAGATTTATGAAGGATGGTCATCATACGATTCACTTGGTCAGCCTCCTGTATTGCGAATAGAACTCTTAGTAAGCAGTGATTTTAAACCTTGGCTTAATTACCTTTTCTCAGGTGGCTATGTATGGAAGCTTAGTAATAATAATTTACTGAAAATAAACCTGCCGGCAAATTACACCTCATTTAATCTCGCAAGAGGAGATTACGAAATCAATGTTAAAGGACAACAAACCAGCTCGGGAATCTACCATTCAAGACTTTCGGGAATTGGAATATCAGCCCATTACATTCTTACTTCCAGCAGGAAAAATCTGGTTAAAGAATATAAAAAGAGTCTAAAGAAACAGGGTTTGTAAATTTTATTGCAAACAATTTTTCGCTCGTCTGAAGTATACCGGCTTCTAAAGCATTTTTTCTACCTTTAGCGGCTTATAAATACATTTAATACTACATGAATAAGAAGATCACCGCCGCCATTACCGCTGTTGGCGGATATGTTCCGGAAGACAAACTCACCAATTTTGATCTGGAAAAAATGGTGGACACCAACGATGAATGGATAAGAACAAGAACCGGGGTTTCGGAAAGAAGGATTTTAAAAGGAGAAGGACTTGCCACCTCCAATATGGTAGTGCCCGGCGCATCCAGCACAAGAAATAATAATCTGGTGCGGGCATTGGGGTTCCATTGAAGGCTGTCGAGGGCAGTGCTTAAAGCTTCATCCACCGCCTCCGGCGTATCTCCCCCTCCCCCGGCACTCTGCAGTTTGATAAAGTTCAGCGTCTTTAGCAAATCATCATGAAAAGCCACATTTTTGGTTATGTACTGATCGCCTTTATCCCGGTAAAAAACTGACCCGGCCCTTAATGAAAGCGATTTGTGTTTTTCCATGGTATTACGGATAACATCTTCCAGCTCCAGTTTCAGGAATTCAATTTCATCACCCATGCTGCCGGTAGCATCTACTACAAAGGCAATATCCACTTCGTTGGTTACACCGCAGGTCCGGTCAGCCGTTAGCAGGTTAACCCCATTGGCAAAGGCTGAAGGTTGTTGCACTTTGTTGCCATATCGGTCGCCTATATAATATCCGGAGCCATCCTTGCTATTTTTAAAGAAACCCTCCCATAACTCCGCTTCGCCTGTATTATCTGTTATGGCCCTCCATGCAGTATCACCGGTTTCTTTGTGCACCAGGAAAACAGGTTCATTAATAATAGCATTGAATTTTTTATCAGTCAACTGCACACTATAACGCTTATTAGGCATGATGCCCCAAAAATTGCCCATGGACTTAAATTCATTCTCCGTATACTCCTCCCACATTTTCCATTTGTTGAAGTCATTTACCTCTCCTGCGGTGAGTATTCTTGATTTGGCGGCGCGGCGCCGGTGCGGGGGGCAATGTTGGTATCGGCGAAGAAGAATTTCAATCTGCCTAAATCTGTATCGTAAGCATCAAAATAACCATCCAGGTCTTTATCTGCGGGTGGTCTAATGCCACCCTTGCCCGATGCAGTGCCCCGTATCCTTATCGGTGCGGATTTCGATTCTGTTACTTCAAGGCCTGAAGCCCTGCCAGCCAGTTCTTCCCCGCTGAAAGTTGTGGCTGTGTAAGCCACTTCTTTTTTTCTTGTTGACCCTAATCCGGTAACTACCACCTCATCCATTGCCTTTCTTTTATTCAGCAGCACCACTTCAAAATGCGGGTCTTTGATATTTTTTTCTGTGATAACAACTTTGTAAGATTCATATCCCGCAGCAGAAAAAATGAGGGTGTCCGGCAGTTTGGTGGCCATAATCTTAAACGTACCGTCCCTGTTGGTGGTGATGGCATTGGCCCGGTTATGAAAACGGACAGAAACCCCGGCGGCATCATCCCCGCTTTCGGTCATTACCCGGCCATTGAGCAGTTGTGAAAAAACGCCGGGGGAACAAAATAAAAAAGCAGTAAAAAGGGGTACCAGCCTCCTCATAGCAAATCATTTTACCTGCTGATGAAGGAACAAAAAGTTTTACATAACAAAAAGCCAATTATTTTTTACCCCGGCTCCAGATTATGAAATCGGTACCCGGAAGTTTATCAACCCCAAGCTGCCGCAGCATATTGATAAGCTGGCCCCGGTGGTAAGTGCCGTGGTTGAAAACATGGTGAAGCATCTGCCATACAGGCTGTTTGTAAGCAGTGCCATCAAAGGTTTTATACTCAAATACATGCTCAAGTGCAAGGTCTGATGCGCCGGCAATCCAGTCTTCCCATTGTTTTGACTGGCTGTTTAGCCCGTTTGCAACATCCCTTATACTTCCTTTAAAGTTTTCACTGGGCCGGATGATCCGCTCATGCAGCTTCATTCGCTGCCACCAGATGCTTTCTGCATCCCATATATGCAGGAGGGTTTTGTGCAGGCTGTTGAAACTGCTTGGGAGTTCGGCCATCTGTTTTTCTTCAGGTAAAGAAAGGATATCCTCCATAATTTTCTGGCTCGCCCAGATATTATAGGTGGCATACTGTTTCAGCAGTTCTTTCATTTTCATTTAGCTTTGACAGTGGCAGAACGGTAAATCAAATTTCCCACATACATTGATTTTTTATGGATAAAAGTTTTCCACTTACAGGTTGGGGTTCGGCAGCAATACATGCAGGACACAGGAAGGAACCCCTGTATGCCCACCAGGTGCCTATCTATGCCAGCAGTACGTATGTGTATGATGATGCGGAGCAGGGCATGCGCCGCTTTAGCGGAAAAGAAGAAGGGTATATCTACAGCCGCTGGGGAAACCCCACTATGACAGAGGCCGAAGAAAAGATTGCTGCCCTGGAAACTTTCGGGATCAATAAGGAAGTAAAAGGTATTCTTCATGCTTCCGGAATGGCTGCCATCTCCACGCTGATGCTGGCCACCTTAAAACCCGGTGATAAAATACTTACTCATTATTCTTTGTACGGCGGCACCAATGAACTGGTGAGTATTATTTTACCCGGTCTAAAAATTGAAGCCCTTATCTGCGACCTGAGAAACCTGAGCAAAGCAGAAGAAGCCCTGAAAGCCGACCCGGCTATTAAAATGCTTTACCTGGAAACGCCGGCCAACCCTACCATTCAATGTGTGGACTTAGTAGAACTATCAAAGCTGGCGAAACGACATAACTGCATTACAGCCTGCGATAACACTTTTGCCACACCTTACCTGCAGCAGCCATTTCGTTATGATGTGGACTTTGTGGCTCATTCCACTACTAAGTTTTTAAACGGGCACGGCACTGCCATCGGAGGTATCTTACTCGGAAGAGATATTGAATTTATGAACGGCCCTTGTACTCAAGTGCACCGGCTGATGGGCGGCAACTCCAACCCCTTTGATGCATTTTTACTGATTCAGGGAATGAAAACACTGGAACTGCGCATGGAAAGACACTGCCATAATGCGATGGAAGTTGCCCATTTCCTGGAAAGTCATCCGGCCGTGGCGAAAGTAAACTACACCGGACTGGAAAGTCATCCCGATCACTACACAGCCATGAAACAAATGCGGTATCCGGGCGCCATGCTGAGTTTTGAACTGAAGGGGGGGCTTCAAGCAGGTATTGATTTCATGAATAAGCTTAAAATGTGTGTGAGAACCGTTTCATTGGGCACGGTTGATACCTTATTATCACATCCTGCATCCATGACGCACTACAGGATACCAAAAGAAGAAAAAGAAAAATATGGCATTACCGACGGGTTGATACGGATGAATGTGGGTATTGAAAACATACAGGATATTATTGCAGATCTTGATCAGTCTTTGTCTTGATCTAAATTTTATAACTCCAGAACACAATTATTTTCAATAAAATTTTCAAATATGAAAAAATTGATTTTCTTATTCCTCTTCGCTTCTTCAGCACTAAATGCACAACCCCCGGCAGATACAAGGCTAAAGGGGCTTGATACATTTGCCGCAAGAGTTTTAAAAGATTGGAATGCAGCGGGTGTTACCATTGCAGTTGTTGAAAAAGGGAAAGTAGTTTATACCGGCGGCTTTGGTTACCGTAACATTAAAAAAAAGTTACCCGTTACTGAAAACACCCAATTTGCCATCGGCTCCTGCACGAAGGCGTTTACATCCTCTATCCTCGGCATGTTGCAAAAAGATGGAAAAGTGGATCTGGATAAACCTGTACGTAATTATTTACCTGAATTAAAATTTCAGAATGAATACACCAATAGTCATGCAACCTTGAGGGACATGATGTGCCACCGCACCGGTTTACCAAGACATGATCTGTCATGGTATGCATCGTGGGCTTCCCGCAGCGAATTCCTTGAACGAATCCAATATTTTGAACCTACTGCAGAGTTAAGAGAAAAATGGCAGTACAATAATTTTATGTACCTGGCGCAGGGCGTGGTGATTGAAAAACTCACCGGCAAAAGCTGGGAAGAAAGCATGAAAGAAAAAATATTTATCCCACTGGGTATGAACAACACGAATCTTTCTACCAAAGACATGGAAAATTCTCCGGATCATTCGCTGGCTTATGCAACAAAAGATTCAATCATCAAATCCATTCCGTATAGAAATATTGATGCGATGGGGCCGGCTGGATCAATAAACAGTTGTGCAAAGGATATGGCCAAATGGCTGATCACATGGATCAATGGCGGAAAGTATAATGGAAAAGAAATAATTCCTTCTTCTTATGTAAATGAAGCCATGACCGTGCAGATGGTAATGGGTGGCGGTGTACCCGGAGCTGAAAATCCGGATGTCCATTTCTCAGGTTATGGTTTGGGATGGGGCATGTCAAGTTATCGGGGCCATTACAGGGTAGAGCATGGCGGAGGTATTGATGGATTTATAACCACCACCGGATTTTTTCCAAGTGATAGCATCGGGATATTTGTTTCTTCCAACCAGGGAGGTGTTTCATCCAGCATCAGAAATTTTATTGCTGACCGTATGCTGAAACTTCCTTACCGTAACTGGAATAAATATTTGCTTGATGCAGCCAATAAATCCAAAGATGCTGCAAAAGCTGTTGTAAAAAATGACAGCCTGGGGAGAAAATTCAATACCCAACCATCACATGAACTGGCTGATTATACCGGAACATTCACAAGCAAAGGTTATGGCAACATTGAAATAACATTGAAAGATGGAAAACTTTTTTCAAAATTCAACAACATTGATATCCGATTCGAACATTTTCATTACGATCAGTACAAAGCTTATCCGCAGGATCCCGCATTTGATGAGTCGGATGCATTCAGAGTAAGTTTTCATACAGATGATAAAGGGAATATCAGTAAACTCACAATTCCGTTTGAAGCAGGCGTTAAGGATATTGAGTTTGAAAAAGAAACAAAAAAAATGGATGTATCAAAGGCTGATCTTGAAAAATATACTGGTGAATTTGAATTTGCACCTGGCCAGGGAGCAAAATTTTATATAAAGGGAGAAAAGATATTGTATGCTTTCATAGAAGGTCAGCCTGAATACGAGCTGGTGCCGGTTGATAAAAACAAATTTGATCTGAAAATAATGAAAGGGTACAGCGTTCAGTTTGAATCAAATGAAAAAGGTGAGATCACAGCTGTAAATTTTATTCAGCCCAACGGAACATTTAAAGCCAAAAAGAAGTAAGGTTCGGGCAGTAACAGTTTATCAAAAAATAATTTCGTAAAGAAAAACATAAATTGATCATTAATCATTGATTGCTTATGTCTGTAAACATCCGCAGGGCTAAAAAAGAAGATTGTCCAAGATTATTGGAGCTAATTAAAGAACTGGCCGTTTATGAAAAAGCGCCGAATGATGTTACCGTCACATTGGAACATTTCACTGAAAGCGGTTTCGGAAAAAATCCTGTATGGTGGGCATTTGTAGCCTCAACCCCCAACCCCTTCTCCACAAGTGGAGAAGGGGAGCAAAGCCCTCAAAGCAGTGAAATCATTTTAGGTTTTGCACTTTACTACATCCGTTATTCCACCTGGAAAGGACAGGCAATGTACCTTGAAGATATTATTGTTACTGAATCAGCAAGGGGAAAAGGGATTGGCAAATTACTTATGGACAAGTTAATTGAAGAAGCGAAAGAAAAAAAATTCAACCGCATCATCTGGCAGGTGCTGAACTGGAATGAACCAGGTATTAACTTCTACAAAAAATACAATGCTGATTTTGATGCAGAGTGGGTAAATTGTTCAATCTATGTTTAATTCACCCCGGACACTTCCATTGTCTTATCAATCTTCATCACCAACCCCTGCAGCACTTTACCCGGTCCGCATTCGGTAAACTTGGAAGCGCCATCGGCAATCATGGCCTGCACACTCTGGGTCCATCGCACGGCGCCGGTAAGCTGGTCAATCAGGTTCTGCTTTATTTCTTCATTGTCCATTACACCTTTTGCGGCTACATTCTGGTAAATGGCACAGGTAGGAGTATGAAACTTGGTTTCTTCAATTGTCTTTTGTAATTTTTCTTTAGCGGGTGCCATCAATGGAGAATGAAAAGCACCGCCTACGGGAAGCACCAATGCTCTTTTAGCACCAGCCGCCTTCATTCTTTCGCAGGCAATATCAATCCCTTTCTTTGTTCCGCTTATCACCACTTGCCCGGGGCAATTGTAATTAGCCGCCACCACCACTTCGCCGGTTTCTTTCCATACTTCAGCACAAATAGCTTCCACTTTTTCATCCGAAAGGTTTAATACGGCAGCCATAGTGGATGGGTTCAGCTCACAGGCTTTCTGCATGGCCCATGCCCTTACAGCCACCAGTTGCAATGCGCTTTCAAAGCTCAGTGTGCCATTTGCCACCAGCGCCGTGAATTCGCCCAGCGAATGTCCGGCAACCATATCCGGAGAAGCGCCTTCAATGCTCTTGTATGCAATGAGGGAATGTAAAAAAACGGCAGGCTGGGTTACATTGGTTTGTTTCAGGTCTTCTTCACTTTCGGTGAACATTACATCCGAAATGCGGAAACCCAGTATCTGATTGGCCTGTTCAAACAGCTTCTTTGCAAAGGCGCTGTTCTCATAATGCTCTTTTCCCATTCCCGGAAACTGCGAGCCCTGTCCCGGAAATATAAATGCATGCTTCATGGTTGCTTGTTTTACCCCCTTGGCCGCCAGGGTCCCGAAAGCTTTCGGGAAGAAGGTGGCTCCCCAAAAAAAAGCCTGCCTGACGGCAGACAGGTTCGATTGAAAAAATCCAACCAAACTTTTTTGTAAAGGCAAATATAAGTTAATCCAGTTTAGCGCTGATTAGTTTCAGAAATTCGCTCCGGGTGGCGTTTTTCATAAACTCGCCGTCGAAAGCGGAAGTAGTGGTAACGGAATTCTGCTTCTGCACACCCCGCATCATCATGCAGAGGTGTTTGGCTTCAATAACCACAGCAATGCCAATGGGATTTAGCGTTTCTTTGATGGCCTCTTTTATCTGGATGGTTAGCCGTTCCTGCACCTGCAGCCGGCGGGCATACACATCCACTACCCTGGCAATTTTGCTTAACCCCGTTATCCACTCGTTGGGGATGTAAGCCACATGGGCTTTGCCGATAAATGGCAGCATATGATGTTCACACATGCTGTATATCTCAATATCCTTTACCAGTATCATTTCGCTGACAGGTTCATGAAACTTTGCAGAATTGATAATAGCTTTTGCATCCTGAAAATATCCCTGGGTAAGAAACTGCATGGCCTTGGCCATCCGTTCGGGAGTTTTTAATAAGCCTTCCCGGTCCGGGTCTTCGCCCAGGTTCCCTAACACATCCCTGTAACTTTTTATCAGTCCGTTGAGGGATTCTTCGCAGTATTCTTCTTTTCGCTGGTATCTCATATTATCAGTTTAATAAAAATTACCCGGCCGGGTATTCTACAAAATTCCTCGGCGTTTCAAACAACCTGATCTGAAAGTCCATTTTTTTATCAATATGCGGCCGTAGCAATTTATAAATCACAATTGCAATATTTTCTGCTGTAGGGTTCAGGTTTTTGAATTCTTCCGTATCCAGATTCAGGTTTTTATGATCGAACCTTGTATGCACTTCCCTCTTTATCAGATCACTTAGCTCTTTCAGATCCATTACATAACCTGTTTTCTTGTCTGGCTTGCCGGTTACCTTTACTTCCAGTTCATAATTATGTCCATGATAGTTAGGCAGCGCACACTTGCCAAACACTTTCTCATTGGTACTTTCATCCCATTCCGGGTTAAATAACCGGTGGGCTGCGTTGAAATGTTCCCTTCTGAATACAGAAACCTGTTTAGCCATACAATCAAATCAATAACAACAAAATACTAAAATTGTTTACCTGCCAAAATACTCCACGTATATTCTTGGTGTTTCATAGAGTTTAACACAATGTAGCTGAACGCCTGCAGGCAGGTGCGGCGCCAGTTGTTCCCATATGCCCATTGCCAGGTTTTCCGTACTGCACATTTTATCCTTCATAAAATCCACATCCAGGTTCAGGTTATGGTGATCCATTCTCTCAATAATGTGTTGCCGGATGATAAGGCTGAGTTTTTTCACATCAAACAAAAAACCCGTGTCCGGGTCAGGATTCCCTTTTACCGTTACCAGCAGTTCATAGTTATGGCCATGCCAGTTTTCGTTGGCGCATTTGCCAAACACCTCTTCATTCTTTTCATAACTCCAGCCGGGATTGAAAAGTCTGTGAGCCGCATTAAAGTGTTCAGACCTTGTTAAGTAAACCATGCTTTACTTTTTTGCCCCTTCACAGCAGTTTGGGCAGAAGGGAATGAGTTTTAAAAGACAGTCCGCAAAGGTAATTGAAAAGTTGCTGGTTTATGGTTTATAGTTTATAGTTTCGCAGTTCAGCAGAATATATTCCTGCTTTGGACAATGAACTGTTTAGTCATTGCGGCTACACCTATAGAAATTGCACCCTTCCTGGCTGAATTAAAAGCCGAAAAACTGACCAATGCGGACATTGATGTTCTTATTACTGGCATCGGGCTGACGGCTACCACTTATTCGCTGATGGAACAATTACGCATAAAAAGACCCGACCTCATTATACAGGCCGGGGTTGGTGGATGCTTTGACAAAACCGTACCCCTTGGTAAAGTGCTGGCAATAAAAATAGAGGCCATTGCCGACCAGAGTGTGGTAGAGCTCAATAAACTCAAAACGCTTTTTGATTTGAAACTGGTGCCCCAGAACAATTTCCCCTTCAAAAGGGGCTGGCTTGTCAACAACAACCGTGTTTTAAAAAAAATGAAATTGAGAAAAGTAACCGGCGTTACCGTGAATGAGATTACCACTTCGGCTGAAAGAGTAAAATTTTACAGAAAAAAATTTAATCCGGTCATTGAGTCAATGGAAGGCGCTGCCCTGCATTATGTTTGCCTTAAAGAAAAAATCCCGTTTATTCAGCTCCGGAGTGTTTCCAATTACATTGCTGAAAGAAATAAAAAAAACTGGAATATGAAAGAATCCATCCTCAATCTGAATGCAGAGCTGATCAAACTTCTTTCCCAATTAACCCATTAACCAATGAACTTGAAACTGACCCTCGGTTTTTCTCCCTGCCCCAACGACACCTTCATCTTCGATGCACTGGTCAATAAAAAAATTGATACCGGTGGTCTTGACTTTGATGTTTGGCTGGAAGATGTGGAAACACTCAATCAGTGGGCACTGCAAGGCAGACTGGATATTACCAAGCTGAGTTTCCCTGCTTTTTTTCAATCGCTGGACAACTACATACTGCTGAACAGCGGCAGCGCTTTAGGAAAAGGGGTCGGCCCATTGCTGGTAAAAAATAAAGGTTTTGAAATTGGCAATATCTCAGAACACAGTATTCTGATACCGGGAATAAACACTACCGCTAACCTGCTATTGAGCTTTGCGTATCCGGAGGCTGTAAATAAACGGCCCATGTTGTTTTCAGAAATTGAAGACCTTGTAATAAGTAAGTTGGCTGACCTTGGAGTTATTATTCATGAAAACCGTTTTACCTATCAACAAAAAGGGCTGGAAAAGTTGGCTGATCTAGGCGAGATATGGGAGAAAAAAATGAAAGTACCCATTCCGCTGGGCGGAATTGCTGTGAAGCGTGACATTGACAGATTGGTCAGCCTAAAAGTTGAAAAGCTTATAAAACAAAGTCTTGAATTTGCATTTGCCCGCTATCCTGAAATTGCTGACTATGTAAAAGACCATTCTCAATCCATGAGTGAAGACGTAATGCGGCAGCATATTGATCTTTATGTAAATGATTTCTCCTTAGATATCGGGAAAAGGGGGAAGGATGCCATAGTGTCTTTGTTCCGGGTATTTACAAGCCTCCGGGAAGGAGACATCAACGGCCATTCATCAAGTAATTTCTTCCTTTCGTGAATCTACGACTATAGGAGGCAATAAAATATGTTTACTTCATTACCAGAAGAATTTGTATTACCATTACAATAACTTACAGAACTTGTGAAGCCAGGTGTTAAGATTGAATATTGAAAACCAAATACCCCAATCATGAGAAAAAATATCACCTTATCCTTCTGTATCTTACTTTTTACGGTTACCACCGCCAAAACGCAAAACAACCCAACATCCGCAGAGAAAGTAAAAGTATTTCTTGACTGCACCCGTGAGTGGCTATGCGACTTTGATTATGTAAAACAGGAAATGAAAATGGTGGACTTGGTACGGGATCGTTTTCTTGCTGATGTGCATGTTCAGGTGGTTACTAATTTTGTATCAGGCGGGGGTGAACAAAACCAGGTGATATTCATAGGTCAGAAAAAATTTGCCTCAAGAAACGATACCCTCTCCTATTTCAATAATCCTACCATGACAGATGATGAGAAAAGAAAGCAACTGGTAAAATACCTTGAAATCGGCCTTTTTCCCTTTTATACCAAAACTGCCGTGGCGGATAATATCAGCATTGTTTACAACGCCAAAGAAACTGAAAACGATGCTACAAAGACCCAGCAGAAAAAGGACCCCTGGAATTTCTGGCAATTAAGTTTTGGAGGTTCGGGTTTTTTTAATGGCGACCAGAATTATAAAAGCAGGCGGCTACCAGGAGAAATTGGCGGAAGCCGTGAAACGAATAAAAGCAGAAGCAATATTAATTTCAGTATTGAAAATAATAAAACCACTTTTTCCATTAACGACAGCACAAAAGATGTTGCTGAAAATAAAGTAACAAGCTTTAACGCCAACCATGCCATCAAGCTGAATGAACACTGGGCTATAGGCGGAAATCTGAATTACCAACGCAGCATTTTTGAAAACTAGGATTTAAATCTGACAATAAGGCCTCGGCTTGAGTACAGTTTCACCCCTTACAGTAAATTCAACAGTGAAGGGGTTATTGTTCAGTACCAGCTTGGGCCTGAAATCAATAATTATGATGACCCCACTATTTATTTCAAAAAGAAGGAAACACAAATAAAACAATCTCTGAACCTCATTACCTCGCTCACCAAGTCCTGGGGCTCAGTGAACTTTGGGATTTTCTACTCCAATTATCTTTCTGATTTTAAGAAAAAGAATATTTCCTTTACCGGCAGTTTTAGCTGGAGAATATTTAAGGGTTTCAATGTTGGTGGAGGAGGAAATTATTCCATCGTCAGAGACCAGATTAATATCAGCAAAGGTGAAGCATCTTCAACCGATGTGCTTACCAGGCGAAGGGCATTATTATCCGGTTATGATTATTTCTTTGGAGTCGGTTTCAGCTATCGCATTGGTTCCATTTTCAATAATGCTGTATTTCCAGCAATGAGGGGGATGAACTTCTCGCTTAATTTTTAGAACCCGAAAGTCTGTCATAACATCCTGAATATTTCGGATGCACTTTTACAAGTGTAAAATTTATTCCGGAATTCTTTCACCCATTTTATCCCTTTTACTGCATTAGTAAGAAAAACTTCATCGGCCCCCTCAAGATCTTTTATTTCCAGAGGCTTTTCATATACGCTGATCCCACTTGCCGGGAATGTGGTCAGTATATGCCGCCGCATCACCCCGCTAATACAGCCTTCAGACAGCGGCGGTGTTATGATCATGTTTCCCTTTACAATAAAAACATTTGCGTTAGTCGTATCTGCGATGCGGTCATGTGTATTCAGTACCCCACAGTCATTTAGCCGGTTATCTTTTGCATAGATGGCCGCCATACTGTAAGGCAGAAAACTGGATGTTTTCAGGTTGCTGAATTTATCACAACTCTTTCTTGCATGGGGAAAGATGTCAATAACAAGGCCATTTTCGTTAAAAGATGTTGCTGCCTCATCCAGCGCCCAGCACTCCACCAGGTACTGCATTTGGCTGGCCAACTCGTACAATCCGCCACCACCTCGGAAAACAGATAGTCGTATACGGGCCCGTCCAAAGCAGTTGTTTTTTTTACAAAGCGCCAGTATGTCTCTTGAAATTTTTTGAGCAGTGAATAATACCTCTATTTCAAACTTTAGTAAAGACAGACCAGTAAATAACCTGTCAAAATGAAATGACTCCAGCATTATGTTTCCCCGAATCACTTTCATTGTTTCAAATAAGCCATCGCCATAGCGATAGCTTCTGTTATCCGCCAGCAATACTGGTTCATGACCGGGCAATAGTTTACCATTGAAACAAATAAAATTCATGCGGACAAGTTAATACAAAAAAATCCCGGCGATGATGCTGGGATCAAATATGCTTGCCTTCAGATATTACGCATGTTCCACTATACCTGCCTTTACGGCATACATTACCAGGCCGGCCATTGATTTGGTTCCGGTTTTGGTTTTCAGTTTGTCACGGATAGCCTCTACAGTACGGGGGCTCAGGTCAACAATATCCGCAATTTCTTTAGTGCTTTTTTCTTCGCACATCAGCTTCAGGATGGTAATTTCCTTTTCGGTCAGTTGCACATCCTGCGGCATGGATGATTCATTGCTCCGCTTGGTACGCAGGCCGCTCAGCAGCGCTTTGTTGGTAAGCTCATTGAAATAGAAGTCATTTTCATATACGCCGCGGATGGCTTCATAAATCATTTCTGAGCCCGCCTCTTTGGTAAGATAAGAGTTCGCCCCTATTTCCATCATTTTGGAAATAACCGAGTGATCGTTATGCATGGAAAGCATGATTACTTTTACATTGGGGTAAAGTTTCTTGATCTCGGGCAGTGTGTTAAGACCATCCATAATAGGCATCTGTATGTCAAGCAAAACCACATCCGGCTGGATATGGCGCAACAGGTTCAGCAGTCGCATACCATTTTCTGCTTCCGCCACCATTTGAATGTCCTTACGGGCCTGCAGTGAGGTTTTGACGCCGGTGCGGAAAAGGGTATGGTCATCAGCAATGGCTACCTTGATAACGGAGTTGGTTTCGGGATTTTTCATGGATTAATTAATTAGTAAATAATTATTGGATTCAGTATTTGTTCCTGAGTGCAAGTTGAAAAAATCCTGCAACATATACCATAGGGAAAGTACTTGATTTCAACCCTGTGGAAACTACCGCAGAAATACGTTTTTGTAGAAACAATACGAGAGCTGTTGCAGCAATTTTACGAATGCATCCGTAAAAACCGAATAAATCAAAACGGGCAGTTATGCTCTTGTTAACATTTGGGTGTGCATATACTTTTGAACCAGAAAGTTGATTGACACGGATGATCTGTCTTTACCCTCTCATCCAATGTCCATAACCGTCCAGAAAGTTTTTTCCAGATCCTTTGAAAGACCAGTCCCGTTTTTAGGGGAGGCACTTCACACCGGCCAGTCAACTTTCATTTTATTTAAAACCCCGTTTTTATACTATCCAATACCTGTTGAAAAAATGCCGGCATATCCGGCGTCAAAACCTGAAGTCGTTAAGCCTGTCCTTATGAAACAAAACAGCTAAACTCTTTTTCTTTTCATAACAGTAACGTAAAGCCCCGGTCCTCATAACGCCGGGGTTTCTTAATAAGTAATTCATCTGTTACCTGTGCTGTATTATCAGCTCGCCGGTATAAATTACTTCTTTGGTGTGCAGGTACACCCGGTACATACCGGCAGCCCAGCGGCGGGTGGGAAGGCTGATGAAGCTTCGGTGTATGAGGTCTTCTTCATAGATTTTATGACCGGCCATATCCCAAACAACCAAAGTTGTCTTTTTGTGCGGATCCGGGTTTTGAAACTGCAGGTACATATCGGCAGGATTGGGAAAAATTTTGAGTTTCTTTATTATTGGCGGAGGGTTTGAGACCGGGGTGATCAGCAAACTGCTGTCAATAATTATATTTTCATCGCCGGGCTGGTACTGTGTAAATGCAAAATATACCAGCATCATTTCATCCCTGGTGGATTCGCCAAGCGACACCGCTTGAGGCGGGTTATTGGGATTGTGCGGATTTGAACTGGTATTATTATATGTTGCAACAGCCTTTAAAGTACTTCCGCCGTCCACTATAACAGGCTTCTGAAAATAATACTGTCCCTGCCAGTGAAAATCCCAATGCGGAATATCAATAAAACGGATGGTATCCCCATTGGGTTTATTGGCATAACTTTTAATGGATTCGCCAATCAGGTGCATATGCGGGGCCACTGTAAGCACCGTGGCCTGATATAAGACCGGCAGGGTAAACCGCTCTTCAAAAGTCCGTATAGTATTGGCCGGAATAGTAAGTGGCCCATTTATCAGAACAGGTGCAAAATGATAAAGGATGGGTTCTATTCTGACATCTCTGGCCAAACTATTATTGTTATAATACAACCTGACCTTTGTACTGTCAAGTCTTCCGGCGCTTCCGGCAGGATAATGTACCTGGATTACTATATCTGAATTAGGATAAATTCTTTTTCCGAAAACCACCGGCAGTTTTTTTACCGAAGTGCCGGGCACCCATGCATCCAGTAATACAGCGCTGTTTACCCCAATACCTCCAAAGCTGGTATATCCGGGGCCGGGGCTTGCATTATCCAGAGCCTGTGCCGCATGATTGGCTGTAGTATCCTGGTACACCAGCACATGATGAACAATATTTGTATTGCCGGGAACAACTTCTACTGCAGAAACATACTTACCGGTGTTTAAGCGCAACGGTAAAACGAAACACTGATAAATATCATTTGTGGAAGCGGTGCTGGTATAGTCAGGCATTCTTAATGTTGTATCCGGTGTGCCCAGCGTATTGGTTACAGGTGGTGGCGGTGGCGGCGCATTGGCAAGATTGCCCGAAGGGGCGCCGTTATTCACCCAGTTAACTATAGTGCTTATTTGTGCTGCAGTAAGTGTTCGGGCGCCTGTAAAATGAACATAGTTGTCATCCGGCGGCCAGGGAGGCATCTGCTTTGAAGAAACGGCATTACTAATGGAGTTGCGGTAATTATATGCATCCGTGAAAGTCAGCAATGAAAAAGGTGCAATGCCTTCAGGCCGGTGACAGGATACGCATTTTGAATAAAGAATGGGCGCTACATTATCCGCCCAGTTTTGGCAAAGGGCTTCTGCCATCAAACAGCAACCCGTAAGAAAGAAAAAAATCTTTTTCATCCTGAATAATGCTAAGTCAAATTACAAAAAACGGCTTATCCTTTTTGCGCCACCAGGTATGCCCTCGGCTCACCCAGCGTAAATTCTTTCCGGCCGGGGATACTGTAAACTTTTTTCAGCCCTAAACCCGCAGACTGAAGCATATTCCCCAGTTCATTTAATGAATAGATATAATCAATGCCTGTTTTTATTTCTGCTTCACCACCTGGTTTTATGAATGTACTTGTTACTTCCAGCCGGGTGGGTGTTTTTTGCTGTGAAGAATAATTTAATTGAATAAGCCTCAGTACGCAGAGATCAGACTTCCATCTCCGGAACATCTCCTTCAACAATCATCTTACCCAGGGTTTTATTTTTAATTTCCTCCACACTTACTCCCGGCGCTCTCTCCAGCAGTTTAAATCCCCGCGGTGTTACATCCAATACAGCCAGATCACTTACAATCTTCTTTACGCATTTTACCCCGGTTAATGGTAAACTGCATTGCGGAAGCAGTTTGGATTCACCTTTTGGGTTGGTATGCATCATCGCCACAATGATGTTGTTGGCACTGGCCACGAGGTCCATCGCTCCCCCCATTCCCTTCACCATTTTGCCGGGAATTTTCCAGTTGGCGATATCGCCGTTTTCACTGACCTCCATAGCGCCTAAAACAGTAAGGTCCACTTTGCCGGCCCTGATCATTCCAAAGCTCATGGCCGAATCAAAAAAAGCGGATCCGGGTACAGTTGTAATTGTTTGCTTGCCCGCATTTATCAGGTCAGGGTCTTCTTCCCCCTCCGGGGGAAAAGGGCCCATACCCAGCAATCCGTTCTCGCTTTGCAGCACCACATTTATGCCTTCGGGAATATAATTGGCTACCAGGGTGGGGATTCCAATTCCAAGGTTGACGTAATAGCCGTCCCGCAGTTCCTTTGCTATGCGCTGCGCTATTTGTTCTTTCGATAATGCCATGTTCCCTCCTGACTTATATGACTAATATGACCTGTTTGGTTTATTTGTACTTTCTCACTGTTCTTTGTTCAATTCTTTTTTCATAGTTGATGCCCTCAAAAATCCGGTGCACATAAATGCCCGGGGTATGAATGATGTTAGGATCTAACTCTCCGGGTTCAACCAATTTCTCCACTTCAGCAATGGTAGTTTTTCCGGCCATCGCCATCAACGGGTTGAAGTTCCTGGCTGTTTCCCTGTAGATAAGATTACCAAGCGTATCCCCTTTCCATGCCTTTACAATCGCAAAGTCAGCTTCAAAGGCAGACTCAAGAAGGTAATCTTTGCCATTAAAATTCCTTGTTTCTTTTCCTGCGGCCACTTCAGTACCTGCACCGGCAGGGGTAAATACGGCCGGCATACCGTAGCCTGCTGCAAGACAGCGGGTAGCCAAAGTGCCCTGTGGTATCAGTTCCACTTCCAGTTCGCCGCTGAGCAATTGCCGTTCAAACTCTGCATTTTCACCCACATAAGAAGAAATCATCTTCTTTACCTGTTTTTGTTTCAGCATCAGCCCGATGCCAAAATCATCAACGCCGGCATTATTGGAAATACAGGTCAGGTTTTTTACGCCTTTCCGTACCAGCGCCGCTATACTGTTTTCCGGGATACCACATAATCCGAAACCGCCCAGCATCAGCACAGCGCCGTCCATTATATCCTTAACGGCTTCTTCGGCATTGGCTACTACTTTATTCATGTAATTTCTTTTGAAATGATTTTTCCCGACAAGTAAAGCGGCGTTTTATTGTTGCCCATCATTCACGGGTAAAATTAAGGAAGTTGAAGTGGCTGTCATTCCGGTTTTTATTGTGCCTGAAGTTTTTGGGGAATCCTCCTGATAGCAACTGTATCCTTTTTCCCGGGGGAAACCGGTGTAATTGCTGTATCCGGCACCAAAGATGGCCGAGAAGGCGACCGAACAGCAACCGAATCAAGTATTGCCTTAAACTTGTCTTGGTGGGCTAAATAATAGCTCATGCTCTGCTGCAAATCCTTTTTTGAAACCTTATGTAATGCCAGTACCTGCCGGTAAAGCCGGATGCTTTCTTTTTGTTTATCAAGTGAAGTGTCGCGGCTGAAAACAAAATCGTTCAGAAACTGATCGGCCCGCATCATATCCCACAGCAGGGCTTTCATTTTGCCCTCAGGCAGTACGCCTTCCGGCAGTTGTTTTTTGTTTTGGCAGGCTGCCAGCCAAAGTAGTAAAGCGCCTGTCACTATCAGGTTTTTCATTTCAGTTCCTTGTATGCGGCAGCATTGGTGAGGTCCAGTTTGCTCAGTATTTCCCTGGCCCTTGCTTTTATATCAGTGCTGGCTTTGCTGAATACTTTTACGAGTTCCTGACTTTTACCCTGGAAAAATACCTGCACAAACATGGAGTTGGGGTTATCCCGGTTCAGGCTGTTTAAAAAATTAAGACAGTTGAGAATGCCTGTTCTTCCCGCATCTTCATTTTCATAAAATAAATCCATGCCCGACCTGTAGTAAGCAAATAACGCATCATGGGCAAGGGCAAAACGGCTGTTGTTCAGGTTTTCTGCCAGCCAATAGCGGTTACGGAAGCTTTCAAATGATTTCCACCCGGGAATCTGGTTACCGCTTTCCGGGGCATTGTTTACGATGTTCCAGGCTTTTTGAAAATAAGGGTCGCCTGCCCTTAATGAGAAAGAAGCATAATCAAGGCCAATAATAATGTTGGCATAAAAAGCCAGTACCGCTGTAAGATTCGCCACAAAAGGATCGGTTCCCTGCACCCTGTTCTCATTGAACTCTATCGGCTGAAATTCCACATACCGGAAAGTAACATTATCATCTATAAAATTCAGCAGGGGAGAATCGTAGTTGGTATTATAAATGGGACGGGCAGCCTGAACGGTGAGTTTGGCTTTATAAGTATTGTTGCCGGAAGCTTCATCTATGGTCAGTAAAAAACTGCACTGAATTTTTTCTGTGGGCTGAAAAATATCATTTGTCCACTTGCGGCTGTTCAGAAAATTGTTGAGCCCGGTTTGAAGGGTCTGGAAAAATTTTCTGTCAACCGTGGTGCTTACCTTGCTGGCGATAATAGAAACCCTTGCCTGCAGTTCCTGCCCCTTCAGGTTATGAACCGTCAGTAAACAAACAGCAAAAACAATCAGGTTTTTTCTAAGCATAAAAAAGACGGATTATGGTGTCAACAATATCATTTGCCACTTCCTGTTTTGATTTGATGTCAAAATCAAACCTCTGACCCTTTTTTTCGAAAATGGTGACCTTATTGGTGTCATGCCCGAAGCCTGCCCCTGCATCGTTCAGTGAATTTAATACAATCATATCAGCATTCTTTTGGGCGAGTTTTTCACGGGCATAGGCTTCCTCGTTATTCGTTTCCAGGGCAAACCCCACCAGCACCTGGCCGTTTCTTTTTTTTTCACCAAGACTCTTCAGAATATCTTTTGTTTTGGTCAGTTCAAGGGTCAGCGTGGAATCTTTCTTTTTTATTTTCTCCCCTGCTTTTACAACAGGTGTGTAATCCGCCACTGCAGCAGTCATCACAGCCAGGTCAGTCTTATCAAAAACTTCCATGCAGGCCCGGTACATTTCTTCGGCGCTGGTTACCCTTACTGTATTAATGCCGGTAAAAGAATAAAATTCCCGGGAAGGACCCAGCACCAGTGTAACATCAGCTCCTTTTTGCTGAAGCGCTGCTACAAGGGCAATCCCCATTTTTCCTGAAGAATGATTGCCGATAAAACGAACCGGATCAATGGCTTCGTATGTAGGGCCGGCAGTTACAAGGGCTTTTTTACCTACTAACGGCTGGGGCAAAAAAAAATGAGTATGGATAAAATCAATGATTGTTTCCGGTTCTGCCATTCTTCCTTCTCCATAAAGACCGCTGGCAAGTTCTCCCTTCTCAGCCGGTATGATTTTATTTCCGAACGATTGCAGTTTGGCAATATTGTTTTGAGTGGCGGGATGATGCCACATGTCTTCATCCATAGCAGGTGCAACCACCACCGGGCAGGTTGCCGAAAAATATACCGCCAGCAGCAGGTTATCACAATGACCATGCGCCATTTTTGCCAGGGTATTGCAACTCAGTGGTGCAATCAGCATCACATCAGCCCAGCGGCCCAGCATTACATGATTGGCCCAGCTTTCCTCATCAAATAAATCAATAAGTACCGGGTTTTTGCTGAGGGTGGATAATGTAAGCGGTGTTACAAAATCCTTCGCCGATGGTGTCATGATCACTTTTACTTCAGCGCCTGCCTTTACCAGCTGCCTTACCAGAAAGGCAGATTTATAAGCAGCAATGCTTCCCGTAATTCCCAGGAGTATTTTTTTCCCCTTCAGCGGCATACTTCAAAAGTACCATTTAGTTGCCAATCATAAATCCGTGATGTATACTTATAAACAGAAAAGCGACGAGGACCCTCATCGCTCCATTTTTTTCTATTTATGCCGTTCTTAACTGAACAGGTCATTTTCACTTTTACGGAAATACACTTTGTCATCCAAAAAATCCTGTGTGGCCAGTAATGCCGGGTTGGGCATCCTTTCATAAGCACGGGAAATTTCAATTTGTTCTTTGTTCTCATGAATTTCCTCGAGGCTGTCGGTATGGCTGGCAAATTCCTCCAGCTTATTGTGCAGTTCCTCTTTCAGGGAAATATTAATCTGGTTGGCCCTTTTGCCAACGATGGCAATGGACTCATATACATTCCCTGTTTTAGCCTTGATGTCATCAAGGTTTCGGGTTTCCACATTATTCGTGATTCCGGCACTAAGCTGACGTCTTAACTTGCTCATAATTGGTATTTTTTAAATTTTTCTGTGATAAGTTATAGAACTCGTCCACTTCCTTTTTCAGTTTACTGTCAGGAAAACGGTCCGTAAATTCGTTGCATTCATTGATTACCTGTTCAAACCGCTCAGTTTTTTTGTCCTCAATACTCATTTCTGCAAAGCGGTAATAAGATTTTATCACCATCAGTTTATATTCATCTGCACGGGCCGATTCGGGGAACGAGTTCAGCAGGGTGCTGAAAGCCACACCTGCTGCCCTGTACTGGCCCATGTCATAATACAATTGGGCAGCTCTATAATCTTTCGTTTCCAGTTTTGCCCGGCAGATCTCAATTATTTCCCATGCTTCTTTGTTTTTTGCCGAACCGGGATGCGTATTGATAAACGTCTGCATCATCCCGATAGTCTTAATGGTGCTGGTTTGGTCCAGCTCCGGTTTGGGCGACTGCCTGTAAAAGCAATAAGCCCTCATATAATCCACTTCCTCGGCTTTGGCGCTGTTGGGAAAGATTTCAAGAAAGGTTTTAAAGATATTTTCAGCGTTCAGGTAATCTTTCTGGTAATAGGCGCAGTATGCATACTTGTAGTAAATATCCTCAAACTCCTTTTCAACTTTGTAAAAAGGCATCACATCTTCATACAGTAGCTGAGCTTTTGCGTATTTCTTTTTCACAAAAAACTGTTCAGCCATCCGCAGCTTAAAAGCATAATCCGGGTTTTTCAGGATCTTACTGATGCTTTTATCCGGCTGCTTTTTTTTACGCACAGTTGATTTACTGCCGCCACAGCCAGCCAGAAAGATAACCGAAATGATAAACCAGCCGTATTTCATAAATGTATGGGCCCGAACTAAATATCAGTAACGGGCGGCAAAGTTAACAGATACGGGCAAAACTTGGATAAAAAATACTGCCATCCAAAACCTGCCCGTTAAGGTTATTATAAAGCATTAAATCAAGGCATTAGAAAACAAAAAACCCTCCTGCGGAAGCAGGAGGGTTGCTATCAGAGAATCCTTAGTTATTATTAGTTTTTCTTTCTGAGGTTGGGGTGAGGAGGCTCAACCATGTTCGGGCCTTCTTCACCTTCAGCAGCGGCACGCAGGTCAACTGTGTTGCAGTCGCCGCCTTCCTGGCCGTAGTTGAAGATAAAGCGGTGGGCGCTGATGCCTTCCTTGTCAACCATATAATTAATTACTGCATTTACGTGGTCCCAGCTCAGTTGTTGTTCTCTCTTGTCAGAAGAACAATATCCTATTACCACAACTTTACAGTCAGGGTTATTGCGCATTTTAGCAGCTACTGTTGCCAGTACATCTTTTGCATCCTCGCTGAGCCTGTTGGAGTTTTTGGCAAAGCTTACACTTGGTAATGCGCCCATTTTTTCTGCACAACCCATGGCAACACCGCCGTTGCACAAATCGGGGCAGTTTTCGCATGTCGGGCAAGGAACAGGACACTTACCAACGCCATCAGCATCAACCGGCTGGCAATAAGTAGGTGTAATCAATTCTTTATCCTTACAATCCGGTACACCGTCGCCGTCAGTATCAAGGCTTACGCCGTGAGAGTCAACAGGGCAACCGGCGGGTGTTTGTTCACGGTCAAACTGGTCGGTAACTCCGTCGCCATCGCTGTCAGGCAGTACAGGTTTGGGCAGGCGCATCAGGCGGGGGTTGCGGATTTCGCTGTAAGCATAATCCAGCGGGTTGAGCCACCAAAGAGGTTCAACAGATTTAGCTCCAAGATTGAAATTAGCTCCAATTGAAAGAAAATTATATGCGTCAAACTCACGGGTAAGATCGCCTCGCTCAGCCCAACGCTGGCCATCTAATAAATCGTCTTTTATAAAAGTAATACGATCTTCAAGAGCAAGATTGACTCTATTACTTAACTTAAGAGCAACACCTAAACCACCACTACCTGAAGGATTGAAAGTTCCTCCAAACAATTTTGGACGAGTTTCTCCGTGGTTCTCTGCATCAGATTCGTATGAGTTATCCAAAAGATCTTTTAAAGCCTTCTTTGTATCCTTACGATCTTTATACACATTACCAGCTATAGATAAAAATGCTGTTTCATAAGTACCGCTACCACCGCGGGCATTCACCTTGGTATCATAAACAGTTCCGCCTATACCGGCAAAGCCGTAAAAGTTAATTCCGGTTTTGGATTTATGAAAACGAATGTTATGAAGAGTAACTACTCCCTGCAATGACAAGTCTTGTATTTTAGTTTTGTGGTTATTGTAAAAAGCAGAATGATATCCTGCAACTGCCCAGGGGTTTCCACCACCTGCAGGAGGCAGATATGAAGAACGTTTCCAGTTCAAACCTTTAGCAGTACCCATCATATATTCTAACCGCATAGAAAATACATATCCGAATGCTTTTCTAACATGCAAGCCGCCACCGAAAGTTGGGCAAACAGAAGATACATCACCGCTAACGGTTGGCACTCCAAATTTTACACCTATCTCCCATTGATTGCGGGGCTTCGCGGGAAAGTTGTATGTACCATTTAAAAACCCTGTATGCTGCGGCATCCTTCTGTTCGGAACCACGGATGAGTCTTTAACATCATAGCTGGCTCCCACCCGCTGTGAAAATCCATAAGACGCTAACAGACAGAACATGGCTGTCAGGAATAATAACTTTTTGCTTGTCATAACTAAGGATTAAGATTTGAAAAACAATGTCCTAATAATAGGCAAAAATAAAAATTGAGTATTAATTACCAAATTTTTATCATAATTATTTTACCCTTTGGCACTTTCTTTTTCAATTACTTAGTCAATTTTTGAGGCCGTTTTGTTGCATCCCGCCGTAATTATTTTTTTTGACCGTAAATTGCTCCTCTATCCATGCAATTACCCACAGACCTGATCAGGACCGAACTGGCTTCTTTTGAAACCCATTTCAAAAAGGCGGTAAGCAGTCAATCACCTATGCTTGAACGCATTATGCGTTATGTTGTAAAAAGAAAAGGAAAGCAGTTAAGGCCTATGTTTGTGTTGCTTGCTGCCAAACTGTGTGGTCCCATCAATGATTCTTCCTATCGGGCTGCCTCACTCGTAGAGCTGCTGCATACCGCCACCCTGGTACATGATGATGTGGTGGACGATTCCATGGAAAGAAGAGGCTTTTTTTCAGTTTATGCCCTCTGGAAGGCCAAAGCCACTGTACTGATCGGGGATTACCTGCTGGCCAAAGGGCTGCTTGTATCGCTTGAAAATAATGATTATCGTATTCTGCATATACTTTCTGATGCCGTGAGGAAAATGAGCGAAGGGGAACTGCTGCAGATCCAAAAAGCAAGAAGTCTCAATATAAGGGAAGAAATTTATTACGAAATCATCCGCAATAAAACAGCTTCGCTGCTGGCTTCCGCCTGCGCCGCCGGTGCCTGGAGCACCAGCCGTGATGAGGCCACTACAGAAAAAGTAAGATCATTCGGAGAAAAAACAGGCATGGCTTTCCAGATAAAGGATGATCTGTTTGATTATGCCAGTGAAAAAATCGGGAAACCGACCGGGAATGACATTAAGGAAAAAAAACTCACCCTTCCGCTGATTTACACACTGAATAATACTGACAGGGAAACAAGACGAAAGATCATTTACATTGTAAAAAATAATAACCGTAACAGAGAAAAGGTAAACTGGGTGATCAGTAAGGTGGAAGAAACAGGCGGTATTCATTATGCCAGAGAGAAAATGAACGCTTATAAACAGGAAGCCCTTGCTATTCTTCACCAGTTTCCTGAAAGCCCTGAAAGGCAGGCACTGGAAGATCTTGTATCGTTTGTAACCGACCGTAAATACTAAAAGCCCGGATCCATGGACAAAAGATGGAATCTGCTGCACACCAGCCAGGATAAAATCGCTTCATTACAACAGGCGCTGAAGATAAATCCCGTACTGTGCAGAATACTGGTTCAAAGGGGAATTGAAACATACGAACAGGCCAGGGATTTTTTCCGCCCGCAACTGTCACATCTGCACAGCCCCTGGCTGATGAAGGATATGGATAAAGCTGTTGAAAGAATTATTTCGGGAATAAATGCCAATGAAAAAATCCTTGTATTCGGTGATTATGATGTTGACGGTACCACGGCCGTGGCCTGCATGTACCAGTTCCTGAAAAAAAAATGCTCCAATCTTGATTTTTATATTCCACACCGCTACCGGGAAGGTTACGGAGTAAGCAGGGCCGGTATTGATTTTGCAAAAGAAAACGGATTTACACTCATTCTTTCGCTTGATTGCGGTATAAAGTCCGCTGACCTGATTGCATATGCAAAAGAACTGGGCATTGATTTTATTGTATGCGACCATCATTTGCCTGATCATGTACTTCCGCCGGCTGTTGCGATTCTGAACCCCAAACAAGAAGACTGTAATTATCCCTACAAAGAACTTTGCGGATGTGGTGTGGGCTTTAAACTGATTACAGCGCTTGCAGAAAAATGGGGGTTACCTGAGGAAACTTCTTTTGAGTATCTCGACCTTGTGGCCACAGCTATAGCTGCTGATATCGTTCCGGTATCAGGCGAAAACCGGATTCTTGCCTTTCATGGTCTCGTAAAAGCCAATAAAAATCCTAACCCGGGCATCAGAGCGTTAACCAAACTCAGCGGATTGGTAAAAGAACTCCATATTACCAACCTGGTTTTTATGATTGCCCCAAGGGTAAATGCTGCCGGGCGGATGGATGATGCCACAAAGGCTGTCAGAATGTTTGTGGCCGGATCAGAGGAAGAAGCCATGCATTATGCTGAAATGCTGCACAGCGATAATACCGACCGTAAAGAAGCCGACAGCAGCATCACCACCGAAGCGCTGGAAATGATTAATGAGAACAGAGAGTGGAAAACAAGAAAATCAACCGTGGTATTTCAGCCCCACTGGCACAAGGGTGTGGTGGGCATTGTTGCCTCCCGGCTGATTGAACATTACCATCGCCCAACCGTTGTGCTTACCCAATCCGGCGATTATGCAGCCGGCAGTGCCCGCAGCGTACCGGGTTTTAACCTTTATGAAGCCATACATGCCTGCCGTGAACATCTTTTGGGTTACGGCGGACATTTTGCAGCCGCAGGGATGACACTTGAACTGAGTCAGGTCAATTCATTCCGTGAAAAATTCGAAGAAGTAGTTTCATCCACTATTCCACCCTCTTTGTTAACACCCGAAATGGGGATTGATGCAGAAATACGGCTAAAAGATATCCATCCTTCTTTCTACAATATTATTTGCCAGATGGAACCGTTTGGCCCGGAAAACTTGCGGCCGGTATTTATGGCCTGCAGGGTTTCAGATACCGGCTGGTCAAAAATTGTAAAAGAGCAGCATATCCGTTTCTCGCTGCGCCAAGATTATGCAACCCTTACAGGCATTGGGTTTGGATTGGTAGAAAAATTTCCCCTGTTGCAGCAAAAAAAACCGGTGGATGTGGTTTTTAAAATAGATGAAAACGAGTGGAACGGCAATACATCACTGCAACTCCGGGTGCTTGATTTAAGACCCTCGGAGTAAAGAACAGCCATTATGCTACATTTGTTGCTCTAACAGTGAAATGAAAAGAATTATCCCATTATTACTGCTGATCTGTACCGCCTTAAAACCAATGGCCCAGGGCAGCACTTCCACACTGGATGTAGTGGGCTGGAATCTGGAATTTTTTGGGGCGCCGGGCGCAGGTCCTTCTGATGATGATTTGCAGGAAGCCAACGCAAAAAGACTTTTACGCTGGCTGGATGCCGACCTGTACGGTATGGTGGAGATTGTGGATACCATGCGTTTTCGCAGGCTGGTGGATTCACTTGGAAATACAGAGTATGGTTTTTTTATAGCCCCTTATTGCAGCGGTAATACCACCGGTACCGGCAATGGCTGGCTCACGGGACAAAAACAGGCCTTTAGTTACCGCAAATCTGTTTTCTCCAATATCAGTACCCGGGGTATTATGCGAAACAGCCCCAACGGTTATACCAACTGGGCTTCCGGCAGGTTTCCTTATTTGTTTTCTGCCACCGCTACCATCAATGGCACCAGTAAGGATGTAAACTTCATTCTGCTGCACGGTAAGGCCGGCAGCACACAGGATGATTACCTTAAAAGAGCGGGGGCCTGTATTGAACTTAAAGACACACTGGATGCTTTTTTCAGCACGGCCAATACTTACATTATCGGCGACTTTAATGATGCGCTGCATATCAGTATTTATCCGGGAGCCAGTGTGAGTTCCTATCATGCCATTGTTTCGGACAGTACCGATGCTGATCATTATAAATCCATCACCTTACCACTGGGGGTAGCCGGGCAAAGCAGTATGATCAATTTCCCAAACGTAATTGACAACCATGTTATCTCCAACGAAGTAACACCACTGTACATTCCGGGCTCTGCACAAATAAAAACAGACGTAACATCTGTGGTGCCGGATTATGTATCGGCGCATAATACTTCTGACCACTATCCTGTATTTTCCAGATACAGCCTTTCAGGAGTGGTAACAGGCATTCAAAATGTAAGCCCCGATGAACTGGGCATTAAAGTTTCGCCCAACCCCTTTACTGAATCCATTTTCATAACGGCAACGAAAAACCTGGCAAACGTCAGCCTGCAGATATATAATGCAGAAGGACAGCTGGTGCATCAGCGGTTGTATGGATTTATTAACCGGGCTGCTGTTGTTCAGCCTTACCTGTCCGGACTTCCGAAGGGAATTTATTTTATGCAGTTTCAGACAAAGCAGGTGAAAACGGTTGTAAAGCTCATTCATCAGTAAGTAACACCAAGTAAACATAAAAGCCCCCATAAATATCCGGGGGCTTTAAAAAATGAATTAACCGTGTTATCAGTTCCAGGTCAGCTGCACATCATCCATGGCGCTGGAAGGCCTGTTTCCGCTTCCTGTTGTGGGGGTCAGCACAACTACTCTTATCCATACAGGCTGTGCCGAATTGTTTAATGCTGAACCAAAACTCACATTTACCGTAGTGTTAGTGAATACCGGACCGGCGGTCAGCGGGGTTGGCGCAGTAGCCACCGTAGTGAAACTTGAAGGTGTTGTTCCAATTCCATAATCAACCACCCAGGTAGTTGTTCTTCCTACGGTATTATCAAGCGACTGGTGTTTGAAAGAAAGGGTAAAATTGGTTTTGCCTATGGTATTATCAATCTGCATCACAAAAGCTACCCCCTGATCAGTGGCGGTTACCTGTCTTACACCCAGCGCCCTGTTGGTTGATCCGTTTTGCGCAGTTGCATCACTGGTGGCGGTAAGCCCCGTTGCAGAGGCGTAATTTTTAAAGCCGCCGCTTGTGGCATTCCAGAGCGCCAGGGCAGTGGAATAAACACCATCTGTGCCAAGTGATGTACTGGTTGACCCGGTCTTTACAAGAAACCCGGTGGGCAATCCGCTGCCGATATTATCAAAGTTTTGCGTATAGGGCGAAGTGCCGAGTACAATGCCTCCGCCGCCGGCACCGGCAGCCACCACATCATTCACCGTGCCACCCGGGTTACGCATATGCACTTCATAGGATGATCCAAACTGCGAAACATATCCTGTAACCAAAGAAGCCAGTGCCGGGTAGGATTGACCCGCAAATGTAGCTGCGGAAGAAGTTCTCAGCGTAAAAGTGGCGCCATCGTTTAGGATGACATTACCGCTGTACGTACCGCCGGTTCCACCGCTTAAGGCAACAGGGCCGGTTTTAACCAGCGTTGCCTCCCATGCTTCCTGGTTGGCGGTAAGCTGTGATAATGTCACATTTCTTGGTGTGATGGTTTTCCCTGTTGAAATTCTGGTGGCGTAGCTGATGGGAACCTGATTTACCTGCAGCAGGTTATTAAATTCAGAAAGCTCCTGCTGTGATACGTTTACGTCTATTGAATCTCCCAGGTTGAAAGCATGTGGTGAATCAAATCGTACTACAATACCCGCCAGGCCGGTACCCTGCTGCAGATAAAGGTTTTGATTGTTCTCATTATTTGTGGTTCGGTCGCTGATGACCACACCCGTAATCCTTCTACCATCCGGTGCATTGGTTGCTGAACCTGTATACACTGCCCTCAGGTCAGAAATATTCATAACTGTTGTAGGCCCCTGCCCGCATCGGAAATTGCTGAACCGAACGTCCGTTGTGTCACGGATGATAAGCTGTTTTGTGGAGCCAAACAGGGTATAAATTGCGGTAAGTGTTCCGTTGCCATTGGGTACATTGATACCGGCAAAATTGGCATAGCCGCTGGAGCGGATAATTATGCTGGAGTTGGCAGCACAGCCTCTTACGGTAAGGTTTACTGAATTTTTGTAGGCCGAAGTATCTGCATATGTTTTGCTGGTATCAATGGCAATAAACTCGTAGTTATTCAGCTGGACAAGAGTACCCAGGTTATCATCACCCATATTGGTGGTCAGTTGCGCAACCGTAACAATTTTTGGAACGACAGGGTTGTTCAAAGTTCCCCCGATTACAAACTGGTCAATCAGGTTGGCTGCCACAGCCTGAATAGATGGGGACCCTGCCACAGTAGCTTTAATCCCGAGTTGGGGAAGCCGGTTGTAGTCAGAAAGGCACAGCCCGTTACATTTAATATAAACTTTTCTTCCTACCGGAAAAGAATTGTAAAGTCCGTTTGCATCCAGTAATACGTTGATACCGGCCGTTCCGTCCTGGATATAAATTTCTTTATACAGGTTGCCGCTTTTATCGTTGGCAACCACCACCCCGGATATTATAATATCGGTGTTAATCACATCAAAAGCGCCGGACACCGTGTGTAATGCCCGTAATTGTTTTATAGTATGGGTGGGGGTAAGTCCCGGATCGGATGGCCCGGGCGGCTCATCAAAGGCTTTCTTACAGGAGTTCAGCACAAAAACGGAGGTCATCAGGATGATGAGGCTGCCGAACCAAACAGGTACTTTACGCATATAGTTATTATTAAATGTCATGAGTTAAAAAAGTTAAAAACGGAGGGTGGCACTGGCAAAAAAGTTGATGCCATAGCCGTAATACATCCTTGGCGGAAACTTATTAATATTCCTGTTCTCAAAGTCAAAACGCAGTTGCTCAAAACCACCGGTAATGATATCCTTATTGTCAAGGATATTATTCACACCAAGATTAAATACAAGGAATGTGGGTTTCCCGGCAATCTCCATACTTTTCGGCAGTTTCCATGAATAACCTCCGAAGAAATCCAGTGTGTATTGCGGCTCCCATCTTGTTTGTGCAAGAATTGAATTCCATAATTCTGACTGGGGCTCTATTCCGTCAACAGCTGCAGTTGTTCTGCGGATCGGATTGTAATCAAGCCACATCTGATCAAAGGAATTAGCCGTCAGGCTTACATACCAGAATTTGGGTGAGCGGTAATTAAATCCAAGGCTGTATGCCTCCTGAGGGGTGGAAGGCACCCTGTAATTCATATTGAAAATGCTTTCGGTGCCCAGGCTGGCTGCACTGTTGTCTAATGTAATGATGGCCTGCTGGCGACTGTTGTAATAATAACGTCCTGCAGCAGCGGCGCCGTTAATGGATAAGCCTGGTGCAACTTTCGCTTCAAACCCAAGTTCTCCGCCAAAGTGCAGCCGGTCAATATTACTCAGGGCATAGTTAACAAAGTTGCGGAAATCATCATGATAGAAGGATAATACATTATAATCATCTTCAAATGTGGTATAATAACCGGTCAGCCTGATCTTCAGTTTAGGTCCATTCATAATATAACCGCCTTCAGCAGTAGTGAGGGTTGTATTAACCAGATTTTCCTGCTGAAAATCCCTTGTTCTCGGAGCTATGTATACATTTTCAAAAAACGGGGCTTTAGTGAGGTAGGAGGCGTTGGCATAAAAATAATTTCTGCCATCCAGTTTATAAGTTACCCCGCCCTTTACTGCAAAGTTGGTAAAGCTGTTAACCGTTGATTTCCCAAACGAGTTATCGGGGAACAGTCCGTTTTTCACATTCCCCGTTCTCCAGAATTGTGTGCGGGAAACCTCGCCTGCCAGGTAGAAATCCACTTTGCTGAACTTGAAAACCCCTTGACCCCATGCCGCCATTTTATTAATGTCCATGTCATAGTCAAACCCAAACCTATCGCCCTCATAAAGGATGCGGTTGGGACGGTTCAGGTCATTTTGGTTGGCATTGGGGTTTAGCGGAAAATCCCTTTCAGCAAACTGGTTCAGATCAACATAAAATTCACCGCCCAGTAAATCGTCTACTTTTTTGTGATAGTTATTCTTTTGTTTCTGATAAGAGGCGCCAAAGGTCAGGTCAATATTATCCCCGGCCCGGGTGTTCAGAACAGAATTGGCATTGATGCGTTGTGAATTAATCACCCTTTCTTCAATAATATAATGGGAACGGCGGCCTGTTATATTATTGCCGGCTATGCCATTGACATTTACGATGGTTTCATTACTGGCAAAGTTGGCCAGGTAGAGTTTGTGCCAGTTGATCTGGCGAAGGTTGATATCATTCCTCATCGCTTCCTGCAGCATGGAAGCCTGAAGGGGGTCGGTTGTGACATAATAGCTGGGCAGGTACCTGTAATAATCCGGCCGGGGATCCGCTGAATTATACCAGTCAAGCGCTGTGGTGCTTCTGTCTCCAAACGAGTAGCCGACCGCGGTAGTAAGGTTGGTTTTATTGCTGATGCGAAAATCATGCGTAAGAATAGCATAGGGCTGATGGGTTCTTGCCACACTGGCATTTCTTACTTTGCCATTCTGATACCCCCAGAAAGGATTATAATAGTGTGTACCTGCCAGTGCCTGCATTTCCATCACGGCAGCCCCCTGGCGGCCGCTTTCGGTGGGTGCACCAAACCCTGTCAGTGAAATCAGATGTTTCTCACCAATTTTTTTATCAATGGCTGCAAAATAACTCCACCCGTCATAATAGGTTCCCGGCACATACCCTTCGTTGGCATAGCGGCGGCTGCCGCTTACTGTAATGGCCCACCCTTTTTTACTAAGCCCGGTTGAATGGGTAAGCATAATGCGGTGATTGTAATTTCTGTTGGAGTACGCATAGCTGAGGCTGGTTTGTTTTCTTTGCTTGCTTGCCCTTGAATCAATATTGGTATTACTTCCTATATCGCCAAAGGCAAATGTATTATAGCGAAGGCCGATGGAAATGTCCCTGTTACGCAGTACATCATTCAAACCTCCCCAGAGGCCAAATGGTGTAAATCCGTTATCCAAATTTTCCATGGGGATGCCATTCATATAAGTGCTGAACAGATCGGCATCATAACCCCTGATACGGAAACGGAGGGGGCTCCAGTTAAATGAAGCGGCAGAAAAAAACTGATCTCTGCCTGCAGTCAATACAGAAGAAACATTCTGGGCGCTGCCATCACTCAGGTCGTTCTCATCCAGTGAAACGACGGGGATGTTATCCAGTACGGCTTCCTGTACCTCTTCAATAGAAGTATCTCTTACCGGAAGGGTGTCAACAGGGGGCTTTACCTGCGCCACAGCCACCATCCCGGCAAACAGGAACAACAGCAGCAGTTTGGTTTTATGCATGAAAATATGTTTTTGACAAGGGGCAAACTTAGGGCCTTTATACTTTTCGCAGTAAAAAAGATAGGCACAACCTGTTCCGCACAGAGCTGGATAATATTTACTTAATTTCCGGCATCCTTCAGCGGGCGGTTAACGTCATTGTTTCGCTAAGTTTGCACATTACATGATGTATATGAAAAGATTTTTGGGGCTCCTCCTCTTTTTTATCGCCGGTTATTTCCTGAAAGCTCAGGAATCCAGGCAACCGTATAAAATTGCCATTATCGGTTTTTACAACCTTGAAAACTTTTATGATACACTGGACAACCCCATGGTAAATGATGAAGAGTTTACTCCCGCCGGGCCGAAAAATTATAATGGAACTATTTACTGGGACAAGGTGGGCAAGCTGGCCACCGTTATTTCACAGATGGGCGCCGATCAAAACCCAGATGGGCCTGCTTTACTGGGAGTGGCTGAAATTGAAAACGATACCGTGCTAAAAGATCTTGTTAGCCATAAGTTGATTGAAAAAAGAAAGTATAAGATTGTCCACTACGATTCAAAAGATGCAAGGGGGGTAGATGTAGGGCTGTTATACAATCCAAAATATTTTACCGTTGAAGCCAGCGATAATCTGTTTGTTCAGTTGCCCGGCGGCTCCAAGGATGCCTTTTACACCAGGGATATTTTGTGGGTAAGAGGTAAGCTTGACGGAGAAACTATTCATGTGTATGTGAACCACTGGCCCAGCCGAAGCGGTGGCGAAGAAAGAAGCGCCCCGGCCAGGGATGCGGCTGCTCAGGTTTGCCGCCACCATATGGATTCCATTTTACAAAAAGAACCGGATGCTAAATTTGTGGTAATGGGTGACCTGAATGATGACCCTACCAACAACAGTGTGGCCAACATCATCAATGCAAAGCCGAGGCAAAAGGATGTAAAGCCTGGCGGTATGTATAACCCATGGACTGAGAGCTACAAAAAAGGCATCGGCACATTGGCTTACCAGGATGCATGGGGTTTGTTCGATCAGATACTGATATCTTATCCCTGGCTGAACACAAATCAAAAAGGGTTTTTCTATTACCAAAAACATATATTCAATAAAGAATATATGGTAGAAAATATTGGCAGGTACAAAGGCTACCCGATGCGTACCTGGGATGGCAACCGATACCGGGGAGGTTACAGCGACCATTTCCCAACCTATTTGGTATTGCTGAAAAAAATTGATCCCGGTAAAAAGGGGTTTTGAATTTTGAATATTTATTATCAGCGTCTTAGATAATCAATACCACAACCGATAACCCTTCTAAATTACTTCTCAGACGCTTCTGTTTTTTGTGTATAACTCCCTATCTTTGCGCCCCGCTTTCGCTAAAGCTTTAGCGGGTAAACCCAAATCCTGCTGGTCGTGGGATTCTTTTCCGGCTGCTACGCCGGGATTGTCCAATGGGATGATTTTTTAACCATTCCGCCGGCTGGCGGATAAATAAAATGCAATGAATAACTATGAACTGATGGTGATCTTCACCCCTGTTCTTAGCGACGATGAGTTCAAAGCCGAGCAAAAAAAGTATGCCAAAATGGTAATGGATGCCGGCGGAACCGTGGTAGCTGAAAACCCCTGGGGTCTGAAATCACTGGCCTACCCCATCGAGAAAAAAACAACGGGCTTGTACTGGGTGCTGGAGTATGCCGCTCCTTCTGATTTCAACGAAAAACTGAAAATTCAAATGCTGCGTGATGAGAATGTGCTCCGTCACCTGTGCACCAGGCTGGATAAATACGCCGTCCAGTACAACGCAAAAAAGAGAAGTGGTGTAGCTACAGGAACCGAAAAAGCAGTGGAGGCTTAACACCATGGCAAAAAACGAGATAAAATACCTCACCGCTATTAAGAGCGATAAAAGGGTAAAAAAATTCTGCCGCTTTAAAAAGTATGGCATCCGCTACATTGATTATAAGGATGTGGAGTTTCTGAAAAAGTTCCTGAACGAGCAGGGTAAATTATTACCCCGGCGTTTAAGCGGAAACAGCCTGAAATACCAGCGTAAGGTTTCTGATGCGGTAAAAAAAGCCCGCCAGATGGCATTACTGCCATATGTAACTGATTTATTGAAATAGGCACATCCCTAATCCGCCAGCTGGAGGAGACAATGAAGCCTGTAATTCATTGGGAATAAAACAAAGTATATGGAAATCATTTTGATCCAGGACGTAGATAACCTCGGCGCCAAAAATGAGGTGGTGAAAGTAAGAAACGGTTATGCCCGCAATTACCTGTTTCCCCGCCAGCTGGCTGTGGAGAATAACCCAGGCAACCGGGCGCAACTGGAAGAAAGGCTGAAGCAGGTACGAAAAAGAGAAGAAAAAATGCTGGCAGAAATTAACAGCGTTATCGAAAAACTGAAAGAAGCCCCGCTGAAGGTCGATGCTAAAACAGGAACCAGCGGAAAAATCTTTGGAAGTGTAACCCCCCTGCAACTCAGCCGTGCCATCCGTGAACAGAGAGGATATGAGATAGACCGTAAAAAAATCCATATCGTGGATGAGGTGAAAGAACTTGGCTCCTACAAAGCCAATATTGAATTCGGCAACGGACACAATACTGAAGTGGAATTTGAAGTAGTAGCAGAATAAAAAACCTGGCTTACCAAATTAATTTTAAAACACTTCCCGCGGGGAGTGTTTTTTTTGCGCTTACACTGTAAAATCAACTAAGCAGAATTGGTTTATATTAGTGAAAGCAACCCGTCCTGGTTATAGTCCGTTTTATAATTGTCCGGATTGTATCAATGATACTAAAGACGATTAATATTATTTTACTGATACCGGTAATTATTTTGATTATTTGCCAGGGGTGTTCCCGTGAATATAGTTTTGAAGGAGGTATGCCTGACCGAATTGATACACTTATACCTCCGCCGCCACCCCCACCTCCCCCGCCAAAAATGTGTGCTGCCTGCACCGGCCAGGATCAGTTTATGGAAGACCGCTGGAGTTTTTACAATAACGATTTTTTTTATTGCGGAATAATTGACACTGCCATAGTAATGCCACAACGTACAGGGTTTACTTTTTTCGGACCCTCCGCTTGTTCTACTGATTCCGGAGCAGTGTATACCGTTATTTTCCGTAACGGCATTGTACTGGACCATGATCTTACTACTGTAGCAACCGAGAGAGGATCTTTTTATTATTACGATAATCCGGGACAAAGTTTTTTGTTTATGAATATTGCCAACTCCCCTTTTAATTTCATCATTGATTCCTATAACCATCAGACCCGTATGGCTGTTGGTACTTTTAATGGCATTGTAAGAGATAAGAATGGAGGGGGTACTTTTATATCTTCCGGAAAATTTAAAGTAAAACTGCACTGACACCGGGTATCAGACTTCTTTCATTCGAATCCTTTAAAGTGTTGATTTGCTTGTAAATAACACGGTTTTCCCGGTTATTAGGAGTAATCCGAATAATTTGACAAAATGTCCGGAAAAAATCCGTTATTTTGTTCCGTTATTGGTGTTCTTTACAGATTCAAGTCCTGAACGTTTCTCATATAATCCTGTGAATGTTCATTGGTTACTGTTTACTGTTGGCACTTTTATTTTTTTAATAATCTCTCAAAAATGAACATTTACGTAGGAAACATCAGCTGGAACCTGAAAGATCAGGATCTTGCTAACCTTTTCGCCTCTTATGGCGAAGTAACTTCAGCAAAAATCGTTACTGACAAATTCACAAACCGCAGCAAGGGCTTTGGTTTTGTTGAAATGGCAGACGATGCTGCTGCACAGGCAGCCATTGCTGCCCTTAACGGCTCCGAAGTGGACGGCCGAAACATCGTTGTAAACGAAAGTCGTCCGAAGCCGGAAGGTGGCGGAGGCGGCGGCTTCAAGAAAAGAAGCTTTGGCGGTGGCGGCGGTTTCAAAAAAGGAGGCGGCGGTTTTAACCGTGACCGCGGCGGCAGCGGCGGGTATAACAGCGATTATTAATTCTTATTAATAAACAGCGCTTTAAAAGTCTGGTTCGGAAGAGCCGGGCTTTTTTTTATTTACCTGCAGCATCAGCTTCAACTTTTACAGAAAAAGCAGAATCCTGAGTTACAAATACATTTATAGCGCCTCTAACTTCAATCGTTTGAAAGCCATGTTCGCTTCTCGTTTCATTCTTAATATCCCCGTTTCCCCGAACCCTTTTCCCGCCAACAAAATTGCAGGAGGCAAAGGCGGCTGTAATAATACCAGCAAAAAGAAAAAGGTTCTTCATTGTTTTTCGTTTACAGGTCAAAACTAGGCCAAAGAGCCGATAATAATGCTGGGACGAAGGATAGGCAAGTAAGGTTACCTCCAGGTCATATTTTATCCTCTCCGGATTGCTTATTACAAACTAAACCGCTTTTTTTACCTTCGCAGCACGATGACAGAAAAAATCCTGATTCTTGACTTTGGTTCTCAATATACCCAGCTGATTGCCCGTGCCGTACGGGAAGCCCATGTGTACTGCGAAATCATCCCTTACCATAAAAAATTTGAGTTTGAACCTGGCCTGAAAGGCATTATTCTTTCAGGCTCACCCTGTTCGGTAAATGAAGAAGGCGCCCCGGATGTGCCGGTAGAGGAGTTTATTAAAAAAGTGCCGGTACTGGGTATTTGTTATGGTGCTCAGCTCACTGCCAAACATTTTGGCGGCGTAGTGGCCAAAAGCAATAAAAGGGAATACGGCCGGGCTATTCTGCAAAGAAAAAAGGAAGATGTATTATTCAGTGCTGTATCGCAGGAGTCACAAGTATGGATGAGCCATGCAGATACCATACTGCAAATGCCGGAAGGTTTTGAATTATTAGCTACTACAGAAAGCATCCCCGTAGCTGCCTTCAGGAAGTCTGAAGTCAGAGGTCATAAGTCAGAAAATCCGAACGGTTCTGACATCAGACTTCAGACCTCCGGCTTCCCTCTTTATGGCGTACAGTTTCACCCGGAAGTTTATCATTCCAAAGAAGGCAAGAAAGTGCTGAATAACTTTTTAGTGAGTATCTGCGGCTGCTCACAGGACTGGACACCGGCCCATTTCATCACCGATACGGTTGAAGCTCTCAAAAAACAGATCGGAAACAGAAAGGTCATTATGGCACTGAGCGGTGGTGTTGACTCCACCGTTGCTGCCACATTAATTCACAAAGCGATTGGCAAAAACCTTTACGGCATTTTCGTTGACAACGGTGTGCTTCGTAAAAATGAATTTCAAAATGTGCTGGATACCTATGCTAAACTCGGTTTAAATGTAAAAGGCAGTGATGCCAAAGAACATTTTTATACCCAACTCGCCGGTAAAACAGATCCTGAAGAAAAAAGAAAGATCATCGGCAGCCTGTTCATTGATGTGTTCCAGGAAGAATCAAAAAAAACAGAAGGAGTGGAATTGCTGGGTCAGGGAACCATCTACCCTGATGTAATAGAAAGTGTTTCCGTTCATGGTCCATCCGTTACCATCAAGTCACACCATAATGTTGGGGGGTTACCTGATCATCTTCACCTGGAACTGGTGGAGCCGCTTCGCTCCCTGTTTAAAGATGAGGTAAGAAAAGTGGGCCGGGAACTGGGTATCCCTTCGGAAATGATTGACCGCCATCCTTTCCCCGGACCAGGACTGGCCATCCGCATACTGGGAGAAATAACCGAAGAAAAGGTACAGTTATTGCAAGAGGCAGACCATATTTATATCCAGGCGCTTAAGGATAACAATTTATATGCAACGGTTTGGCAGGCAGGCGCTATCTTACTGCCTGTAAAAAGTGTGGGTGTTATGGGCGACGAAAGAACGTATGAATACACCGTAGCATTGAGAGCGGTAACCAGTGTGGATGGCATGACGGCAGACTGGGCTCATTTGCCGTATGATTTCCTCGCCAATGTGTCGAATGAGATCATCAACAATGTGCGGGGCATCAACCGGGTAGTATACGATATCAGCAGTAAACCCCCGGCTACGATTGAATGGGAATAAGAACCATGATTCAAGAAAAGATATGAGAAAGAATTTTCTTCTTTGTTTTACCTGCTTTATTTTTTTCAGCTTGACCAGCGCCATTGGGCAAACCGATGTTCCCAAATACAAGATTGCCATTTTTGCCCCGCTTTACCTTGACTCTGCTTTTGATGCCAACGATGAATACCGCTATGCTAAAAACATATTCCCCAAATTCATCAACCCGGGGCTTGAGCTGTATGAAGGGGTTCAACTGGCACTTGATTCATTAAACATTGAAAAGGCCCCCCTGGAAGTTTTTGTGTATGATTCCCGTTCTGCCAAAGAAACGTTACCTCAGCAACTAAACCGGCCTGAGCTGGACAGTGTATCATTTATCATTGCCCACTGCATTTCATCGGAAGTAAAACTTTTTGCTGATGCGGGATTAAAGCGAAATATCCCCGTCATTAATGTAAACATGCCTAATGACGGCGGCATCACCGGCAATCCCTTTTATGTAATCCTCAACCCCACCCTGCGCACCCAGTGTGAAGGTATTTACCGTCACCTGCAGAAGTTTTATTCACTTAATCCGATCATAATCTTCCGCAGAAAGGGACAACTGGAAGACCGCATCAAAATGTACCTGGATGATTTCGGGAAAGCCACTGTGGCAATTCCGCTCAAATATAAATTCGTTGAGCTATCCGATAGTTTCACTGTTGAACACCTGAACCCTTACCTTGATACGACGAACCAGACGCTTTGCCTTGCCGGCAGCCTGGATGAAAACTTCGGCAGAAGACTGGTGCAGCAGCTGGCTATACTCAAAAAACAAAATTACCAGTCTGTAGTGATGGGAATGCCCACCTGGGATAATATCAAAGAATTTAATAAACCCGAGTACAAAGGCATTGAGATTATTTACAGCACCCCCTTTTACAATGCCAAAATGGATAAAGTAAGCCAGAGCATCGCCACCTATTTCAAAGAAGTGATGTTTGCCAGGCCAAGCGATATGGTTTTCCGCGGTTATGAAGTAACCTGGAAATATGTAAAACTCCTGATGCAGTATAAAACTGATTTTACCTCTAATATTACAAGCAAACTCCATAAGGTGTTTACCGACTATGACATACAGCCTGTTTTGAACAAGCAAACCATGACGCTGGATTACTTTGAAAACAAAAAACTCTATTTCCTCAAATGGCAGGACGGGGCTTTAAATGCTGTTTATTAGGTTTTCTATTTCCCCTGTAACTTCATTTCTCATTCTGACTTGTGGACGTACAACATACCAAAGGGTTTACCATTATCAGCAATTGGCTTGAAGCAAAAGGTTTTAAGCCTTTTTTGTTTCAGGAGCAGACCTGGCAGCATATTGTCAATGGTGAAAGCGGTTTGGTAAAGGCCCCTACCGGTTGCGGTAAAACTTTCTCGGTGTTTCTGGGTGCACTCCTCAATTTCATCAATGAAAATCCTGATAATTACAAAAACAAAAAAAAATCAGGGCTGCAGCTGCTATGGATAACGCCGCTCCGGGCATTGGCAAAAGACATTGGCCGTGCAATGGAAGAAGTGATAATTGAACTGGGCATGCAATGGGAGATCGGCATCCGCAATGGCGATACAGACACGGCTGAAAGGGCAAAACAAAAAAAACAAATGCCCGAAGTGCTTATTATTACCCCCGAGAGCCTACACCTGTTACTTGCACAAAAAGGATATGCTGAACTTTTTCGCACTCTTAAAATTATTGCCGTTGATGAATGGCATGAGTTGCTGGGTAGTAAAAGAGGGGTGCAGGTGGAACTGGCTGTTTCGAGAATTGTGAATTGTCTATCGTCAATTCGCAATAACAATCTCATGGTATGGGGCATATCGGCTACTATCGGAAATCTTGAAGAGGCTAAAGAGGTACTACTTGCTCCGTTGAAACTGACTGGTATTATTGTAAAGGCAGATATCCCGAAACAAATTGAAGTTGAATCCATTTTCCCGGATGAAATAGAAAAATATCCCTGGGCCGGACATCTTGGTATCAAACTGGCCTCTAAGATCATTCCCATTATTCAGCAAAGCAAGACCACACTTATTTTTATCAATACAAGAGGTATGAGTGAGATATGGTACCAAACATTGCTGAACACATGTCCTGAACTGGCAGGTTCCATTGCCTTGCACCACAGTTCCATTGACAGGGAACTCCGGACATGGATTGAAGAAAACCTGCATACAGGTAATCTGAAGGCCGTGGTTTGTACTGCCAGCCTTGACCTTGGTGTTGATTTCCGCCCGGTGGAAACAGTTATACAGGTTGGCTCACCTAAAGGAGTAGCGAGATTTTTACAGCGGGCAGGGCGCAGCGGCCACAGTCCGGATGCGGTAAGCAAAATCTATTTCCTTCCCACTCACTCGCTTGAACTGATGGAAGCTGCCGCATTAAAATCGGCCATCTGGGAAAATGTGATAGAAAGCAGGGTTCCTATGCTGCTTTGCTTTGACGTATTGCTTCAATATCTGAACACCATTGCCATATCAGAAGGCTTTTACCCGGATGACATGTTCAAAGAAATTACTTCCACGTTTTGTTATACACACCTGAAGGAAGATGAATGGCACACAAAGGACATAAACATACTTTGTACTGGCATCCAAAATTGGTGTCAGTTTTTTCAACGGCTTTTTTTCGGCTACCTCTGTCATAAGACATATTTTATGATTAAAAAAAAGGAGGCAGCTCGTTTTTCGGACCGCCCCCAGTGGTTTTTAGCTTGCAATCCCGTTCAGGATTGAAAACTGCTCGGCGGCTATTGTTCTGGAGCCTACCCAGCAAATTTGCTCATACTTATTGGATGCTTCCGTAGTCTTGGTTGACTTTGTAAAGCCCAAATCCCATGAGTAAATTTTCGTTCCGGCAGGAAGATCGGGGTTCCTTTGGTACACCCACTGCATATAAGGCCGGGGCCGCCCTGCGTTTTGCTTCTTTTAAATCAACCTTTGGTTTTGGAGTTTCTTTATAATCGGAAAGCCCATATTTCTTTTTAAACTTGGCTATGTATTCTCTAACCTTTTCGGAGAACTCTTTCCTTTTTGCTTCAGATAATGCAGCGTAGTCTCCGCTTAATCTTCTGAGTCTCGTTTCTGCGTGGGTGAGGAGCTTATCACCGTCTGACCCGCTTTTGAAAAGTCCAGCGTCCCTCGCTTCCTGAATAATTCGTCCATAGTCTGAAGATAGGATCGACTCTCCTTTGATACGCCTTTCGTGGGTTTCATTTGTCTTGTTTTTCTCGTTTATAAAGTTAGCAATTTTTTCGTAATTAGCCAAATCGTCTACCGTCGCAGATATTACAAAAGACTTACTGTCTGGATAATAAGAGAATTTTGTTAGCCCCTCCTGCTTTAGCTCCTCCATGATCTTCTGTGCATCTGCCTCATCCTTAGCTACGATTTCAAATTCGTGACCGTTGTAATCCTCTCCTTCTTTCATTGATGCCATATTTAAGATCAAGCCCCCCGCTGCCAAGCCAGGTGTTGGTGAAGCCTGTTCCAACTGCAGGCGAACGACGGTAACCCGTGGATATATAGGGTGAAAAACTAAGCCGTAGGGGCGGCTGCAAATTTTGAAGCCCGGTGTAGATTCCAAACTGGTTTACAAAACCGTTTACCTGCGGATCAACGGGGTTCCAGTAGCAGGTTTCATTGGTTCTGCGAATCAGCCGCAAAAACTGGACACCCCAGTCCTGCAAATCTTTTTTGGCAAACCGCAAAGAGATATAAGGTATTTTCATTGCTACTGTCCACCCGTCTTTTTGTATCTGCACTTTGCTTCCCCAAACTGCATCCCAGGTTTTATCACCAAATTCCCCGAATCCGTTCCCACCGCTTCCCAGGTTGGGGCTCAGCCTGGCATCAGACTGCACATTAGCCGAGGTGACCACAAACTGGAACCCATTCTGGTTATCGTTATAAGTGTCAAAAAAAACAGAAAAATAATCTACATCTTTTTGCATTTCTTCATCTCTTGCCGTAAGCTGTTTGCGTATTAACGAAGGGTCATCGTAAAGATATGCTCCAATAAAAATTGCAGCATTATCATAAACAATCTTGATTGTTGAAGGCTGTGAGGCCGGCTGGTCTGCGTTGGGATAGTTTTAAATAAAACCGGAGGCTGCCGGGGCATCTTTCCAGACCATATCACCAAGATCTCCGTCAATCCTGGGGACCTGTGTGATTTTTATTGCCTGTAACGTTTTTCCCTGCGAATAAATGGAACAGTAAACCAGTAACAGGGGTAAACAGATCGTTTTTCTCAGCGTAATTGCCTGGCTTTAGCAGTGTGCAAATAGAACTGACAAAACCCAAGGCCGAAAGGCTGCCGCTGAAAAACGTATTAAAAGGCAACCCGTTGAAAACGAATTAATTCATTCTTTTTTTCAGAGAGCTTACCTGTTCCTGCAAGTCGGTAACAATATTGCTCAACTGGTTCATATCCCAGCGCTGCTGGCTGCTCACTTTTGAAATAACTATTTGTGCCTGCCACATTTCCAATACTTCATCTGCATTTACGGTGTAGGGGTGATAGGCCGGATTATCGCTTACCAGTGTGAGTTTATTTTTTTGCCGGCCGTTTTTCTGCACTCTTTTATACACGACTCCTTCGTTTCTTGATACAACGATGCAGGGCATATTGTTTTTTATATCTTCCGGGTTTTCTACTTTTTCACCGACAATCACCGAACCGCTGGGAGTGGGCAGCATCGAATCGCCAATGATCTCAAAAGCCCGGTAGTTTCCACCGGACAACATGGGAAGGGTAAAGGTGTTCAGTTCATCAATGAACTCAGGGGCAGCATAACCCGCCAGATAACCTGCTGCTGCTTTTACCGGTACAAAAGGAATATCGGGTCTTCCCGAAGCCAGTTTCATTGCCCTGCGCTTTGCCAGATAATTGCTCTTTGTATCGCTCAGGTCTTTCCGCAGAATATCATCCAGAGTCAGTTTAAAAATATCACATACTGTTTCCAGCACATCAACCCTGGGTTCTGCCCTTTCTTCTTCATATGCGCCAAGCAGGGATCGTTTGATACGGAGTTTTTGTGCAAACTCTTCCTGCGTCCATCCGCGGAGTTTTCGCAGGTATTTCAGGTTTTGATTGGAAATAGCCATACTACCTAATTTATTTAGCTGCAAAATACTAATTTTATTAGATTATCCAAATCTTTTCGGATACGGTTTTGGATAAGCCGGAAAAAACAGAGATTTTTGTCCCTATGGCAAAAAAAGCTAAACCCAATCCTAAGAAAAAATCACGCCCTGCAAAAACCCGGTCTTCCGCCGCTAAAAAAAGCCTTTCCGCATCAACTTCTTCAATTCTCAGCCAAAACAAAGATGGAAGAAAAAGAAAACCGCTTATCCTGGTTACAAACGACGATGGGGTAACCGCCCCGGGTATTATGAACCTGGTGGAAGCAGTAAAAGATTTAGGCCAGATTGTTGTAGTAGCACCCGACAAACCCCAATCGGGCATGGGGCATGCCATTACCATTGGTCAGCCCTTGCGGCTGCATAAGATACATCCCATGGAAAATGTGGAAACCTGGAGCTGTACCGGCACACCGGTTGATTGTGTGAAACTGGCGGTGGACAAAGTGCTTCACCGCAAACCGGATCTTTGCCTGAGTGGTATTAACCACGGCGCCAACCACAGTATTAACGTAATTTATTCGGGCACCATGTCAGCTGCCCTGGAAGCAGCCATTGAAAGTATTCCTGCCGCAGGGTTTTCATTACTGGATTACCGGATTGATGCCGATTTTACCGGCGCCAAAAAATTCGTTCGTGTTATTGTTGAGAAAATGCTGGCCTCACCGCTGGAGAAACATACCGTGCTGAATGTAAATATTCCTTCTGTAGCCCCCGATCTGCTGAAGGGTTTTAAGATTTGCCGGCAGGCCTATGCCAAATATGAAGAAGATTTTATTGAGCGAAATGACCCGCATGGAAGGCATTACTACTGGCTTACCGGCGAGTTTGTGAATTTTGACAAGGGAAAAGACACTGATGTATGGGCGCTGGCCAACAACTATGTAAGTGTGGTGCCCGTGCAATTTGACCTGACTAATTACGTTTTAAAATCTGATCTTGAAAAAAGATGGAAATGATACTTTAAAACAAGCAGGCGTTTCATAAAACGGGTAATTTTTTTACAGCGAAATCTAATTTGACAAACTTATAAATAACACTGTCACATTAAATGATACTTGCAAAAGATAATATCCGGCTTGGCCTTGCGCTGGGCCTTATCGGCCCCCTTATCGGGCTGCTGGTAATCTATAAAATCAGTTTCCCTTCCCTGAGCCTGAAAGAGTTTCTGGATTATTTTATGCATGATAACAAAGTTATAACCCATGTGGGCACTTTATCGCTGCTGGCCAACGCAGTGTTATTTGCCATCTATGTTCACTTTGACAAAACACAAACCTTTAAAGGAATCTTTATTATCACCCTCTTTTATGGTATCGGGATACTGATATTAAAATTGTTTAATTAACCGTTCAAGCACATCCCCGTATGAAGTATTATATCATTGCCGGCGAAGCATCCGGGGACCTGCATGGCAGCAATCTCATCAAAGAATTAAAAAAACTTGATACTTCCGCTGCAATCCGTTGCTGGGGAGGTGATAAAATGCAGGCCGGCGGCGGCGAACTGGTAAAGCATTACCGTGAGCTTGCTTTTATGGGTTTTACCGAAGTGCTGATGAACCTCCGCACTATTTTCAGCAATCTTAAATTTTGCAAAGAGGATATTCTTCAATTCAAACCGGATGCATTAATATTGATTGATTATCCCGGCTTCAACCTCCGGATTGCCAAATGGGCCAAACAACAGGGTTTAAAAGTGATTTATTACATCTCGCCTCAGGTATGGGCATGGAAAGAAAACCGGGTGAAGATGATGAAGGGGTGTATTGATAAAATGATTGTGATAGTACCTTTCGAAAAAGAGTACTATCAAAAAAAGTGGAACTGGGATGTGGAGTATGCGGGACATCCTTTAGCACAGGAAATTGAACGGCACAAGGAACAAGGTACAAGGCACAAGTTCAGCAATAAACCCATCGTAGCTCTTTTGCCCGGTAGCCGCAAACAGGAGATAATGAAAAAACTGCCGGTGATGCTGGAAATAAGTAAAAATTTTCCCGATCATCAATTCATCATTGCACAGGCTCCTTCGGTGGATGATTCATTTTATAAAACTTTCTCTGATCCTTATTCAAATGTGAGTTTAGTAAAAAACCAAACATACGATCTGTTGTTGCAGGCAAAGGCGGCATTGGTCACTTCGGGTACAGCTACACTGGAAACGGCTTTATTTGGTATACCGGAAGTGGTTTGCTACAAAGGTGGCTTCCTTTCCTACCAGATTGCCAAAAGACTTGTAAAAGTCAAATACATTTCTCTGGTGAACCTGATCATGGATAAGCCGGTGGTAAAAGAACTGATACAAAACAACCTGACTGCGGAAAATCTGAAAAAAGAATTGCAACAATTACTTACAGATAAAAACCGGATTGCTGAAATCAAAAAAGATTACGCTTCACTCAAAACACTGCTTCGCCAGGGCGGCGATGCTTCCGCCAATGCCGCCTCATCCATCATAAAATTTTTACGACAATAACTTTATTGCCAGAATAATCAGGCAGAGGATAAATATCAGCAGGCTGATGCGGTTGATGCCATGCATATAACCGATCCATTTGCTTTTGGGTCGGTTGGGGTCTTTTTTCTTCAGGTAAAGGTATTCCGCTATTTGGTTCCAGATGCCCATGTTCTTTGTTAAACAGCTTAAAATCCCGAAAGTTGAAATTATAGAGGCTGTCTCAAAAGTTCCGTCAAAGATCTCTCTCACAACGGCGCAAAGACCCAACGATTTATTTTCATTCTGATTTTTCTTTGCGGCTTAGTGTCTTTGCGTGAAATATTGACTTATGAGACAGCCTCTTCTTGTGGAGGTTACCGGAGTCGAACCGGTGACCTTCCCGCACTCCTGCGGGACGCTCTAACCAGCTCCATGAATCAGCCATTCAATATATTTCCTGCTTTTCTTTTTCTTTATCTCATACTCCCTTATTACAACTGCTGATTTTAATTCAAATGTCTCTGTATATACTACCCGCCAGTCATTCGCTTTTTTGGTGGCCTTGCTGCCTGAATTATTATGGCGATACAATCTTTCTTCAAGATTTTCCGTATATCCGATATAGTATTCGTCGGCAGACGCTGAATAAATGATATAAACAGTAAAAGGCATAAAAAAGGTTCCTGAATAAAAACCTTAATGTGGAGGTTACCGGAGTCGAACCGGTGACCTTCCCGCACTCCTGCGGGACGCTCTAACCAGCTCCATGAATCAGCCATTCAATATATTTCCTGCTTTTCTTTTTCTTTATCTCATACTCCCTTATTACAACTGCTGATTTTAATTCAAATGTCTCTGTATATACTACCCGCCAGTCATTCGCTTTTTTGGTGGCCTTGCTGCCTGAATTATTATGGCGATACAATCTTTCTTCAAGATTTTCCGTATATCCGATATAGTATTCGTCGGCAGACGCTGAATAAATGATATAAACAGTAAAAGGCATAAAAAAGGTTCCTGAATAAAAACCTTAATGTGGAGGTTACCGGAGTCGAACCGGTGACCTT